>Ga0208612_1000627_pt1 | contig 14855 bp, 11 predicted proteins | sample AntDryMetagUQ889_FD_188089 | JGI IMG/M metagenome (GOLD analysis project Ga0208612, IMG submission 188089) | Polar desert microbial communities from Antarctic Dry Valleys - UQ889 (SPAdes) | ecosystem: Environmental > Terrestrial > Soil > Desert | place: Antarctic Dry Valleys | collected 2008-12-31 | reverse complement strand
GTCAGTCCTGGACCGATCCCGATATCCGCTGGCTGCTCTCGACGATCCCCTCGTCCATGATCTTCGACGACCATGACGTGATCGACGACTGGAATACATCTGCCGCGTGGCGAAAGACGGTCACCGCCTGCGAGTGGTGGCCCGAGCGCATCATCGGCGCGCTGGGCAGCTACTGGGTCTATCAGCACATCGGCAATCTGTCGCCGGACGAACTGCGCGCCGACGCCGGGTTCGAGCAGATCACTACAGCTGAGGACGGGTACGAGGCACTTCGGGAGCTGGCCCTGGAAGCTGACCGCAACCCGGCTTCGATCCGCTGGAGTTATCGCCGGAAGTGGGACACGGCTCGACTGCTCATGCTCGACTCACGCGCAGCCCGATCACTGGACGAGAGCCGGCGGGCGATGCTCGACGAAGAGGAGTTCTCCTGGGTCGAGCAGATGCTGCGCGAGGCCGGACACGACGGCATCGAGCACGTACTCGTGGGTAGTTCCCTTCCTTGGCTCATGCCCCCAGCCATTCACGACCTCGAGGGATGGAATGCCGCGTTGGTCAGCCGATTCCAGGGTCGGCGGATCGGCCGCTGGTCGGAGAAGATCCGCCAAGCTGGCGACCTGGAACATTGGGCGGCCTTCCGGGATTCCTTCGACCGGCTCGGTGCGGCGCTGGAAGCGTTGGGCCGTGGTGAACACGGGCAGCCGCCGAGCAGTCTGCTGATTCTGTCCGGGGACGTCCATCACGCCTACGTTGCCGAGGTGGTCCGGCCCGCGGGAATCACCAGCCGGATCTATCAACTGACCTGCTCACCCGTCCACAACAAGGTGCCGCATCCGATGGCTCAGACGTTCAAAGTCGGTTGGAGCAAGCCTGCGATAGCCCTCACCGCTGCCCTGCGCCGGCTGGCGCGGGTCCCCAGGACCCGGCTTGGCTGGCGCAAGCGGTCCGGGCCGTTTTTCGGCAACGAACTGGCGGTCCTCACCCTCGACGGTCCGCGCGCGGAGTTGCGATTTGAGAAGGCCGAAAACGGTGCGGACGGGAAGCCACGGCTTCGAACGGTCTTCACCGGTCGGCTCTCCTAGCCGCTGAGCTCTATTCCGTCCAGATCGACACCTCCGCCAGCAACGCCTCGTCCACTGAATAGACCAACACGGTCTGGGCCCCGTCGGGGAAGGAGTCGAGGATGCCGATGCCGCTCTCGTCGAAGTAGAGGACGAGGCGCTCTGTGGCTCCAACCTCGGCGTAGAAAGCGTCGCCGTCACCTGGCGGGATCACGATCAAGGACGACTGGTCATCCTCCGACTCCGCCCCGACAACGCAACGGATTGCAATGAACCGTAGAGCCGCCGGAAGGCCCGCCGGTGAAAGCTCGTCTGCACACAGCCCGTAGCTATAGCCATCGCCCTTGTTCGGCTCGAGGACGGGCGACATCTCAATCCACTCAGCTCGGGTCAGCACGGCTCCGGACGGGAATGTGGCCGTCAGTACTTGCAGGCCTGCGTACGTGCTGGCGCGGCTGCCGGGCAACGGTCCGACGTAGTGAACGTCAAAGCGGACCTGGTCGGCCGCCAAGCCGTACTCGCTGAGGATGCTTGCGGCGATTCGCAACTCCTCGCTGCCGAGACCGTCCTGACCGCCATAGTCCGGAGTACGCAGGTAGTGGAGCTCCAGGTCCGGACCATCGGGGGCTCCATAGATGCGTTCGTCCGGCGCTAGCTCGGCGACGACACTCCCCGCCCGGCTGATCCGAAACTGCGCCGACGGGGGGCCGTCGTACGGCACCGGCAGGACGGCGGCAATGGCGATCCCGTCGGTCCGCTCCGATGCGGCGTAGGCCCGGCTCACGGTCCCGTCGGCGGCCACCTCGGGCCGGGGCGAGACCTCCACCGTGTCGCCAGGGGCCGCGATCACCAGCAGGGTCCCCGTCGTGTCATCGAACAACGAGGTCGGCAAGTCCGGCGAGATCCAACGCGGCTGGTTCGGATGCATCTGGTCCGCTGACGCGCCGGCCGGCCCAATGAACCAGACCGCCGCGAGCTGGTCGGTCTGCGGATAGCCGGGCCTCGTCGGGCTCTCTGCGGTGGGTTCACTCGCGGGTTCCGAGGGAGGCTCCGGTGGGCGCGGATAGGTGTCAGGCTCGCCCGAGGGCGCAGGCGTTGGCTCGGCGTTGGCCGAACCGACTACCAGCGCCGCTGTACCGACAAACTCGTCATCCTGCACGAATTCCCCGACGTAGACCACGCGTCGCGTCTCGACCGGCGGATTCGGAGCCAGCAGATCATCTTCCTCGGGGAAGAGCCAATCCAGTTGCCGAATGGCCTCGACGAAGTCGGCGTTCCCGGCAAGAGATCCTCGGGTGGGCCCGTCGAAGGCAGACGCGTCGGCGGTCGTCTGCGGCGGCGACGACGCCGCCACGGGAGCGTCTGGGGGTTTCGGTTCAGCGGACAGCAGCGAGACTCCCAGTGGGACCGCAACGGCGACCAGCACGGCGGCGAGCCCAGCCGAGGCAACAGACATCCGTTGCCGGCGTCTGCGGTGAGCGAGAACGCGCATTCCCTCGGATCGAACGCCCGACGCGGCGTCGGTGGGGTCGAAGTCGTCCGCAACCCGACGCAGGGTGTCGCGAAGCTGCTTCTCGATACTCATGTCTCCTCAGGACTTCTCATCGGTGGTTCTCGTGTCGCGCACCAGATCTCAGCTTTGAAGCCTCGTCCTGGATCAGGTCCGAGTCGCCCTCGGCTAGGTCGCGCCGAAGCCGGGCCAGGCCCCGAAAGGTCTGGCTCTTGATCGTGCCGACCGAGCAGCCGAGAACCCGAGCTGTCTCGGCCGCGGAGAGGTCCTCGTAGAAGCGCAGAACCAGGACGGCCCGCATCCGGGCGGGCAGTGTCGCGAGTTGCCGCCACATCTGCAGTCGCTCGAGATCATGACCGTCGTCGACGCCAGCCCGGTCCGGCGGCTCGGCGAACAGCTGTTCGCGCGAGGACAGCAAGCGCGTCCAACTGATGTGCGCGTTGACCATGGTTCGACGGACGTAGGCGAACGGATCGACCTGGTCGTCCAGTCGGTCCCAACGCCGGTAGGTACGGAACAACGCAGTCTGCACGAGGTCCTCGGCGCTTGCCCGGTTACCGGTGAGCACGTACCCAAACCGGACAAGGGCGGCATAGCGATGTCCCACGAAGGCATCGAAAGCCGCCGCCGTCTCGCCACCAGCCGGGCCTCGGTTCATCAAGGACGACGAGGCATGGGGGCAGAGTAATCGCCTCCTCCCACGTCCCTCAGACGCGTTGCGGGGACCGGAAGGTTGTCAGTGGACGACGGATTTCTCCTTTTCTTTCAGTCGGGGTTGTCAAAGGGTCAGTTCCTCGACGACGAGCCGCGCGACCTCAGTGGCCGTGTCCTGTCCGTACTCGTAGGGCAGCCCGGCCGAGTACTGGGTGAGAATCACGACGATGTAGCGATCGTCGGGTCCGAGGACCGCTGTGCTGTGCACGTTGCGGAGATCGTTCAGGCAGCACATCCAGCCTTGTTTGACCGCCGCCTCCGACGTGGTGTCGATGCCGTTCACGCCGAAGCGCTGGTCGAAGCCGTCGCTGGCGATCGGCGCGATCCGGCGCAACAGTCCGAACAGGTAGTCCTGATCAGCTGTCGAGATCGAGCCGGCAAGCACGTTGTCGTAGAACTTGGCCACGTCGTGGGCAGTGATGATGGTGTTGCCCCAGTACCGCGGGTCCGCCGGCGGTGCCGATTCACTCAGGTGGTGCCTCACTAGTGCAGCCTCGATCAGTGCTGGGCCGCCGAATTGGCTGTACAGGCTGGAGGCGGCTGAATCATCCGACGCAATCAGCATGCTTTCCATCCGGACCGACCCCGAGGCACCCAGGGAGAGCTCCCCGGTCGAGGCGCGATATAGCAGTTCCTCGGCAATGAGGACCTTGACAACCGATGCGGAGCCCATGGGTGTGTGCGTAGGAGAGCCGTTGTCCAGGTAAGTGCCCGTAACGCGGTCGACGACCACCAGACCGACCAGGGACCGCCCGGCTGCGTACGCCGCCGCGTCATCCACGCTCAGCACAACCTCCGGTGCCCCGACATTGGGCGCGGTGTTGCCAACGGTGACCTTCTGCCAGGGCGATGCTGACCCCACTGCCACCATGCCGAATGCCGGTACGAGGCGTGCGCTACGTGCGGGCGCACCCGCCCAGACGACGACGTTGAGGATGGCGACCACGGCGACCACCACGAGCGCCCCTAGTACCTGGCTGCGGCGGCCCCGCTGTTGGCGACTCGGACGAGGCGGCCTCGTCTTTGCGTCCCGGCTGGCAACGAAGGCGAGTTGGTACGGAACGGTGAGTTCAGTCGTCCCCATGCACCTAACACGGGTTGGCCGGGCCGAAGGTTGTCAGCGGTCTGGCGTAATCACATTCCGTCGGGCTGCGGTTCAGGACAGCAATGCATCGGTGAACGTCAGCGGGTCAAAAGGGGCCAGGTCGTCGGGTCCCTCACCGAGTCCGACCAGCTTGACCGGGATGCCGAGTTCACGCTGTACGGCGATCACGATGCCGCCCTTGGCCGTCCCGTCCAGCTTGGTGAGCACGATGCCCGAGACGTCCACCACCTCGGTGAACACCCGCGCCTGAACCACCCCGTTCTGGCCCGTCGTGGCATCGAGGACCAAGAGCGTTTCGGCCACCGGACCCCGCTTCTCCAGAACCCGCTTCACCTTGTTGAGTTCATCCATCAGCCCGGCCTTGGTGTGCAGGCGTCCGGCGGTGTCCACCACGACGACGTCGACGCCGGTATCCGCTCCCTGTTTGACCGCCTCGAACGCGACCGAGGCGGGGTCGCTGCCCTCGGGGCCACGCACGGTGTCGACTCCCACGCGCTGGCCCCAGGTGGTCAGCTGTTCGGCCGCCGCAGCACGGAACGTGTCCGCTGCCCCCAGCAGAACTGTCCCACCGTCCCCGACCAGAAAGCGGGCGATCTTCCCACAGGTCGTCGTCTTACCTGCCCCGTTGACACCGACGACGAGAATGACAGCGGGTTGTCCGTCTGTTGCTCCCAGGTGCAGGGCGCGGTCCGCATCGGGGTCCAGCGCCTTGACAAGTTCGGCGCCGAGCAACGCGCGAAGCTCGTCGGGTGAGGCGGCGCCGATGACCCGGGTCTGGGTGCGCAGTCGGTCCACGATCTCGGTCGTCGCGACCACGCCGACGTCAGCACCGAGCAGGGTCGCTTCGATCTCCTCCCAATCCTCGTCCGTGAGCCGCTCGCGGGACAGAACCGAGAGCAGACCCCGGCCCAGCGAAGATTGCGATCGCGCCAGCCTGGTACGTAGGCGCACCATCCGGCCAGCCGATGGTTCGGGCACATCGACGGGCACGGTTGCCGCGTCCGTCGCCGAAGACGGTGCGGGCGCAACGTCTGACGCAACACTGTCCAGGTCAGCTGGGGACCGATCCAGGGTGGCGGTATCGGAACCGCGGCCCGGCCCAGGGGGCAGTTCGACGTCGTCGAGGCGGGTGGTCCGCCGTCCGCGGCTTACCAGAAAGCCGGCAAGTGCCACCATGAGCACAACGAGCACGACGATGCCGATGACGACGGTTTCCACCCGCCGAGTCTGTCAAACAGACGCTGGTGGGCCACCTGCCCGTGCGTGCGGTGGGGCTGCGCATGGGTAGCGTCCCGGCAGTGGATTGGCTCCAGGCGTTGGCGATCTTCGGCGCCGGCACGGCCGCGGGCACGATCAACACCCTCGTGGGGTCCGGAACCCTGATCACCTTCCCCACCCTGTTGGCCTTCGGGTACGCACCCGTGACGGCGAACATCAGCAACAACATCGGGCTCGTTCCCGGCGGCGTCTCCGGCAGCTTCGGTTATCGAGAGGAACTCAGCGGGCAGCGCGGCCGAATCCTGCGACTGGGGCCGATGTCGCTGTTGGGGTCGGTGACGGGGGCGGCCCTGCTGTTGGTGCTGCCGGCGGCGGCGTTCACCACGATCGTGCCCGCCCTACTGGGCATCTCGTTGGTCCTGGTCGTCATCCAGCCATGGATGCAACGCACGCTGCAGGACCGACGTGATCGCAGCGGTACCGAGCCCGGCCGTGGACACGGGGTGCTGGTCGCCCTTGGTACGTATGCAGCGGGGGTCTACGGCGGGTATTTCGGCGCGGCGCAAGGGATCCTGCTGATCGGGCTGCTCGGGATCCTCCTGCCGGAGCCACTGCAGCGGCTCAATGCGTTGAAGAACGTGCTCTCCCTGATCGTCAACTCCGTCGCGGCTGTGACCTTCACGCTGCTGGCCTTCGGGCGCATCGACTGGGCGGTGGTCGGGCTGATCGCCGCAGGCTCCCTGGCCGGCGGTTTCATTGGCGCGGGAGTGGGCCGTCGACTGCCATCCATAGTCCTGCGCGGCCTCATCGTCGTCGTGGGTCTCGTGGCGATCTGGCAGATTCTCAGCTCGTGACCATTGGAGTGCGGCTGGCGGCATTCAACATCGCCCACGGACGCGGCCTCGACCGCAAGGTGGACCTCGATCGCACGGCGACGGTGATTTCCCGGTTGGCCGCGCATGTCGTCTGTCTGCAGGAGGTGGACCGGCACTTCGGTGATCGCAGCGACGATCTGGACCAGGCTCTGGAGCTGTCCAGGGCGCTGGACATGCAGGTGGTCTTCGGCGCGAGCGTGACCCGTTCTGCCCGCAACGGCAGGCCGAGGGAGTACGGGAGTGCGGTCCTTTCCCATCTGCCGATCCTCAACCACGAGCTTCATTCCCTGCCCGGGAGCGCGGGGTACGAGCCACGCAGTGCTCAACGGGTGCTCATCGAGCTGGACGGGGGCGCGCTGTGGGTGATCAACACCCATCTCAGTCACGAGAGCGCCGCTGATCGGGCTGCCCAGGCCCGAACCGTGCGGGTACTGGTGGACGATGAGATGGGTACGGCCGTGGTCGCCGGCGACTTCAACGCCGACAACGACGCCCCCGAGCTAGCGCCGCTCGCGGATCTGCGCGATGCCTGGACCGAGTGCGGCCATGGCAACGGTTGCACGCATCCGGCACACCGCCCGAGCAAGCGCCTGGACCATGTCCTGTGCTCGTCGGGAGTGATTCCGTCGTCAGCCCACGTGGTGGCTACCGATGCCTCTGATCACCTACCGCTGGTCGTCGACCTGCTCATCTGATCCTCAGACAGGGGCAAGTTCGCGGATGCGCTGACTGATCACGTTCGTGATGCCGTCGCCGCGCATGCTTACGCCGTAGAGGGTGTCGGCGATCTCCATGGTCTGCTTCTGATGGGTGATCACGATCAACTGGCTCGAGGTGCGCAACGACTCGATCAGCCGGAGCAATCGACCGAGGTTCACGTCGTCGAGGGCGGCCTCGATCTCGTCGAGGACGTAGAACGGAGAGGGGCGCGCGCGGAAGATCGCCACGAGCAGCGCGACGGCGGTCAGCGAACGCTCTCCACCGGAGAGCAGCGACAGCCGCTTGACCTTCTTCCCGGGCGGGCGAGCCTCGATCTCGACGCCGGTTGTGAGGAGTTCATCGGGATCGGTCAGAGTCAACCTGCCCTCGCCGCCTGGGAAGAGCGTGGCAAAGACACTCTCGAACTCCCGGGCCACGTCGGCGAAGGCATCGGCGAAGACGGCAAGGATCCGGCTATCCACCTCGCGCACAACCGAGAGCAGATCCCGCTTGGTCTGCTTGAGATCCTCAAGCTGCGTTGCCAGGAAGGCGTGCCGTTCCTCGAGCGCCGAGAACTCCTCCAGCGCGAGGGGGTTCACCCTTCCGAGCAGGGCCAGATCACGTTCGGCCCGCGAGGCTCGCCGCTCCTGGCTCTGTCGGTCGTAGGGCAGGGCTGGCGGCGGTTCGAGTCCCTCGGCCGCAGCCGCGGTGACCTCGGCCTGGGAGGGTGGCACCAGGGCACTCGGCGCGTACTCACCGATCAGAACGTCGACGTCGGCTCCGTAGTCCTGGGCAGCGCGGTCCTCCAGGGCCTCGATCCTGAGCCGGTGCTCGGCCCTGGCAACCTCGTCACGATGCACCTCGTCGGTGAGCCGGTCGAGGTCGGCCGACAGCTGCCGCAACCGAGCGCGCACGCCGAGCAGATCGCCCTCGCTGCTGACTTTCTGCCTCGACAACTCGTCGCGTTGCGTAGCAGCACGCCCCAAGGATGCGTTCACATGCGCCACGGTCTGCTCGGCGGCGATCCGCACCTGCTTGGCCAGTGCGGCGCCGCGCTGCCGGGTAGCCACGGCCGCCTCCTGCCGACTACGGCTGGCACGTTCTTGCTCAGCGGCCCGGAGCAGGGACTCCGCGCGGGTCCGCAGGGCCCGCGCCCGTTCCTCGGTGGTGCGTACGGCCAGGCGCAGCTCCATCTCCTCCTGGCGCGCCCGCGCCACGGCGCGCTGTAGCTCATCTCGTTCGAGGGTGGATGGCTCGTCGGTGGACGGGACGCCTTGAGCGTCCTGCCACCGGGACTCCAACTCGGCTAGACCGGCCAGGTCAGCGTCGCGGGAAAGCTCAGCCGCTGTGCGTGCCTGCTCGAGTCTCGATGCCTCGGCAGCCGCGGAACGAGCGGCGGCTCCGAGTTCACTGAGTTGTTCAGCCACAGCGGAGTGTGCCGCGTCCGACTCGTGGAGTGCGGCTAGCGCACGTTCGACGGCGGCCGACCGCCGGGAGGCCAGGTCTCGGGCCGCCTGCAGATCCGCCTGCAGCCGGTCGGTGAGTTCTTGGGCCGCAGCGTGTTGGCGTTGCGCATCCTCGAGTGCTGCCTGCACCTCGATCGCGCTGGGCGCGCTGACCGACCCGCCGAAGGCCCAATCGGAGCCGAGCAGGTCACCATCGGCGGTGACGGCCCTGAGCCGGGGATAGGTGTCAACCAGCGCGACTGCACTGTCCATGTCGGCGACCGCGGCAACTCGATGCAGCGTCCGGGCCAGGGCGGCGTCCAGTTCCGCTGGTCCCGTGACGAGATCACGGACCCAGCGCGCGCCTTCCGGAAGTGGGGGCCAGGACTCCACCAGCTGCGTCTCGTGCCCGCCGCCGACGAGCACGCCAGAGCGACCCGCCTCCCGGGTCCGCAGATGCGCCAGGGCGGCGGCGGCATCGCGGGGGGTGCGCACAGCGATCGCGTCAGCGATTGGTCCCAGCGCGGCCGCGACCGCGACCGCATAGCCCGGCTCGACCCGGAGCAGCGCCGACAGTGACCCGAGCATGCCGGGCAGGTCATGTTCAGCGGCGAGCAGGGCGCCCGCGCCGTCCTTACGGTGCAGGCTCTCCCCCAGCGCCTGCGACCGCGCCCGCCATGCGTCGAGTTGGCGTTCGGCCTCGCGCTCAGCGTCGGTCAGTCGGGCTACCTCGTTGGCGGTCGCCTCGTACGCGGCCACTGCCGATTCGTGGCGCGCGTCGAGGTCCTGTTCAGAGGTCCCGAGCGCCCCGATCTCCTGCTCGACCGCCGCGAACTGCGCGGCTGCCTGTTCGGCCCGGGTCCGCGCCTCGCCGACCGCTGCCGCGACTCGGCTGATCTCATCCTCGGCGGCACCCGCCCGGCTCCGCAGGGCCTGCAGGTCTCCGGCCAGGCGAGCCAAGCCTTCACGTCGATCGGCCTGCGCGCGCGCGGCCCTGACCAGTTCCTCCTCCGCCCGACGAAGATCCGCTTCGAGTTGCGCACGGGTCGACAGTGCCGCCGTGAGGTGCTCTTGCTCACCCACCAGGTGCCGGTCGAGCTCGACGCGCTCGGTGTCGACTGCGGCTCCCTCAGCCGCGAGCGCGTCCGGATCGCGCCCCGGCGGTGGCTGCGGAAGCGGCGCGGACAGATGCCGTGCGCGTTGGTCAGCGAGCTGGTGCGTACTGCGCAGCCGCTCACCCAGGGCCGAAAGCTGGTACCAGACCTCCTGCGAGCGGGCTAGCGCAGGCGAGGTGTCGGCCAGACCGCTCTCGAGTTCATCCTCACGGGCCATCGCTATGCGCAGTTCAGCGTCAACCTCGCTGCGTCGGGACCGGATGAGTTCCTCGTCGGCCAACTCCTTGGCCAGGGCCTCGCGCAGGGTGACCAGATCGTCGGCCAGCAACCGGAGGCGGGCATCGCGCAGATCTGCCTGCACCGACTGGGCGCGGCGGGCGACCTCCGCCTGGCGGCCCAACGGTTTGAGCTGGCGACGTAGTTCCTCCGTCAGATCGCCGACCCGATCGAGGTTGACCTGCATGGCATCGAGCTTGCGGATCGCCTTTTCTTTGCGCTTGCGGTGCTTCAGGACCCCGGCGGCTTCCTCGATGAAACCGCGCCGGTCCTCGGGTCGGGCGGACAGCACCGCGTCCAGCTGACCCTGTCCCACGATGATGTGCATCTCTCGGCCGATGCCGGTATCGGAGAGCAGTTCCTGGATGTCGAGCAGCCGACACGAAGATCCGTTGATCTCGTACTCGCTCTCGCCGGAGCGGTACATCCGGCGAGTGATCGAAACCTCCGCATACTCGATCGGAAGGGCTCCGTCAGTGTTGTCGATCGTGAGGGTCACCTCAGCGCGACCCAGCGGCGCCCGGCCGGCCGTGCCGGCGAAGATCACATCCTCCATTTTCCCGCCGCGCAGGCTCTTGGCGCCCTGTTCGCCGAGCACCCAGGAGATGGCGTCCACGACGTTGGACTTGCCGGACCCGTTGGGACCAACGACGGCGTTCATGCCCGGCTCGAAGCGCAGGGTCGTGGATGACGCGAAGGACTTGAAGCCCTTCAGCGTCAGACTGGACAGATGCACGCGGCTCCAGAGCGGGTCGGAAAAGGGTGCCTCTGGCCTGCACGACGGGAGGAAGCGACGCGGGGAAGGGCCGTGCTGAGGCTAACTGAGGCCGTGCTCGGAGTCCGTCACCGGCACGCCGGACCCGGCCTTCCCGTACCCGCGCCAGGCGGTGGCGGCTCAGGCAGGGACGGACGCTGGTGGTGCCGAGGCCTCATCGGCCAGCCGGCGAAGGCCTTCGCCCAAGAGCATGTCGCGCTCCTGGCGCAAGCTGGTCAGCTCGGCCTCGAGAGCCCGGATCCGCGCTCGCAGGATCACGGTTTCCTCGAGGAGCAGCGACGACGGGGTGGCAACGTGACCCAGGAGGGCCTTGGCCATGGGCGAATCCTCCACTTGCAGGTGGGCGAGCCCGCGGGGTTGCTCGCGGGCGATCAATGTCTAGAGAGATCTCTAGGGTGACAGCCTGCCTCCCTCCGGTCAACGGGTGGAGCGCCGGCGAGGACGACGTTGACAGACCGGACACGAAAAACTCGATCGATTCATGAACGCCTCACGCCGCATCGGCGCGCCGCATCTGGCGCAGGCCAGATCGGTCCGGCCGTAGGCGTTCAGCGAGCGGGAGAAGTAGCCGCTCTGGCCGTTCACGTCGACGTACAGCGAGTCGAAGCTCGTCCCACCCTGGGCCAACGCCTCGATCATCACCTCGCGGATGGCGGTGACCAACTCGTGGGCCTTGATGACCGTCAGGCGATCAGTCGGTCGGGTGCCGTGCAATCCGACCCGCCAGAGCGCTTCGTCAGCGTAGATGTTGCCGACCCCGCTGATCAGCCCCTGGTCGAGCAGGGCGCGCTTGATCTCGGTACGACGCCGCCTGAGCCGGCGAATGAAGAGGGCCTCGTCGAACAGCGGATCGAGCGGGTCTCGGGCAATGTGGGCGAGGCTGGCCGGCACGAGATCCGGGGGTTCCCCACCGGGTTCCACCCACAGGCCACCGAACGTGCGCTGATCCACGAAGCGCAGCTGCGGGTCGCCATCCCGGAAAGTCACCAGAACCCGCACATGTGGGCCAGGGGGGACTGCCGAGGCCCCGACGAGCAGTTGGCCACTCATCCCGAGGTGGCCGAGCAGGACCTGGCCATCGGAGAGGGGCAGCCACAGGTACTTCCCTCGACGGTGCGCCGCCTGCACAGTGCGGCCGATCAGCGCGTCCTCGAACTGGGCCGGCCCGCCGGGAAAGCGACGGACCGCCCGCGGATGGCGGACCGACACCGCCTCGATCTCCCGTCCCACGACCCAGCGGGCGAGCCCAGTACGGACCACTTCCACCTCGGGAAGCTCGGGCACTAGTCCGCTACGCCCCGCAGCGCGGAGAGTTCCTGCCACGCCTGCTCGGCCGCATGCTGCTCGGCGTCCTTCTTGCTCCGCCCAGTCCCGCTCCCGTAGCGCTGGCCGCCGAGTTCGACGGCTGCGGTGAACGTCTTCTCGTGGTCGGGGCCGTCATGGACCACCCGGTAGACCACGTTGCCCAGGCCGAGTCTGGCCGTGAGCTCCTGCAGGCTGGTCTTCCAGTCGAGCCCGGCCCCCTTGGTGGCTGCTTCGTCCAGAACGTCGGCGAACAGCCGACCCACCAGGGCACTGACCGCCGGCAGCCCCTGATCGATGTAGATGGCGCCCAGCAAGGCCTCGAAGGCGTCGGCGAGGATGCTGTCCTTGTCCGCTCCGCCGCTGGACTTCTCACCTGCCCCCAATCGGAGGGCCGCGCCCAGACCGAGCGGCCCCAGGCCCCGAGCGAGTTCGGCCAACGCCCGCATGTTGACCACCGAAGCGCGAAGCTTTGCCAACTGACCCTCGGCCAGACCGGGATTGGCCCGGTAGAGGGTGTCGGTGATGATCAGGCCCAGGACGGAGTCCCCGAGGAACTCCAACCGCTCATTCGTCGGGAGCCCGCCATTCTCGTAGGCGTACGAGCGATGGGTCAGCGCCAGGGTGAGAATTTGCTCGTCGATCGCGATGCCCAGCGCCTCGACCAGCGAGCTACGTCCACGCTCGGTGTCGGCCGGGGCCCCGTACGGGCCGGCGACTGCCGGATCGGTCACGGCGAAGTCAACCAGAGGTGCGTCGCCGCTAGACCGAGAGGACTTCGATGCCCTTGTATTGACCGCAGTGTGGACACGCTTCGTGCGGGGGCTTGACCTGACCGCAAGCCTTGTTCGGGCAGGGGGTCAGGGTGGGAGCCGTGGCCTTCCAGTTCGCCCGGCGCGAGTGGGTGTTGCTGCGTGACTGGCGGCGCTTGGGAACGGCCACGGATCAATTCTCCTGAGTCTCTGCTACGTCGGCTTCGCTGTCGGTGCTGGTTGCATACTGTGCCAGCGCCGCCCATCGGGGATCGATGGTGGAGTGTGCGTGCTCCGGCGGCAGGTCATCCCAACGTTGCCCACAGTCCACGCACAATCCTGCGCAGTCCGCACGGCAGAGCGGGGCGATCGGTAGGGCCAGGACCACGCCGTCGCGAACCATCGGTTCGAGATCGATCGTGTCCCCGGTCAGCCGACTGACCTCGTCCTCATCGGTGGTCTCCGATGTGGCGCTGTCCGGATAGGCGAACAGTTCCACAACCTCGACCTCGACGCTGTCCTGGATCGGATCGAGGCAGCGCGAGCACTCCCCCACCACCGAGCCGGCCACCGTCCCGGAGACGAGCACACCTTCGACCACGGATTCCATCCGTAGGTCGAGGGTCAGTTCGTCGCCGGCCTGGACGCCGATCACATCCTGACCAACACCCTGTGGTGCCTTGACCGTGCGGCGCACCGGAAGCAATGACCCAGGACGGCGGCCCAACTCGCGGATATCCACGACGTATGGACGGCGCGACTGGTTGCGCGCGTAGTGAGCCATGGTCTTTGTCATAACAGGGGTTGGCCGAGATCGGATCGGACCACCCACGAGGATACCCGACGGGGCGGGCAGGCGTGGCGCCACCGGGTACGAGGCCGTGTCGAGTCAGCGTCCCCCGGCACGCGCGGTCACTTCGTACGATTGGCGATGAAGGTGCGGTACGCGAGCCGACGCAGGCTCTCGGGCACAAGGCGGTAACCGCCTCGGACGATGAGATTGCGCCCGTACTGAAGCGGGGTGGTGAACCCGAGGCGACGCAACCGCCGCTGCAGCGCCAACTCCGAACGCAATAGCCGCAGCCCGCCGCGCCGCGCGTAGGCGCCGGCACCGACCCGGTAATTCACCAGTGGCTCCGCCAGATTCGCCGGACGTGCCCCGGCGGCGAGCATCCGCGCGAAGAGCAGGTAATCCTCCATCAACGGCAGGTCCTGGTACCCGCCCGCCGCCCGCACGGCGCGGCGTCGATACACCACCGTCGGATGGTTGAACGGATCGTGGAAGCGGGCCGCCCGGGAGATCTGCCTGGGCTCGGTCGGCGGCGTACGCGTCCCGAGCACATCGCGCGGATCGCCGGGATCGTGCAGGAACTCCCGCAGGCCGGTACCCACGATGTCGGCCCCAGCCTCGAGCAGCGGCAATTGCGCTTCGAACCGGGTCGGTTCGCTGACGTCGTCGGCATCCATCCGTGCAACGACGTCGTAGCTGCACCGGGCCAAACCCGCGACGAGGGCCGGGCCCAACCCGACGTTGTGGGGTAGCACGACATGGATCACCGGGACTGGGGAGGCCGCGGTGAGGTTGGCCAGACACTCGGCGAGTTCGGCCGGGATGGGCCCATCCTGTACGACGACCACTTCGTCCGGTCGACGGGTCTGGTCGTTGACGGTGCTGGTGAACGCTTGGGCGAAGAACTCCGGCCGATCCTGTGCGTAGATGGCCATCAGGAGCGAGAACGGTTCCCGCGCTGGCGCCTCGACCGCGCCCGATCCAGGCTTGGAAGGCGCAGGTGCCGAGGGGCGCAGCGGTAGGACGTCGGCAAGCAGGTCCCCTGACGGGCGTGGCCCCGCCCGAAGTCCCGCGAGCACGCCACGGCCGGCCGCTCGGAGCAACCGAGGCCGATCCTTCGAGCGACTGACCGTACGGACCCACCGGCGAAGCGTCGACCCTCCGTAGAGCAGGCGTTCGGCGGGGTTGAGCCCGGTGCCTCTGGTGAACAGCCAGATCTTG
>Ga0208612_1000626_pt1 | contig 14929 bp, 12 predicted proteins | sample AntDryMetagUQ889_FD_188089 | JGI IMG/M metagenome (GOLD analysis project Ga0208612, IMG submission 188089) | Polar desert microbial communities from Antarctic Dry Valleys - UQ889 (SPAdes) | ecosystem: Environmental > Terrestrial > Soil > Desert | place: Antarctic Dry Valleys | collected 2008-12-31 | reverse complement strand
GCTTCGCCGACGACCATGCCGTGACGAGCGCCGGGCTGGTCTTCCACCATTCCCAGCAGGCGGTCGCCGAGCGCTTCGCGCGCGTGCACGAGAACCTTCTCCTCGCCGTGGAGCAGCTGCACGATGACGACGCGCTCGCCGTCGACCCGCAGGGCTGGGCGCGCCAGCTCGCCTCGGACATCGCTGTGCCGGCGCCGAGAGTCGACATGGACGAGCACGACTTCGTCACCGAAGGACGCATCCAGCTGGACTGCGCTGGCTGGCCCGGAGTGCCCTACTCCCTGACGGAGTTCGGACGCTCGGTGCTGCGCGACGGGCATCGCTTCCGCCTCACCGTCCCGGGACAGGGCGAGTTCCAGCTGCTGCAGTCTCGACTGAGCCGAGGCGGGACCGGGCGCAGGGGCGACATCCAACAGTCGGCGATCACGCGTGTACGAGTGGCCGCTGGTGCTGGCTGCCAGCCAGCTGCAGGACGACGTCGACGCGTTTCTGACGGACCTGCGCCAGGGGGCCTATGAGATCGCGGAGGAGATCGCCCAGCGGAACGCCGAGCTCGCCGTCCTCGCCGCCCGCCTCGTTGCCGAGCGCCAGCAGCGCATCCGGGACTCACGCGCCTACCTCGGCGACCTGCGGCTCACCGTCACGCGCGATCCCGAGGCCGGCACGGCGATCCCCGCTCTCCCCCGGCCGATCCCGGTGCCCGGCGCCCTGGCCCCCCGCCGGTCGACGAGCGACCGGCCGGCGTCCGTCACCACGGGTCCGGGGCGGGAGCCGGGGCGCGTCGAGCGGCCCACGCTTGACGAGTTCTACGACCATGTGGTGCACGTCCTCGGAACCGTGGCCGTCGGCTTCGAACGCTCGTCCCGCCGATTCGCCCAGGCGGAGGAGGAGGCGCTACGCGACTTCATCCTCGTGACCCTCAACAGCCACTACGAGGGCGCGGCCACCGGTGAGACCTTCAACGCCACCGGCAAGACCGACATACTCGTCCGCCACGGAATGGACAACGCCTTTGTTGGCGAGTGCAAGTTCTGGGGCGGCAAGGCCATGCTCGAGCGGACCTTCAAGCAGCTACTCGGCTACACCACCTGGCAGGACAACCGCCTGGCACTCATCCTCTTCGTGCGCACCAGGAAGCTGCACCCGGTGCTCCAGACCGCCAGGGACGCGCTGGACGCCCGCCCGGAGTTCGGCGCCTGGCAGTCCGGCGGGCCCGACGGCCAGCTGCGCTGCCGCCTGCGATGGGAGGATCCCGCCCGCAAGGAGGGCCGGCTGACCGTCTTCTTCATCCACCTACCCGCATGAGCCCGCCCCCGGACGTGAGCGACGCCCGCCGCCAGACGCTCGCGCTGCTGGACGCGGGCCGGCCCGAAGAGGCCCTGCGCGCCGCCGAGCAGTTGCCCGCCGAGGATCCGAACGTCGCCCAGGTGCTCGCCTTCGCCGAGATCGAGGGTGGCGAGCAGCTGGGCGACCCGGACATCGTGCGCCGCGGCGTCGACCGCCTCGCCGGGCTCGAGGAGCGCGTCGGGGTGTCCACGGCCTACAACCGCGCCAACGGGCACTTCGCCCTGTGGACGCTGGCAGTCCGGCACGGCGGCGTGGCCCGCGCCCACACCGAGCATCGCACCGACCTGCACGCCGCCCGCGACGCGTACGCGATCGCCGGCGCCGACGAGGACCTCGACGAGCAGATGCGCTGCCAAGCGCTCGTCAACCTCGGCAACTCCTTCGACAACTGCGGCCGACACGCCGACGCGCTCGTCGCCTACAGCCAGGCGCTGACGATCCGGTCCGGCTTCACCATGGCGCTCGGCAACCGCGGCACCACGTTGCTGCACCGCGCCGCGCAGGAGGACGTCCACCAGCACGCCCTCGTCAGCGAGGCCGTCGCCGCCCTCGACGCCGCCCTCGCCAACCCCGACGACGTCCTCACCCACGGCGACCCGGCCGCCCTGGCGTCCTTCCAAGCCGAGCGGGCCCGCATCCCCGGGACGCCAACGCACGATCACGACCAAGAGCCGCTCGCTGACCCCTACCTCGAGTGGTGCCGCCGGCGGGGGCTGTTTCTGCACCCTTCACCGCGCTGCATCACCCGGGAGACGCATGTCCTCGACCGCCTCCCGCTTGGCGGCATGACCGTGAAGGTCGACGAGCGCTCTCAGCAGCGGCTCAAGACCCTGCGGGACTCGCTCAACTCGCTGTTGCAGGACTACCTCGCCGTGCGCTACCTCGCCTGGAGCGTGCTCGAACCCGAGACCCCACTGCGCGAGCACGCCGCCGTCGTCAGCGCCCACGCCTCCTTCTACGACAGCCTCACCTATGCGCGCTGGGGCGTCGGCACCGGCCTGCGCGTCGCGGCGGTGGCTGCCGCCATGAACCTGCTCGACAAGACCGCCGGCGTCGCGCACCAGTACCTGCGCACCGGGCAGCAGCCCAGACAGACCTACTTCCGTCGCTTCGGCCTGCTGCCGACCAAGAAGCACCAGCCCGATCGGCTACACGCGGCGTTCGCCGCCGAGCTGGACGCCGGTAACCGCGGCCTGTTAGCGCTCTGCGACCTCGCCGGCGAGCTGGAGCGCGACACACCGCTCAACGCCCTGCTTGTGCGCCGGCACGCCGCCACCCACCGCACCGTCGCGGTACACGAGATGCTGCTCGACCTCGACGACGAGCAGTCGCCCTGGCTCGATCGCGTTGAGGCCGGCGAACTGGGCGACGCGCTGCTCGACCAGCTGAGCCGCGCCCGCGCCGCGCTCATCTACCTCGCCGACGCTATCAACGACCCTGAGCGCCGCACTGCGCCGGACGGACCCATCATCACCCTGCCCTCGTGGCCCGCAGAGCCCGAGCGGCCCGACGACTGGTAGCCGAACGGGGCCGCACCGCGATAGCGGTCTGGGTGCACCGCGACGAGCGTCGGCCGGTCCGCCAGTTCCGCTTAGGACTCCGTAGGACACGGTGGCGCCCGCGCTTCGCTTCCGGTGATCTCGGCCTACTCATGCTGCCTCGATCTCGCGCATAGCGGGAGCGAACACGGGCGGGCGTGAACTTGAGCTTTGGGACCCCTGGCATCCTGTTGTCGATGCCCGAGACCAGCTTCCGCCGCCTTGCCATGGCCGACCTCGACGAGGTGGCGCTGCGGCGCCTGATCGATGAAGGCGAGACTCTCTTCGTTGAGCGCAAGCAGGCCACCCCCAGAGAGGGTCTCGGTCCGACGGTGGCTTCGTTTGCCAACACTCTTGGAGGGTGGTTATTGCTTGGGATCGCCGACGACAAGACGATTCATGGATACATGGCTCGGGGCGACTTCGTGGACCACCTACGCCAAACCCTGCGCGCTGAGCTTGACCCCTTGCCGCCGTTTGCCGCCGAGAGGGTCGAGATCGACGGCAAGGAGATCGGCGTCGTTCGCGTCTTTGAGTCCGCCGATACCCCGCACATCGTCATCGGCACTGGAAGCGTCTACGTCCGCGAGCCCGGTGGCAAGCGCTCGATCGAAAGCCACGGCGAGCTAGTTCAACTCGCCCGGCGGGGCGAGAAGGCAAGGGAGAAGGCGGCCGATCGCCTCCGGACTCTGCCGTTTGCCTTGGAGCAACTCAACGCACCCGAACTACTTCCTGGATTTTCTGGGTCCTACGACTCCCCGACTCACCGTCAGCTCATTCTTCGGGCGGCTCCGCTCACCATCCCAGGGACCTTCGCCGATCAGGTTCTGTCCAGCAAGACAGGGGCCGCCGCCTCTGAGCTGGCCAAGGAGGTCTTTCCGGGCGGCCCCGCTGACCCCACCCATCGATGGATCGACTGGGCGTATGGACAACGGGGCTTCGGCGCAACCGCAGGGCAACTCGGCAGTGACGAGCGCTCATCGGTAATCGCGGATGCCGGTGGCGTCTTGATCCTCCGCATCGAATGGTCTAAGAAAGGGAGACAGCCTCGCCTCCGGCCCGAGTGTCTCACGCAGACGCTCGAGCCGCTGCTCCACGGCCTTGCCCAATTGCTAGCTCAGCTCGATGCCCACGGCCGAATCGTCGTCGAACTCGTGATGCGCGGCTTCCGAGATGTTCATGTCATCGGTGACCGCACCGGGAGTGGCCAGCTGCCCAAGGACAGCTTCTTCGTTGGGGCCGAACTTACCTCCCCTCCGGACCAGGACGAGATCGCGGAACTCACTGACCACTTGATCAAAGAGATCGAGCGCGCCGCGGGTCTCGCCGCCTGGCAGACCTGACCAGACCCGCGACCGCGCGCCCTTTTCGCGCCGCAAAGCGATAGCACGCTGTCGAGGCGGCGGTTCCTCCCTCGCATGGAAAGCGGAAGCCAGAGCCCCGAGCGCAATCAGGTTGCGGTTTTCGTTTCGTAGACGGAACGGAAGACCCAGTCATCACAGATGCAGCGGCGCTGGCGTGTCGCCCGCAGCGGCTGGGTCGGCAGCGCCGCGACCGGGCCGAGCACGTCGACGCGGGTCACGCGGGTGACCTCCGGCGGCCCGCTAAGCGTGTGACGAATCAGGGCAGCCGCGAGCAACACGCCCGCCAGCGCCGACTGGTGCGCAAGCGGCACGTGCACGTCGTGGGCGGCCGCGTGCGGCTTGCCGGCCTCGCCGAGCGGGATCACCGCGCCGCCGCAGAAGCCCTCCACGTAGAGCTCGCGGATCGTGCGGCCCTCGAACGGCAGCAGCGCCTCGACCTGCTGGCCGACCGCGGCCGCGATCGCCTCGAGCACCGGCCGGGCGACCGGGCGGCCGGTGTGCAGGGCGGTTCGGATCTCCATCACCTGCTCGGGGACGCCGAGCGCCTCGGCGACGAGCTCGTCCTCATTCTTGGTGGGGCCCTCCAGTAGGTACTGGCACGCGACGCAGGCGCCATCGCCGCCGAAAGGCGAGTGGTCAGACACGCCGAGGTCGCCAGCCTGCGTCCAGGCGTTGGCGATCCATGCGGGCAGCGACGCCTGGGCTCCGACGCGGTCGCGGGCGCTGTCGAGGGCCAGCAGCATCGCCGGCCAGTTGTGGCCGCGCGCGGACAGGAACGCGGCGAGGTCGCCCTCGTGGGGCTCGATTCGCACGGTGGCGTCGAGCTCGGCGGCCAGCGCGGCCTTGACGGCGTGCTCGTGGCGGCGCTCGGCCAGCACGTAGCGCTGCATGTTGCTCAACTCGACCGACTCGGGGTCGACGACCCAGAGCGTGCCGCCGGTGGGCAAGCGGCGCAGCGCCCACAGCGCGCCGTGGCCGATCGCGCCGGCGCCGGCGAGCACCGTCTCGCCAGCCAGCGCAGCCGGCAAGTCGGGGCCGCCGGTCGGAGCGTCTGCACGCTCGCCGTGCAGCGTCGAGAAGCGCAGCTCGGCCTCGGCCCGCGCCGGCCAATCGTCCAGGAACACGCGCCGGAACAAGGCGGCGGCGGCCAAGCAGGCGGCGGCGCCGGCGCCGAACGGGTTGGCGCTGTCGCCGGCCGGCAGCGGCCGCCCGGTGTCCAGCAGCGAATCCCAGTCGTCGGAGCCCGCGAAGATCGACTCGGCAAACGGTGCGCCGTCGCCGACGACGATACCGAGCTCTGCGGCGTCGATCAGCTCGATCTGCGGGTTGATCGCGACGGCCAGCTCGGCCAGCTGCGCGCCCTGAGATCCGGGCACGTCGATGTACAGCGCGGGGTACAGGCGGGCCAGGAGGCGGACGAGCAGGTCGAGCATGGCGTCGCCTTCGCGGCGGCCTGCGGTCCCGGACACACCGACGGGCGTGCGGTCGAGGTGCTCGCGGAAACGCTGCTCGTCGAAGCCCTCGATGACCTGTGCGGCGGCGATGGCGCTGCGGTCGAAGTATTCGGCGAGCATCAGCAGACCTCGATGAGCTCCTCGGCGGGCCGCAGCGACTGCGTCCAGCCTTGCGGAGACAGTCGGAACGGCGCGCTGCCCGTCAGCAGCCCGGCCCGGCAGAAGTCCGGGACGACGAGCGACAGTCCGCCGAGCGTGGTGACGATCGGGAAGGTGTCGTCGGTCTCTGAGTGAAACGCGTCGGTGGGGTGGGCGTGGATCTGGACGCCCAGCACCTCCTCGTTGTCGAAGAGCCAGACGTTGAGCTCGTGCAGCGCCTGGCCCTCGACGCGCACCGACAGGCCGCGCCGAGTGCGCGACGCCGTCTGCTTGGGGACGTGGCCGTGGCGGACGACGAACCGGTCGCCGTCGACGACCCCGGTCCAGAAGACGAACAGCTCGAAGCCCTTGCGCCCCGCGGCGCGCAGGTGCTTCTCGGTGTAGGCGACGACATTGCGCGGGACCGTGAAGGTCTCGATGGCCTCCAGCGTCACCCCGGGACCTGCGCCTGGGTCAGCCCCGCGATCTGGGGCACGAGGTTGACGTGGTAGCCGTTGAGCGGACGGATGCCGTAGGTGTCGATGACCTCCAGCAGCCGCACGAGCTTGCCGGCGCCGGCCGCGCGATGCAGCTCCCACCGGTCGCCGGAGTGGGCGGGATGGTCGTGGTACTCGCGTACGCCTGCCAGGCACAGAAACGGCGGGTCGGGGCTGTCGGGGTAGGACTGCATTAGCGGCTGCTGCTGGACCATGCGGGCGGGCGCCATCCCCGGCGGCAGCCCCATGATCTGCGGGGCGTCCATCTCGATCTCGCGCAGCAGCTGGGTAGGCAACTCGGCGGCGGCGTAGGGCTGGCGGGAGAACGGGTCGACGAGGCGCAGCGACGGTGGGCGGACGTCGTAGTCGACGTAGTCGAGCAGGACGCCGGTGACGATCGGCGACGGCTTGATCTGCGGGGCGGCCAGCAGCACCAGGATCTCGGGGAACTCAGCCTCAAGCAGGAACCAGCCGCGCGCGGCGTAGTCGGCTGCCATCGCACGAAAGTCGGCGACCTCGCGATCGAACTTGGCACGCGAGACGGCGGGGTCGACGACCTGGCCGCCTTCAGTCAAGCGCCCCCAACTCCGGCCTTGAGGCTGAGGAACACTTGGTCGCCGGCGGCGAAGCCGAACGTCTTGACTTTCTGCGACCCGTCGAGCGGGGTGCCAGCCTTGTCGCGCAGCTCCCAGTTCTCGGGCGGCTGGCCAGCGTTGCCTGTGGCCTCCAGGGCACGGCCGACGATGCTGTGCAGTGGGGCGTTGAAGTTGGCGCTGATCGGGGTGGGCTGGCCGCTGACGACGACGACGAGATCGATCTTGTTGGACGGTGGCATCAGGAAGGCTCCTTTTCGCCGCGCATGATAGCAGGAGACTCACGCTGTTCAGTGAATAGTATGAGGATGATGGGAACGCTGCTTGCACGACTTCGGCACAATCCACCGGGTGCCGATAGGACCTCCGACGTGGCCGTAGCGACCGACTCCTCCGCGTTCTGGCTCGTTCAGCGCAAGCCGCCCTCGACGGGACCGACCGTGCTTGCCGACGACGTTGCGCGCTTCCGCGAGGTCCAGGTCGTCCACCCCAGTGGCGTCGGCCAGCCGACCGTCGTCACGCTCGACCTAGCCGGCTGGGAGCCGTCGGTGCCGGCGCTCGTCGAGCTGATCGTGCCGCTCGCCCAGGGCGCCCGGTCGCGCAGCCTCGGCCCGCTGGCGCTCGTCGTCTGCACCGACGACCCGTCGACCCGCGACGTCTTGCGGGCACTCGCCGAGACCTACGACCTGGCGCTGTTCGTGGCGCCGGCCGTCGACCGCCTCGGCGAGGCCGAGCCGTTCGGCCTGCTGACCGAGACCGAGCGCGAGACGCTGGCGGTGATGCAACGCCTGGGGGGCAGCGTCAGCGTCGCGAAGTTCGCCGACGCGACCGGCCTGGCGCCGACGGCGGCGACCAACCGGCTGGTCAGCGTCGTCCAGAAGGGCTTCTTGCAGAAGGTCGAGCGGCCGCGCCCAGCCGGCGGGATGTACCTCGACCCGCGCGCGGCGCTGGTCATCGATGAGGCTGTCGGCGAGCAGCTGCCAGCCGCCGCCCGACGCGAACTCGAAATCTTCGCCGCCGTCGCCGGCTTGCGGCCCGAGGAGCTGCTGGCCGCCGCCCACGCCGAGCATGCCGCCGAGCGCGAGGCGGCCGGCGACGCCGCCGGCGTCACGCTGCTCGACGCATGGCAGGCCTACCGCGAGCGCCACGCCGGCCAGCTGTCGGAGCGGTTGCGCTGGGCCCAGGAGATGCTGGCCGACTCGCGCCGCGCCGCCGTCGAGATGTCGGGCATGTCGGACGAGGACCTCGACGAGCTGCGCCGCGAGTTCGGCTAGCGGCCGCGAGGCCGCGCAAGGCCGCTAGGACCCGCGCTCGAAGTAGACCAGGAAGGGCCGCTCCCCATGCAGGCCGCCCGGGAAGGCGCTGCGGTCGCGCAGCTCCTCGGTGAGCACCGGTGGTCCGTGCGCTTCCTCGAGCGCAGCGCGGAAGCCCAGCATGATCCCGAGGAAGCGCCGCTCGGTCAGCGGCGAGGACAGCCGGCTGTGGCGGCCGGCAACCAGTCGCTCGGAGACCGCGACGTGCAGCGTCGTCATTGCGGCGTCGTCCTCGACGATCAGCCGCACCGGGACCCCGGCCACCGTGTCCTCTGCGCCGCCCCCGGGCAGCGCCCGTGCCACCAACTCAGCGGCGTCGGCGGCGACATCGGCGGCGATGTTCTCGGTATCGCGTCGTCGGCGATCGAGCTCCAGGCGCTTGTAGTCGACCGCCGCCGGCATCAGGTCGCCGCGCGCGTCGAGGCGGCCGAGGATGTCGTAGGCGTCGCTGCGGCCCTTGTGACGCTCGTCGTGCAGTTCGGCGCCCAGCAGCCAGGCGACCCCCTGCGGCGGATGGTTGCGATCAAACCAGGTGGCGCCGCGCATCCGGCCCGACGTCAGCTTGAACGCTGGCCTGCTCTTGATCTGCCGTACTCGTTCGCCGCCTTCCCCGCCGCGCTCGTCGTGCTCACGCTGCTCGAAGAACACGTCAACGAGCGTATTTTCAGTACGAAGCGACGCGAACTCTTCTTCGAGGGGAACGCTCAGGTCAAGCGTCTCCTTCAGACATCGACGCGTGATACGGCAGTCATGTGGAAGCGCGAAAGTCGCCATAGGAATGAGCCGTCGGAAAGCGGGCGTAGCAGGACACCACGCTGACCGGACGAATGCGCTGCTCTGTCCTGATCCGTCATCGCCGGTGTTGCCCAGGATTGGGGCGCCGGGCCGCAGTGGAGTGCCCCCGCTTTGATGGACACCTGAACGCTTGCGCCGTCAGGCGCGGCAGGAAGGATGGTGTCTGTGCCCCGCACCCGACCCCCGTACCCCAAGGAGTTCCGTCGTGAGGCCGTCGCTCTCGTGCGCCGTGAGGGCCGTTCGATCCGGCCCACCCGCCGCGACCCGCGAGGACCCCTCAGCGCACGAACTGCAGCCCGTAGCGCTCGCCGCGCTTGCGGTAGGCGTCGACGCCGCCTTCGAGAAGCTCGCAGACGCGGTCACGGGTGGCCGGCCGGTCGACCGCGCCCTCGTCGTAGGGCCTTCCCTTGCCGTCCTCTACTCGCATCGGGATCACGAGCTCGGCGTCGCCCAGCACCGTCAGGTTCGGGCTGTGGGTGGCGATGATGACTTGCCGACGCTCCTTCGCGGCTTCGAGGTGCCCAACGACCGCGCTTGCGATGTACTGTGCATCGAGGTGATCCTCGGGTTGGTCGAGCACGAGCGGCTCATCGCGCTGGGCGCAGAGCAGGAGGCTCAGCAGCACCGAGCGCTGCTGCCCAGCGGAAAGGTGGTCGAAGGCCTTCGGCTGCGCCGCTCCCCGCTCCTTGGTCGTAATGCGCGGACGGTCCTCAAGCCGCATCGTCTCAAGCTTGAAGATGGTCGGCCAGCTGCGCGCCTCGCGGAGGGCCTCCTCGGTGAAGAACGCCTCGCCTCCATCGTCCTTTAGCTCAAATAGTGCGGGCAGGTCGCCCTTCAGCTTCTCCGCGAATTCGAGCGGCGTAATTCTCTCCGCGAGCCGCCGGAGGCGAGGGTTACGGAAGCGGAATGTCGAGCCGAGCCACCCCATCCACGCCGCGTTCATGCCCTCGTGCTCGAAGTGGACGTGAATCTCGAGCCCGTCCGAGTAGGCGTTGGCCTGGTCCGCGATTCGCCTGAGGGTGGCGCGGCGCCGCTGGTAAAGCGCCTCCCGGTTGGCGCGCAAATCGCCTACGAGCTTGGCGCGGGAGCTCACTGCGGCCTGATGGTCCGCTTGTTTCTTGCGCAGCGGAATCAGGCTCCGGCGCACCGAGTTGAGCCGCGTCGCGATCTGGCTCACGGCGCCGGCCTGGACCTTGAGACCCTGCGCCTCAAGCTCCGCCTGCTTCGCCTTCAGCCGCGTCTCGAGCTCAGCCTGGTCGGCCTGCCAGCAGGCCAGCGCATCCTGCGCGACCTTCGCCGCGGCATTGAGCGAGGCGCTCGCCTCGGACCGAAGCGACTGCCGCTTCGTCTCGAGGGCCGCGAGCCCGGCGCGCAACCCCTGCTCGCCCTCGACGAACAGCGGAGCGCGCTTCTGGGTCAGCTCGACTCCGAACTCCTCGGCGAGCTTGCCTAGGTCGATCGGCTCTTCGCCATCGCCCACCTGGATCGCGTCGCGCAGCGCGGCCTCCAGATGCTCGAGGAAGGGACGCTGCGACGCGAGGTCGCGCGCCCACTCGGCGATCTGCTCGACCTTGCCCTTCTCGGCCGCCTTGAGGCTCGCGTCGAGTCGGGCCTGATCCTCCTCAAGCTTCTTGATCTGCGCGACAGCGCCCCTCGTGCGGAGGACCTCGCTTGCGTTGTCCTCAAGCGGCTGAGCTAGCTCTTCCTCGCGCTCGTCGTGCTCGTGCCGGACGACGAAGCCGTCGAGGAACTCGAGCAGGATCTCGGGATTGTCCTCATACCCGCGCGCAAGCCGGCCGGACTCGTCCTGCCCAAGGTCCGCCAGTCGAAGGCGGATCTGGGAGCCGCTGTCCGCGTCGATGGGGGCTGCGCCCCGACGTCTGACGGCGGTGCGCTCGCTGCCGGTGTTGTCGATGAACCGAACGACCGTATCTTCCGGCATGCGCTCCTGCTCGTCTGGGTCCTCCTCGGGAGCGAGGTTTGCGCCGAGCGCCGCGCGAATCGCGAGCAGCGCGGTCGATTTGCCGGAGCCCCGCCCGCCGATGACGCAGTTGAGGTTGGGCGAGAACTCCATTTCGATGCCGTCGAGGAAGCCACCCGTGAACTCGGCGGCGCGGATGCAGGGGTAGGTGACGGGCAGGATCTCCTCCGCCTTGCAGCGCGCCTTTGGGTTGTAGGCGATGGCGTTGCGGACGGCATCGAAGTTCGGGTCGTCGAGGCGCAGGCGCGTGAGCGTGCGCCGCGCTCGGTCCTGGCCGACGGTCGCGGGGGTGTGCGCATCTGAGGACATGAGCCGCGCGAGGCCACGCTCCTTGAGCTCTGGTACGGCCTGGCGCGCCTTCCAAGCGGCGAGTCTGTGCGGGTCGTTGTCGGAGTCGGTGAACCAGGTCTTCAGCCGCTCGCTCGTCTGGAACTCGATACCGGCGAGCGCGGGACTCGAAAGCAGCTCCGCGAGCTCGGCTGGCTGCAGGTGCTGGTGGATGCCGTCGGCGGCGTCGACGTGGGCGGGCATCGCGAGTCCGCCGCGGCCGTGCACCTCCTGCACGAGGTCGAGCATCGAGCGCGTCGAGCGCTGCTCGGTGTCGCTCAGCGCCTTCAGCTTGAGATTCATTGGGTTGGCGAGCGCGTCGAGCTCGGCCAGCGCGTCAGGCGAGAAGATTGCGAGCAGATGGCCGTCGTGCGTCGAGATCTCGATGCCGGGCAGGACGAGCAGCGGCTTGCCCTCGGCCGCCTTTATTGCGGCCCTAACGAACTGGGCGCTGTTGTGGTCGGTGATCGCCAGCACGCCTAGGCCGGAGCCGACCGCGGCGTCGACGTAGGCGGCGAGGTCGGGCGCAGGCGCGGCGTCGGTGTCCTGATGCGTGTGGACGTGCAGGTCCGCGCGGATGAACGTCGCCCCGGCCATTCTTCGATCCTAGACTCCGTCGGCGACACGGCCATCTGGCCCAAGCGCGCTTTTCGCGCCCCGCAGGCCCGTGCCGCTGGTGCCGCGCCCAGTCACGCCAACCACGGCGACAGCTACTGACGCGAGCGCACGATTGCGAGGGGGCCGCATCTCCCTCCTCGGCGACGCTCGTGCGGCAGCGTTACCAACGACCATCGTGATTCGGTGTGTCGTGATCCCGACTCGCGGTCGTTCCCTGACCTGAGTCCCATCCTGACCCAGGCGATCATCAATTCGCGACTAGCGGCACTCCCATTGCTACTGCTTTCGCGTGAAAGCAGAAGTGCCGCGCCTTACAGATTCACGGGAGTGTTGACGGCGAGTCGGTTTTGTTCCGGCGTCGCTCCGGGGATCGCCACGTCGGGCCAAAGCGGGTGCGCACCTGGAGGCCCGGGTTTGAATCGACGACTGATATCGCCCTCATACTCTCCGCCCTATGGTCAGGCCTGCACATCACGTTGTCTATGAGGAACGGGAGCTCGGCGCGGGCATGTGGCAGTCGATCATCGTGTGGCCAGATGGCCGTACCACGCACACCGCAACCAGCTCGAGAGAGCGCGGCATCGGGTTTGGCGGAGACCGAAATTCTTGCGAGGGGCCTGCGCCCCGTCTACAGCGCGGCATCCTCTCCGCTCGGTAGCTGTCGTGCCGGTCCGAGGACTCCGGGAGGAGTGGGCTCTAGCCACGGGTGGGTCCGCCTATTTCGTCGCGGCAGGCGACGCTGGACGGGAGCCTAATCGGCGCATCGGTGGGTGGGCTTGCCGCACACGGTCCGGCCTAGCCGCTCATCGGGCGGGCCCCTGGTCAGACGGTACGTCAAAGCCAAGCTTGCCAGCGAGGGCCTTAGCGAACTGGTCGACATCCGGTCTACCGGAGTCGAACGCAGCTCCTTTTCGGTGAACGAGCTCCACCGTGAGGAAGTTAGCCCCGTCTCGCACGAAATCCCACCTGCGAACTAGGTCCGCGACTGGTCCGCTCACCCGAAGGTCCTGGGTCATGGCAACGGTGGTGCGTTCAGGATCAAGTGGCTCGCTTCGCACGAACACGATTGGCGACGAGTCTGACCCTTGCCCGGTAGCGCTCGCGGTCGCGACGTAGAGGCGACGTCCAGCGACGACGAGGACGGTCGGTTCTTCTCTTAACTTCACGGCGGTGCCGAATTCCGGCTCCGGGACCAGTTCCATCAGGACTGCCCTTAGAGCATCGAAGGCAGGGAAGGGGAGCTCTTGCCCGCCGGACTCATGCCAGATGTTCGCGAGGCGCACAGCCGTGTCGCGGTCCATGCCCACGAGCGTACCGAGAGCTCGAGACGAGCATCCGGGTCGTGCGGCATGCTCGGCCGATGTCGTTACTCATCGACACAGCCGCCGCAGGCCAAACGGTTTCCGACGACGAGCTGCGCGCCTGGGCAAGCAACTTCTCGGTCTTCCTGTCAAGCGTGATGGGCGAACTTGCGGCCGAGCGACAAGCCGTCGCCGAGGCGCTCCATGACGCCGGCTTCACCGTGAGGTGGTTTGAGGAGTTCGGTGGCCGTGACGATTCTGCCGAGCAGGCATACCTCTCCGAGGTCGCTGGTTCGGACATCTATGTCGGCATCCTTGGAAACGAGTACGGCGGCATGCTCCCTACGGGGTTCTCGGCGACGCACGCCGAATACCTGGAGGCGCGCAAACGCGGGAAGCGCATCTCTTTTTGGGTTCGCGGTGACGGCAGCGACCGCGCCGGCCACGCACGCGAGTTCCTGAATGAGCTTCGGGTCTTTAACGTCACAGGGACGTTCGAAGCACCCGCCGATCTCGCCGACCGGGTGATGCGTCGCATGCGAGAGATTGCCGCTGAGGACCTGTCGCCCTGGGTCAAGGTCGAGAATGTCGTCATCCGGGCCGGGCGAATCAACGACTCTGGAGGGGAGCTCCGGATCGCCGCTCGCGTTCGCGACGCGAACGTCCTCCGCCGGCTCGAGGAGCTTGGTCCACACCAAGTGCTGGGCGCGGGCGGAGAAGTGAAGGTCACCTACGACGACCGCTCGGGCGTGAGTCGCGTTCAGAACATCGAGAGTGAGACGCGGTCCCAGGCTTTCCGCGACGTGACGCTCACGATGTCTGTCGAGTGGGCCGCTCGCGGCGACTCATTGGCGGCGGGCACCGCCGGCTACTCACCGGAGGACTTAACAGAAGTGGGGGTAAGGACGGGCCTGCTTGGCGAACGCATCCCACAAAGGCTTGAGACGATGGAATTCATGATCGAGGCCTCGGACCCTCTGGCAGAGCTCGCGCCGCTGCAAATCCCTGAGGGCAGCGTGCAACCGATCGCGCGTCTCCTCGTCGCTGAGGCGCTTACCGGCTCGGGAAGGGCCGCGTCAATTGAAAGCTTCTCGCTCGGGCCTGAGGTGCAGGGCACAAGACGACTCGCGCTCGGCTGGCGCGAACCCCGTCGCTACACCAATGTCGAGCCGGGCTCTCGGTTCGTCGAAGGTGCCCGAAACTGGGCTTGAACCTTTGGCGCCCGTGATGCTCTCCAGACGAGGACCGCGCTAGTTGGCCAGCCGCCACGGCGCCCGGGAAGCACGTCGCGCTCGAGCAAGCGTCCACAGCTGGGGCAGTCGCGAGTCTCACGCGACTGAGATGAGGTCTCGCCGGTAGAGAAGTCCCGGGTGGCGACGATCGGTCCCCCAGCCGTTCTCGCCAGCGCGCCGCACGCCGGACAGGGCAGCTCTTCGGTGTCCGACATGCCTCCAGCATGACTGATTGGCGCCAACGTCCACGCAGCTAAATCGGCGATCTGGACAGCCGGCTCGGCTGCGGACGAACCCAACGGACGTCATCGAACAGTAATTGCGGCCGGAGACCGTCCCGCTCGGGGTGGCGGATGCGCTCTAGCTAATGGGCCGCCCCCACCGGTAGCATGACCTTGTGTCGCCGAAGTCAAAGCTCGAGCTCGCCCGCC
>Ga0208612_1000625_pt1 | contig 14941 bp, 14 predicted proteins | sample AntDryMetagUQ889_FD_188089 | JGI IMG/M metagenome (GOLD analysis project Ga0208612, IMG submission 188089) | Polar desert microbial communities from Antarctic Dry Valleys - UQ889 (SPAdes) | ecosystem: Environmental > Terrestrial > Soil > Desert | place: Antarctic Dry Valleys | collected 2008-12-31 | reverse complement strand
GCCGCCCGCCGCCCGACGGCCTCGGCCATCCGCCGCGCCACGGCGACCAGCTCGCCGTTCGAGCGCGCCATCTGACCGTCCGGCAGGTAGAAGTTGTCCTCGAGCCCCGCCCGGACGTTGCCGCCCAGCGACAGCGCCGCGGCCAGCAGCGTCCACTGCTCGCGGGAGACGCCGATGACGCCCCAGTTGTTGGGACCGTCGGGGCCGCCCGGCACCTCGTCGGCCATGTGCGCGAGGTTGCGCGCCGTGGGCCTCACACCCCCCAACACGCCCATCACGCACGAGATCTGGAGTGGCTCGGAGACGAGTCCCATCTCGATCAGCGGGTCGAGGTTGCCGAGGTGCCCGAGGTCGAAGCACTCGTGCTCGGGGCGTATCTCCAGCTCGCCCATCGCCCGCACGAAGGCCACGATGGTCTCGAACGAGTTCTCGAACACGGTGGAGAAGACGAACTCTCCCCGCCGCCGGGAGAACTTCGCGTAGTTCATCGAGCCCATGTTCAGCGCGGCCACGTCGGGGCGGAGCTCACGCAGGTAGGCGATCCGCTTGTCGAGCGGCACCCCGATCGCGCCCGTCGAGTAGTTGATGACCACCTCGCCGGCCTCGGCCCGGATCGCCTCGGTGATGGCCCGGAAGTCCTCGACCTCGTACGACGGCGTGCCGTCCGGCGTGCGGGCGTGGATGTGGATCATCGAGGCCCCCTCCTCCACCGCCCGGCGCGCCTCGCCGCCGTACTCCTCGGGGGTGTAGGGGATGGCCGGGCACTGATCTCGGTCGGCCATCGCGCCGGAGATCGAGCAGGTGATGACAGCGGGGTCGGCGAGGCTCATGGGGCGGCAGCGTACCCGCGACGCGTCGGCCTCAGTAGAGGCGATTCTCCCCGGTCCACGGCGCCATCACGGCCGCCAGCGGCTCCAGCACGTGCAGCGCCGTCGCCACCATTGCCCGAGCTTTCGGCTCGTCCTCCGGCGCGTGCGCGTCGGTCACCTCGAGGCCGATGACCTCGCACTCGCCGGCCACCGCCTCGAGCAGGTCGTAGAGCTTGTCGGGGGTCAGGCCGTCCGCGGCCGGCATCCACGCGGGGAAGAACTCGGGGTCGAGCACGTCGAGGTCCAGGTGCACGAACACCGGCGCGCGGTCGAGGGCGTTCTGGGTGAAGACGAGCGTCTCGAGGCTGGCGCCGATCACGGTCACCTCCGAGGCCTCGAGCGCTTCACGCTCGAGAGCGTCGAGGTCGCGCACTCCCGCGAGCACCACTCGGGCCGGGTCCACGGTCCCGGCCAGCCCGGCGTCCCACATCCCGCACGCACCCGCGAGCGACATCCCGCCGAGAAATCCGCTGGTCGTGGTGCGCGGCGTGTTGAAGTCGCCGTGGGCGTCCAGCCAGAGGAAGCGGGCGTCGGGGCGGTGGCGGGCCACCGTTGGCAGCGTGGTCAGGCCGATCGCGCAGTCGCTCGCCAGCAGCACCGGAGCGCGGGCGGCGGCGAGGGCGTCGTCCACCTGGCCCCCCGCCTCGAGCAGGCACCCCCGGGCCTCGGCCAGGTCGTCGGCCCACGGCGCCTCGCGCGGCTCGGCCGGCGTGCCGATCTGCCGTGGGGCCGCACCCAGCCGCTCCCCCAACGGACCGGCCAGCGCGTCGACCCCGCGCATGGGGCCCGCGTCGCGATCGGATATCCGACAGCGCAGCGCGACAAGCGAGGTCGCGCTCACCGTCCCTTCCACTCGGGCGCACGCTTCTCGAAGAACGCGCTCACCCCCTCGCGGAGGTCCTCGGTGGACTGGGCGAGCGAGAGCTGGGCGCGCAGGTAGTCGAGGGCCTCGAGGAAGGCCATGTCCATCTGGCGGAACATCGCGTCCTTGCCGAGCCGCATGACCACCGGGGACCTCGAGGCGAGCTTCGTGGCCCAGTCCGCGACCACGGCGTCGAAGCGCTCGGCCGGCTCGACGCGGTTGACTATCCCCATCTCACGCGCCTCCTCGGCGGAGACCCGCTCGCCCAGCAGCAGCATCTCGTTGGTGCGCTTGCGCGGCACGTTGCGGTAGATGAGCGCCATGATCATGAACGGGAAGGCCCCCACGTCGATCTCGGGCGTTCCGAACGTGGCCTCCTCGCGGGCTATCACCAGGTCGCAGGCGAGGGCGAGGCCGAGTGCGCCGGCCAGCACGTGGCCGCTCGCGGCGCAGATCACCGGCTTCCCGAGCTCGCCGATGAGACGGAACACCCTCACGAAGCGCTCGGAGCCGAGATGCTTGTGCACGAGCGGCGTGTCCGCCCCGAAGCCGGAGAGGTCGGCCCCCGAGGAGAAGACCTTCTCGTGCGAGGAGGCGAGCACGACGCAGCGCACGGCGTCGTCCGCGCGCGCGGCCTCGAGTGCGCCGATCAGGTCCTCCAGCAGCGCCTCGGAGAGCGCGTTGCGGGTCTCGGGCCGGTCGAGGGTGATGCGCAGGACGCCGCTGTCGGCGACCTCGTAGCGCAGCATCTCGTAGGGCACCGCCGGGAGCCTACTTTCGCCCGCGGGCCCGAGACGGCGATACGCCGGTCGTCGGTGCGTCCGGTACGGTCTGGCCCATGATCTCCGCCCCTGTAGACACGGTCATCCGGCCCGACTTCTCGCGCCCGAGCAGGCACTTCATCTTCACCGAGGAGCACGAGGCGCTGCGGGAGTCGATCGCCTCGTTCGTCGCGAAGGAGCTCCGTCCGCACGCCGAGGAATGGGAGGAGACGACCTTCCCGGACTCGGTGTTCACACGCATGGGCGAGCTCGGCTTCCTCGGACTGTCCTACCCCGAGGAGTACGGAGGCCAGGGCGGCGACTACTACGCGAGCCTGGTGCTGGCGGAGGAGCTGGCCAAGGCCGACTGCGGCGGCCTCGGCATGGGGATCGCGGTGCACACCGACATGGCCACCCCGCCGATCCACCTGTTCGGCACCGAGGAGCAGAAGCAGCGCTACCTCGTCCCCTCGATCCGCGGCGAGAAGATCTCGTGCCTGGGGATCACCGAGCCCGACGCCGGCTCGGACGTATCCGGGCTCAAGACCCGCGCGGTCCGCGACGGCGAGGAGTGGGTGATAAACGGGTCGAAGACCTACATCACCAACGGCACGCGCGCCGACTTCATCGTCCTCGTGACGAAGACCGACCCCGAGGCCGGCTACGACGGCTTCACGCTGTTCATCGTCGACACCGACGCTCCGGGATTCACGGTGGAGGGCCGGCTCGAGAAGCTCGGCATGCACGCCTCGGACACCGCGCTGCTCGCCCTGAGCGAAGTGCGGGTGCCCGCCGACGCCCTGCTCGGGCAGGAGGGCAAGGGCTTCTACCACATCATGTGGGAGCTTCAGGGCGAGCGCCTGATCGGCGCCGCGGGTGCCGTGGCCGGCGCCCAGCGGTGCTTCGAGAGGACGCTCGAGTTCACCAAGGAGCGCGAGGCCTTCGGCCGGCCGATCGGAAAGTTCCAGGTCAACCGTCACAAGGTCGCGGAGATGGCCACGAAGATCGAGTCCGCCCGGCAGATGGTCTACACGACGGCGTGGCGCTTCCAGAACGGCGAGTACCCCGTGCGCGAGATCTCGATGGCCAAGCTCCATGCGTCCCGCATCGCGGTCGAGGTGGCCGACCAGTGCATCCAGCTCCACGGCGGCGCCGGCTACATGAAGGAGTACGGCATCGAGCGCGCGTGGCGCGACCTGCGGCTGAACCGGATCGGCGCCGGAACCGACGAGGTGATGCTCGACGTGATCGGGCGCTCGTTCGGGTTGTAGGGGCCGGTGGGCGGTGGGCGCGCTCGATCACGTGGGAAACCGCAGCGGCGATCTCGTGCATCAGCACGACACGTCGTCCGGTTCGAGACGTTGGACCGCCCTACACCGCCATGAGCGCCACCCCGTAGCGCGAGAGCAGCGAGTCGCGCGTGACGAGCGTCAGGCCCTCGATCCGAGCCTGGGCAACCAGCATACGGTCGAAGGGATCGCAGTGGTGGAGTGGGAGCGCCCCCGCGGCCACTGCGTGCTCGACGGTTATCGCGAGCGGATCGATACCGGTCGCGTCGAGCGCCGAGGCGAGATCCTCGGGAGCGTCGAGCTTCCCGGCCGTCCGCTTGATCGAGATCTCCCACGCGCTCGCCGCACTCGCGAGCACGTCGTTCGAGTCGTCCTCGATCGCCCCACGCGCGTCCTGGCTCAGCGAGGCCGGGTCGCCCAGCGCCCAGAGAAGGACGTGTGTATCGAGGAGAAGCCTCACCCGACGGCCGGGTCCTCCACGGTCTCGCCCCGGAAGTACGCCGCGACGTCCTCGGGAAGCTCGTCGAAGTCCGAGGCGATCTCCACCCGTCCCGCCCAGATGCCGAGGGTTCGCGGCGAGCGATCGCGGTGGTAGGGCACCAGCTTGGCGACCGGCGTTCCTGCTCTTCCGATCACGACCTCCTCGCCCTGCTTCGCGCGCTCCACGAGCCGCGAGAGCTGGGTCTTCGCCTCGTGCATGTTGACGTGAAGCGTCATCGACGTTAGCTAGGGTAGCTAGGCATGCCCTCCCTGCGCTCCTTCGACAAGCTGACCGCCCCCCGAATGGAGCCCGTAGCCGACGGCGTATGGCTCATGCGCGGCGGCCTTCCGCTTCGCACGATGAACGTCTACTTCCTCGAGGAGTCCGGCGGCGGCGTCACCCTGTTCGACGCGGGCATCGAGGAGATGACCGGGTGGATCGCCGAGGCCGGCGAGCGCATGGGCGGGATCAAGCGGGTGGTGCTCGGGCACGGCCATCCCGACCACCGCGGAGGCGCGCCGGGGCTGGGTGTGCCCGTGCTGTGCCACCCCGCCGAGCGCTCGGACGCCGAGGGCGACGGCGGCCAGCATTACTTCGACTACTCGAGGCTCGAGTGGCGGGCCGCCCGGTTCGCCCTCCCCCGCTTCATGGCCCGCTGGGACGGCGGGCCCGTGCGCGTCGAGGGCACGGTGTCCGAGGGTGACGAGGTATGCGGGTTCCGGGTGATCGAGCTGCCCGGTCACGCCCCCGGCCTGATCGCGCTGTGGCGCGAGGAGGACCGCCTGGCGCTGACCAGCGACGCCTTCTACACCCTCGATCCCCAGACCACCCGCTACGGGGGGCCGAGGGTGGCCCACCCCGCGTTCACCCAAGACGAGGCGCGCGCGCGGGAGAGCATGCGCAAGCTGGCCGCGCTCGAGCCCGCGACCGCTTGGCCGGGGCACGCGAACCCGCTCACGAGCGACGTCCGCGGCCAGCTCGAGCGGGCCGCAACGGCGTAACCGCCGCCGACGGGACGCTCAGGGGTGGCGCCGGCGCGCGCGCCGGCCACGCACCGCGTGTACCAGCTTGCGGAGCGCCAAGGCCTGCAGGAGTCTCTTGATCATCTATCGGTCCTACCCGCATGCGGGCAGGACATGCCCGCGGCTCGGGGCGCCACCCGGCGCGATCGTCATCATCCCCGCCCGCTCAGACCCTTTAGAACCAAGGAGGCAACGCACGTGGGTGTACTCGACGGAAAGGCGGCCATCGTCACCGGATCGGCGCGCGGCATCGGCCGCGCGACGGCCGAGCTGCTCACCGAGCACGGGGCCCGGGTGCTCGTGAACGACCTCGACGGCGAGCTCGCCGAGCAGGCCGCGAGCGAGATAGGAGGGGGCGCCACGGCCTTCGCCGGCGACCTCACCAAGCCAGGCGTCTGCGAGGGCCTGGTGGAGACGGCGGCCGCGGAGCTGGGGAAGATCGACATCATCGTCAACAACGCCGGCTACACGTGGGACGGCGTCCTCCACCAGATGACCGACGAGCAGTTCCAGGCCATGATCGATATCCACACGGTGGTCCCCTTCCGCGTGCTGAGGGCCGCCGCGCCCTACCTCCGCGAGCCCGCCAAGCGCGAGCGCGACGAGGGACGCGAGGTGTTCCGCAAGGTCGTGAACGTCTCCTCGATCTCGGGCACGATGGGCAACGCGGGGCAGGCCAACTACGCCTCGGGCAAGGCCGCGGTGGTAGGGCTGACCCGCACTCTGGCCAAGGAGTGGGGCCAGTTCAAGGTGAACGTGAACGCCGTGGCCTTCGGCTTCGTGGAGACCCGGCTGACCGCGGCCAAGGAGGATGGAGCCACCTTCGAGAAGGGCGACGTCTCGATCGACCTCGGCATCCCCGAGCAGATGCGCTCGCTGGCCACGATGATGATCCCCCTCGGCCGGGCGGCCACGCCCGAGGAGGCCGCGGGCGGTGTGTTCATCCTCTGCACGCCGTGGTCGAACTTCGTGCACGGGCAGGTCCTGAACGTGACGGGTGGCTCGTTCGCCGGGATGACGAGCTGAGGGAGCTCGGGATGCTGGCCGGCTACGGGCACTTCCTGCGCACCGCGGCGTCCCTCCAGTGGGACGAGAGGGCGATCGATCTCGAGGCCGACGCCCGCGCGTTCGAAGGCCTCGACGTCGGGGCGCGCGACCGCGTGGGCGGCCTCGTGGAGGGCTTGCGGCTCGGCGAGCGCAGCGTGGCCGCCCACCTCGAGCCCTACGCGCGGGCGGCCGCGGACCCGGACGCCGCGGCGTGCTTCGAGATCCAGGCCGTCGACGAGACCCGCCACGCCCGGTTCTTCGAGCGTGCGGCCGTCGAGATCCTCGGAGACCGTAGTCCGCCGGTGCCGCCCGCGGTGGCCTCCCTGTTCGAGGAGCGCCTTCCGGCGGCCGCCGCCGACCTCGCGACCGACCCGGAGGGCCTCGACGCCGCGGTCGGCCTCTACCACATGGTGCTCGAGGGCGTGGTCTTCACCGCGGGCCAGCTCGCGCTGCTCGAGCTCCTCGAAACGCTCGAAACGCTTCCAGGGCTGCGTTACGGCGTCGAGCTCGTGACGCGCGACGAGCACTGGCACATGGGCTTCGGCGCCCGCTGCCTCCAGGACCTCGCCCCCTCGCCCGAGACGCTCGCGGCCATCGCCAGGGAGGGGGAGCGGGCGGCGGAGGCGTGGGGCGAGTGGGTGGGTCCCCAGCTGGCCGCGCGGGTGCGCGCCCTTCACCGCCGTCGGCTGCGGGCGGCCGGGCTCGGGGCGCAGGCCGTGGCCGCATGAGCGCTGGGTAGGCTGCCCGGCGTGGCGAGCGCTTCGGCCATGCCCTTCCTCGCGGGGGTGGAGCACCGCACGATCCGGGCCGGTGGCCTCGACTTCCACGTGGCCGAGGCAGGCGTCGGGGACCCGCTGGTGCTCCTTCACGGCTGGCCCCAGCACTGGTACATGTGGAGACGCGTGATCCCCGGCCTCGCCGAGCGCTACCGCGTGATCTGCCCCGACCTGCGGGGGCTCGGCTGGAGCGACGCGCCGCGCTTCGGGTACGACAAGGAGACCCTCGCCGACGACGTCGCCCTCCTGATCGACGCCCTCGGGCTCGAGCGGGTGCGCCTGGCCGGTCACGACTGGGGCGGCCTGGCGGGGTTCCTGCTCTGCCTGCGCCATCCGGGTCTCGTCGCGCGCTACCTGGCGCTGAACATCGTGCACCCGTGGCCATCGATGGGGCTCGCCACGCTCCCCGCGCTTCCCCGGCTGTGGTACCAGGCGGTGCTCGGCACGCCCGGGCTCGGTCCACGTCTGCTGCGCGACGCGCCGGGCTTCGTGCGATGGATGCTCTCGGTCTCCGCGGAGCGCGGCACCTGGTCCCGCGACGAGCTTGACGCGTTCGCCGAGCGCCTGCGCGAGCCCGCGCGCGCCGAGGCCAGCTCGGCGATCTACCGGACCTTCCTCACGCGGGAGCTGGTGCCCTTCCTGCGCGGGCGCTACCGCGACTCACGGCTCGACACCCCCACGCTCCTGCTCTTCGGCGACCGCGACCGAGTGCAGCCGGTGGCCCTGCTCGACGGCTACGAGGCCCACGCGCCGGCCATGCAGGTCGAGGTGGTCCCCGGGGTGGGGCACTTCATCGCCGAGGAGGCCCCCGATCTCGTGCTCGACCGCGCGCTGCGGTTCTTCGGCGACGGAGAGGCGGCCTAGACCGTGGCCGAACGAGCGCAGCCGAAGCCCGCCACCCTGCCGCTCCCCGGGGGGCGCCCGGGCGCCACCGTTCGCCTTCACCCGCTGGTGTCGGGTCGTGGCGCGGTCCCGCCCGCCTACCTGCACCGCGACGAGGGGCGGCTCGCCGGCCTCAAGGCCTTCGGGCTCGGAGCGCGGCGAGACGACTGGGTGCCGATCCCGTTCGTCTCCTTCCTCGTCGAGCACCCCGGGGCGGGCCCGCTGCTGGTGGACACCGGGCTTCACCCCTCGATCGGGCTCGACCCGGCACTGAACCTCGGGCGGCTGTACGGCTGGATCATGCGCGATGCGCTCGCGAGCCCCGAGGAGTCGGTCACCGCGCAGCTGCTGGACCGCGGGCTCGATCCCCGGGAGATCGCCACCGTGGTCATGACCCACCTGCACTTCGACCACACGAGCGCGATGACCGAGCTGCCCGAGGCCGCGTTCCTGGTGGACGAGCTCGAGTGGGAGGCGGCCACCGCCCCGTTCGCCCTGCTCCACGGTTACGTGAAGCGCCACTTCTCGCCCGAGCTCGACGTCCGGCTGCTCGACTTCGACGCGGCCGAGGTGGACTCGTTCACCACGTTCGGACGTTCGCTCGACATCTTCGGCGACGGCTCGGTGCGCCTGGTGGCCACGCCCGGGCACACCGACGGGCACGTCTCCGTGGTCCTCCGCCTTCGCGACCGCGAGGCGCTGCTGTGCGGTGACGCCGCGTACACGATGCGGACCCTCGAGCGCTCGGACATGCCGGGGCGCACCGAGGACGACCACCTCTTCCGCCGCTCGCTGCGGGAGATGCAGCGCCACCTCGAGCAGACCCCGGGCACGCTGGTGGTGCCGGGCCACGACCTGGAGTGCTGGGAGGCGCTCGAGTCGGTCTACGAGTGATCGGCCGGACGCGAGCGCCAGAGGCGCACCGGCTTCTTCACGCCCTTCAGCTTGCGCGGAGCGAGCGGCGAGAAGTCGAAGCGCTCCTCCGCCCGCTCGCGTACCTCGGCGGTCACGAGAACCGCACCGGGGCGCGCCACCGCGGTCACCCGGCTCGCAAGGTTCACCGGCGCGCCGTACCAGTCGCCGTTGCGCGGCAGCGCGTGGCCGTGGGCGAGGCCCGCGGACAGCTCCGGGAAGTCGTCGGCCTCCTCCTTGACCGCGTCCACCAGGGCGTGGGCCGCCGCGAGCAGGGCCGGAACGTCGAAGCAGGCGAGCATCGCGGCGTCGCCGATCGTCTTCACCAGGCGTACGGGGGGCTCGGCGACCTTCGTGGCGAGCTCCCCCAGGCGTCCGGCCAGACGGCCGAGCTCGTCGGGCGCGATCCGCTCGCCGAGCCGGGTGAAGCCCTCGAGATCGGCGAAGGCGATCGCCACCTCGCGCGCGCCGGCGAGCCGCCCGGTCTCGCGCTCGGTGCGGCTGACGATGCCCTCGCGCACCTGCTCGCGCAGATGGACCCGCAGGAGGCCCTGCATCAGCGGTCCGGCCTGGGGCAGCAGCTCGGAGGCCGTCTGGGCGAAGCGATCCGCGATGACCCGCTCCGAGTCCCCGGGCTCGATCAGCACCTCGCCGGCGTGCCGGGCGACCGCCTGGGCGGCGTTGGCCATCCCGTTGCCGATCACGCGCATGATCTCGAGAAGGGCTTCGCGCGAGACGCCGACGTCGATGTAGTACTTGACCGCCTGCATCGACTCGAGGTCGCCCTCGGTGGCCCGGCGCTCGTCGGGGCCCGGACGCGGGAGCCCGAGGGCCATTACCGCGTCCGAGACGAACTCCTCGTCCAGGCCTGTCCTCTCCGCGAGCTCGGCGAGCGTGTAGCGCTCCTCGCCGGTCAGGGCCAGCTCGACCGGCAGGAGCACCAGGCGGTCCTGCTCCACCGCCCGGCGCAGCGCGTCCACCGAGAGGCCCTGGTCGAGCAGCTCCCGCAGTAGCTTCGTCCGGTCCTCGCGCGCCGCTTCGCCCTCCACCCCCTCGAGTAGGCCCTCGGCATCGAGGTCGACGTCCTCCTCGCTGTCGGTCATCGCCGGGTCGGAGGACGAGCCGCGCTCAAGCACTCGCCCGCCGGCGACTCTCCGCGGACGCGAGCGGGGGGACGACGCCGCGCGCACGCCGTCGGCGCGGTGAGGTCTCGGCCCGCCGGCGGCGCGCCGCGCCCTCGCCGCGGCCGCGCTCCTCCACCGCACGCAGCGCCTTGAGCAGCACGCGGTCGAACTTGATCTCCTTGACCACCACGCCGTTGTGGTCGCACGGGATGTCGAACGACGGCGCGTCCAGCGAGCGCGCGAGCTCGTACTGCTTGAGCGGGGGCACCGCGTTGTCCTCGGTGGTGACGATGACCGAGGCCGGCACGCTCACCCGCTCGATCCACTCACGCGAATCGAAGCGCCCGAGCTCGCGTCCGGCCTCGGCGATGTCGAGCGCGCTTCCTCGTGAGAGCTCCGAGGCGATCCAGGATGTGGTCGGGGAATCGGGAAAGCCCGCGGCGCGCAGGGTCCAGCGCCACGAGTCGCGCGGGAACAGCTCGATGTACATGCGAAAGATCCCCATGTAGTTCCACAGGATCTTCATGCGCAGGTCGCTCCACTCGCGCGAGGTGGCGCACAGGACCATCCCCGCGAGCTGGGCCGGATGGTCGCGGGCGATGAGCTGGGCGATCGCCCCGCCCATCGAGTAGCCCACCACGGTGGCCGGCCCACAGCCGAGCGCGCGTACCAGCGCCGCGGCGTCGGCCGCGCAGTCCTCGAGGCGGAAGGACCGCACCGTGCGCAGCCCGCGGCCGTGACCGCGGCAATCCATGGCGATCACCCGGTAGCCGGCCTTAGCCAGAGGGGCGTAGACCTGGAACCAGTTCAGGTCGCTCGGGAACATCCACCCGTGGAGCAGAAGCAGCGGCGGGCCGTCACCGCCGGTGTCGCGCAGGAAGATCTCGCCGTGGCGGCGGACGTGCAGAAGCCGTCCCTGCGGCAGTCCGGGAGGGGGCTCCGAGGAGAGCGGCGGGGTGTCGCGGCGCTCGGGGAGCCCCTTCCACGCGGGCGCTCGTCCGGTCAGCCCGAGGATCGCCCCCGGGCCCTTCAGGAGGATCGAGTCGGGGACCCGCGGCCGGGGCAGCCTCACGGTGTGCTTTCCAGGGCCGTCTCGGGACCGGCGAACAGACTGAGATGGAGATGCACGACCGCCGACTCGAGCTCCGGCAGCTCGGCCGCTCGTCCGGCGCGGACCCACTCCGAGACGAGCTCGTCGGTGCCACCCACCAGCGCGGTCAGCAGGGCCTCGGCGGGCGGCGGGCCGGCGTGCTCGTCCGCCGCCACCACCTGCACGCCGAAGTCTTCGTGCAGCCGGGCGACGCGCGCCCGGAACAGACCGTGCACGCGGGCACGGCGCTCGAGCGCGCGAGGGCCGGCGGCGGCGATCTCGAGGAGGAAGGTGCGCGCGAATGCGGGCTCGGAGGAGAGCGTCCCGAGGTAGGCGCGGACACCGGCTCGCACGCGTGCAGCGAAGGAGGGTGCGCTCGCCTCGGCCTCCCGGATGCGGGCGACGAGCAGATCCACCCCGGCGTCGTAGGCGGCGAGGAAGCAGTCCTCCTTGCCGGAGAAGTGCTCGTAGAAGGTCTTGCGCGAGACCCGCGCGCGACCCACCACGTCACCCACCGTCACCGCGGCGTAGCCCTTCGCCGACACGACCTCCGCCATCGCGTCGAGCAGGCGTCCGCGCTGTGAGGAGAGGACCGCCTCGCGCGGCAACCGGTGAGGGCCGCGCGGCAGCGCCCGGCCGGTGGACTCTGGGGCGGCCGTGGCGCTCAAGGGTGATAAACGGTAACGTACTTCGCCCTCCCGGGGCCGGGTTCGCCGCGCTCCCCGTCGACCAAGCTCCCGACGCCCCGCCCCTCGGGACATCCCCAGCAGCACCCCGCCGAGATGAAACCGCCGAGCACCCGCCATCGAGCCTCGAGCTCGCGTAACGGCGGGGCCGCCGGGGGCGGGGCGGACGGCGCCCGCGAGAGCGACGACCGCGGCACGGCCGCGCGCCTCGCCGCAGGAGTCGCCCGGCAGGTGGTTCGGCGCATCCCCGCCGCCGACCTCGACGAACGCGACCCCGACTACATCCGCGAGCGTCTTCCCGGGCTCTGGCTGCTGGCCTCGCTGTACTTCCGGGCCCGCGTCCGGGGCCTCGAGCGGGTGCCCTCCGAGGGCCCGGTGTTGCTCGTGGGCAACCACTCGGGCGGCGTGGTCATCCCCGACACGCACGTGCTCACCCTCGCCTTCACCACCTACTTCGGGGTCGAGCGACGCTTCCACCAGCTCGCGCACAACCTCGTTCTCTCGACGCCCGGGCTCGGGTGGCTGCGGAAGTTCGGCACCGTGGCCGCCTCGCACGAGAACGCCGACGCCGCGCTCGGGTCCGGAGCCACCCTGCTCGTCTACCCGGGGGGCGACCACGAGACCTTCCGGCCCTCGTGGCAGTCGGGCCGCATCGACTTCGGGGGCCGCCGCGGCTACGTGGACCTGGCGCTCCGCCACGACGTGCCGATCGTCCCCGTGGTGTCCATCGGCGGACAGGAGACCGCCTTCTTCCTCACCCGCGGCGAGGGGCTCGCCCGTCGGCTCGGCCTCGACCGCCTGCTGCGGGTGAAGATCCTGCCGATCTACCTCGGCCTGCCGTTCGGCCTGCACGTGGGCACCCTTCCCTACCTCCCGCTGCCCGCGCAGATCACCGTCGAGTTCCTGTTGCCCATCCACCCGCGCGAGGAATGGGGCGAGAACCCCGATCCGGCGAAGGTCGACGAGGCGGTCACCCGCCGCATGCAGCGGGCGCTCGACCGGCTCTCCGCCGAGCGCCGCCTGCCCCTCATCGGCTGAGATGCTCGACCTCTCCTCCCGACCGAACTGAGTCTCGCCGTGCGGGTCGAGGAGAGCATCGACGTGAAGGCCTCCCAGCAGGAGGTGTGGGAGGAGGTGCACGATCCTTCCCGCTACGGCGGGCTGCTCGACGGTGTCGGCACCTGGGAGTCACAGGGAGAGAGCGACCCCGGGCTCGGCGCCCGTTACCGCATGCGGCTCATGATCGGCCCGACCAAGGTCGGCGGCCTGGTGGAGGTGGTCGAGTACGAGGAGCCGAGCGAGCTGGCGTGGACCAGCATCCTCGGGGTGGACCAGCGGGGGCGCTGGCGCCTGCGGCCCGCCGGCGACGGCGCCACCCGGGTCACCCTGCGCCTCTACTACCAGGCCCCCGGCCGGCTGTTCGGCGCGGCGGCCGACCGCCTGGCCGCCCCGAGCGTGCGCTCGGGGCTGCGCTCGGCCCTGCGCTCGCTCAAGGCGCAGGTGGAGGGGACGGGCTCGGCGGGGCGGCGCCTGGGCGTCCGTGCCCGGGTGACCGGCGCCGCCGGCGCCGCGGTGGACGGCGCCCGGGTGGTCGCGCAGTCTCGGCTCATCCACCCCGAGCGCCCCGACCGGCTCCTGCGCGGCGCGGCCGCCCTCGCGCGCTACGGACCGACGGCGGCGGCCGGCCTTGCGGCCTCGGCGGCGCGCTTCCCCGACCGCCCGGCGATCATCGACGAGGCCGGCGCGCTCACGTTCTCGGAGCTGCACCGCCGGACCAACGCGCTCGCCCACGCCCTCTCCGACGCCGGCGTGGTCGAGGGCGACGGCGTGGCCGTCATGTGCCGCAACCACCGCGGGTTCGTGGAGGCCGTCGGCGCGGCGTCGAAGCTCGGCGCCAATGCGCTGCTTCTGAACACCTCCTTCGCGGGGCCGCAGCTCTCCGACGTGGTGAAGCGCGAGAAGCCGCGGGCGATCGTCTACGACCAGGAGTTCACCGATCTGCTCTCCGACGCCGGGCGCCGGCGCAAGCGCTTCGTCGCCTGGGAGGAGGACCCCGGCACCGCCGCCGACGCGACGCTCGAGGATCTGATCGCCGAGGGCGATCCCGACGACGTGGTGGCTCCGAGCGGCGAGGGCCGCATCGTGATCCTCACGTCGGGCACCACGGGCACGCCGAAGGGAGCATCGCGGCCGACGCCCTCGAACTCGGTCGGGGCGCTCGTGTCCATGCTCTCGCGCATCCCGCTGCGGGCGCGGGAGACCACCATGATCGCCGCGCCGCTGTTCCACTCGTGGGGCTTCGCCCACCTCGCGCTCGGCCTGACACTGTCCTCCACCTACGTCCTGCGCCGGCGCTCCGACCCCGAGGAGACGCTGGCCGCGACCGCGCGCCACCGGGCCCGGACGCTCGTGGCAGTGCCGGTGATGATCCAGCGCATCATGGAGCTGCCGCCGGAGACGCGGCGGCGGTGGGACCTCTCGTCGCTGCAGGTGGTGGCTCTGAGCGGATCCGCCCTGCCCGGGGACCTGGCCGCGCGCTTCATGGACGCGTTCGGCGACGTGATCTACTCCCTGTACGGGTCTACCGAGGTGGCCTGGGCCACCGTGGCCGGACCCGAGGACCTGCGTGCCGCTCCGGGCACCGCGGGCCGCCCCCCGCGCGGCACCGAGCTGCGCATCCTCGAGGAGGACGACGACGTCGATGTGTCCCAGGGCCGAACGGGGCGGATATTCGTGCGCAACGACATGCTCTTCGAGGGCTACACCGGCGGCGGGTCGAAGGACACGGTCGACGGGTTCATGAGCACCGGGGACCTCGGCCGCATCGACGACGACGGGCGGCTGTTCGTGGAGGGCCGCGACGACGAGATGATCGTCTCCGGCGGTGAGAACGTGTTCCCGCGTGAGGTAGAGGACCTGCTCGCCGCCCACGGGGACGTCTACGAGGCGGCGGTGATCGGCGTCGAGGACGAGCGCTTCGGGCAGGCGCTGAAGGCCTTCGTGGTGCCGCGCGACGGGAAGACGCCCTCGGCGGAGGAGCTGAAGGCCCACGTGAAGAAGAACCTCGCGCGCTTCAAGGTGCCGCGCGACGTGGAGCTGCTCGACGAGCTGCCGCGCAACTCGACGGGCAAGGTGGTGAA
>Ga0208612_1000624_pt1 | contig 14944 bp, 14 predicted proteins | sample AntDryMetagUQ889_FD_188089 | JGI IMG/M metagenome (GOLD analysis project Ga0208612, IMG submission 188089) | Polar desert microbial communities from Antarctic Dry Valleys - UQ889 (SPAdes) | ecosystem: Environmental > Terrestrial > Soil > Desert | place: Antarctic Dry Valleys | collected 2008-12-31 | reverse complement strand
CGTCGACCGCGGGGGCGTCGATGCGTTTCGCCATCAAATCGCCACGCTCGACGCGGAGGTGGAGGAGGCGGAGATCGTGTGCACCGGGCCGTGGCCGCCGTACAGCTTCACCGGGGCGCGGGGCGCATGACCCAGAGGCGCTCCGAGAGCAAGCTGCTGGCAGGACACGGCGACCTCGACCTCTTCTCGGGCGAGCTCGACCGCATCCGCGCCGGCCTCGGGCGCCGGGTAAACGCCGATCCCGAGAACCTGGAGAAGGGCCTCGCCCAGCTCGTGATGACGGTCATCGAGCTGCTGCGACAGCTCATGGAGCGCCAGGCGCTGCGCCGCATCGAGGGCGGCACGCTCTCCGCCGAGGAAGTGGAGCGGCTGGGGGAGACCTTCATGAAGCTGGCTGAGCGAATGGAGGAGCTCAAGCGCGAGTTTGGGCTCACCGAAGAGGACCTCAACCTGAACCTGGGGCCTCTGGGCGACCTGATGTAGGAGAAAGGAGTCGGAGATGGCAGACGAGTCGGAGACGGCGGGCGCAACCGCACAGGAGCGCTATTTCGAGGGCCTGATGGAGCGGGTTCGAGCGGACCGCTACCCGAGTCATCAGCTGCTCGACCGCATCGAGGCCTCCTTCTGGACCACCGAGCAGGTCGTCGAGTACGTCGACATGCTGCTCGAGAAGATGGAGGACTCCTGGTATCCGAGCAAGCAGATAATGGATCGCGTCCAGCGTCTGCTGGCCTATACCGCCGCGGCGACGAGCTGACCGGGGGGTCCCTCTCCGCAGAGACCCGGGACATGTTGCCCGTCGCCTTGCGGGGCTACTTCCTCACCGCGAGGGCCTCGACGGCGGGAGCGATCTGGCGCCACAATTCGTAGCTGGCAGGCAGCTCCAGCATCCGGTCCCCAAGCTGCTGGAACTGATGGCTGGCGACCATCAGGGCGCGCTCGAGCCGGCGTGTACGCCACCGAGCTCGCGGATCGAGGTCGGTACCGCCTCGGAATGCCTGCGCCATCTCACGCATGCGGTAAAGGGGAACTGCCGTCTGGCGGTGCGTACAGAACCGACTCGGCCCGCACGACTCGACCAGGAAGTCCTCGGCGAACAAGCGGCGAAGGCCCGCCTCGGTCGCGTTGAAGTAGTGGTCGGGATAGCCGTGCAGAGGCTGCATGAAGGCGCACAGGGTGTACGCGCGCCCCTCGGGTCGCAGGACCCGGGCGATCTCCGCTGCCGCGATCCACGGCGAGTGCAGATGCTCGAAGACCGACAGCGAGAACACGAAGTCGAAGCTGGCGTCCGCAAACGGCAACGCATGCGCGTCCGCCACCACATCGAGGTGATCCGCGGCGTAGACGAAGGCGTCGCTGGTCACGACGTTCGGCGCCGTGGTGATGTCGAGACCGGCTCCGAGCTCGAGGATCGCGTCGCCTCTGGCCAGCGCCGCATCGACGGCCGGGACCCCCATGTCCGCCGAGTTGTAGGTCGGCAGGCTGCCCCCAGCCCTGCGTAGATCGACGCTGGCGTGGTCGGCGGCCTCGACCAGCAACGGGATCCCGGCGATGGATCCGTACTGCTTCGCGCAGCGCTCACAGCGCAGAGCTTCCGGCTCGCCGCTCAGTGCTCCGTGGCAGGCGGGGCAGCAGAACACCGCCCCCAGTCTAGATCCGCCCGTCGATCCGGCCCTGAGACGCCTGGCTTGCGCGACCTATGCGCGCCCGCCGTGTCCTATGGCCGCACGTCATCGTCGCGCTCGAGGCGCAGCTCCTCGCGCTCGACCGGAATGATCGTCGGAACGTACTCGGTGACGATGTAGCGCTTGAGGCGCAGCCGGCCGCGTCCTTCCCGTTCCGTGCCGGCTCGCTGTCCCTCCTCCGAATGCGCGCCGGAGAGCTCCCCGAAGTAGTCCAGGCCGTAGTGCTCGTAGAGGTCGGCCTCCTCCTCCGCCGAGAGCTCGCCGTCCGGCTCGATCGTCGCGGCGCCCCTGATCTTGTCCGGGGAGAGCGGGACGCGCGCGTCCTCGTCGCCCACCTGCACGGCGTCCCGAAGGGGGACGAAGCTCGACCGCGTGCCGTGCTGTCCGGTGTTCACCAGGCCCCAGTCGGGCTGGTCGGTCTCCGCGTCGAGATAGACCTCGTCGATCGTCCCGATCCGCTCGCCGTTCGCGTCGCACAGGTAGCGACCGCGGTAGTCGCCCGGCTCCATCAGCTCAGCCATCTCTCCTCCTCTTGCGGCCCCTGGGGGCGTTCTGGGTGTTCGCTTGCGGGCTCTTGCTTGGTTCCTACCCAGGAGGCCCCTCGGGTAACGCCCCGACGCCGCCCATCCCCAGCTGCTGAGCCCCGATCCATCGTGGCGCGGGGCCCGCAGACCGGAAAGCCTCCGAGCCCGCGTATGCTCGGGTCCAATGGCGCGGGAGATCCGGAAGCTGCTGGTCGCGAACCGCGGGGAGATCGCGATCCGCATCTTCCGCGCCGCCGATGAGCTCGGGCTGCAGACCGTGGCCATCTACTCGCACGAGGACCGCTTCGCCCTACACCGCTTCAAGGTCGACGAGGCCTATCTCGTCGGACGGGGTAGCGAGCCGGTGCAGGCCTACCTCGGGATCGAGGAGATCGTGCGGGTTGCCCGCGACGCGGGCGCCGACGCGATCCATCCCGGCTACGGCTTCCTAGCCGAGAACCCCGCGCTGGCCGAGGCCTGCGTGGCTGAGGAGATGGTGTGGATCGGGCCACCGGTCGCGGTCATGGAGGGACTGGGCGACAAGGTGTCCGCCCGCACGCTGGCCGAGCGGGCGGGTGTGCCGGTCATGCCGGCCACGGGGCCGCTGCCTGACGACGAGCGCGAGGTCGAGCGGCTCGGCGAGGAGGTCGGGTACCCGCTGATGGTCAAGGCGAGCTGGGGGGGCGGCGGGCGCGGCATGCGCGTGGTCGCCGAGCCGGGCGAGCTCGTCGAGCAGGCGGGGGCGGCGCGCCGGGAGGCCCAGGCCGCCTTCGGGCGCGAAGAGGTCTTCCTCGAGCGCCTGGTGGAGCGCGCACGCCATCTCGAGGTCCAGGTTCTGGCCGACGAGTCCGGCGAGGTCGTGCACCTCTACGAGCGCGACTGCACGGTCCAGCGCCGCCACCAGAAGGTGGTGGAGCGCGCGCCGGCGGCGGCGATCGACCCAGACACCCGCGAGCAGCTCTGCCAGGCCGCGGTGCGGCTCGCCAGCGAGGCGGGCTACCGCAACGCGGGCACGGTCGAGTTCCTGCAGGACGTCGACAGCGGGGACTTCTTCTTCATCGAGGTGAACCCGCGCATCCAGGTCGAGCACACGGTGACCGAGGTGGTCACCGGCGTCGACCTGGTCAAGGCGCAGATCCACCTGGCCGAGGGCGCTCGCATCGGCACGCCGGAGAGCGGCGTCCCCGCGCAGGCAGACATCCGGCTGCACGGCCACGCACTGCAGTGTCGGGTGACCACAGAGGACCCCGAGAACAAGTTCATCCCCGACTACGGGCGCATCATCACCAAGCGCGAGGCGACCGGCTTCGGCATCCGGCTGGACGGGGGGACCTCCCACGCCGGCGCCGTCGTGACGCCGTTCTACGACTCGCTGCTCGAGAAGATCACCGCGTGGGCCCCGACCCATGGGGAGGCAGAGGCGCGCATGGGCCGGGCCCTGCGCGAGTACCGCATCCGCGGGGTCAAGACCAACCTCCCCTTCCTCGAGGCGCTGATCTCCCACCCGCGCTTCCGCGCGGGGGACGTCACGACGCAGTTCGTCGACGAGACCCCGGAGCTGTTCGAGTTCGAGCCGCCCCAGGACCGGGGCACGCGCCTGCTGGGCTTCGTCGGGGAGGTGCTGGTCAACGGCAATCCCGAGGTCGAAGGCCAGCCGGACCCCGGCCCGCTCGCGCCCGCGCCGCTCCCCGACGTGCCGCACCGCGCGCGCCTCGAGCCGGGCACACGCGGCCTGCTGAAGGAGCTCGGTCCGGAGGGCTTTGCGCGCTGGATGCGCGACCAGGATCGCCTCCTCCTCACCGACACGAGCTTCCGCGACGCACACCAGTCGCTTCTGGCCACGCGCATACGCACCCACGACCTGCTGCGCATCGCCCCGATCTACGCCCGCCAGCTGGACGGGCTCTTCTCGCTCGAGTGCTGGGGCGGGGCCACCTTCGACGTCGCGATGCGCTTTCTCAAGGAGGATCCCTGGGATCGGCTCGCCGGCATGCGCGAGCGGGTCCCGAACATCCTCTTGCAGATGCTGCTGCGCGCCTCCAACGCGGTCGGCTACACGAACTACCCGGACAACGTCGTGCGCTTCTTCGTCGAGCAGGCCGCGGAGGCAGGGGTAGACGTCTTCCGTGTGTTCGACTCGCTGAACTGGGTCGAGAACATGCGCATGGCGATGGACGCCGTGCTGGAGAGCGGCGCCATCTGCGAGGCGGCGATCTGCTACACGGGCGACATCCTCGATCCGGCGCGGTCGAAGTACGACCTTGGCTACTACGTCGGTCTGGCCCGAGAGCTCGAGGCCGCCGGCGCGCACGTGCTCGGGATCAAGGACATGGCCGGCCTCTTGAAGCCGGCCGCCGCCGAACGCCTGGTGGGGGCGCTGCGGGAGGAGGTGGGCCTCCCGATCCACTTCCACACCCACGACACCAGTGGCGCCTCGGCGGCGAGCGTGCTCGCGGCGGCCAAGGCCGGTGTGGATGCCGCCGACGCCGCGATGGACCCCGTCAGCGGCCTCACGTCCCAGCCCAACCTCGGGGCGATCGTCGAGGCGCTGCGCCACACCGAGCGCGACACCGGCCTGCCGCGTGAGCCGCTGGCCCAAGCCGCGACCTACTGGGAGGCGGTGCGCACCTACTACGCCGGCTTCGAGAGCCCGATGCGGGCCGGGGCCTCGGAGGTCTACGAGCACGAGATGCCGGGCGGCCAGTACACCAACCTGCGCCAGCAGGCGCGCGCGCTCGGCATCGAGGGGCGCTGGCGCGAGATCGCGCGGGCCTACGCGCAGGTGAACCAGATGTTCGGCGACATCGTCAAGGTCACGCCGACCTCGAAGGTGGTGGGAGACCTCACGATGCTGATGGTGACCAACGACCTCACGCCGGACGAAGTGCTCGACCCCGAGCGCGAGGTCGCCTTCCCGGAGTCGGTCGTCGGGTACTTCCACGGCGACCTCGGCCAGCCGCCGGGGGGCTTTCCCGAGGCGCTGCAGCGAAAGGTGCTGAAGGACCGGGAACCGCTGGGGGTGCGACCGGGCAAGGAGCTCGCGCCGGTCGACCTCGAGCAGGCGCGGGGCGAGGTGGAGGGCAAGGTGGATCGCCCGGTCAGCGACCGGGAGCTCGCCTCGTACCTGATGTACCCGGACGTGTTCGTCGACTTCGCCGGCGTCCAGGCCGAGCACGGCGACGTGAGCGTGCTGCCGACGCCCGTCTTCTTCTGGGGCCTTCAGCAGGACGAGGAGCTGGCCATCGAGATCGAGCCCGGCAAGGTCCTGATCGTCCGCTTCCTGGCTGTGGGAGAGCCTGACTCAGAGGGCCGGTGCTCGGTCTTCTTCGAGCTGAACGGCCAACCGCGCCAGGTCAAGGTGCGCGACCGCAGCGTGGCCCCCACGCGACCCGAGGCGCGCAAGGCCGACGCCGAGGATCCGGGTCAGGTCGCGGCGCCGATGCCGGGCATGGTCGTCTCGGTCTCGGTCACCGACGGCCAGCGGGTGGCGCGCGGAGACCGCCTGGTCACGATCGAGGCGATGAAGATGGAGACGGCGGTGTTTGCCGAGATCGGCGGCGTGGTGGAGGAGATCGTCGCCCCCGTCCACGAGCAGGTCGACGCCGACGACCTGCTGCTCGTGCTCGAGCCAGCCGACGAGGGTGGAGACTGATCCGCCGCTCCTCAGCGGCGGCTTCCCGTTCCGGCCCCGGGTATCGGGGTGGTTACCCGGGCTTGCCGCTCTCGCCGTGCTTGCCACGCGTCGGGCCGCCCGGATCCCTAGTGGGGTCCTTGCCCCCGATGGGGGAGGACTTCGCGTCGCCGGGGATGGCGGGCCCCTCGGGGGCGGGGCGCTTGGCCGGGCTCTGCGCGCGCCCGCCCTTGCCCTTGCTGTGGCCGGGGGCGCCCCGGTGTGCCCCCGTCCCACCCCGGTCACTGCCCTTGCCGTTGCCGGGCGCGCTGCGGGGTGGGCCGGGCCCACCCTGACCGTGGTCCTTGGCCTGGCCCGGCGCGCCCGGGGGGACGGTGTTCTCAGGCCTGCTTTGGGCCTTGCCCGGGACGCCTGTGCCGCTGGGTGGGATCGTTCCATTCCCTCCGTGGCGCTTGCGATCGCGATGCCGCGCGCCAGGAGAAATCCTCCCGACGAGCCTGTGGCCCTTGCTCTCAGCGAGGTCCTTGCTCCGGCCGCGCGCATCGAGGGGGCGTCCGGTCGCGTCGTTTCGCCCCGCACTGGTCAGAGGGCGCTGCCGAGCGGCCGGGGCGAGGCCCGGCGCAGTGGCGCCCTCGGCCGCCCGGTGGGAGCGCGTGGGCGCCTCGACGAGCGGGCCGAGCGCCGCGCCGCCCACAGCTGCCGTCGTGGCAGCGGTTGCCATTACGTTCGCCACCGAGGCCGCCTTCGCGGTACTGAGCCCGCCGCCGAGCCACGAGGCGAGTTTCGGAGGCCCGTTGGTCAGGATCGTCCACAAGGCGAGCGGGCGGCTCCCGGCGTAGCAGCTGCGGAAGGCGCGCACCGCGTCGGGGTCCAGCTGCGTACCGGCCTCGGCGGTGAGGATGTCGATTGCCTTCTTGTGCGCGTGGGCTTGGCGGTAGGGCCGCGTTGAGGTGATCGCATCGAAGGTATCGGCCACCGCGATGATGCGCGCTCCGAGGGGGATCGCGTCACCGGCGAGGCGATCCGGATAGCCGGTGCCGTCGAGCCGCTCGTGGTGGTGGCGCACGATCGCGGTCAGCTCGTCGTCGCCGAGGGTCGAGACCATGGTCGCGCCCTCCACCGGGTGGCGCTTGACGACCTTGAACTCCCCGTCGGTGAGCTTGCCCTGCTTGTGCAGCACCGCCGTCGAGATGTTTACCTTCCCGACGTCGTGGATGACCCCGGCCGTGCGGATCTTGGCGACCTCCGCGCTCGACAGGCCCATGCGCTTCGCGATCGTCGACGCGTGGCGGGCGACCCGTCGCGAGTGACCGTGCGTGTAAGGGTCCCGGGCCTCGAGGCCAGAGGCGAGCTGGGTCAGGAGACCGGCCCGCTGCTCGTGGGTGAGGCGCCCGCCGGACACGCTCCGCCGTGGCCCGTGGCGCAGGCCGAGGACGTCAGTCGCGGTGGCCAGGCGCCGCTCCGCGCGCCAGCGCTGCACCCACCCCCACAGCATGAGCTCGCCGAACAGGACGTCCTGCGAGCCGGTTCTCCTCTTCCAGAGCGCCGAACCGACGTACGAGGCGCCGAACGACGCCGCCACGCCTATGCCGATCCCCACCCATACCGAGGTCACCGCTCCCGAGTCGCGCAGCCACCAGACAAGCATCACGGGAGAGACCGTCACCAGGAACGTGGCGCACAGCACGAGCGGTAGGTAGACGATCTGCTGGCGACTGCTCCGTTTTCCCACGACGCTCCTCGAGACGACGACGGGCCGCCCTGTAATCGCCCGAGTACGTCCACATCCTTGATTTACCTACGCCGATCCATGGCAGCACGACGACGGCCTCATGTAGTTGAACGCGCGGGAGCCCCGGAGGTTCGGGAGTAAGCACTGGGCTGGCTCACTGCCCGGTCCATCCGCGACGAGGTGGAGCATGCTGCTCTGGCGCCCGGAGCGCTCACCCTACGCCCACTCCGCCTACTGACCAACCTTTGCGCACCCGCCGCGTTGTAAGCAGCGAGGGGGCCTCCCTCATGAAAGCCGAACCCACCGTGAGGCGGGGGCGCAAGACCAAGGGGCCTGGCCATCGATGCCCAGGTAGCCCAGTCGCCACAAGGAGAGACATATGAACAGCTGCACCAAGCTCGCCGGCGTGACCGCAGTGCTCGCGCTCAGCGCAGCGCCGGCGTTCGCGCTTCCGTCGCAGGCGCCGAGCAACCCCGGGAAGGGCCACCCCCCGGCCACGACCCCGGTCGGCCCCCCGAGCTCTACGCCCCCCGCCAACCCAGGTACCCCCCACAAGCCCGCCACACCGGGCCCGAAGGCGGGTCCGCCGGCGAAGGCGAAGGCCTACGGCAGGTACTGCAAGGACCAGAGCAGGAAGCACGTCAAGGGCGAGCGGGGCACGCCGTTCAGCAAATGCGTCGCCGCGATGGCAAAGCTCGCCACCGGCTCCACCAAGAACCCTCGAACCGCCTGCAAGGACGAAAGCAAGAAGCACGTCAAGGGCGAGGAGGGCACCCCGTTCAGCAAGTGTGTCTCCGCCGGGGCAAAGCTCCTCAAGGACCAGGCCACCGAGGACACCGCAGACCAAAGCTAATTCTCCACGCTCCCGGAAGGTGTCCGGCCAGAGACGTGGCCGGACGCCCCACCGCCTGATCTTTGGGTTCTCCCTAACTTCGGGCGCGTGGGTCCGTTACAGGAGGTGAGCCACCAGAGAGGAACCGCCATGAGACGCGTTGTACCCGCCATAGTCGCCACCGCCGCTGCCGCAGTCGCCCTGCCAGTGATCGCCCAGGCAGATCACAAGCCAGACCACAAGCGTCCGCCTTCTCCTCCAGCAAAGGCCGACTTGACGATCGCGGCGCAGCCGAACCCAACGGTGTTCCGGGGCGCGACCGTGATCTCGGGCCGCCTCAAAGGCCCCAACAATGCTGGAAAGCCGGTCGTCCTGCGAGCGGACGAGTTCCCGTACGGCACCGGAGTCAGGGACGTGGCCACAACGACGACCAACGCCAAGGGCGCCTACACCTTCACGGGCGCCCCCGTTCGCAACACCTCCTACCAGGCTGTCATCGGCACGGCGGTCAGCCAAGCGCTGCTCGTGAAGGTCCGGATCCGCATGAGCCTGAGGGTGAGCGACGCCACGCCCCGCGTGGGCCAGATCGTCCGTTTTAGGGGCCGAGCTTGCCCCGCTCACGACGGCCGCCGGGTGCGCATCCAGCGGAGGACCGCCGCGGGCGCCTACCGCACGGTCCGCCGCACGAAGCTCAGAGCCGCTACCCGCTGCTCGGTCTACAGCCGGCGCCTGCGCGTCTACAGGGACGGTACCTACCGGGTCACAAGCGACGACGCCGACCACGCACGCGGCTTCAGCCGCGCGCGCTTTCTGAACACGCCCCGGTAGCCGGAGGGCCGACCTTGTCGAGTGCGGCCTGGATGGCGGAGATCTGCGTCAGGACGTCGATGCAGTAGCGCTCGTCGTCGATCATCCCCCCGACGCCGCGGCCCTGGCCCTCGATCCGCTTGAGCCGAGTCAGGAGCTGTTCGTTCGTCGGCGCGCCATCAATGCCCAAGTTCAACGCCGGCGCCCCGACTCTTCACCGAGTTCCGGCGCGTACCTGTGGACCCGTCTACTAGTCGTCCTCGACGGCGCGCGGGAAGAGCGCGACAAGAACGTCCGAGGACTGGACCATGAGCGCCTCGCCCTTCTGGGTGGGCTCCCAAGCCGCGCTGCGGAAGCCCTCGCGGGGGATCGCGAAGGCGCCGAACGTCTTCTCGTCCGTGCCGACATACCAGACGAAGTCCGTCTCGCCGGGAGGAGCGTCGTCCTTTGGCTCGGCCTTCTGCAGGGCGCCGCTGAACATCGCGATCAGCGGCGCCTGGGGCCTGGCGGAGCGCACCGTGACCGTCCAGTAGTCGCCCAGGCGCTCCTGGAGGGCGGCGACGACCGCGTCGTGGTCGAGGGGTCCGCTCATCTGCTGCGCAAGGGTGGCAGACAAACCGTCAGGTGGCCTCGTCGCCGGCCCGTTGAATGAGCTTCTCGAGCAGCGGCGCCATGACGCCGTCGCGGACGCAGGCGCGCTGCAGTCCCGCGCCGCCGCCCTGCTCGGCGAGGACCCCCAGGGCGTCGAGCTCGGCTTCGCAGCCCAAGTCTCGGGCGTGGGGTCGCGCGAGCTCGATCGTCTCGGCGAGCAGGTCGCGGGCGGGGCGAAGACGGCCATCGGCGGCGTCGGGAAGCGTTGCGTCGACGCCGGCGCGGGCGGCGCGGAACGAGGCCTCGTCGAGGATCTCAGCCGGCGGGCCCTCGCGGGCGGCGGCGCTCGCCTCGTGGCGGGCCAGGCTGTGCACGGCGGCCACGAGTGCCGCGGTCTGCTCGAGCGAGGCTTGCGCATCGAGCGCGCGGATCTCGACCGTTCCGAGCCGCGGGTGGGGTCGAAGCTTCCACCAGTGGAAGGTGTAGTCGGGCACCTCGGCCACCTCGGTCAGCCGGCTGGTGGAGCGGCAGAAGTCCTCGAAGTCCTCCATCGCGCGTGGAGCGTCCGAGCGCGGCCAGGCACGCAGCGTGATCTCGCGCGCGGACGCCAGGCCGGTGTCGCGTCCGTGGCGGAACGGCGAGTTCGCGGCCACCGCCTCCAGCAGCGGCAGGTGGCGACGCAGCCCGTTGAAGGCCCGGATCGCGGTCTGCGCATCGGGCATCCCGACGTGGATGTGCAGCGCGGACACCGGGGTGGCGATCGCGTCGCCGAGCAGGTCGTGGATGAGCTTGTAGCGCTCCTTGTCGGTGAAGTTGGCATCACCCTCTTGAGCGGTCGGATGGGTCCCGGACCCGATCAGCCCGACGCCGGTCGCGAGCACCGCCTCGTGCAGGCGGCCGAGGACGGCGATGGCCTCGGCGACGGTGGAGCAGACATCGGTGATGAGCTCCACCTGGCAGGCGTGCACCTCGGCCTCGACCTGTCCGCGATCGAGGGCGCCCAAGTCCTCGAGCACGGAGGCGCCCGCGTTCAGCTGCCGTCCGCTGCGGAAATCTACGAGGAACAGCTCCTCTTCCACCCCGAGCGAGAACGGCTCGCCCTCGCCGAAGCGTTGCGGCTCGTCGTCGAGGTTCGGGTCGGGGGTCATGGGCTTGCGGGAAAGCTAGATGGTCGGGCAACACGGCGATCGCGATCTGCCCCAAGGGCCCACATGGCGCCCGCGGGCGCCAACGCCGCCGGCGCTCTCCAGGTGTAGGGTCGCGCGCTGTGGCCCGGGCCGGGAATTCGTCTGCACGCCGTCTGATCGTGGGTCCATGGATGCGTCGCGTCATGTGGGCGCGCTGGGCGCGCTCGCGGCGCTCGCCGCCGGGTGCGGAGGTGAGGACGAGGAGGAGCAGGGCAGCCGCAGCTACGACGAACGCCATCCTCCGAGCCCGCCAGCCAGGTCACCCAAGAAGGGGAGCGCGAAGGGCGAGCAAGGGCGGGCTCCGTCGCGAAAGCGGGGACCGGCGCTCGCCGTGATCGGCGACACCCCCTATAGCCCTGTGCAGGTCGCGGACTTCCGCGACGACATCGCGAGCATCAACTCTGACCCCGACGTGCGGTTGGCGATCCACCTCGGCGACATCCAAGCCGAGCGCCGCTGCGAGGACCGCTACCTGGCGCGCATCCGGCGCGACTTCGACACGTTCGCCGATCCGCTCGTCTACACACCCGGGGACAACGAGTGGACCGACTGCCATCCCGAGAGCCGGGGCGGCCACGCGCCGACCGAGCGCCTGGCCAAGCTGCGATCGGTCTTCTTCGATCGCCCCGGCCACACGCTCGGCAGGCGCCCGAAGAAGGTGAAGGCCCAGCGCGCGCCGTTCGTGGAGAACGTGCGCTGGGAGCAGTACCGCACCGTGTTCCTCACGCTGCACGTCGTCGGCTCCGACAACGGCCGCGAGCCTTGGTCGGCGGCCGCCGGCCGAGCCCAGCAAGTGGAGGAGAACCGTGCGCGCATGCGGGCGAACCTCGGGTGGCTCGATCGCGGCTTCGCCGCGGCACGCGATCGGCGCGCCGCGGCCGTCGTGGTGGCGCTCCAGGCAGACATGTGGCCTGAGGGCGGGCCCGGCCAGGCCTCGGGCTTCGATCCGATCGTCGCCAGGCTGGCCCGGCTGGCGCGCGCCTTCCGCGGTCCCGTGCTGGTGCTGGACGGAGACTCGCACGAGTTCAAGTCCGACCGCCCGCTCGCGCGCGGCAGCCCGATCCACGGGGTGGCGACGAGGGCGCCCAACGTCACTCGCATCGTCGTCCAGGGCGAAGACACGGACGAGTATCTACGCCTGCAGGTCGACCACCGCGCACCTGCGGTCTTCTCCTGGGAACGGGTCCCCTTCGAGGGCTGACGTCTTCGCGTCGCCTCTTCGCGTCCCCGCGTCTGGCTCACGGGACTAGGTCACCACGCACCGGAGGCACAAGCGCCCCGCTGGTCAGGCCGCCGCGCCGGATCAGGCGATAATCGACCATGTGGACGACGCCCGCAATCCGGCGGTGGCGATGTCGCGCCGCCCCGCGGTTGCGATTCTCTGCGGCGGACGGGGAACGCGCCTTCAGGAGCACACGCAGTCGATCCCCAAGCCGCTCGTCGAGATCGGCGGCCACCCGATCCTCTGGCACGTGATCCGGATCTACGCCGCGCACGCGTTCGGGCACTTCGTCCTCTGCACCGGCTACCGGGGGGATCTGATCGAAGCCTTCGTCGCGGCCACCGAGTGGCCTCCCGGCGTGACGATCGAGTGCGTGGACACGGGCCTCGACACGCCAACCGGCGGGCGCATCCACCGCCTGCGGGAGCGCCTCGGGGAGGCGCCCTTCTGCGCGACCTACGCCGACGGGGTGGCGGACATCGACCTGGCCGAGCTCGTCGGCTTCCACCACGCCCAGGGCGCTCTGGCGACCATGACTGTCGTGCGGCCCGAGCTCCAGTTCGGAGTGACCACGCTCGACGGCGCCGGCCGCGTGCTCGGCTTTCACGAGAAGCCGCGCTCTGAGCACTGGATCAACGGCGGCTTCTTCTGCTTCGAGGCGGGCGTCTTCCAATACCTGACCGACTCGAGCGTCTTGGAGCGCGAGCCGCTCGAGGGGCTCGCCGCCGACGGCCAGCTCCGGGCCTACCGGCACACCGGCTTCTGGGAGTGCATGGACACCTACAAGGACGCCGTGCAGCTCAACGACCTGTGGCAGCGTGAGCGGCCACCCTGGAAGATCTGGGCGTGAGCGCCGGCGCCGGGGCGCTCGACGTCGCGCTCATGAGCCCCTGCTACTGGCCCGAGGTCCGGCGCGGCTCCGAGCGCTTCCTCCACGAGCTGTCCGCGGGGCTGCTCGCGCGCGGTCACCGGCCGCGGCTCATCACGAGCCATCCCGGGCTTCCCACCTGGCGGGTGGAGGAGGGCATGCCGATCGTCCGCCACTGGCGCCCGCCCGAGGGCTGGCTCGAGCGGCGCTCCTTCGACCCCTACCTCACCCACGCGCCGCTGTCCTACGCGGCCCTGCGCCTCGGCCGCAGGGCCGACGTGGCGCACGCCATCCACCCGACCGACGCGCTCGTGGCCGCCCGCTGGGCGAGGCGGACAGGCAGGCCCGCGGTCTTCTCGTTCATGGGCATTCCCGACCGCGCCGCCATCGTCGGCGAGCGGCTGGGCCCGCGCATCGTCGCCCGTGCGCTCGCCCGCTCGAGCGCCGTGGTGGCCTTGAGCGCGGCGGCGGCGGCCGCCTTCCGCCAGACGGTGGGGGTGGATGCGCAGGTGATCCACCCTGGGGTGGACCTCGCGACCTTCCGCCCGGGTCCCCCGCGCAACGAAGCGCCGACGGTGTTCTGTGCCGCCGCGCTCGCGGAGCCGCGCAAGCGGGTCGCACTGCTCGTGCGCGCGTTCCGCCTGGTACGGCGCGAGCGGCCAGACGCGCGGCTCGTGCTCTCGCGGCCGCGCCATCCCGACGCGGCCCGCGCCGTTGGGGCGCATGGCCCGGGCATCGAGCTGCGCGACGTGGACGACCGAGCTGAGCTCGCCCGCGCCTATGCGCAGGCATGGGTCTCGGCGCTTCCATCGGTGGGCGAGGCCTTCGGGCTCGTGTTACTCGAGGCGATGGCCTGCGGCACGCCCGGGGTGGGCAGCAACCGCGACGGGATACCCGAGGTGATCTCGGGACCACAGCTGGGCCGGCTCTTCGAAGGCGACAACGAGTGGATGCTCGCGCGGGCGATCCTCGAGGCGCTCGAGCTGGCGCAGGACCCCGCGACCGCCCCGGCCTGCCGGGCGCACGCCGAGACCTTCTCCGCCGAGCGCTGCACCGAGCGCTACCTCGACCTCTACCGGGGGCTCTTGGGCTGAGCCCGCCTCGTCAGCCGCCCGGTCCCGCCATTCCGAGGGCCGGCCCAGGCTCCTGACGGGCATGGCGCGCCGCGTCGAGCCCATCGCCCGGGGAAGGAACTCCGCCGCGGCACGCGAATCACACGGTCGTGAAGGCGACCGGCACCGCAGCGCTCACGCTCTCCGCCGAGATCCGTGCTCGCTTCGATGAGTTCTCGCGCTCGCAGAAGGACGTCGGCCAGTACATCGTCGACCACCTCGACGAGGCCTCCTTCCACACCGCCGAGGAGCTGGCGCGGCGGGCCAACACCTCGAGCTCGACCGTCGTTCGCTTTGCCCAGGCGCTCGGCTTCGAGGGCTTCCCAGAGCTTCAGGCCGCCGCGCGCGACGAGTACCGGCGGGTGCGCGATGGGGAGGGCAGCGCGGTCGACGTGGCCAACCCGCCGCTGTTCCCGATCGACCAGACCGAGTTCGAAGCGGCGCTCGCCGCCGATCACGTGAACGTTGAGGAGACCGCGAAGCGCGTCGACCGCGATGAGATCGACGCCTCGGTCGAGCTGATCTCGCGCGCCGAGCGTATCGTCTTGTGCGGGACCGACCAGATGGCGTTCTTCGCGAGCTACCTGCGCCATCTCCTGATGCTGCTCGACCTGCGCTGCGAGGTCGTGGCAAGCCCGAGCCAGGAGGGACTCGCAAAGCTCGGCCGCATCGACGAGCAGACCGTGCTCGTAGGTTTCTCCGCCGGCCGCCCGCACCCGCTCGTGGTGAGGGCGATGAAGCTGGCGCGCAACC
>Ga0208612_1000623_pt1 | contig 14953 bp, 17 predicted proteins | sample AntDryMetagUQ889_FD_188089 | JGI IMG/M metagenome (GOLD analysis project Ga0208612, IMG submission 188089) | Polar desert microbial communities from Antarctic Dry Valleys - UQ889 (SPAdes) | ecosystem: Environmental > Terrestrial > Soil > Desert | place: Antarctic Dry Valleys | collected 2008-12-31 | reverse complement strand
GATCCTCCTCCGGCGGACGATGTCGGCGCATTGGCCGGTTCGGTGATCTCAGACCCGGATCAGAGCCACTTTCTGGCCCGCTACGCCACCGACCGTGGCTTTCTCGACCAGGAGGCGGGCGTTCACACCGCCGAGGACGCGGCGGCCACCGCCAACCTCGCGGTGCGCCGTTCGGCTTTCGAGGAGATCCGCGGGTTCGAAGAGGGAATCCGCTCGGGTGGGGACGTCGATCTGTGCCGCAGGCTGGTCACGGCGGGGTGGAGGATCGAGCGCCAGCCCGAGGCCATCGTGACCCACCTCCACCGTGAGTCGCTGCCCGACCTAATGGGCGCAATCGCGCGCTACGGATCAGGCGCTAGCTGGCTGAACGAGCGCTACCCAGGCTCGGCGCCTCAATGGCCGGTCTTGCCCGGCCTCGCGGGAGCGGCGAAGGACATCGCGGCGAACGCGGTGCGCCGGCGCTTCGAGGAGGCGGCGTTCCGGGGCGTGGACGGCATCGGTCTGGTCGCCCACGCGATCGGCTATCGCCGCTCAAACGCCGCCCGCTGACCCCGGTCCCGCCGAAGTCGTGATCGACTTGGCTCAGGCGCGTGAATCACGACTTCGGCGGGGACGGGAAATCGAGGTTGTGATCGACTTGGCTCAGACGCGGGGATCACGACTTCGGCGGGCCGTTAGCGGAGCTCGGCGCGGATTCGCTCCGCGACTTCGGCCGTTTCGTCGTCGGATCCGTACTTCGTCCGCGGCCAGAAAAAACCGCGCAGGCCGTCCTTCTTCACGCGAGGGACGATGTGGCAGTGAAGGTGCGGGACGGACTGCGAGACAACGTTGTTCATCGCCACGAATGAGCCCTGGGCGCCCATCGCGTCTCTGATCGCGACCGAGAGCCGCTGCGCGTGCTTAAAGAACGGCTCGATCAGCTCGGGTGGCAGGCCGGCGAGTGTCTCGTGGTGATCGCGCGGGACGAGCAGCGTGTGGCCGTGGAACAGCGGCCTGACGTCGAGAAAGGCAAGGCAGAGGTCGTCATCGAAGACGATGTGCGCGGACTCTTCGCCCGTGACGATCCGGCAGAAGAGGCAATCCGCGTGGCGGATTGGATCAGGCAAGGACGGTGAGGGCGCTGGGGTCGATCCCCAGCTCGAGCGAGGCGTGGTCGCCGATGTAATCGCCGTCAACCTCGACGGGGAAGTGGACTGTCTCGCCGGATGCATTCGTGGTGAGCGAGTCGAGTCGCGCTTCTTTAAGGCCTGCGAAGTGCTGAATCTGGCGGTGGTTGACGGCGCGGTAGCCGTCCGATTTCGCGAGGCAGCGCGCCATCAGGGTCGGGATGTCGTGGAGGGCGGCGCGCTTTAGCATCGCTACCGAGAGGGTGCCGTTGTCGAAGGCGGCGTCCTCGCACACGCGCACCTCGCGCCGTCCGAAATAGGTGAACGGCTCGGAGTTTTGGGCGACGCTCGTAATGCCCTCGACTTCGCCCTGCTCGGAGCGAAGCCGGATGCGGGTGGGGGTGCCGACCAGGTAGTGGCGGTTGAAGCCGCTGATCGCGGCATAGGTGTAGTACCACTCGCCGAAGCGGGTCTTCAGCTTCGGATGCGCGTCGACCCGCTTTACGACCATCGCGTCCAGGCCGGCGCCGCAGGCAAAGACGAAGTGGCGCCCGCTCGCCAGGCCGAGGTCGATCTTTCGCGGATTGAAGTCGTCGGCGAGGCCAAGGAGGTGCTCGGTCGCATCGACCACGTCGCCGGGGATGCCGAGGCTGCGACAGACGACATTGGTCCGTCCGCCGGGAAGCATCGTTACCGGAATGTCGGTTCCGGCGAGGCCGCAGGCGACTTCGTTCAGAGTGCCGTCGCCGCCGAAGGCGACAACGACGTCGTAGCCGCCCTCGACCGCTTCACGGCCGATCTCGGTTGCGTGGTTCTGCGCCTCGGTCGTGACCGCCTCGACCTGATAGCGGCCTTGGAGCGCGTAGACGACGAGGTTCTTGAGCCGGTCCGACACCGTCGTCGCGTACGGATTGACGATCACGAGCATGCGCTTCTTCGGCGCCCGCCGCGACGCGCCCCCGTTCGATTCTGCGCTCACAACAGGGTCCGAGAGTGTGCTCGACGGCTCCATGGGGCCCTCAATCGTGGCAGACGGCCTCGTAGCGCACGACTTCGCCATCGGAGACCTCCCGAACCCGGCCCTCGTTCGTCAAAAGATCGACGTGCCCGATCACTTCGGAGAGGGTGAGGAAGGCCTGCGTCACGGCGACGTTGCCCCACAGCTCCTGCGCGATTTCGTGTCCGGTCCGGGGCTTGGCTTCGATCAGCTTCCGGATCTTCTCCTTGCGGCGATCGGTCATCCGCATCCGCTCGTCGATCAGCGCGACGTGCTCGGTGATCGGCTCACCGTGGCCCGGGAGGACGATCTCGGCAGGCATCTCGCGCGTCTTAAGGAGAGACTCGCGGTAGCTCACGAGCGCCTGGGTCCGCTCATCGGATCCGTCCAAGGGGCGGGTGATGAGCGGGTTCGAGGAGATGTGCGCGATCAGGTGGTCCGCGGCGAGGAGGATCCGGCGCTCCTCGTCCCAGAAGACCGTGTCGGACGGGCTGTGGCCGGGACGGTGGAGCACCTCGAGCTTTCGGCCATACAGCTTGAGCGTCTCGCCGTGGGCAAGCGGGCGGGTGACAGTGGCGCGAGAGCCCCAGGCGCGAAAGCTTCGCGAGACGCTCGCCAGAGCGACGACCACGTTCTCCGGGATCCCACTTCGCAGCATCAGCTCGGCCGAGAAGCGATCGTCCTCCTCGGCGTCCTCGGAGAAGTTTGCGAGGCGCCGGACCGCCTTGTCGAGTGCCGCCACCTCGGCCCCGGAGTGCTCGACGATGATCTCGACCAACCCGACGTGGTCGATGTGCTGGTGGGTGAGGACGACGAGCTCGATGTCGTCGATCGAGTGGCCAAGGGCACCGAGCTGATTTTGGAGCTCGTCGAGCGCCTTGCCGGAGTTCGGCCCCGTGTCGACGAGCGTGAGCGGCTCGTCCTCGATCAGGTAGCAGTTGACGCGCCCGACAGCGAACGGCGTGGGGATCCTGAGCGTATGGATGCCCGCCTCGCGGGCATGCTCGAGCGCCTCCTCAGGCGTCACGGATCTGAGCGAGGATCTGCTCGCGCTTTTCTTCCATATCCGCGCGGGATTCGAGCGACTCCAGGTTCAGGCGAAGAAGCGGCTCCGTGTTCGAGGGCCGGACGTTGAAGTGCCAGCCGGGGTAGTCGACCGAGACGCCGTCGAGCCAAGTGATCTCGGCCTCTGGGTGGCTTTCAGCGATCTCGCTCATCTTCGCGTCTGTGTCGGCGACCTCGGAATTGATCTCGCCCGAGATGAAGTAGCGCGAGCGGAGCTCACCGACGAGCTCTGAGAGAGGACGCCCCTCGACGGAGATGAGCTCTAAGACGAGGAGGGCCGGAATCGTGCCGGAGTCGGCCGAGAAGAAGTCCTGGAAGTAGTAGTGGCCTGAGACCTCACCGCCGAAGGTGCCGTTGTGCTCGCGCATCGCGATCTTGAAGAACGCGTGACCGACGCGGTTGATCTGGGGAGTTCCGCCGTGTTCAGTCACGACGTCCGCGACCGCGCGCGAGGCGCGCACGTCGTAGAGGATCGTTGCGCCGGGCTCCTTTCGGAGCACCTGCTTGGCGAGAAGCGCCGTCAAGAAGTCGCCGTCCACGAATTCGCCCTGATCGTCGATGAAAAAGCAGCGGTCGGCGTCGCCATCCCACGCGATGCCAAGATCGGCGCCTTCGGCGCGCACCCGGTCGATCACGAACTGGCGATTCTCGGGGAGGAGCGGATTCGGCTCGTGGTCGGGGAAGTTGCCGTCCGGCTCCCAGTAGGTCTCGACGGTCTCGAGCCCTAGCCGCCCGAGTACCGGACCCGCCATCGGCCCCGCCATTCCGTTGCCGCCGTCCAGGACGACGCGGAGCGGCTCCACGCGCGAAGGGTCGATGAACCCCATCACGTGGGCTTGAAAGTCCTCGTAGACGTCGGCGTCCTCAGTCGACCCGCCGCCGGGAGCCTCGGGGAGTCCCGCCTCGATCACGCGCCGGATGTCGCCGATGCCGGCATCACCTGAGAGGGCGAGGGCCCCTTCGCGAACCAGCTTTACGCCCGTGTAGGCCTTCGGGTTGTGGGAGGCGGTGACCATCGCGCCGCCGTCGAGCTCGCGAGAGCCGACGAGGAAATAGAGCATCTCCGTGCCGATCATCCCGGCATCGACCACATCGCAGCCCTCGTCTAGGAGACCGTCCGCCAGGCGGCCGGCCATCTCGGGCGCTTCCAGGCGCATGTCGCGGCCGAGGCCCACGCGAAGCTCTGATGTCGGCTTGTCTCGAAGATCGGCGAGGACGCGGGCGAAGCCGCGCCCGAGGAGATAAGCGGTCTCGCCGTCCATGTCGGTCCCGTAGAGGCCCCGGATGTCGTAGGCCTTGAAGATCTCCGGCTTGACGGCGCTCAATCGAACTCGCCGTTGAGCGCCTCGTAGGTCTGCTCGAGCGTCTGCGGCATCACGCGCGTGTCGGCGAGCACCGGCATGAAGTTGGTGTCGCCGCCCCAGCGCGGCACGACGTGCATGTGGATGTGGTGCTCGACCCCGGCACCAGCGACGCGGCCCTGGTTAAAGCCGACGTTGAAGCCGTGCGGCTCGTACTTCGACTGAAGGACGGCGATGGCGCGCTGGGAGAGCCCCATCATCTCGGCGGTCGTCTCGGCTGGGATGTCCTGGATCTGCCCGACGTGCTCGAACGGAGCAACCATCAGGTGACCGTTCGTGTACGGGTAGAGGTTGAGGATCACGAAGCAGAGCTTGCCCCGATGGACGATGAGACAAGCCTCGTCGTCACCCTCGGCAGGCTTCGCGCAGAAGATGCACTCCTCCTCGGAGTCCTTCGACGCGTCTTTCACGTACTCGAGGCGCCAAGGCGCCCAGATTCTCTCGGTGGCCACACGGCCGCATCGTAGTTGGGCGTCAGAATCGACCTAGAGCCAGCCGCGGCGGCGAAAGAACGCCAGCATTGCGAGGAGCAGCACGGCCATCGCGCCGACGACGGCGTAGAAGTCCTCGGAGTCGCCTTCGCCCGGGACGCCGACGTTCATGCCCCAGATCGAGGCGACGAGCGTGAGCGGGAGGACGATGACGCTGATCGAGGTAAGGACGCGGAGGATCTCGTTCACGCGGTGGCCGATCACCGACTCGTTCGTGTCCGCGAGCGCCTCGACGACCTCCTTGTAGTTCTCGAGCATGTCCCAGATCCGCTCGTGGGCGTCGCCGATGTCATCGAAGTAGAGCTCGAGCTCCTCGCCGTCCGGCGGCTTCAAAAAGCGCTGCTTTGAGTTCTCGAGGTCGCGAAGCACAGCTCGCTGCGGGCGGATGACCTTGCGGAAGTTGATGATCTCCTGCTTTACGTTCGAGATGTCGCGGACGACCTCCTCGGCCGCACCCTCGAAGATCTCGTCCTCGACGGCGTCGAGCTTGTTGCCGATCTTGCGGAGCATCGGGAAGCAGTAATCGAAGCCGTCGTCGACGATGCGATAGAGCAGGAAGCCCGAGCCCTTGGAGAAGAGTTGCTCGCGGAGATCCTCCTTTTGGCGGCAGCGCTCGAACAGGTACTCGACCGGCTGCAGCGGGGTGTTCGGAATCGTGACGATGTAATCGCGCCCGACGAAGACGTCTAGCTCGCCTGCATTGAGGCGGCCGACGGTGCGGTCGAAGACCGGGAAGTGGAGGACGATGAAGAGATAGTCGGGGTACTCGTCGATCTTCGGCCGCTGGTTTCGGGACAGGACATCCTCGAGATCGAGCGGGTGAAAGTCGAAGTGCTCCTCGAGCCAGCCGGCCTCGAGCTGGCTTGGGCGCTCGATGTTGACCCAGCGAAAGCCGCCGCCGTCGATTACCTCGACGCGGGGCGTGCGCTCCTGCTGCTCAACGGCAGGGGTTAGCGACCCGCGAGCAGGGCGACGCAGTCTGGGCTTCGGAAGGCTCGGCATCGGCCGGCTCTTTTGTGAGCGTCGCGGGCATTACCGGTCAGAGATTACCCCGCGCACAAGCCGTCCCCTGCGTTGGTACGATCCCTTGCACATAACCGCTGCATCCAGAGGGGTGGAGGGACTGGCCCTATGAAACCCCGGCAACCATCGAAGATCTTCGGATCTGAGGAAGGTGCCAATTCCAGCAGGCGACGAGCCTGGGAGATGTGAACGGAAGTCCGGTCAGGACCTCTGTTTACGAAAGCAGAGGTCTTTTTCGTTCAAACGACCACCGGACTGGAGGACTCAGAAAATATGGCCCCCAAGGCCCTTTCATGCAAGGAGTGCGCCGAGGAATATCCCCTCGATGCCAAGTATTTCTGCGAGAGCTGCTTCGGGCCGCTCGAGGTGGCGTACGAGTCCGAGGGCGCCGACGCCTCCGAGCTCAAGCGGAAGATCCAGGCGGGTTCGGCCGGAATCTGGCGCTATGCCGACTTCCTGCCCTTCACCGGCCGCCCGCGTGATCCACTCGAGCCCGGGCTAACCCCGCTCGTTCGCGCTGATCGCCTGGCGGAGCGCCTTGGCCTGGGCGAGGTTTGGGTCAAAAACGACGCGGCCAATCCCACTCACTCCTTCAAGGACCGGGTTGTGGCCGTGGCCGTGGCCAAGGCCCAAGAGCTTGGCTTCGATACGGTCGCGTGCGCCTCGACAGGGAACCTCGCGAATGCCGTCGCAGCACACGCGGCCGCCGCCGGCCTTGAGTCCTACGTCTTCGTGCCGGCCAACCTCGAGGAGCAAAAGCTGCTCGCGACGGGCGTCTACGGGACCAACCTCGTCGGCGTTCACGGCAACTACGACGACGTGAATCGCCTCTGCACCGAGCTTTGCGAAGAGCGCCCGTGGGCGTTCGTAAACGTGAACCTGCGTCCCTACTACGCCGAGGGCTCGAAGACGCTTGCCTACGAAACGGTCGAGCAGCTTGGCTGGACGCTTCCAGACCGCGTCGTTTGCCCGATCGCGTCGGGCTCGCTCTTTACGAAGATCGCGCGCGGCTTCGACGAGTGGCGGGAGCTTGGGCTGGTCGAGGGCGAGCTGCCCACGTTCAACGGCGCGCAGGCAAAGGGCTGTTCCCCGGTCGCGACCGCCTACGCGGAGGGCTGGGACGTCTGCAAGCCGCAGCGCCCCGACACGATCGCCAAGTCGCTTGCGATCGGCAACCCGGCTGACGGCCCCTACGCGCTCGAGCTGGCGCGACGCACTGGCGGCGGCGTCGACGCCGTCTCCGACGACGAGATCCGGGCGGGCATTCGCCTCCTGGCCGAGACGACCGGCATCTTCACCGAGACAGCGGGCGGCGTTACGATCGCGACCCTCGCAAAGCTCGCTGAGCGTGGGGAAATCTCGCGGGATGAGCGCGTAGTCGCCTACATCACGGGCGAGGGCCTGAAGACCCTCGACGCCGTGCGCGAGGGTCATCACATGTACGAGATCGAGCCCAAGATCGAGTCGCTCGAGGCCGCGCTCGCCACGACGGCGCCTGCCTAGTAGTAGATTCTCGGCGCGATGGCGGTCACCGTGAAGATTCCGAGCCAGCTTCGTCCCGCCACGGGCGGCGAGGGCGAGGTCGAGGTTGAAGGAGGCACGGTCGGCGAGGCGCTCGACGCCGTCTTCGACCAGCACGATGGCCTTCGCGAGCGCATTACCGAGGACGGCACGCTCCGGCGCTTTGTCAACGTCTACGTCTCGGGCGAGGACATCCGCTTTCAGGACGGGCTCGAGACCGAGCTCTCCGATGGCGACGAAGTGACGATCTTGCCGGCCGTCGCCGGTGGGCGCTAACCCACCCCAAGCGGCGGACATCCCCGTCGCGATCCTCTGCGGAGGCAGAGGCACTCGGCTGCGGGAGGAGACGCACGCGATCCCGAAGGCCCTGGTCGAGATCGGCGGCAAGCCGATCCTCTGGCACGTGATCAACATCTACGCCGCACAGGGCTTCCGCCGGTTCGTCCTTCTGACGGGTTACCTCGGAGAGATGATCGAGGGCTTCGTGGAGGCTGAGGGCTGGGGAGATGGGGTCGAGATCGAGTGCCTGGACACAGGCCAGGAAACGCCGACGGGCGGGCGGGTTGCGCGCGCGGCCGAGGTCCTGAGCGACAGCACGTTCGCCCTGACTTACGCGGACGGGGTTGCCGATATCGATCTGGCCGCCTTGCTCGCGTTCCACGCCGATAAGGGGAACGCGGCGACGATGACGGTCGTTCGCCCATACAGCCAATGGGGCATCGCCGTGATCGACGACGATGACCGGATCGGCGGCTTCGAGGAGAAGCCCCGCCTCGACTACTGGATCAACGGCGGCTTCTTCGTCTGCGAGCCGGCCTTCCTCGACTGGGTGGCCGACGACCTCGTGCTTGAGCGGGAGCCACTGGAGACGGCGGCAGCCAAGGGCGAGCTCGCCGCCTATCGCCACGGCGGCTTTTGGGACTGCATGGACACCTACAAGGACGCGGTGGTCTTGAACGACCTCTGGAACGGAGGCCAGGCGCCTTGGCAGATTTGGAGCCCCACGGGGGCAGAGGCAAGATGAGCGGGACCTCGCTGGTCACCGGCGCGCGCGGATTCGTCGGCGGGTGGCTTGCCAAGGCGCTCCTCGAGCGCGGCGAGCGGGTCGTCTCGTTCGACAAGCGGCGGGTGACGGAGAAGCCTTCGGCGATCGGCATGCTCGGCATCGAGCAGGAGCTGATCCAAATCGAGGGCGACCTCTGCGACGCCGACGAGCTTCAACGCGTTCTAGCCGATAACGAGGTCGACACGGTCTTTCACCTCGCCGCGGAAACGATCGTCTCGACCGTCCAGGCCTCGCCGGTCCAGGGCTTCGAGTCGAACGTGCGCGGGACCTGGACCCTTCTTCAGGCGTGCCTTGAAGGCGGGGTGGAGCGAGTCGTCTTCGCATCCTCAGACAAGGCCTACGGCGCGCACGAGACGCTGCCCTACCGCGAGGACTTCCCGCTCCAGCCGACCGCGCCGTACGAGGCATCGAAGGCCGCTGCCGACCTCATCGCCCGCTCCTACTGGCACTCCTACGGTCTGCCGATCGCGGTCACGCGGTTTGCGAACATCTACGGAGGCGGCGACCTCAACTTCTCCCGCCTTATCCCCGAGGCGGTCTCAGCGGCGCTCGACGGCCGTGCACCGGTCCTCCGCTCGGACGGCTCGCCGGAGCGTGACTTTCTCTACGTGGAGGATGCTGCGGCCGCCTACCTCGCCATCGTCGACGCGCTCGACCGCGACGACGTCCGCGGTCAGGCGTTCAACGCCGGGGGCGGGCGCTCGTACGCGGTCGGCGACGTCGTCGCAACGATCGCCCGCATCGCCGGGACCGGAGTCGAGCCGGACATTCGTGGCACCGGCAACCCCGAGGGCGAGATCGACCGCCAGTACGTGGACCCGTCAAAGCTCCGCAAGACCCTCGGCTGGGAGCCGCAGGTGGGGCTCGAAGAGGGACTCGAGCGGACGATCGAGTGGTACCGGCGCCACCCGGAGAGCTGGGCCCCGGCGCCGGGGGGCTAGCCGCTGTCGCCAGGCGCCAAGAGGATGTATATTTGTGTACATCATGAAGCGTACGCAGATCTACCTTGACGAAGCTCAGGCACGCCTTCTCGATCAGCGCGCCAAGGCGACCGACCGGACGCGATCCAGGCTCATTCGCGAGGCGATCGACAGCTACCTGAACGGCTCCACGGGTGCTGACGACGACCTAGCCGTCTATCGGCGTGCCGTTGAGGTTGCGTTCAACTCGGCGCCCGACCTACCCCCAGGGCCTGAGTACGTAGAGCAGCTAAGGGCAGGCGATTTAGCCCGTGAGGCCGAACTGGAACGCCGGCGTCGCGATTGACGTCGTTGCTTGACACGACGGTTCTGATTGACCTCCTGCGGGGCAACGAGCGCGCGCGTCGTTTCATGCTCAGCCACGACGCCGTTCCCCACGCGAGTGAGGTCAGCAGGATCGAAGTATGGCGGGGGGTTCGCACCTCGGAGCGAGCCGCGACGGAAGCACTGTTTTCAAGCTTGGCATGGCATCCACTCGATGAAGTCGTCGCGCGACGAGCCGGCGAGCTCGGACGCGATTGGCGCGATAGCCATTCGCACATCGCGCTTGCCGATCTGGCCGTTGCGGCAACGGCCGAGCTGAACGGGCTGGCGGTCGCAACCGCGAATGTCCGCCACTTCCCGATGTTCGACGCTTTGAGCCCGCCCTACTGACGACCGCAGGTTCAGGCCGCGAGCTCGCGCTCGCGCGCGGCCAGCTTGCCGCCGCCCGACATCTCGGCAAGGTCGCGAAACGCTTCGTTCACCAGCTCGGGGCACTCGATCGGGGTCGAGTGGCCCGAGCTGGGCGAGACGCGGAGCCCGAGGGAGTGGGGGAGGTTCTGGTCGATGCGCTCGGCGTGGGCTACCGGTGTGAGCAGGTCCTTCTCGCCGGCCACGCCGATCGCGGGGACGTCGAGGGCGTCCAGCTTCGACAAGAGGCGCATGCGGGACATGGCGACGGCGCACCCGGCGCGGGCGCGGTGGCGGCAGTCGAGGGCCATGCCAAGGACGAGCTCGACGTCCTCGTCGCGAGCATTCGGCGCGAGCGCGATGTAGGCGACGACGGCGCGGGCGATGGGGGTGGGGACCGTTCGGATCGAGCCTGGCGACGCCAAGATCACATCGGCGAGCTTTCCCTGCAAGGTGCCGAACGGGCCGGGGAGCTGACGAACGATCGCTGACTCGGTGTTGAGATCCTCGAGCCCGGTGGAGATGAACGCGGCGCCGCGGATGCGCTGTGACACTGAGCTGCGGTGGGCGTCGGCCCAGGCGGCGATCGTCATGGCGCCCATAGAGTGCCCTGCGACGAGCGGTAGCTCGGCCGTTTCGGCGGCGGTCTCGATCACAAGCTGAAGATCGGCGGCGAGCGCTTCGAGCGAGTAGTCGTCATCCAAAGCGTCGTCGGACAGTCCGTGGCCGCGATGGTCGTAGGCGACGATCCGAAACTCATCCGAGAGGGCGGCGACTTGACGGTGCCAGAGCTCGGATGTCTCGACCCAGCCATGGACAAGAACGAGCGTCGGTAGATCGTCCGAGCCGTGAATGCGGACATAGCGTTGGCCTCCGTCGGCGCCGCGGACTGAGACGGTGCGGCCAGACTCACCGCCGGCGCGGCGCGCTTTGCTTGTTTGCGCAGCGCGACGGGCGGTGAGCCAGGCATTGACGCCGGCCGCCCCGGCGATGCCGGCGGCGACGAGCGCTTCGTTTCGAGACGGCTTCCTCATTCTCCCGGAGGAGTATCGCGCCTGCGCTCGATCATGCGCATCGCGAAGATCGCCCCGACGATCAGGAATGCAGGCATCACGAATGGAATCGCGGAGACGGCGTCGCCATGGTCGGCGACCAGGGTCAGCGCGCCGGTCATGCCACCACCTCTTCTCCGATCGGCGAAGGCTCCCTGTGCTCGGGCGTGGCCGTCTCGGCGACCTCTTGCGGTGACTCGACTGCGACAGCCAGGCGGTGGAGCGACCAGGCGATCATCACCAGAAGTGCGAACGCGATGCTCGCAACGAGGAGGTAGGCGATGATCGTCAGCCATCCGGCGGCGTCCTTCTGCTCGCGCTGAAGCACCTCGTGGTCGGCGACGAACGCGCGCTCGAAGCTCGGCGAGGCCGGCACACCCTCGACCGGGATCGCCGGGTCGTCGGGCAGGTAGATCGGCGAGGAGCTCAGCGTGTTGCCCCGCGAGAACCGGATCATCGTCTTCCACGAGCCGCCGACCGGAACTGGCTCGGCTGTGGTGAAGACGCCCAGCTCACCGGTGGACTCGAGCTCTTCGATTACGAGCCCGCCGCCCTGCCATGCCGTGATGTTGATGAACTCCGCCTCGTTCGCGGCGTCGGCCGGCGTCATGCGGACGGTGGGCACGACTTCGCCCTGGCCGGCATTAACCAGCGTCACGTCGGCGCTGACTCCCTCCGCTGCGGGCTTGAAAACCGAAAAGCTGACGAGCGCAGCGACGATCCCGGCGCCCGCGAGAGCGCCGTTTCGGGTCGCGCGCATCCTCGGCAGCTCGCCGGAGGCGAGCCGCTCGCCGATCCAAGCCCCGAGGAGCGAACCGCCCATCGCGGCGAGAAAGCCGATGATCGCGCCCTCCGGCAGGAGGTTGTGAGTCCAGGGGATCGGCATCCAGACGTTTGACCATGCCCATTCGGAGGCGAGCCCGATCGTGCCGATGCCGGCGCCGCTCCACAGGCCCAAGGTCAGTGGACGGGCCTTGGGCAGAGCGAGGAAGACGGCCTCGACCACGAGCCCCTCGACGATGAAGAGGGCGAAATGTGGAGTCGTCTCGCCCAGGACGGGACCGACGATGACGGCAACGACTCCTCGGATCAGAAGGAAGAATGCGACGGCGCCAATGGCGGCGCCCCGGCCCAGCCAAAGGCGCGTCGCCACGAGCGCGACCCCTGCCGCAAGCATGACCAGCATCGGGCCGAAGACCATGCGGAACTGCGGTACGCCGAAGTCGAACTCGACGGGGAAGACCATGAGGCCGATCAGAAGGCCGCCGGAGAGCGCGACGCGGCGAACCCACATCACCCACGACAGCTCACGGCGCCCGCGCGCACGCCCGGCACGTCCCGCTTCGACAAGGAGGATCGCGATGCCGACGAGAGTCATCGCGGCGCCGCCGATCAGCATCAGGTGCGTCGGGCCCCACAGGGTCACGTCCTGGCCGAAGATGCGGTGCCAGACGTCATCGAGGGGAAAGCCGATCAGCGCGAACATGCCGCAGGTCGTCATGACGACGCCGCCAAGCGGCGCGTACCAGTTGCCGACGATCCGGACGGCGCTCCGCGAAGGCTTCTCGAGCGGCAGGACGCAGGCGACGAAGCCCGCGGTAAAGATGCCGAAGAGTCCGCCGAGGATCAGATAGTGGGAGGGGTTTGCGAGCGGTCCTTCGTCCCGTCCCTTGTCGATGTGGATGGAGACGTCCCACAAAAAGCCGAGGAAGGCAAGAAGTAGTGCGCCGGCCGCGATGGCGGCAGGCACGGCGGTCCAGCCGGGCAGGCCGCTCACGCGCTCGGAGAAGGCGGCGAGCCGTCCCAGCCACGGCACCTTGCCGGAGCGGTGGCCGAGCCCGAAGTAGAGAAGAGCGCCGGTGAGAAGCATGGCCGCCCCCGTCGCGATGATCACCTGGCCGAGCGCAGCCCCGCCCGCGGGTGGGGCCTCTTCGGTCGCCTGGGCGAAGGCGACGGCGGGCGTGAAGAGGGAAGTTGCGCCTGCGGCGCAAATAGAGGCGGTCAGGATTCGCTTCATCCGAGCTAGGTCCTCCTAGGCGTAGTTGGACGCGAGTGCGTAGCGGGGTTGATGCTGGGGGACATAAACCCAGTCCCCGTTCATTGTGACATCAAACCATGTCACATTGGTAGATGCTTCATCGGTGAGTGGTAGCGTTCGACGCATGGAGCGGGAATCCCTGCGCGTGATCGGGCGCGACGACGCCGACGAGGAAGCCCACGAGAACGCGCTCACGGTCGAGCAGCTCGCCGCCGAGAGCGGCATGACCGTGCGGAACATCCGCGCCCACCAGGCGCGAGGCCTCTTGCCTCCGCCTGACGTGAGGCAGCGCGTGGGCTACTACGGCCCGGGACACGTCACTCGCCTCGAGCTGATCTCCCAGCTTCAGGCTGACGGCTTCAACCTCAAGGGGATCGAGCGCCTGCTCGAAGGAGCAAGCGGCGAGGCCTCAGCGGCGATCATGAGCTTCCGCCGCGCCATTACCGAGCCGTTCGAGTCGGAGACCCCGCAGATCTTCACCCTTTCTGAGCTTCGCGAGCGCTTTGGCGAGGACACGGCGCCGCTCCTCCTTCGCCGGGCCATCAAGCTCGAACTGATGGCTCCTGTCGGCCCCGCCTCGTTCGAGGTGGCCAGCCCGCGCCTGCTCGAGATCGCGGGCGAGATGATCGAGCGCGGCGTGCCGGCGGAGGCGCTTCTCGACGTGGTCGACGTCATGAAACGCTCGAGCGGATACGTCGCTGAGGCCTTCGCGCAGCTTTTCGTCACCTGGGTCTGGCAGCCTTTCGAGGAGAAGGGCCGCCCCGAGGAGGAATGGACGGAGGTGGTCGAAGCGATTCAGCGGATGCGCCCGGTCGCAAGCCAGGCGCTGGAGGCCATGTTCCAGATGACGATGACGAAGACCGTCGAAGACGAGTTCGGGCGCGAGCTTCAGCGCATGTCGGGGCGCGAACCTTCGAAGCGGCGAAAGAAGCGTTAGCGATGGCCAACCTAAGGCTGCCCCTCGATATTGCGCCCATCACGGACGGGCTGCGCACGATCTCCGAGACGATGAAAGTGATGCGTGACTCGGTTGCCATCTTGCCTCAGGTTGCAGAGACGCTCGAGGAGATTCATAAGGCCACCCGCTCAATGGCCGATGAGGTCCACATGATGCGCGTAGGCGTCGATGGCCTGAGCGAGGAGGTCAAGGGGATGCGCGTCGCCGTAGAGCCGCTCGTCTTCCACCTCGACGAGGTCGCTGAGAAGGTCGAGCGTCTCGAGCCGCGCCTCGAGGACCTGAGCCTCGCTCTTCATCCGCTTCGGCGAGCCACCGGCAAAAGGGGGCGCCGCAGACTCGCCAACGGCCAGGCCGTCGAGGAATCGCCCGAAGGGCTTGCTCAGACGGACTCGGGCCTTGCTCAGACGGACTCGGGCGAGAAGGTGTCGCAGTCCGACGGATCGCCCGAGGAGTAGCCCCGGTCGAACCATTCGCGGCGCTGCTTGGATGAGCCGTGCGTGAATGAGTCCGGGTTGACCGACTGGCCGGCCTGTTCTGAGAGCCGGTCGTCGCCTATCGCCTCCGCCGTGTCGAATGCTTCGTCGAGGTCTCCCTGCTCGAGGTCGCCTTCAGCGAAGACGGTG
>Ga0208612_1000622_pt1 | contig 14976 bp, 13 predicted proteins | sample AntDryMetagUQ889_FD_188089 | JGI IMG/M metagenome (GOLD analysis project Ga0208612, IMG submission 188089) | Polar desert microbial communities from Antarctic Dry Valleys - UQ889 (SPAdes) | ecosystem: Environmental > Terrestrial > Soil > Desert | place: Antarctic Dry Valleys | collected 2008-12-31 | reverse complement strand
GCCACGAAGAGGGCCACCACAGGCACCACCCACAGGCTCTGCTCGTAGCCCTCGGCCTCGCTACCCACCACCACCTGCACGATTGCGATGGGGACGGCGGCGATGCCCAGCGTGACGGCAGCACCCACGCCCACCGCCCGGCGATCCAGGCCGGCCCCGATCAGGACTCTTCCTGGAGGCGGGCGTAGGGGGTACGGAGACCGTCCTTGACCAGCACGGCGAGCTGACGTCGGTTCCTCACTATCAGCCCGGCGGCGGCCACCAGGTAGATGATGCCGGTGATGATCCGGACCGGGCCGTGGATGGACTCCGGCCCCACCGCGCCGGCCACGAACTGGAACAGGAACAGGAACAGCACCACGCCCGCCTCGCGGACCGACATGGACAGGTTGGCGAGGATGGCCACGGCGAAGGCCGACTGCGCTGCGGTGATGAACAGTTCCTCCCGCTGTTTGGCGTCGATGGGCAGCCCGTCAAAGGTGCCGGCGGCGATGGCGAAGGCGATGGGAAGGGTGCCCACCAGCAGGGTCCATTGGTTCACCTTGGACGACACCAGGGTGCCCAGCCCGGCGTTGGTGTTGAGCCTCCAGGCGTAGAGACCGGCCACCAGGAGCTCAGGAGCTTCGGACGCCAGGGGTGCCAGCCACTGCACGAGCAGGAACTCGTCGATACCGGCGGACTTGCCCGTGCCCACCAGCGCCTCGGCGAAGCGCTCGGCGCAGAGCAGGATGATGGCGGCGGCCACCACGAACAGGGCGATGACACCCCCTCTTCGCTTCGTCTTGGGCCGCTCGCCGATCCAGCGGGCCGGCCCGACCAGATGTGGTTCCTCGGCTGGCGCCTTGGATATCCGGTAGGAGTAAGCGAGGAAGATGCTCACCAGGAAGGCGGCGTCCACGATGCTGATGGAGTTCCGCAGCGGGAGCGTGAGCGAATAGACGGTGGCGAGCCCCAGGAACGCCAGCTCCACCGAGCGGGTCCGCTCCAACTGCACCTCTCGGCCCCGCTCGGGCTCCTGTCGCTGGCGCCACCTCCACCAGGCGATGAACACCACCATGGTCCAACCGAGGCCGATCAACAGGCGGTTCGCGCCCGTCATGTTGGCCAGCGCCAGGGAGCACGGCGATTCGCCACCCTCCGGGGACGGGCACGCCCGTCCGAACTTCTCGTAGGAGTTGCCCCCCTTGACGGCGAACACCATGTCGATGGCGTACTCGGGCAGCACGGCGATGAGGGCCAGCACCCCGATGGCCAGGCCCGCCGAGATGTCGACCTGGGCCGCCTCGGCCGCCCACGACAGGAGGAAGGCGGCGCCCACGATGGCCACCCCGAAGATCAGGGCGAGCACCGGGTCGGGCAGGTGCACGTCGAAGAGGCGCAGCCCAACGCCGGGAACGGCGGCACCGAGGGCCGCCCCGATCAGGATGGGCTGGCGGCTTCGAGGTACTCTTTGTGGTCGATCCTCGTGTTCCGTGGTCACCCCTGGATCCTAGGGTTTGGGCCCTCGGCGGTTTGGGCACGCCCCATCGCGTGGCGGGGGCGTGAAACATGGCCTATATGGGAATGACTAGTGGACTTGTGACGTTGGCTGATAATTCCAGTCAACTCTCTTGTCGGCAAAGGAAGTGAGCTACCCCATGAATCTGTCCTGGCGTCAGCGTGCAGCGTGCCGCGGCGTGAACCCGGACATCTTCTACCCGGCGTCGGACGAGGACGCAGAGCCGGCCAAGGCCATCTGCGACCAGTGCGACGTCCGTCAGGCCTGCCTCGAGTTCGCCCTGGCCAACCGGGAACGGGACGGGATCTGGGGAGGCGCCACAGAGCGTGAGCGGCGGCGCATCACCCGCCAGCGGCGCAAGTCCGCGTAGCAGCTCCGGCGGTCGGCCGCCCCCGGGCAATAGCTTCTCTGCCCATGAGCACGGAATCCGCACCCTCACTCGCGGACCTCGGGGGATGGCCCTTCATCCTCGGCCGGTTGGTCGGGGGCGAGGATCTCGGGTCGGCTGAGGCTTCGGCTGCCCTGTCGGAGATCCTGGCCGGAGCCGCCACCTCGGCCCAGATCGCCGCCTTTGCCGTCTCGCTGCGCATGAAGGGCGAGACGGTGGAGGAGATGACCGGTCTGGTGCGCACCATGCTGGCCCACGCCGAGGTGGTGCCCGTCCCGGCCGAGATCGACGTGGTTGACACCTGTGGGACCGGCGGTGATCGCAGCCGGTCGGTCAACGTGTCCACCATGGCCGCCCTGGTGGTGGCCGGCGCCGGCGCCCGGGTGTGCAAGCACGGCAACCGGGCCATGTCCTCGCTGGCCGGCTCGGCCGACGTGCTGGAGGCGCTCGGCGTGGTCATCGACCTCGGGCCCGGGGCGGTCCTCCGCTGCATCGAGCAGGCGGGCATGGGCTTCTGCTTCGCTCCCCGCTTCCATCCCGCCCTCCGCCACGCCGGACCGACCAGGCGGGAGCTGGGCGTGGCCACCGTCTTCAACTTCCTGGGTCCCCTGGCCAACCCCGCCCGCCCCCGCCGGCAGGTGGTGGGGGTGAGCAACCCGGCCATGGCTCACAAGATGCTCGGCGTCCTGGAGGCCAACGGGGCCACCCACGCCATGGTGGTGTACGGCCACGACGGCCTCGACGAGCTCACCACCACCACCACGTCCACCATGGTGGAGCTGGTCGACGGGGCCGTGCGTTCGGTGGTGGTTGATCCTCGTGATCTGGGCTTGGATCCGGCGACGGCCGACGACCTGCTCGGTGGCGATGCCGAGACCAACGCCGAGCTGACCCGGCGCGTGCTCGCCGGCGAGAAGGGGCCACACCGCGACGTGGTGGTCCTCAACGCTGCCGCTGGGATCCTGGCCGCAGGCCTGGCGGCGGACCTGGAGGAGGGCCTGAGGGCGGCCGAGCGTTCCCTGGACGAGGGCCGGGCCGCCGACGTGCTGGCGCGGCTGGTTAAGACCTCCCAGGAAGTGGCGGCCTGAGTCAGTCGACCCGCCTGAGTCAGTCGTCCAGCAACCGGCCCATGAGGCCGAGGGGCGGTGCGCCCAGGTCGAGGAGCGCTTCGTGGAAACGGCGGTGCGAGTACCGCCGGCCCCAGAGGGCCATGGCCTCGTCGCGCAAGGCGAGGATCTCCAGCTTCCCCCAGGTGTAGCGACCGTAGGTCGGGTCGTAGCCGGCCCGATGGGCCTCGGCGCGCGCTGCCGGCCCGCGGAGGAAGGCGTCGGCCTCGAAGCGCTGGACCGCCTCGCCCATGGTCATGGCCCGGGTGTGCAGTCCGATGGCGACGGCCAGGCGTGTGACCCGGACGAGCGCCTCGATGCACACGCCGATGGAGAAGCGCGGGTCGTCCTCCCTGAAGCCCTCCTCGAGGAAGAGCTGCTCGCCGTAGTGCGCCCATCCCTCGACGAAGGCAGTCGAGAAGAGCGTTCTCCGAACGTCGCCCCTCGTCCGGCGCAGCATGCGACCGTGGGCGTAATGGCCGGGCATGACCTCGTGCACGGTGATGGCCGGAAGGGTGGTGCGGCTGAACACCTCCAGCCACTGCCGCTGCTCATCCTCCGGCCAGCTCGGGTCCGGCGGGGTGACGTAGTACCACGACGGTGCATCCTGCTCCTGTGGCGCGGCCCACGACATCATGGCCATCGCCCACCGCCGCGATGCCGGCGCCGGGCCCACCATGCATTGACCGCCGAGATCGGGAAGCAGGTCGTGCTCGAGGGTGAACTCGGTCGCCTCGGTGATCTGGTCGGTTGCCTCGGCGTAGATGTCGGCAACCTCGGTCGGATGGTCCGCCAGGAGCTGGGGTACCAGCGCCGACGGCGAGGAGTCAGGGTCGATGCGCCGGCACGCGTCGACCAGAGCGGCTACGAGGCGGTTGCGCTCGGCGTCGGCCCGCTCGGCCAGGCGCCCGAGGTCCACCGCCATGGCTTCGCCGTCGCCCATCAGTCGCACCAGGTTCGCCGCGCCCAGGGCCGGGTCGGGATCTCCTTCTTCGGCCACACGCTCGAGGTGGGAGACCAACCGGCCCAACGCGGCGATGGCGTCGGTCACCACGTCGGCTTCCAGCCCGCCCGCGCCTTGCTCGTCGCCGCCGGCCGGGATACCCGCCCCGAGACCCTTGGCCGCAGGGATCAGTGCCCGCGCCACCGATGCCGGCACCTGGTCGAGCGCTTCGATGGCGGCGTCGACGGCGTCGGGCCAGGCACCGATGTGGCGACGGCGCGCGTCGTCGCGCTCCGAGACGGGTGCGTACTCACGGTCGTAGCAGGAGAGGTCGAGATTGCCCAGGTGGGGGAGAGGGTTGCGCCGGTGCTCTTCGACAACGCCGTACGCCGATCGCAGTCCTGCTTCGGCGGCCGAAAGATGTGCCTCGTCGTGCCTCTCCGGCTCGCGAGGCCCATGTCCGAGCCGGGTCAACGCCGACGTGACTCCCGCGGGAGAGAGATCCTGCACCACGCCGTCGAAGCGTTCGTGCATGCCGGCCCACTCCCGCATGCCGGAGACTTCGAGATCACAGACGGCACTCAGGCGCGGGTTCACGGAGGGGGCAGGCTAAACAACTCGACACCAGCGCGACAAGACTTGGTCCGAAGCGCAATTTCGAGGCTCGTCGCGGTAGCTGTCAGGCACGTCGACGCCAAGATGGTTCCAACTGTGACGAGGGGTGGTGATACGGTCCGATGAGGACCGAGAGCCGGGCCGCTGACCACGATCGGGGAAGGGTGGAGCAGCTCCACTTCGTCGGCTTCACCAGCGACAACGAAGCACTCATGCTGAGTGGCCGCGACGACGCGACCTCGGGTGAGTACTTCGTGGCCATCGACGAGTACCTCCTGGCCGCCATCGAGCAGTTCGGTGACGAGGGGGATGACCTCGATGATCGCCAGGAGGAGGTGCGCGCCTCGTCGCTCGCCTTGCCTCGTGGAGCCCTACCCGCGCCCGTCCGGTTGTACCCCAAGCCCTCGAGCGACCTGAGCCCGCGCGAGATCCAAGCGCGCCTTCGCTCCGGGAGCACCATCGCCGACGTGGCCGAAGAGGCCGGCGTCGACGAGGAGTGGATCATTCGCTTCGCGGCGCCGATCATCGGCGAGCAGGCCAGGGTGGTGGAGCAGGCGCAGCGGCTCACGTTCTCGAAGCCCCGGGTCGGTCCTTCGTCGCAACCGCTGCGGACTTCGGTGCGCTGGAACCTCGCCGAGCAGGGGGCGCTCAAGGACGACGAGGTGTTCGACGCCGGGTGGAGCGCCTACAACATCCAGGGTACGAGATGGGTCGTACGCATCTCCTTCGTGGCCAAGCGCCGGCGCAAGATCGCCGAGTGGGAGGTGGACTTGCGCGAGGGAGAGCTCTCGGCACGCAATCGGGTCGCAACCGACCTCGGTTATGTCGAGGCGGGTAGGCGGCGCAAGCGCGCCGATTCGGAGTTCTCGCCCCCGGCGCCGGTGGGACGCGCCGACAGAGCGGGCGTCAAGAAGGCGACGAGGGTCACCAAGGCGGCGAAGAAGAAAAAGGCCGCGGTGAAGCCGACCCCGTCCGTCCGTCGGGCATCCACTGGCCGCGCGTCCGCTCGACGCGCGTCCAATGGGACCCGGAAGGCACCCGGAAGGACAGCGCCCGCCAAGGCCGTGAAGAAGTCCGCCGTGAAGAAGTCGGCGAGGGGGCCGCTGGCCAAGAAGGCGCCGCCGCGCAAGATCCCGGCGACCACGGCCAAGAAGGTCGCCAAGCGGAGTCCCGCCGCCATGGTGTTCAAGGGGAGCTCGGCCAGGAAGGCCACGGCCAGGAAGTCGACCACGAAGCGGGCGACCAAGAAGGCGACCGGCAAGAGGGCGCCGTCCAAAGGGCCACCGGTCCCGGAGCCTGCCTCCGAGCGAACGAGTCACCTGGCCCGTCCCCATTCCCAGATGAGGACGGCCGATCGGGACATGATCAAGCCGGCCGCTCGCGATACGGGCCGGAGACCGTCCCCGGCTACGCGGTCGGCGGCCGTGGTGCCGGCTCCCGAACCGACCCCCCCGGCGGTGGTTGCACCCGTCCCGGCACCGGCACCCGCACGGGCGCCGGTGCGGGTTTCAGTGCCGGCGCCGGAGAGGGAGCCCGTCCCCGAGCGGCCTCCGCTCGTCATCATGTCGACCCCCGAGGCCCACGCCGGCGCGCCTCTGACGGCGCGCGACGCGACCGACGAGGGTTCCCGATGGCCTCTGCCCCGGCGCCGCCGCTGAGCGCGCTGGTCGAGGAGCTGTGCCGGCTCGGGAGCGAGGCCGGCCTCGATGCCGTGGGGGTGGCTCCGGCGGAGGTGTTCTCGAACACCCGGCGCCACTTGGAGGAGCGCAAGGCGGCGGGCCTCCACGGAGGGATGCACTTCACCTACGGCGACCCTTCCCGGTCCACTGATCCGGGCCGGGCGTTGCCCGGGGCCAAGGCGCTCGTGGTGGGGGCTCGCTCGTACCGTCGGGCCGAGCCCGAGCGGCCGGCCTCGCCCGGGCTGGGAAGGGTCGCCCGTTATTCCTGGGACGACGTTTACGCGCCGCTGCGGGTGGCCCTGGGGGTGGTGGCCGAGCGGCTCCGGGCCGAGGGATGGAGCGCCCGGGTGCTGGTGGACGACAATGCCCTCGTCGACCGGGAGGCCGCCTACCGGGCCGGGCTGGGCTGGTACGGGAAGAACGCCAACCTGCTGCTCGCCGGTCACGGCTCGTGGTTCGTGCTCGGCTCGGTGGTCACCGACGCCCCCCTGCCCGCCGACCGGCCGCCGCTGGCCGATGGTTGCGGCAGCTGTACCCGCTGCCTGCCGGCATGTCCCACCGGCGCCCTGGTGGAGCCGGGCGTGCTCGACGCCCGGCGCTGCCTGGCCTGGTTGCTGGAGGCGCCGGGAAGCTTTCCGGTCGAGTTCCGTGAAGCCCTCGGGGGGCGGGTCTACGGGTGCGACGAGTGCCAGGAGGTGTGCCCGCCGAACCGGCTCGAGGACCGTCGCACCCCGCCGCCCGCCGCACAACCGTCCGACGAGGCCTGGGTGGAGCTCGTGGAGATGCTCGATACACCCGACGAGGAGCTGTTGGCTCGTTTCGAGCGCTGGTACATCCCCCGTCGCCAGGCCAGGTACCTGCGCAGGAACGCCCTCGTGGCCCTCGGGAACGTGGGCGACGGCTCCGACCCTGCCGTGGCCCGGGTACTGGCCGGCGCCCTGGCCGACCCCGATCCACTCGTGCGGGAGCATGCCGAGTGGGCCGCCGAGCGCCTCCACCGGCGGGACCTGGTCGATGCCGCTGCTGGAACCGCGGCCGTAGGCCGGTCCGCCGACGCCTGATGCGCCACCTCCTCGTCACCAACGACTTCCCGCCCAAGGTGGGCGGCATCCAGTCCTACCTCTGGGAGCTGTGGCGGCGGCTCCCGTCCGATCAGGTGACCGTGCTCACCACCCCCTACGAGGGGTCCCCGGCGTTCGACGCCGCCCAGGACTACCGGATCGAACGGGTGAGCCGGTCGATCCTGCTGCCCACAGCGGACCTGCGCCGCCGGGTGTGCACCCTGGCCGACGAGGTGGGCGCCGGCCTGGTGGTGTTCGACCCGGCCCTGCCCATCGGCATGCTCGGGCCGCGGCTGGACCGGCCCTACGCCGTGGTCCTCCACGGCGCCGAGATCACGGTGCCGGCTCGCCTTCCGGTGTCCCGCCGGGCGCTGGCGCGGGTGCTGGCCGGCGCGCGCCACGTGATCTCCGCCTCCGCCTACGCCGACTCCGAGGCCAGGCGGGTGATGGGCGATGCCATGCCGCCAACCACCTTGGTACCTCCGGGTGTCGATCATGAGCGCTTCCGGCCGCTGTCCGCCGAGGAGCGGCACAAGGCTCGCGCCGACTTCGGGCTCGACCAGGATGGTTGCCTCGTGGTCAGCGTGAGCCGGCTGGTGCCGCGCAAGGGGATGGACACGCTCATCAAGGCTGCCGCCCGGTTGGCGAGCAATCATCCCCACCTCAGCGTGGCCATCGCCGGCAGTGGCCGTGACCGCGATCGCCTGGAGCGCTTGGTGAAGCGCTCGGGAGCACCGGTGCGCCTGCTCGGATCCGTACCCGACGACAAGCTGCCCGCCCTGTACGGCTGCGGCGACGTGTTCGCCATGGCGTGCCGGCAACGCTGGGGCGGCCTCGACCAGGAGGGCTTCGGCATCGTCTTCCTGGAGGCGGCGGCGTGCGGAGTGGCCCAGGTGGCGGGGGCCAGCGGCGGTGCCGGCGACGCCGTGGCCGACGGCGAGACCGGGCTGGTGGTGGCCGAGCCCGGAGAGCCGGAGGCGGTGGCGGCAGCGCTCGAACGCCTGATCGAAGATCCCGCATTGCGCCGACGCATGGGTGAGTCCGCCCGCCGCCGAGCCGTGGACGAGTTCTCCTACGACCTCCTCGCGTCGCAGCTGAAACAAATGCTCACCGCGCTCACGGCCTGACGACTCGCCGGTCCCGCCCGAGTTTGATCACTGGACCGCGGTGTCCAGGCACCGGTCCGCGCGATCACCCCGGGTACGATCCCGGCGTGGCCATATCGAGCGGCGCCATACCGGGCGACATCCCGTCGCCCGCCGCTCCCGGCGTCACCGCCGGGGTCGACCTCGGGGGAACCAAGTGTCTGGGTGTGGCCCTGGACGAGGCCGGCTCCGTGGTGGGCGAGCACAGGCTGGCCACACCCGTGGGCATGGAGGCCATCGTGGAGACGATCGTGGCCGTGGCCACCGCCCTCGGAAGTCCGGCGGCGGTAGGGGTCGGCGCTCCCGGCCTGGTGGACGTGGACGGCGTGCTGCGCTTCGCACCCAATCTTCCTGGTGTCATCGACCTGCCGCTCCGGACGGCGATAGAGGCCCGGATGCCCGGCACGCGGGTGCGCATCGAGAACGACGCCAGTGCCGCCGGGTGGGGCGAGGTCCGCCTCGGTGCCGCCAAGGGAGCGAGCCACGCGCTGATGGTCACTCTTGGCACCGGGATCGGCGGGGGCATCATCACCGGCGGCGAGCTGCTGCGGGGCGCCTCGGGCTTCGCCGGCGAGATCGGCCATATGGTGGTGGACCCGCACGGGCCGCTGTGCTCGTGTGGGAAGCGGGGTTGCTGGGAGCGTCTGGCCTCCGGCGGCGGGCTCGGCCGGTTGGCCCGAGAGGCCGCAGTGGCCGACCGGCGAAGCCGCATGGTGGAGCTGGCCGGTGGTGACCCCGAGGACGTGCGGGGCGAGCACGTGACCCGCGCCGCTGGAGAGGGAGACGCCCATGCCGGCGCCGTGATGGAGCGCTTCGCCTGGTGGGTGGCACTCGGACTGGCCAACCTGACCGCCCTCTTCGATCCCGAGAAGATCGTTCTCGGTGGTGGCCTGGTGGCGGCCGGCGAGGTGTTGCTGGCACCGGTGCGTGCGTCCTTCGTGGCGCTGGTGGAAGGCGGGGAGCACCGCCCGGAGGTGGCCATCGTGGCCGCCACGCTGGGCGAGCGGGCAGGGGCCATCGGCGCCGCCCTCCTGGCCAGGCAGGAGAGGCTCGCTCCGGACCGAGCGGCGGGCGGTTGAAGGTCGGTCTCACCCTCCCGCAGTTCGGGGAGGACCCCGAGGCCTGCATCGAGGTGGCCCGCCAGGCCGAGGCGGCGGGGCTCGACGGGGTGTTCGTCTTCGACCACCTGTGGGCCATCGGCCGGCCCGACCGCCCCGCGCTGCACGGGCCGAGCCTGTTGGCGGCCCTGGCCACCGAGACCCGCCGGCTGCGCGTGGGCACGCTGGTGGCCCGCGTGGGCCTGATGCCCGACGAGCTCCTGGTGGCCACCTTCGCCACCCTGGCGGCCATGGCCGGGAGTCGCATCGTGGCTGCAATGGGGGTCGGCGACCGGCTGAGCGAGGACGAGAACCGGGCCTTCGGAGTCCCGTTCCCTTCCGTCGACGATCGGTGGGCGTCGCTCGGGGCGTGCTGCGGTCACCTGCGCCGGCTGGGCATCGAGACCTGGGTCGGCGGCCTTTCGCCCGGCACCCGTGCCGTGGGTCGGGCCGAGTCCGACGCCCTCAACTTCTGGGACGTGACGCCCGAGGTCGTGGCCGACGAGCTGGCCCGCCCCGATTCCGTGCCCGTGACGTGGGGCGGCCGGGTCGACCTCTCCGGCGGCGCAGGCCTGCTCGACACGGTGCTGGGGTCGCTGGACGACGCCGGTGCGGCCTGGGCCGTGGTGGCCCCCATCGGCGTGCTCTGGCCGGCAGCGGTGGAGGCGGTGGGGGTGGCTCGCCAGGCGGTGGCGTAGAGGCGGAGCCATACACTGCAGCAGTGGAGTTCCGCCGGGTCAACGGACTGCCGCCGTACGTCTTCAGCATCATCGACAACCTGAAGGTCGGGGCGCGCCGGGACGGCGAGGACATCATCGACCTCGGCTTCGGCAACCCCGACATCCCGTCGCCCGACGTGGCCGTGGAGAAGCTGGCCGAGGCCGTCCGCAATCCTCGGAACCACCGCTACTCGGCCTCACGGGGCATCCCGAAGCTGCGCCAGGCCATCGCCGACCTCTATCTGCGTCGCTTCGGCGTGGAGCTGGACTCCGACCGCGAGGTGGTCACCACCATCGGCGCCAAGGAGGGCCTGTCGCACCTCATGTGGGTGCTCCTCGGTCCGGGTGACTCGGCGTTCGTGCCCACGCCGTCGTACCCGATCCACCTGTACGCCCCGCTGTTCGCCGGTGCCGAGGTGCAGCAGGTGCGGGTGGGCCCCGACCAGGACTTCCTGGACAACCTGCTCGAGGCCTGGGAGTCGCAGTGGCCCAAGCCCCGCGTGGTGGTGCTCTCCTTCCCTCACAACCCCACCACCACCTGCGTCGACCTCGACTGGATGCGCCGGATCGTGGACTTCGCGCGCGAGCACGAGGTCGTCCTCGTCCACGATTTCGCATACGCCGAGACGGCTTTCGACGGCTACAAGCCTCCGTCGATCCTGGAGGTGCCGGGCGCCAAGGACGTGGCCGTGGAGCTGTACACGCTCACCAAGTCGTTCTCCATGGCCGGTTGGCGGGTGGGTTTCATGGTGGGCAACGCCGAGATCGTGCAGGCCCTCACCAAGCTCAAGAGCTACCTCGACTACGGCACCTTCCAGCCCATCCAGATCGCCGCCATCGTGACCATGAACGAGGCGGGGGAGTACCCGAAGGCGGTGAGCGACATCTACCAGAGCCGGCGGGACTCGCTCGTGGACGGGTTGAACCGCATCGGTTGGGAGCTGGAGCGGCCCAAAGGGACGATGTTCGTGTGGGCTCCCGTCCCCGAGCCCTACTGCCAGATGGGCAGCCTCGAGTTCGCCAAGCTGCTGGTACGGGAGGCCAAGGTGGCCACGTCGCCCGGCGTCGGCTTCGGGCCCGGCGGCGAGGGCTTCGTGCGCTTCGCCCTGATCGAGAACGACCAGCGCATCAACCAGGCCGTGCGCACCATGCGAAAGGCCCTCACCCGCCTCTGAGCGGTCCTTCTCGGCTGCGGCGGGGTGGGCGGTTCTCTCTCCGGACCCGGGGCCGTAACAATGCGTTCACCTTCGGGGCTTACCCTGTCGGCGATGAGCACCCATGTCGTGCGGGTCTGGCTGCCCGATCGTCCCGGCGCATTGGGCGCGGTGGCCAGCCGCATCGGCGCCGTGCGGGGAGACCTGGTCGGCATCGACATCCTCGAGCGAGGCGCCGGGCGGGCGATCGACGAGCTCGTGGTGTACCTGCCGAGCGATGACCTCGTTCCCCTGCTCGTGTCCGAGATGTCCGAGGTGGACGGCGTGGACGTGGAGGACGTGCGCCCCCTCCACGACACCGGCTTCGACGCCCGTGCCCATTCCCTCGAGACGGCGGCGGCGCTGGTGGAGCAGCGCTCGGTCGAGGGTCTCATCGCCGTCCTGGCTCATCATGCCCGGCACGACTACGACGCCGACTGGGTGGTCCTGGTGGGTGTCGACGGCACTCAGGCCATTGCCGAAGGTGGCGAGGTGCCCCCCGCGTCCTGGCTGCAGGCCTTCGTGGCCGGCAGTGGCGCCTCGGTGCACCTGAACGCCGGGGACTGCGGGCCCGACGACGTGGCCTGGGCCGAGCTTCCCTACGTGGGCAAGACCATCGTGCTCGGCCGGACGGGCCGCCCGCTGCGGGCCCGGGAACGGCGGCAGCTCCTGGCACTGGCTCGCATCGCCGGGGCTCGCTGGAGCGAGCTGGCGTCGTCCAACGGGCACCTGGCTCCCACGCCAGGCTGACCCCTCGTCTGTTTCGGCGGACTTTCGCGCGATCGACCCCCCTCTACGAGGGTCGAACGCGCGAAGGTCGTCGGAGCGCCGGTGGCGTCAGGCGGTGTCGATGGCGAAGAAGCCCCTCGGCGAGCGAGCCTTCGGGGAGGCCCGCCAGCTCGGCCACACCGCCGAACCAGGTCCGGAGGTTGGACTCCAAGGCGACCGGGTCGGTGATCTGGCTCTCGTGGCAGCACAGGGCGCCGAGCTTGCGGTCGAACACGTCGGTGATGTCAGTGAAACGGTTGGGCTCGTGGGGGCCGGCCATGACCCAGACCTCGGGCACGGTCCACGCCTCGTAGCCCTCCACGGCCAGCTCGGGATGGGCGAAGGAGTTTCGGGCGTCGGGGTAGACGGCGCACAGCGCCGCCTCGCCGGCGGCCAGGTGATCGGGATGGCTGGGATGGATGCGCTGCCAATTGCGCTCGGGTGACGAGCACAGCACACGCTGCGGGCGGACCCGGCGGATGACGCGGGCGATGTCCCGCCGCAGCGCGATGGAGGCCTGAAGCCGGCCGTCGGGGTATCCCAGGAACACCACGTCGGAGACGCCCACCGCCTTGGCCGCAGCCTCCTGCTCCGCCCGGCGGATGGCCGGGATCTGGGCGCGGGGCACGTCGGGGTCGAAGCCGCCGGCATCGCCGTCGGTGGCGATGCAGTACGTCACGGCTATCCCTGCGTCGGTCCACGTGGCCACCGTGCCCGCGGCACCGAAGTCCACGTCGTCGGGATGGGCCACCACCACCAGGGCACGGGTGATCTCGTCAGCCGACATGGCAGTCGACCCTATCCGGGGAGTGGCCCTGCCGAGCGGGAGATGCACCACTACTCACAGCGTTGTAGTTACACTGACGCCATTCAGGGCCGCCCGCTACCGATGCCACTTCCGGGGACACCGAGCGCTCCCAACTGCCTGGTGGGGGACACGCTGGTCGTCACCGCCTCCGGCCTGGTGGCCCTGGAGCTGCTCCAGAAGATGGCAGCGGCAGGTGACGAGCTGCCGAACCTGCTGTCCTTCGACCGCCGGCACCAGCGCTGGGTGGTCCGCCAGATCAACGGAGCGTGGATGGCGGGACGGACGAAGCATCTCCTGGAGGTGCGCAGCGACGGCGGCCAAGTGCTGCGATGCACGTCCCGGCACCGCTTCCTCACCCGCGAGGTCGGCTGGGCCCAGGCCCGGGAGCTGCGCCGCGGGGTCTCGCTCGAGGGGATGGGCAAGGGGCGGGTCGAGAGCGTCGATGGGGTCATCCTGGACCACGCCGTACCCGTCTACGACCTCGAGGTGGAGGGCACCCACAACTTCACCGTCACCAACGACGGCTCCGGCATCGACCACCCCGTCGTGGTCCACAACAGCACCCCCATGACCCCACGGGGGGCTTACCCCCGAAGCGTTGTCCCGGAAGTCTTGACACCGGCCAGGGCCGAAATTACAGTCCTGTAAGCACAACATCTTGGGGCCACACCCTCCGGCGAGTACCAGCGGTGGTAGCCGGCCCCGTTCGACCGGGAGGGTTTTCCGCATGGCTATCGCGCCCGAGCGCATGGGAATCGGCATCCGTCGCCACTTCACCACCTCAGGGGTCCACCCCTACGACGAGGTCACCTGGGAGCGCCGGGACGCCCGCATCACCCACTACCAGGACGGAAGCGTGGCCTTCGAGCAGCTCGGGGTGGAGGTGCCCTCCACGTGGAGCGTCAACGCCACCAACATCCTGGCCCAGAAGTATTTCCGCGGCGCCCCCGGCTCGCCCGAGCGGGAATGGTCGCTCAAGCAGGTCGCCGACCGGGTGGCCGACACCATCACCGCCTGGGGCGTGCGGAACGGCTATTTCGTGGACGACGAGGAGTCCGAGGCGTTCAACGCCGAGCTCAAGCACCTGGTCGTCAACCAGAAGGCGGCGTTCAACTCGCCGGTGTGGTTCAACATCGGCGTTCCCGGTCGCACGGCCCAGAGCTCGGCATGCTTCATCCTCTCCGTCGACGACTCGATGCGCGAGATCCTCAACTGGTACGCCGAGGAGGGGATCATCTTCAAGGGCGGCTCGGGAGCAGGAGTGAACCTGAGCAAGATCCGCTCATCGAAGGAGACGCTCAAGGGCGGGGGCACGGCCTCGGGCCCGGTGAGCTTCATGCGGGGCGCCGACGCCTCGGCGGGCACCATCAAGAGCGGGGGCACCACCCGCCGGGCGGCCAAGATGGTGATCCTCAACGTCGACCATCCCGACGTGGAGGACTTCATCTGGTGCAAAGCCATCGAGGAGCGCAAGGCCCGGGCCCTTCGTGACGCCGGGTTCGACATGGACCTCGACGGCAAGGACAGCTACTCCATCCAGTACCAGAACGCCAACAACTCGGTACGGGTGAGCGACGAGTTCATGCAGGCCGTGGTGGACGACGCCGACTGGCACCTGAAGGCCGTCACCACGGGCGAGGTTCTGGAGACCGTGAAGGCCCGCGACCTGTTCGCCCAGATCGCCAAGGCGGCGTGGGAGTGCGCCGACCCGGGCGTGCAGTACGACACCACCATCAACCGCTGGCACACGCTGCACACCACGGGCCGCATCAACGGCTCCAACCCGTGTTTCACCGGCGATTCTCTGGTGCACACGGACAAGGGGCTCATCCGGTTCGACGCCCTCCTCCAGCGAGCGCAGATGGGCGAGACGTTCGGCGTCTACACCCACGACGCCACCAACCCCGATGCGCCGGCCGAGCGGTTGGAGGTCACCTCGCCCGAGGCGTTCATGGT
>Ga0208612_1000621_pt1 | contig 15047 bp, 11 predicted proteins | sample AntDryMetagUQ889_FD_188089 | JGI IMG/M metagenome (GOLD analysis project Ga0208612, IMG submission 188089) | Polar desert microbial communities from Antarctic Dry Valleys - UQ889 (SPAdes) | ecosystem: Environmental > Terrestrial > Soil > Desert | place: Antarctic Dry Valleys | collected 2008-12-31 | reverse complement strand
GCTGTTCGCCGGTCCTTTAGCACTTGGCTCTCCTGCCCGGCACATGCCTGAGCTTCCCGAGGCAGAGGGGGCGCGCCTACGTTCGGCTTCGGGCCATCTGCTTGGCCATCACGCTGCCCAGCAGCTTGATGATCCCCGGGTCGCCGCTCACCTTCACGTAACCCTTCTCATACGCCCGCGCCCAGTCGCGCAGGGTGCCGTCCTCGGCGAGCTGGTTGAACTGCTGGCGCTGGACCACCACGTCGATGCGGGCATCGCCTGCGGGATCGCGGTCGATCTTCGGGCCGGGTACCTCGATCCGCCAGATCGGGGCGTCGCCGCCCCGCGCCTCCAGCTGCAGGCGCATCACCAGCTTCAGCTGGCGCAATGCCGGCACCTCCGCGCTCAGCCGAGCGATGGCCCCGGCGATCGCGGTCTTGGTATCGGCGGCGGACATCCGGGCAACACTAGTTGCCCACGCTTACGGACGGGGTCAACTCCGCGGGGCGTCCAGCCCGCGCCCTGATCCCGGCCGCGAGGCCTCCGGTCTCAGATCCGGTGCCGGGACAGCAGCTTCTTGCCGATCACCATCCGCTGGATCTCGGAGGTGCCCTCGCCGATCAGCAGCAGCGGCGCGTCGCGGTAGAGGCGCTCGATCTCGTACTCCTTCGAATAGCCGTAGCCGCCGTGGATGCGAAACGACTCCTCCACGCAGAAGCGGCCCGCCTCCGAAGCGAACAGCTTGGCCATGCCGGCCTCGAGGTCCGAGCGCTCACCCGCGTCCTTGAGGCGCGCGGCCTGCAGGGTCAACAGCCGGGCGGCCTCGGCCTGGGTGGCCATGTCGGCCAGCTTGAACTGGATCACCTGGTGCTCGGCGATCGGGCGGCCGAAGGTCTTGCGCTCCTGCGAGTAGCGCAGCGCCAGCTCCAGGGCGCGCTGGGCGATGCCCACCCCGCGGGCGGCCACGTTCACGCGACCGACCTCGAGCGCATCCATCATCTGCGCGAAGCCCTTGTTCAGCCCGGCCTCCTCCCCGCCCAATATGTTCTCGGCCGGGCAGCGGTAGCCGTCGAAGACGAGCTCGGTGGACTCGACGCCCTTGTAGCCCATCTTCTTGAGCTGCGGGGGCACGGTGAAGCCGGCGTAGTCGCCGGTGTTCTCGTGCACGCCCGGCTCCTTCTCGGCGATGAAGCAGGTCATGCCCTTGTGGCGCGGATCGGCGTCTGGGTCGGTCTTGACCAGCGTGAAGACCAGCGCGGAGCGCAGGCCGTTGGTCACCCACATCTTCTGGCCGTTGATCTCCCAGAAGCCGTCGGTCAGCCTCTTGGCGTGCGTCTTGATGGCCTGGACGTCGGAGCCCAGCTCGGGCTCGGAGAGCGAGAAGGCCGCCCGGATCTCGCCGGTGGCCATCCGCGGCAGGTACTTCTGCCTCTGCTCGTCGGAGCCGAACTTCATCAGCAGGTAGGAGCCGATGAAGTGGGTGTTGATGATCCCCGAGATCGAGATCCACCCGCGCGAGAGCTCCTCCACGATCATCACGTAGGTGGTCAGGTCCAGGCCCATCCCGCCGTACTCCTCCGGGATCGTCACCCCGAAGAGCCCGATCTCCTTCATCTGCTCCACGATCGGCTCGGGAAACTCGTCCCCGTGGTCGTAGTGCTCGGCGTTGGGAAGGATCTGCTCGTCCGCGAACTGGCGCACCATGTCGGTGATCGCCTTCTGCTCGTCGGTCTTGTCGGTCGCGGTGGCTACGGCCATGTGGGAGGGCGCTCCTAAGTCGGGTGACTCGTCGATCGATCTCGTTGCGATCAGGATAGGGACGCGCTCAAGGCGGGGGTCTCGACTGGCGATAGGGGGCCTACGGCCCTACCTTGGCCGTGTCGCATGCCGTGCCGACGAACTCGCACAGCACTTCTCTGGCTCTCGCTGGTGGTCCTGGGGATCGCACTGGCTGCCCCTGCGCGGGCTCAGGCCGAGTTGAGCCTTCCGCCCGGCTTCCAGGCACGGACGCTGGTGTCGGATCTCGCGCAGCCGACCGGCGTGGCGTTCGCGCCTTCCTCGGACGGCCGCGCGTTCGTGATCGAGAAGGCGGGCGTGCTGGGGGTCGTGAAGCCCGGACAGACCACGGCCACCGGCGTCCTGGACATCTCCGACCGGGTCAACGCCGCATCCGACCGCGGGCTCCTGGGGATCGCGGTGGACTCGTCGTTTGCCACCAACGGCTACGTGTACCTCCTCTACACCTACGACGTCGGGGCGCCTGGAGATCGCGACAACGAGTTCGTCGAGACCGTGTCGCAGCTGCTTCGGATCAAGCTGAGGGCCGACAGCCGGTCGCGGCGGAAAAGGTGATCCTGGGCACCTACACGCAGGGTCCCTGCCCCACGCCAGACCCCGGCACGGCGGGCTACGCGCTCGACTACATTCCCTCCAACGGCCCGTCTCACTCGATCGGAACGGTGCGCTCGGCGCCCGATGGCACGCTCTTCTTGGGTTCGGGCGACTCCTCGGACTACGGATCGGTCGACTCGCTGGCCTTTCGCACCTACAACGAGAACTCCTACGCGGGGAAGATCGCCAACGGCGCCGGGCTCCTCGTAGGAGACGTGGGTTGGAACGAGCGCGAGGAGATCGACTTGGTCTCGGCGCCCGGAAAGAGCTACGGGTGGCCCTGCTACGAGGGCGGTCAGCGCACGCCCGGATACGACAGCGAGGCGCGCTGCTCGTCGATCTACGCGCAGGAGGGCACGGCGGCCGCTCAAGTCGCGCCCGACCACGAGTGGCGCCACGGCGAATGGCAGTTTCCCCCGGACTGGACCGGCCCCAAGGAGATCGGGCGCACCGCGCTCGGCGGTCCCACCTACACGGGCTCCTCCTACCCGTCGGAGTACCGGGGAACTGCCTTCTACGGCGACTTCGAGGCCCGGACCATCCGCCGGCTGATATTCGACGCCGGCGGCAAGGTCGCCCGGACCGAGCCCTTCGCCACGGGATCCGAGTGGATGGTCGATCTCGAGGCGGGGCCCACCGGCAACCTCGTGACCGTGGACATCGCCTACGGGGTGATTCGGGAGATCGTCTATTCGCCCAATCGCGAGCCCAAGGCGGTGGCCACGGCCACGCCCCGCAGCGGCACGGCCCCGCTGAACGTGAGCTTCGACGCCACGGGATCGACGGATCCCGACACCGACACCCTGAGCTACGACTGGGACTTCGGCGACGGAACGGCACATTCGTCGGCCTCCAAGCCTTCGCACAGCTATTCCCGGGCGGGGGGCTTCACCGCAACGCTCACCGTGACCGACGGGAAGGGCGGCCGAGACTCCACGACGATGCAGATCACGCCCGGAGAGAGCAGGCCCACGGCAACGATCTCGGCCCCGCTCGACGAGTCGACCTACCGCCACGGCGCCGCGATCGACCTGGCGGGGTCGGCCACCGACCCGCAGGACGGAGGGCTGGACGGCTCGCAGCTCGAGTGGAAGATCGTGCTGCACCACGACACGCACATCCATCCGGGCGCAACGAAGACGGGCACGTCTCAGAGCTTCACCGCCAGCACCGACCACGATGCCGACTCCTACTACGAGGTCACCCTGACGGCCACGGATTCCGCGGGCCTGAAGTCGGATCCCAAGACCATCCAGCTGCGGCCGGAGACGACGAGTGTAGAGCTGCAGAGCGACCCCGCCGGCGCATCGATGACCTACGCGGGTCGCAACGTGACCGCACCCTTCAGCGCCACGACCGCGGTCGGCTTCAAGACCGAGCTCAGCGCCGCCCCGAGCTTCGTCAAGGACGGACGCACCTACGTCTTCCAGCGGTGGTCCGACGGCGGCCCTCGGGCCCGCCCCAGCCTGCTGGTACCGCGTGGGGGCATCGACCTCACCGCGTCCTACTCGGACACGGCACCTGCGGGCGGCGCCGGCGCCCCCACTGCACCGCCCGCCCCGGGCGCCGCGCCGCCGGCCGCGCCGGGCAAGAGGGGGAAGAAGGATCCCCGCGCCTACTGGAACGCGATCAGGGCCACCAAGGGCCTGCGCGCCGCCTACGGCCGCCAGCGACTCTCCGCCGAGTTGTGGCTGAAGTTCGGTCGCCCGGCCGCGCGGACCATCCTCGCCTCACCTCGGACTCTGTCCGACGAGCTCACGCTCTCCATGACCGCCGGCGGCCGGGCGGTGGCCGAGCTGGACCGCTTCATGGGCAAGACCCGGGTCTTCGGCCCAAAGATGAAGGCCAACGCCGCCCACCACCTCGTGGTGACCTCCGACGGGCGTCGCCTTGGCCTCTACATCGACGGAGTGCTGGCCCGGGCGCAGTCGGGTACCGCACGGGCTGGGCGCCTGCGGCGCGGCCTGACGCTGGCCCGCGGCCCCGGCGCCGGCGATCACCTGAAGGCCACGCTCGACGAGCTGGCCCTCTATGACCGCCCGCTGTCCCCCGCGATCATCGGGCGACACTACGACGCAGGGCGTTGAGCACCGGATCGTCTGGCCGCGCACACTCGGCCCCGGTGAGCCGATTTGCGAGATACACCCTGACTTTGGGGCACCGCCGGCCGTCTGCTGGTCATGCCTTCGAAAAGCCCGCCATCACGCATCCGTCGTCGCTCCCTGGTCCTGACTTCCATCGCGATGGCCCTGCTGACCGCCCCGGCCGCGGCCCAGTCCCCCTCCGTAGACGGCTACTCCGGCAAGGGGCCGACCATCGAGCAGCGTGTGGCGCCGAGCACGGAGGCGAGGCCGGGGTCGCAGTCAGGGTCGGGCTCGCGCGGCAACCCGGCCGCCGCCCAGAACGGCAGAGGAGACCGCAAGCAGGGCGCGGCGCTGCCCTTCACCGGACTGGACCTGGCCCTCCTCGGCGGAGCGGGCCTCGCGCTGCTGGGGCTCGGCGTAGCGCCGCGCGGCCTGGGCATAGCGGCACTGCGGCACTGCGGCTGCGCTGCCCGCGCGGACTAGAAGCGATTGGGGTGGCGAGCCTGAAAGCCCGCCGGCTTGCGGCTGTACTTGCGCCAGCGCGGACCCTTGCCGGACGCGCGCTCCTCAGGAGCGACCCGGTCTCCCCCGCTGGTGTCGAAGCGCAGGCCTCCGATCACGACGTAGGCGTGACCGGGATTGGTGTAGACGGTGATCCAGCGGCCCTCGCCGGCCAGTCCCCAGCTCATGAACGAGCTCGAGTCGAGCGGGCTCTTGAGGAACCCGCCGCCGAAGAGGGCCATGCTGATGCCGCCCGAGCAGTCGTAGCCCGAGTCCAGCGCGGGCATCCCGGACGCCTTGGACTTCGCGTAGGGCTTGTGACCGCCGCCGTACAGGTAGGGCTTGGTGACGATCAGGTTCGCCGCGGCGATCGCCTTCTTCACCCGGGCCGGAGCGCCGGCGGGCGGGATCGCCTGTCCGTTGACGATCTTGGCCCGCTTGGCCGGCGGCGGTGGCGGCACGTATGTGGCGCCACCGGTCGAAGTGGTTTTCGCCGTCGCCATACCGGGCAGCGCAATGACAGCACCCAGCACGCAGGCAAGCGCGCAGACGCACAACAGGGATCGATGTAGCGGGCGGTGGTTCAAGACTCTCTCGTCCGCCTACGGGGTTAGCTGTCGGGCTCGCGCTGAAAGAGCTTGCGCGTCTCCCATCTGAGGAGATTTGCCCCAGTGGCCTATGGCCACCCTGGTTCCCCCGTTCCACGATTGCTCGTGAACTCGGCGTGGCGCGAAGCTAGCAGATGTCATGGGCCGGTTTCCATGCCTCCCCCGAAGATCTTCGGGCTTCCCCCGCAGATCCCCCCTCGCTTCGTCACAAAGTGCGTGGGCGGCGTAGACCCGCCGATTCTTCCCTGCGGGAGAATCGCGCGGTGATCCCGAGTACAGGCAGGCGGCCGTGAACTTCGCTCGCGACGTGGTCGACGCCACCGCCGGGCACCAGACGGCGCTGGTGGCGATCGACTCCGACGGGGAGCGCCGGGAGATCTCCTTCGCCGAGGTCGCCGACCGGTCGGCCCGCCTGGCCGGGACGCTTCACGGCCACGGGGTCGGCCGTCAAAGCGTGGTCATGACCGTGATCGGGAACCGCCCGGAGTGGGTCTACGCCCTCGTGGCCTGCTTTCGCATGGGAGCCGTCGCCCTCCCGTGCACCGAGCAGCTCCGGGCGCTGGACCTGAGAGCGCGGATCGATGCCGTCGAGCCGGCGGTGGTGGTGGCCGACGAGCGAAACGTCGAGACCGTGCGCGCCGCCGGGTTCGGCGGCCCCGTCCTGGCGGTCCCGGACGAGCGCCTGTTCGAGTCGCCGCCGCTGGCCGCGGTGGACCTCGCTCCCCGCGACCCGGCGCTGATCGTCTTCACCTCGGGCACCTCGGGCATACCCAAGCCGATCCGCCACGGCCAGGCATACCTGGCGGGCCAGCAGGTGCAGGCGGAGCACTGGCTCGGCGCCCGCCCGGGCGATCTGGCGTGGTGCACCGCCGCCAGCGGCTGGTCCAAGTCGGCGCGCAACTCCTTCATCGCCCCCTGGCTGCGCGGCGCCACCGCCCTGCTGCACGACGCCCGCTTCGACCCGGCGGCCCGCCTGGACCTGATCGAGCGCGAGGCGGTGAACGTGCTGTGCATGGCCCCCACCGAGTACCGAGTGATGGCCAAGCGGACCAAGCTGCGGCCCCTCCCCTCCCTGCGCCACGCGGTGGCCGCCGGCGAGCCGCTGAACCCCGAGGTCGTGCGCGTGTGGCAGGAGCAGGTGGGCGTGGAGGTTCACGACGGCTACGGCCAGACGGAGACCGGCGCGCTGACCGGCATGCCGATCGGCGAGCCTCTCCGTCCCGGATCGATGGGCCGCCCCCTTCCCGGCTTTCGGCTCTGGGTACAGAGCGAAGCGGACCCGAGCGACCGGAGCGAAGCGACGGGGGAGCTGTGCGCCGACCCCGCCACCGTCCCCACCTTCTTCCTCGACGGACCAAGCGGCACCTGGCGCACCGGCGACCGGGTCCGCCAGGACGAGGACGGCTACCTGTGGTTCGAAGGACGAACCGACGACGTGATCATCTCCGCCGGCTACCGGATCGGACCCTTCGAGGTCGAGTCCGCCCTGCTCTCGCACCCGGCGGTGGCCGAGGCGGCCGCCGTGGGCGCTCCCGACGACGAACGCGGCCAGGTCGTTCGCGCGGTGGTGGTCCTGCTCGAAGGCCACGACCCCGACGACGCACTGGTCCGCGAGCTGCAGGACCACGTCAAGGCCGAGACGGCTCCCTACAAGTATCCGCGGATCGTGGATTTCGCCGACAGGCTGCCCAAGACGCCCAGCGGCAAGATCAGGCGGGCCGACCTCCGGAGGAATCCCTCCGACTGATTGGGGCTCATGCCCGATCAGATGCCTCCGACTGATTGGGGCTCATGCCCAATCAGATGCCTCCGACAGATTGGGCATCCATGCCCAATCAGTAGACGGCGGCTCCCGACTAGCCTCAAGCCATGGCCAACCGCCTCGCGCAAGAGACTTCCCCCTACCTGCTCCAGCACAAGGACAACCCGGTGGACTGGCAGCCGTGGGGCAAGGAGGCGCTGTCCGAGGCGGCCGAGCGCGGCGTGCCCATCCTGCTGTCGATCGGCTACTCCGCCTGCCACTGGTGCCACGTGATGGAGCGCGAGTCCTTCGAGGACGGGGAGACCGCAGAGCTGATGAACGCCCACTTCGTGTGCGTCAAGCTCGACCGCGAGGAGCGCCCGGACCTGGACTCGATCTACATGGACGCCTGCCAGGGCATGACGGGCGGCGGGGGCTGGCCGCTCAACGTCTTCCTCACCCCGGAGCAGGTGCCCTTCTACGCGGGCACCTACTTCCCCCCCGATGAGCGCCCCGGCATGCCGTCCTGGCGGGTGGTGCTGCGTGCGGTGGCGGAGGGCTGGCGCGAGCGCGCCGACGAGATCCGGTCCGGGGCCGACAGCGTCACCCAGCGCCTTCAGGGCGGGGCGGCGCTGGACCCCTCCCCCGACGACGTGGATCCGGAACTACCCGACGTCGCGGTCGCCGGCTTGCGAGAGATGTACGACTCCGTGAACGGCGGCTTCGGCGGCGCGCCCAAGTTCCCGCCGGCCTCGGCGATCGACTTCCTGCTGGGGTTCGCGGTCTCTTCAGGGCAGGGTGGGGATGCCCTGACGGACGAGAGCACCCGTCAGGGCAAGGATGTCCTGACGGACGAGAGCACCCGTCAGGGCAAGGATGTCCTGACGGACGAGAGCATCGACATGAGCATCCACACCCTTCGGGCGATGGCCGCCGGCGGCATGTACGACCTTCTCGGGGGCGGCTTTGCCCGCTACTCGGTCGACGACCACTGGCTGGTCCCCCACTTCGAGAAGATGCTCTACGACAACGCGCTGCTGGCCCGCGCCTACCTGCACGGCTGGCAGGTGAGCCGCGATCCCCTGCTGCGGCGCGTGACCGAGGAGACGCTGGAGTGGATGGTGAGCGAGATGCGCGGGCCCGAGGGCGGGTTCATGTCGGCGTTGGACGCCGACTCCGAGGGCGAGGAGGGGCTGTTCTACGTCTGGACCCCCGAGCAGCTGCGGGAGGTGCTCGGCCCCGATGACGCCGCGGCGGCGGCCGACTACTTCGGCGTACGCCCCGGCGGCAACTTCGAGGGGCACACCATCCTCACCCGCGGCCCGGACGAGCCGCGAAATCTGCCGGACATCCGCCGGCGCCTCTACGAGGCCCGCTCCGCGCGGGTGTGGCCCGGCCTGGACGACAAGCGCCTGTGCTCCTGGAACGCGCTGGCCATCTCCGCTCTGGCCGAGGCCGGAGCGGTGCTCGAGCGCCCCGACTTCCTGGAGGCCGCTCGTGGGGCCGCCGACTTCGTGCTTCGAGACCTTCGTGAGGGCACGCCATCCGGCCGGTTGCTGCGCACCTACAAGGATGGTCAGGCCAAGCTGAACGCCTACCTCGAAGACCACGCGTTCCTGCTGGAGGCGTTGCTGACCCTGTATGAGGCGACCTTCGAGCCGCGCTGGTTCGCCGAGGCCCGGCGGCTGGCGGACACGATGATCGAGCGCTTCGCCGATCCCGACCGCGGCGGCTTCTTCGAGACCTCGTCCGACCACGAGCAGCTCGTGGCCCGGCGCAAGGACCTGGAGGACCATCCCATCCCCTCCGGCAACGCGTCGGCCGCCCTCGGCCTGTTGCGGCTTGCCGCGCTCACGGGCGAGTACGCATATGAGGAGCGCGCCGTGGGAGTCCTGGCGCTGCTGCACCCGCTGGCGGCCCGCCATCCCCAGGCCTTCGCCCATCTGCTGCAGGCGATCACCTTCCACCTCTCCCCCGTGCGCGAGGTGGCGCTCGCGGGCGACCAGCCCGAGGAGCTCGCCCGGGTGGTGCGCGGCGCCTTCAGGCCCCACTTGGTGATGGCCGGCGGCGAGCCCGGCGACGTGCCGCTGCTGCACGGTCGCACCCCGGTCGAGGGCCGCTCGGCCGCGTACGTGTGCGAGCACTTCGCCTGCCGGGCGCCGGTGACCGCCCCGGACGAGCTCGCAGCCCTGCTGGACGGCTAGGTCGCGGCCGGCTTGCGATCGCGCTCGGCGCGGGCCAGCGCGGAAGGCCACCACACCTTGGGTCCGAGCTGCAGCATCAGCGCCGGCACCAGCACGCTGCGCACCAGGAAAGTGTCCAGCAGCACGCCAAAGGCCACCACGAAGCCGATCTCGGTGAGGAACACGAGCGGCAGCACCGCCAGCACGGAGAAGGTCCCCGCCAGCACGATGCCCGCACTGGTGATCACCCCGCCGGTCACCGCCAGGGCCCGCAGCATGCCCTCGCGGGTGCCGTGCTTCAGCGTCTCCTCGCGGGCCCGCGCCACCAGGAAGATGTTGTAGTCGACCCCCAAGGCGACCAGGAAGACGAAGGCGAACAGGGGCAGCGACGGGTCCGAGCCGGGGAAGCCGAAGATCACGTCGAAGACGAGGTAGCCGACCCCCAGCGAGGCCACGAAGGACAGGATCACCGTGGCCACCAGGATCAGGGGCGCCACCACCGCGCGCAGGAGAGCGACCAGGATCAGGAACACGACGACCAGGACGATCGGCGGGATGACCGTCGAGTCGCGCGCCGCCGCTTCGCGCAGGTCGGCCTCGACGGCGCTCGGTCCACCCACCAGCGTCCCCCGGGCCGTCCCGCCGGCGGCGTCGCGGATGGGCTGGATCAGATCGAAGGCCTCGGTCGAGTAGGGCTGGGGGCGCAGGGTGGCCTGCACCAAGGTCCCGCTTTCGCCCCGGGCCACCGGTGGCGATACCCGCTCGACGCCCTTCACGCCGGCTACCGCGCGCGCGGTGCCGGAGACGTCGCCACCGCGCGGCACCACCACGTCGGTGGGCACGCTGGCCCCGGCTGCAAAGCTCATCGACACCAGATCCTGTCCGGCCACGGCCTCGACCTCGGTGCGGTAGGAGTCGTTGGTGGTGAGGCCCGTGGAGAAGAAGGCCAGACCGGCGCTGAGCACCAGCAGCAGGACCACCGACCCGGCCGTGACCCGCCGCGGGCCCGACGCCACGCGGTCGCCCACCCGCTTCCAGAAGCCGTGGGTGGCGTCGGCGGGCTTCTCGTGACGGTGGCGACGCAGCTCGTAGGGACGGAACACCCTGTCGTCGAGCAGGCCGACCAGCGAGGGGGTCCGCAGCCGCCCCCGGGTGACCAATGCGACCAGCCGGCGCAGCAGGGCGGTCACGATCGCCACCGGCAGCAGCACGAAGACGAGGAGCGACGCCCCGATCACCGGCAGCAGGGCGCCTAGGGTCGAGCCCTCGGCGATCCGCCTGCCGAGCGCGCCGCGGGCCACCTCGTCCGCAGGCGCCGTGGTCTCGGTGTGCGGCACGAAGGGCCAGAAGGCGCGCCGGCCGAAGATGGTCAGCAGCGCGGGCAGCAGCGTGAGCATGGAGAAGGCCGCGCACGCCACCCCCATCGCACCGATCGGCCCCAGGCCCGCGGTGCCGTTGACCTTGGCCAGAGTCAGGCAGAAGAGAGCGGCGATCACCGTGGCGGCTGAGGCGAACACCGCCGGCCCGGCGGAACGCATCGCGGCGCGCGTAGCCACGTGGGGGTCGTCGGTGGCGTGCAGCTCCTCGCGGTAGCGCGCCACGATCAGCAGCGCGTAGTCGGTTCCCGCCCCGAGCACCAGGATCGACATGATCGAGCTGCTCTGCCCGTTGATGGTCACCCCGAGCTCGGACAGCCCATAGCCCACCGACCGCGACAGGGTCTCGGCGAACATGACCGCCACGAGCGGGATGAACAGGAAGACCGGCGACCGGTAGATCAGGATCAGCAGGAAGATGACCAGCGACACCGCGGCCAGCAGGAGCGTGCCGTTGATGCCCTCGAAGACCTTGATCGCGTCAGCGGCGTAGCCCGCCCCACCCGTGATCTTGACCTGTAGGCCTCCGCCCGGGTCCGACACCGCCCTGCGCCAGGCGTCGATCGGATCGAGCAGCGTGCTCGAATCGCCGTTGCCGCGCAGGTAGGCGGTCACGATCGCGGCCTTGCCGTCCGGCGAGCAGATCGGACCCACGAACGGGCGGTAGTCGCGCGGCTGCCCGGCCACCGGCGAGGTCGGGTCGGCGCAGCCCTCGGCGCCCGCCGCGCCGCGGTCCCGCGGCGCGCGACCGCCCTGCTTGCGCTCGCGCTCGGAGGAGCGGGAGCCGCCCGTCCTACGGCCCCCGGCGGCCGCGGTGGCACCGTCGGCCACCACTCCGGAAAAGCGCTTCTTGGTCAGGCTCCGGGCGTCAGTGGCTATCTGCGCGCGATCGGCGGGGGTCAGTCCCGACTCGCGCCGGTAGACGATCACTGCGGGAGCAAGCTCTCCGCCCTGGAGATCTTCGGTCGCCCCGAGCGCCTTGGTCGACTCCGCGTCGCCGGGCAGGAACGAAGTGGACTCGTTCTCCTCGGCGTCGGAGAACTTGGCCGGCAGGTTGGCCGGGCCGGCGGCGATCACGATGCCCAGGACCCACAGGATCAGCACGGCCCATTTGGCCCGGGGACCACCGGGAAGAGCGAAGATCGAGCGCCGGGGAGCATCCATTCCGCCGACGTTTACCAGTCCGCGGTCCGCGGCCGTCTTCACGCCCCACCCAGCACTCCGTACGACTACAACCTTCCCCGGCCACTGGGTTGTTTCAGAAAATTCCTGTCACGCGGTGGCCGGGTCCGGTCATCCCATGACACGGAGTTTCTGAAAAGGCGCACCGCCCGTCACCGGACCGCAACACCGGCGGGCTGCGGCACATTACGCTGCGCAGGTGCGCGCCCTGCCTCCCGCCCGCTACCGAACCCCCTGTGTGATCTGCACGCTCGCGCTGGCCCTGGCTGCCCCCGCCGGCGCGGCGACGTTGACCGGCACGGGCCGGGGAGACCGCCTCACCGGCACCAAGCGGTCCGACGTCATCCGCGCCGGCTCCGGCAGCGACCGCGTCCGTGCGCGCGCCGGCAACGACCGAGTCAGCGGCTCCAGAGGCAACGACCGCCTTCTCGGAGAGTCCGGCAGGGACCGGGTGAGCGGCGGACCGGGCCGCGACAGGATCGACGGCGGCACGGGGTCCGACAGGATCGACGGCGGCACGGCGGCGGACCGCATGGCCGGGGCGTCGGGCAACGATCGCGTCCGGGGCCGCAGCGGCGCCGACGTCCTGCGGGGCGGGCGCGGCAACGATCGCCTGACCTCCGACTCCGGCGACGACCGGCTGTTCGGCGACTCGGGCAACGACCGTCTGAGCGCGTCGAGCGGCAACGACGACGTGTTCGGCGGCTCCGGCAACGACGTGTTGTTCGCCGGAAAGCCCGGCCGGGGCTCGGCCGCAGGCGACGACCTATCCGGTCAGGCGGGCAACGACCGGCTGCGGGGTGACGTCGGAAACGACCGTCTCGACGGGGACGACGGCAACGACAACGTGACCGGCGGCCGCGGTGAGGACGACATATCCGGGGGCGCGGGCAACGACCGCATCGATGCCCGCGACGGCGACCAGGACTCGATCGACTGCGGGCCGGGCGAGGACACCGTGCTCGTGGACACCGTCGAAGACGGTGTGGTGGACTGCGAGAACGTGACGGGCCCGCCGGATCCGCCCGAGGCGTGAGAGGCTGGCGGGAGGAGCGCAGCCCGATCGTCGATCCCTACCTCCGGTAGGCCAGGCGGGCTCGCACCGCACCGAGGCTCTCAGCGCTTCTTGTACGCCCGCTTGACCGAGTCCGGCTTGGTGAAGATCTGGTGTGCGTTGCCGCTGTAGGTGCGGTAGCCGAACCGGTCCGACAGCGTACGCAGCCCGTCCAGGTCGCTGGTGTGCGCGGCGTTGGGATCGAGGATGTCGCCCCCGCCCGTCGTGCAGGGCTGTGACGCGACCTGCGGCGGGTCCGGCAGCGCCGGAGGGTTGAAGTCCGGGTTGGCCCAGTCGAAGGAGTGCCCGATGTTGCGCGTGTACCGGTGGCGGCGGGTCAGGTGGCCCAGGCCGAACCGGTGGGAGATCAGCTTGAGGATCGACTCGTGCCCGTAGGTGCCGTGGTCGACCCGGAAGGCGGGCCGGTTCTTCTTCGCCCCACGGGTGTAGGGCGAGATCGTGACCGCGGGTATGCGGAAGCCCATCTGGCCGAAGTCGGTGTCCAGGTTGCGCGTGGACCGCTTGTCGGGAACCCGCGGCGGCCGGACGTGGTCGAAGAAGCCACCCCACTCGTCGTAGACCAGGAAGAGCGCCCCGCGGCGGTAGTTCGGTGAGCTCACGAAGGCGTTGACCACGTCGGCCATGAACGCCTGGCCCAGGCGCACGTCACCCAGCGGGTGGTCGTCGGCCGAGAGGCCGTCCCCTCCCCCGCCGTCGCGGAAGGGCGGGTCCACGATCGAGATGTTGGGCAAGGTGCCCGCCGCGCAATCGGAGTAGTAACGGGCGATCGGATTGGACCACGCCAGCCCGCGCGGCCCGTAGACGGCGCTGAACGGCTGGTCGGAGTAGTAGTAGCGGGCGCTCCGGCCCCGGGAGATGGCGCGGTCGAAGATCGTCTCGAACTGGTTGCCGCCCTGGGCGATGTCGACCTGCTCGATGTTCTCGGTCTTGCCCGCCGAGGTGGCCGCCCACTTGTAGTAGCGGTTGGGGAAGGTGGGGCCAAGCAGGGAGCAGAAGTAGCGGTCGTACATCGTGTACTTGCTCGCCGCGTCGTGGATGAAGGGCAGCTGGCCCCGGTTGTAGTAGCTCAGCGCGAACTCGTCGTTTCCGCTGCCGTCCGCGATGAAGCCGTTGCGCAGCTGGGCGCGACCGGACTTCCAGCCGTGGCCGGGATCGGGGTGGCCGCAGCCCTGGAACTGGGCCCGGCCCAGGTTGCTGGCCGGCCGGGTGGGCACCGACTGGCCCCGGGAGTTGCGAAAGCTCTGGCTTTGTACCGCGTCGGCGTCGGGGACCCAGCCGAGATAGTGGTCGAAGGACCGGTTCTCCATCATCAGGATCACGAAGTGATCGATCTCCACGTTGCGCGGGCTGGGCAGTCGCGCCCGGCGCGCATCCGCGTCGGCGGCCTCGTAGAGCAGCGTGCCCACCGGAAGCGTTGTGGCCATGCCGGCAAGCCCGGCGGTATACGCCGTGCGCTCGAGGAACTCCCGCCTGCTCAGGTCAGCGTCGGCCACGGTACCTCGGATCGGTTCCGAGACGTGAAGGTTCAGAGAATCGACATGTAGCGGTCAAGCTCCCACTGCGTGACCTGCACCCGGTAGTCCTCCCACTCCTGTCGCTTGATCTCGATGAACCGGTTGAAGATGTGCTCGCCGAAGGTGCGCAGGGCCAGCTCGGACTCGGCCGTGAGCTCGATCGCCTCCCCGAGCGTCTCCGGCAGCTGCTCGATGCCGAGGCGCCGGCGCTCGTCGGGCGAGAGGTGGTAGAGGTTCTTCTCCATCGGCTCGGGCAGCTCGTAGCCCTTCTCGATCCCCTCCAACCCGGCGGACAGCAGGATGGCGAAGGTCAGGTAGGGGTTGCACGCGGGGTCGGGGCAGCGCAGCTCCATGCGCGTGGCCTGCTCCTTGCCGGGGTGATAGAGCGGCACCCGCACGAGCGCCGAGCGGTT
>Ga0208612_1000620_pt1 | contig 15048 bp, 6 predicted proteins | sample AntDryMetagUQ889_FD_188089 | JGI IMG/M metagenome (GOLD analysis project Ga0208612, IMG submission 188089) | Polar desert microbial communities from Antarctic Dry Valleys - UQ889 (SPAdes) | ecosystem: Environmental > Terrestrial > Soil > Desert | place: Antarctic Dry Valleys | collected 2008-12-31 | reverse complement strand
GGGCGGCAGGAATGACGCCGGCGGCCCACCCGCGGGGGCCGGTGGCGGAGGGGGAGGGGGCGGCGAGGGTGAGGGGGAGCGCTGGCGCTCGAAGCGGCTTGGGTCGAGTGGCCGGGTGCCGCAGGGCCGCAGCACGCTTCCGTCCTGCACCGTCACCCGCTCGGAGAACGAGAAGCCGCCGGCCTTGATGGTCACGGTCGTCGTGCCCGCGTTGAAGGGACACAGCAGCCCGGAGCGGGAGCTCGAGATCACCTTCTCCCTGGAGTCCAGCAGCGGCTTGCGCAGGTTCGAGGAGTTGGGGTCCTGGCGCACGAAGTCGGCGATGTCGGGGTCGGAGGAGCGGAACTCGTACTCGGGGTCGATGCGCGCCGAGCAGCCGGCCACCAGGCACGGCTGGGGGGGGAAGAGCGTGTAGGGGTCGCCGCCGGGCGGATCGGGGTTCCCGTCGCCGGCCGCCACCCGCCCCCAGCGATCGCCCGAGCGCGGCCGGCGCCCGAGACCCCTGAACAGCGAGGGGCGACTGCGGCGCAGCAGGGTGCCGTCGGTGGCCTCGAGCGAGACGTCTTCGACCACGGGGATCAAGCGGGCCTTGACCGGTGCGCGGTTGGTCGAGTCGTTTCGCTGCGAGGCGTCGAGCTCGACCATCAAGAAGCCGGCGTCGCCGTAGAGCGAATCGGGACCGGTGGGCCGTGAGGCGCCCTCGATCGGCGAGCGGTAGCCGAGGGTGCCCGTGGCGAAGGTGGGGATGGTGTTCGACGAGCCACCCGGGATGCGGTAGGAGCGGTTCTCCTCGGGGCGGTCGAAGAGGTAGGCCGAGGCGCCTCCCGCCACGAGCAGCTCCGCCACCTTCGTGCCGTCGCTGTCCGCGTTCAGCCGCGGGTTGAAGCGCGTGTTCAGGTCGCGGCTTCCCATGACGAGCGTCGGGATCCCCTCCGCGCGGGCATCGGCGAGCACCGAGACCAGCCAGGGCCGCTGTGGCTCGGAGGGGTTCTGGTGGGGATCGCTGTCTTCGAGTGCGCCCTTGGAGTTGTTGGGAATGTCGATCGAGTTGTCGATCACGACGACGCGCACCCGCCCGCCCGCCCCCTGGGAGTCGAAGGCGTAGTGCGTGCGCGCGCCCGGGCCCGGCGCGGCCCCCGGGATGCCCGCCGCGGAGACCCCGCCGGGCGCGGGGCCCTGGCCGAAGGGAGCGTTGAAGCTCGCGAAGGCACTACGGAACGGTGCGGCGTCGCCGGCGGCGTCGGCCGCCCCCGGGGCGGGGAACACCGGCAGCGTGGGCTGGGAGCCCAGCAGCGAGGCGTAGCGCGTGCTCTCACGGAGGTCTGGCGCTACGCGGGAGCGCCCACCGGTGAGCAGCAGCATGCGTGGGCCGGCGCCCCCGCGCAGCCTCGCCACCCGCTCGAGCGTGGATGTCAGGGTGCGATCGGGGCCGATCTCCTGGTCGGCGAGGTCGGCACAGGGCGACTCGCACTGCGGGTGCCCGGCCACCGCGAGGCGCACCGGGCCCGATGGCGTCGGCACCGGGGAGCGAGCGGAGGCGACCGGCGGCGTGGAGGCGTCGGAGCCCACGCGGTAGATACCCGCGGTGCGCACGCGCTCGCGAGTCGCGCGGCCGTCTGCGTTGCGCGCGGACGAGCCGCGCCCCGCGCTGTCGGAGTCCCCGCTCCAGCCGCCGACCGCCCAGCCGGTGCCGGCTGAGTCGAGTGCGAAGGAGAGGATCGGGTCCGTCTTCAGGGGACGGTCGTTGTCGGAGCCGAAGAAGGAGCTGCGCTGCTGGTCTGACCAGCCGTCGGCGGTCTCGCGCAGCACGTAGCCGTCTCCCGGCAGGGGGAAGGGCGGCACGATTGGGGGCGGCACGTTCGGGTCGGGGGTGTCGATCAGGTCCGGAGGCGGATAGGGGAGCCTCGGGGCTACCGAGACGACCGCGCGGACCCGCGACCCCGCCCGCACGGCCGCCGCGGCGATCACCGTCGAGTTGGGCAGCGGCTGGTCGGAGAAGCGCCAGGGCGAGCGGGGCCCATCGCGTTCGAGCACGAAGTCGCGACCCGCGGCTATGGCGCCGCCGTCGGGAAGCCCCGCCACGGCGAAGATGCGCGGGCTCGCGGTGCGCACCCGGTCGAGCAGCGCCTTCACGCCGGGGTCCACTCGCCAGCCGCCCCCGCTGTTGATCAGCAGGTCGCCCTCCGCCGCGACGAGCGCCTGCGAGCCGGCGAAGGCGATCTGCGTCAGGTCACGCCCGCGCTGCGCGGCGGGCAGCGTCTCCTGCTCCCAGCTCTTGCCGTAACGCAGCAGGACTCCGCTCTTGCCGACGGCGTAGCCGCGATCGGAGTCGTTGCGGTCGAAGGCGACGTCCATGAGGTTGCCCTCGAAGGCGACCGGGGTGCCGGGGTCGACCTCCCAGAGGTCGGTGTCGGCGTTCCACTGCCACATGGCGCCGATGTCGCCCACGGCGTGGGCGCGGTCGGGCTCGGGCCAGGCCACCCCCCGCAGCGCCGACTTGCTCACCGAGCCGCTGGAGGTCAGCAGGAACTCCCGTTGCCAGCCGCGGCCGGGGATGAAGCGCGCCACACCGCCGTCCGAGCCGGCAGCCAGCGCGCGTGAGCCACGGCGCCCCGGGGTGGCTCCCGGCTGGGGCGTCACGTCGGCCAGGGGCGCGCGCAGGGAGACCGGCCACGCCGGCGGGCGCGGTGGCGGCCCCGAGGTACCCACGCGGACAGGCCCCTCGAGCCAGCCGTCGTCTACGCTCGCGAAGGCTCCGCTCGAGCGGAAGTTGCCACCGCCTCCCGGCCGCCGCTCGAAGGCGTCGTCCGAGTCGTCGGCGAAGCGCAGGTAGGTGCCTCGGTTCGTGCGCTCGTCGCCGCCGGCCTCGAGCCCGTTGGTGATCGCCCTCGTGCCGAAGCCGGGGCCGGCCCAGGCGAAGGATCGATAGCCGTCACGGCTGTTGAAGCGCGCCCCCAGTTGCCGGTCGCACACCGAGGCGTCGCACCACGAGCCCGTCACGCGAGCCGCCTCGCGGCTGTAGAAGAGAGTGAAGTCGCGCGGGACCCCCGAGGCGGACAGGCGCCCGTCGATCCAGAGCCCGTTGCCGGTCACGGTCAACGGCTGCGCGGCGTCTGCGAGCGGAGCCACTCCCAACACCCCCGACGCCGGGGTCTGCGCGTCCTCGAAGACCTGCGCGCCCAGGTCGGCCTCGCGCCAGCGCGGCTTGCCGTCGGCATCCGTGGATCTCTGCAGCAGGATGACCCCGCGCCGCCGCGGGAGCCCATCGACTCGCTCCGGCTCGCGGGCCAGCGCCCAGGCGTTCGAGGTGCTGGTGGCGCCGAGCGCGATCACCTGCAGATCGACCCCGGCGGGCGCGTCGATGGGCTCGCGCGTCCAGGTGAAGCCGTCGTTGCCCGCGTTGCGCGCATTTCGCAGGATCGCCGGCTGGGGCGCTGGGCCGGAGCCGGCGAACGTCGGCGCGGCGAAGAGGCCGGTGTGCGCCCCGTCGTCGAAGGCGGTGATCGCCACCCTGCCCGAGCCGGCGCCCTCGGCCAGAGCTTCGCCCGGGGCCAGGATGCCGCTCGGCGCAGCGGATCCATTCTCAGGAGGCTCGTCCGGTCCGGGGCGCACCCGGTAGCGGCCTGCGGGATCGCGCGCGAGCACCACGATCTGCGGCGAGTCGCCGGGCCGGTCCGCGGGCGCCTGGGCGGGGCGTTGGGTGTCACGGCCCACGAGCACGCCACCCCCGCGCGGGGTGGTCCGGGCCGACAGCTCGTTCGCGCTGAACCCGCGGTAAGGCCGACCGCCTTCGTCGAGGGGCGTCTCGTAGACCTGCCAGCCGGTGACGGAGGTGTGGCGCAGGAAGACGAGCTGGGACTCGGGGCGGGTCGAGCTGGTCGGGCCGAACTCCAGGGCCCTGGCTCCCGCTCGGACCGACCCCACGGTCAGCGGCAGCTGGCGGTACCCCCAAGCTTCGCCCGCTGTGCCCTGGGGCGCCGAGCCCATCAGCGTCATCTCGGGATCGGCCGCCCCCAGCAGGGGGAGCGCACGCACCCGCGGGGCTGAGCTCTGTCCGAGGCCCTCGGCCACTAGGGCCAGGCTCGTCGCGGCGACTGCGAGCAGCAGGGCGATGAGCACACGGCGGCGTCGCGGCTGGGGCTGTCGGGAGCTCATCGTCCGCGGGGCTGGGGCAGAACCCGCGCGCGGAAGGCGAGGCGCGTCGGGTAGCGGCGCAGGTTCACCCGCATGACCAGCTTGGCCCGCCCTCGGCGGAACGTCTTCTTGCGCGACCTGGCCACCGTGCGGCCGCGGCGCTTGCCGATCAGCTGCACCCGCGCCCGGCGGGTCAGCGTGAAGCTGACGATCAGCCGCCGGCCGCGACGGCTCGAGCGCACGCGGCGGATGAGCGCCGGCGTGCGCCTGACCTCGGGCTCTCCTTCATCGGTCTCGGTCAGGGGGCGATCGTCCACCGGCGGTGGGGCGAACAGCTGCGAGTCGTCAGCCGGGGCCGTGTCGGGAATCGACTGCTCGGCGGCCTCGTTGGGGCGGAAGTCGATCGTCCGCTGCCAGGCGGGGTCGGTGTTGCGCGGGTAGGCCGTGCCGTCGGTGTAGTGGAACAGCCAGCCGGCCTGCGTGACCATCCAGCCCTCGTTGGGGCTGCTGAACGCGATGCGCGCTGCGCTCCCGCGCCCGGCGCCGCTCACTGGCAAGCTGGTGGTGGTCACGCTGCCGTTGGCCTCTATGCGCGCGACCTTGGCCTTGACGTTCGTGCTGCGGCGATCCGCGAAGGGCACCGAGGTCGTCCAGGCCGTGCTGGTCCCCGGCACCGCGGCCACGTCGGTGAAGCGCTCGGTGGAGCCGAACGACGCGGGGGGGAGCGGAACCTCCGAGAAGGCGCCGCCGCTCACCTGGCGCGCGGCGAGCGGCGGGCGCGCCACCGAGCCGCCGCTGGGGGCCGAGGGGCCGGAGGCAGCGCCGCCGCCGACGGCCCACATCTGTGAGCCGTCGCTGTCCAGGCCGAGCATCTCGGCCTCGTCGGGCACGCCGGTCCTGGGCGCGGGCGTGAAAGGGTCGTTGACGAAGCTGTTGCCCACCAGCCGGTGAAGCAGGGCGGGCGTTGCCTCGGGGCTGGCCAGGTCCACCGGCTCGTCGCTGTTCTCGGGCCGCCGGCCCACGAGCGTGCTCTCGACGAGAGCGGCGCCCGGCCTGAACTCCGTCCCCGCGGCGAACTCCATGTCGCTGACACCCCGTCCCTGGGGGCCGTACACGGTCTCGAGGGTGCGCCCGTTCCAGTGCAGGTGGAAGGCGCCCACCCGCTCTCCGAGCGGGTCCTGGGAGCCGACACCGCCGAACCAGCAGTCGTCGGGCCCGTTGCAGGTGGCCGAGAACATCTGGCGGAAGGGGTCGGACGCCTCCTCGGGAGTGCTGTAGGAGGCGACCACCTCGCCGTTTCGAAAGTGGCACAGCGCGGTGCCCGAGCCCACTCGCGGCAGACTCGGCTGGCTCACCACCCAGAAGTCGTTGGGGCCGGCAAAGGCGATGCGCGCGGTGTCGCCCGGCCCGCCACAGACCACCGAGAGCTGGCGCCACGAGCGTCCGTCGTAGCTGAACAGCCCGCGCGGGATCGTGGAGTTGCCCTCCACCGAGAGCAGGCCGCGGTTGGGGGCGAAGAACTTCAGGTCGCCCGGCGCGCCGAGCGGCACCTTGAAGGGGGCGCCGTTGGGCGGCGCGGGCTGCTCGAGGCGCCAGGACGCGGCGCCCTGGGCGGTTGCCGGGACCACCGCGGCGGCGAGGGCCGCGGCGGCGAGGGCGAGGCGGGCTCTACTCACCCTGTCGCGGCGCGCCGGGCTGCTGCTGCCCGGACTCGCCCTCCACGAATTCCACAGGCGTTGCCTCGACGGTGGACAGCACCGCGTCGAGCGCGACGCCCGACAGCGTCTCCTGCTCGATCAGTGCCCCCGCCGTCTCGTTGACCGCCTGCCAGTTGCGGTGCAGGATCGTCTGCGCCTTCTCGTCGGCCTCGGCCACCAGGCGCTCGACCTCGCGGTCGATGAGGTTCAGCGTGTCGGGGCCCACTTGGCCCAGCCCCTGCAGCGAAGCACCCAGGAAGACCTCACCCTGCTTCTCCCCGATGGTCACGGGCCCGAGCTCGGGGGACATCCCGTAGGAGGTGACCATCGCCCGGGCCAGGGAGGTGGCGGCGTGCAGGTCGTCGTGCACGCCGGTGGAGACGACTCCGTAGGCCACTTTCTCACCCGCGTAGCCCGAGACGATCGCGATCAGCTGACGGCGCAGGTCAGGCTCCTGGATCATCACCTGGTCGCGGTCGGTGAGCTGGCTGGCCGCCGTGCCCAGCTGGCGCCCGCGCGCGATGATCGAGAGCTTCTGGGCCGACACCGTCTGGCCGATCGAGCGGGTGACCACGGCGTGCGAGGCCTCGTGGATGGCGATCACCCACTGCTCGTGCTGGGTGAGCACGTGGCTCTTGCGCGCCGGGCCGGAGACCACGCGGTCGATCGCCTCCTCGAGCACCCGGTGGGTGATGCCGCCGCCGCCCTCGCCGCCGCCGCCCTCGCGGACTGTCAGGAGCGCCGCCTCGTTGATCACATTCGCCAGCTCGGCGCCGTTGAAGCCGGGTGTGAGCTTGGCCACCTCCTCGAGGGAGGCGTCGGGGTCCAGCGGGCGGTTGCCGCAGTGCAGGTTCAGGATCTCGAGCCGCCCGTGCACGTCGGGCACGTCGACGGTCACCTGGCGGTCAAAGCGCCCAGGGCGCAGCAGCGCGGGGTCGAGGATGTCGGGGCGGTTGGTCGCCGCCAGGACCACCAGGCCCGACGCCCCGCCGAATCCGTCCATCTCGACGAGGAGCTGGTTGAGCGTCTGCTCGCGCTCGTCGTTGCCCTGCCCCACCCCGGCGCCGCGCTTTCGCCCGGCGGCGTCGAGCTCGTCGATGAAGATCAGGGCGGGCGCGAGCTTGCGGCCCTTGGCGAACAGGTCGCGCACGCGTGCCGCGCCCACGCCCACCAGCGACTCCACGAAGTCCGAGCCCGAGAGCGAGAAGAAGGCGGCGTCGGCCTCGCCGGCGGTGGCCCGCGCCAGCAGCGTCTTGCCCGTGCCCGGAGGCCCGACCAGCAGCACGCCCTTCGGCGACTTCGCCCCCACGCGCTGGTACTTCTCGGGGTCGGCGAGGTAGTCGCGGATCTCGCGCAGCTCGGCCACCGCCTCGCCGGCGCCCGCGACGTCGTTGAACGTGGTGCGTCCCGGCGCCTTCTGACCGCGCCGCCGCGGCTTGCCGCTGAACTCCGAGAAGCCCGCGAAGGCGCCGGCGCCGCCGTCCTGGCCTGCGCGCGTGAACAGGGCGAACAGGCAGACCAAGAGGAGGATGGGGAGCAGGAACTGGACGAGGATCTGCCGGGCGGGCTTGCCTGACTGCTGGTCGACGTTCACCGCCGTGCCGCTCTGCGAGAGCGTGCGCACGAGGTTGGCGGTCTGAGCGTCGGACTGGGGGTAGGCCGCCCAGAGCTGCTCGCCGTTCGTCGCGTCGACCACCACCCGGGCGTCCTGATCGAGCAGCGTTGCGCGCGTGACGTCGCCGCCGCGGACGAGCGTGGTCACCTGGCTGAGGGGCACCTGACGACCGGGCGAGTCGGGCCCGATCGAGCCGAGCATCGCGAAGAACAGGAACGTCAGGGCCACGGAGGCCACGAGCAGGAACAGAGAGAGCTTGTCCCGCCGCGCCCAGCGGCCGACCTTGCGGACGGGGCCGAACAGGGCGGAGACCACCTGGCCGCCGCTGACGTGGGCTTTGCGCCGTCTCATGTGAGGGTTGACTCCTGCATCGTCGGGTTGACCTCGAGCGCTCGCACGCGCCGCGTGCTCGCCGTGCCGGAAACGGAGACGGCGCCCGGGCATGGAGACCCGGGCGCCGCGTTGTCACTCCGTTTGGGGGCGTCGGGCTAGCGGCGCCTCCTCTTCTTCTTGAGCTTCAGCGTCAGGCTCTTCGTCGAGCTGCGAGCCGTGCCGCCGTTCGGCTGGTAGGTCACCTTCACCGAGCACTTCAGCTTGCCCTTGCGCTTGAGGATCTTGCGCGCGGTGCGGCTGGGCCTGATTGTGATCTTGACCGTCTGCGCCTTGCTGGCGAAGCGCCGGATGTTGGCCACGGTGAACCGCTTGCGGCCGTTCTTGGCCCGCACCAACACCGTGATACGACCGGCTCCGGGAACCCGGACCGAGAGCGTGGCGCGACCCGTCTTCGAGGAGATCGCTCGCCTCGGGATGGAGAACACGTTGCTCGGGATGGCCGGGGCCGGCTTCGGCGTCGTGCCGGGGCCGGGACCAGGACCGGGGCCGGGGCCGGGACCGGGGCCGGGGCCGGGGCCGGGGCCGGGACCAGGACCGGAGCCCTTGTTCCAGTCGACGGCGCCGATGCCTGTCCGCGCCAGCGCCAGGATCGAGGCGGGCAGGGGGGCGTAGTCACTCGGGAACAGGACGGACTGCCCGCCGTCGGAGACGATCGAGGTCCAGTAGTCCTTGACCGAGCGGGCCTTGGACTCCTCTCCCGGGCCGGTGCCGTAGGCGTCGGCGTTGTCGTCGAACACCAGGCCGTAGGTCAGCGTGCAGATGCCGAAGCCCTGCGGCGAGTTCACGCCGCTGACCGGGGCCCAGTTGCCCTTGGTCGAGGACGGCACGCCGGTGAACGTCGTGTTCTGGCAGTTGGCGCCGCGCGAGCCGTCGGTACGGAACCCGTTGGGGTCGGCCGTCGACTCGGTGAACGCGTTGCTGCCGTTCTGGATCTGGGTCCAGTAGGTGTCGTTGTCGTTTTTCTCGGCCTCCACCGCCAGCGACGGGCTGGCCGTGCGGGCGGTCGAGATGTCCGAGTAGCCGATCGAGCCGTCGGTCGCGATCAGCTTGCTGACGAGCGGTCCGTTGCCGTTCGCGCAGCCGCTGGTGAGCTGGTCGGTGGCGTCAGCCTCCGAGCCCGGGCCGGTGGGAGGTGTCGTGGGATTGCAGTCGGGCCGCGGGCCGACCGTTGCGCTTGGCCAGGTGCGTGTGTCGGGGGTCACGAAGTCCGGAATCCAGTTCCGGGCCGCGTTGGCGTTGTCGAGGTAGTCCTTGAAGGCGAACGAGGTGCCCGAGTCGTCGAATCGGACCACGCGGATGATCGGCTTGTTGCAGTCGGCATCCGGGGCCAGCTCGGTGAACAGCTCGGTCCACGTGTCGGCTGTGGGCTCCTTGGCCCATGCCGCGTCGAACTTCGCCTTGGTGAACTTGACGCGGACCACGTCGTCCGAGACGCTGTCACCGTCGAGGTCCTGCTCGACGGTCTTGTCCCCGGCCGCGAGCAGGTTCACGTCGCAGTCGTTGGGGAAGTTGACCAGCGGCGTCACCGAGCCGACGGCGGCGGGCACCACGTTGATGATTCCCTCGTCACCGGGGGCGTCTGTGCCCTGGTTCATCTGGGCCTGGCCCGTTGTGCTCGGCGGCTCGTCGGTCATGCCGAAACGCGGCGGCTGGTTGCGGCTTAGGCTGCCGTTTTCGTTGGGCTTGGAGCGCTCGCCTACCGCGCGGCGGCCGGCACCGCTGCCGAGCGCCTCGTAGCTCACGTTCGGAAAGGCACCGGCCGAGTTGCAGAACCCGAACTGGAAGTTGAGCTTGAACGCGCCGTGAGCGTCTCGCGCGAACGAGGCCCCGCGGCCTATCGTGTCGGCTCCCTGGCACTGAGGCGTGCTGAAGGCCGCCTCGCCTTTCGGGGCAAATGACAGCAGGGCCGCAAAGGCCAGGAATGTCATGGCGACGACCCATGTGGCTCGTCGCGGGGTTGTCAGGGCTCTGTTCATGGAGAGGGCTGGTTCCTTTCACCTTCGAGGGACTTGCGATCCCGGCGAGCGTGCACCCGAAGACCCTCATCCGCAAGACTGTTCACCGAAGTGCCACTTACACTTATCCATGTGATCTCCGCCCAGTCACCAGTTGATCTCCGGATGTTCACCTCGTGCTCCGCCGCTTCTTCTTTACGGCCCGAAAAGTGACTCGTCGAGAGCCGGTCACTCGCCGGCCTCCCTTGGAGGCGACAAAGGTGACGGTGACCCGCGCGGCCAACCTCTTTCGCCGGCCCAGCTCGCGCCGGTAGCGGCGCACCGGCTTGAGCACGATCCGTACGCGCCCCGCTTTGCGAGCGCGGACGAGCTTGGTGGAGATCGCGCGCACCTTGCCGCGACGCCCCCGGCGCACGCCGACCCGACCGCGCGCCACCGCCTTCAGGGCGCCCACCGCCGGAGCGGCGACCGAGAGCTCGACGTTGCCGTCGCGGCGCCTGCGCACGCCCACGTCGAGCTCGGGCGTCTCGCCGGTTCCGAGGTCCTCCTCGCGGTTGGCACCCGGAGCCGGCGCCGGCGGCGGTTGCCGGGGCTCGGGGGCCGGCTCGGGTTGGCGCAGCACGCTGAACGCGTCGGAGCGCTCGTTGGCGTCACCGAAGAACAGGTTGCCGGCAATGCTGACGAAGCCGATGCGCCCCCCGTCCGAGCTCAGCGTGGGATCGTTGAACACGTCGCCGTCGGTGTCGCCGCCGGTGTACGCGCGGGTGGCGCGCTCGATCGTCCGGCTGGGAAGGTCCACCACGTAGAGGTCGCGAACCGTCGCGGCGGGGCGCCGTTGCCCGGTGAAGCGCAGGGCCGAGCTCACGAAGGTCGTGCGCGTCGTGGTCAGCGCGAGCCTTCGCCCGTCGGAGGACATGGTGAGGCTCTCGATGGGCGAGCTGGCCTCGGCGTCGCCGATCACCCCCTCGCGCGTCAGCTCCCTGGTCGATGCCTTTCGCGTCAGCCCCGGCGACATGTCGGTGGTGAAGAGGTCGAGCCCTGGCCCCGTGCTCGCATCGGGGCGGGGGCCAGAGCCGGTGAGGAACGCCACCTTGCGCCCGCTGAAGTCCATCGCAGGCAGCAGCGAGTTGATGTTCGCGCGCAGCGCGTCGGGCTCGGTGAGCGGGCCGTAGCAGGGCCCGGTCGAGCTCTGGTCGAAGGCGACCTGCGCCCCCGGGGGGCACGCGGGATCGTCGGGGTCGGACACGCCGGTGATGCGGCGGGTAGGCGCCGTTGGTCCGTCGGCCACCCTGCGCCAGAGGTAGAAGAAGGCGTCGGGGTCGGTGTTCTCGCCGCCGATGAAGCGCGTCTGGGCGGGCGCGTTGCGGCCTGTCCAGACCACCGTGCTGCCGTCTCCGCTGATGCCCGCGGGCCCCTGGGCGCCGGAGGCGGGCTGCCCGGAGCCCGTCGTCCGGGTCACGAGCGTGGTGGTCCGGGCCGTGCGGTCGCGCACGAAGACCTGGTTGCCGGGCGTCGTCGTGCCGGGCTCGGCCGGCAGGTCGGAGGCCAGCTCGATGGTGCGAAAGACGACCTTGGCGCCGTCGGCGCTGATCGCGGCACCTCGGCTGACCTCGGAGCCCGGGTCCCGTCCCGAGAACGACGGGTCGCGAGGGGCGTAGGTGGCCGGCACGCTGCCGCCGCTCTTCGCCGAGACGAGCTCGAAGGCCCCCGCGTCGCGGGTCGGGACGGCCATGTCGCGGACGTAGACGTCGATGTTGCCGTTGGTGTCCGCGGGCACGAGCTTCTGGGCCGTGGAGAAGGCCACGTAGCGACCGTCGGCGCTCACCGATGGGTTCTGGGCGCCGCGGATCAGCAACGCGTTGGAACCCTCTTCGCGAAAGTCGCCGTCGGCCACCAGGGTCAGCGCGCCGGTCTGCAGGTCGCGGCGGAAGAGCCCCCCGACCCGGTACTGGCCAGGGGGGTCGGGGTCGTCGTCGGCGAAGAAGTTGCGCGCCCGGGTCTGAAAGACCACGTGGCGTCCGCCGGAGGCCACCGCGGCGAACTGGGAGGCGTCGTCGCCCTGCTCGCCGCGCTCCAGCGAGGCGGAGACGATCGTGGCGCCCTCGCCGTAGTACGCGGTCGCCGCCACGGGCGCGGCCAACGCGCCGCCCAGCCCCAGGAGAACCGCCCAGCGTCGCCGGCTCATCTGATCCTCACCCTCTTGCGGATGGTCGCTCGGTGGCCCGCGCGGTCGCGCGCCTTGATGGTCACCCGGTAGCGGCCGGCACGGCGGTAGCGGTGAGCGGCCCGCGGCCGGCGCTTGGTCTGTGTGCGGTCGCCCCAGGAGATCGAGACGCTCGAGCGCCGCAGTCCGCTGGTGGCGTCGGCCACGCGCACGCTGAGCCTGCGGCCCCGCTTGCGCTTGAGTCGCGCGCGCGGGCGCGTGCGGTCGACCGACAGCCTCTCCGCCCGGGCCGTGGTCTCCTGTCCGAAGGAGTCGACGGCGATCATCTCCAGCGTGTGGCGCCCGTCGTCGAGCTCGTTGCGCCCGAGCACGGTGCCGAGGCCGCGAATGCCTTCCTTCACCGGCTCGTCGTCGATGCTCACGGTGTAGGTCACCGGGCTCACCGCGCTCGCGGCCGCCTGCCAGCTGATCGGAGTCCGGCGGCGGCGGATCCAGCCCTGGGGGGCAACGACCAGGAAGTCCGTGGGGGGAGCGTCGACCACCACGGCGGCGATCTGCGCGAACGACGCCCCGCCCTGGCCGAAGCCCACGATCGCGTCGCCCTGGCCGGACCCCGACAGGGCGAGTTGGCTCACCGGGCCGCCACTGGAGGCGCTGGCGTCCGTGGTCTCGGGCACGCCGTCGGCGCGCCGCTCCTGCACGGTCACGACCCCCCGGCCGCCGACCGTGCTCTTCCAGGCCAGCGCGCCCGCCTCGTCCTCGGACTGGTCGAGCACCGGATCGGGCGCGGCGGTGCTGCGCCCGTCGTCGATCCGCTCGGTGCCCCCCACGTCGACGGTGTCCCCGGAGGTCGCGAGCGTCGTGGCGCCCGACCCGAACGCCGAGAGGAAGGTGTCCCTCGCGGTGATGCCCACGCTCGGTATTCCCGGGCCCGCGCGGGCGCCGCCGTCCACCAGGCGGGGCCCGCCAAAGGCGTTGGCGCCCTCGGTGAACTCGTCGCCGATCGTGTTGACGAAAAGGCGGGTGCTGCCAAGGCGCGATCCGGAACCGGGCTGCTGGCGCAGTGTCACGGCGGCCTGGCCGAACTGCGCGACGTCGAGCCCGAAGCCGTCAGCGGGCCCCCGCAAAGGCGCCCCCCCGAAGCTCGTGGGGCTTGCGATGAGCGCGAAGCCGGTCGACGAGCCGAACAGCCGGCGCGCCCAGATTCGGTCGACGAAGTCGTCGCCGGGCTCCTGGAAGGCGACGACTCCGGTGCCGCGCTGGTCGATGCCCACCTTGGGTGAGTTGGCCGCGGTGGGGGTCCGTACCGGCACGCCCGGGTTGCGGTCGACCGGTGTGCCGTTCACCGACCAGAGCGAGCCGTTGTAGCGCGCCACCCTCACGTCCGCGCCCACGTAGCCGGGCGGGTTGGTGCCCGAGCTGGCGTCGGTCACCACCCGGTAGGTCAGGTAGGCCTGCCCGGCGCGGCTCATGGCCAGGCTGGGGAAGGTGGAGGTGGCCTCGCCGATGTTGAAGTCGAAGGGGATCGGCCGCTGGAAGCCCGTGGCCCCCGGGTCCAGGGTCGCCGAGAACATGCGGTCGGAGCCCGCGCCGAACTCCTGGGCCCAGGTCACGACCAGGCGCCCACCGTTGCCGGCGCCTATGCGCGGCCAGTAGGCGTCGAATCCGTTGGTGGTGTCGATTCGCTGCGGGGCCGACCAGGAGCCGGCGGTGAAGCGCGCGGCGAAGACGTGGGCGCGGCCGTTGAAGCGCTTGCGGTAGACCAGCCCGCCCGTCCCGTCCTCGGCCATCGCCACCCCGCCGAGCTCGAGCACGCTCGAGCTGGGGCCGTCGATCTGCCGGACGTTGGTGATCAGCGCCGAGGCCTGGGAGGGCAGGGCCAGGGCGGCCAGCACCACGAGAGTCGCGCACGCGCGGGAGGACATCCCTCCCAGCGTGGGACCGCAAGCCCGCCCTTGCCGTTACCGAACAGCTACCAAGTGGCTACCAAATGGTGAAAGAGGCTCAGGTACACGGTTAGAGTAGGGGTTGAGTGTCGAGTTGAGTGTTGTGCACTCGCACCGTACGGCGCTTCACCAGTCGATTTCCACTTCTTATCCAATGGGTCACGCCGCGTTCACCGTGCGTGGGCCCCAGCGCGCTGAGACTGACCGCGTTGCAGGTTCCCCCGATTCAGGAGTCGATCTGTCCATGTCTCGACCACGCCTCACACTGCTCGCGGTGGTGGCCGCATTCGCGGCCGTCGCCGCCACGGTCCCTGCCGGCGCCGCCGCCAGGACGACCATCTCGGCCAGCGGCTCCACCTCCATGCAGAAGCTGTACATCCAGCTCGCCAAGGGCTATCGGAAGTCCTCGCGGCGCGTCAAGCGCAACGTTCGCTTCCTCGAGCCCTCCGGTGGCGCCTCCGACGTCGGCATCAAGGAGGGCGCGTCCGGTCGCGTGAAGATCGGCCTTTCGTCCCGTGACCCGAAGTCGGGCGATCCGGGCGTCTTCAGCAAGGTCGCTCGCGACGCGGTGTGCGTGACCACCGCCAGGGAGAACCCGGTGAGCAACATCTCGCAGGGCCAGGTGCAGTCGATCTTCACCGGCTCGGTCTCGAGCTGGAGCAGTGCGAAGCGTGCGGGCCTCAGCGGTGTCCGCTCGTCGGGCTCGATCGACCTCGAGGTCAGGAACTCCCGCTCGGGTACCGCCGACGCGTTCCAGAACATCTTCCTGGGACAGAACAAGTTCGTGGCGGGGAGCGCCACCGAGCACAGGTCGGCCGGCGCGCAGGCGAGGGCCATCGGCCGCAACGAGAACGCCATCGGCTACGCCTCGTTCGTCAACACCCGGGGAATGCACGCCGTCCCCTACCGGGGCGTTGCCTGCAACCTGCGCAACGCGAAGTCCGGGCGCTACTTCGGTGCCCGTAACTTCTGGTTCGTCACCCGCGGCAAGCCGAAGGGCGCCACGAAGGCGTTCATCCGCTACATCCGGCGCAGCAGGGCAGCCAAGCGCATCATCGGCAGGGGCTTCATCCCCCTCCGCTAGATGGGAACTGCTGCCGCGAGAAGACCCCGGCGAGCCGCAAGCTCGCCGGGCCGGGGACGC
>Ga0208612_1000619_pt1 | contig 15049 bp, 20 predicted proteins | sample AntDryMetagUQ889_FD_188089 | JGI IMG/M metagenome (GOLD analysis project Ga0208612, IMG submission 188089) | Polar desert microbial communities from Antarctic Dry Valleys - UQ889 (SPAdes) | ecosystem: Environmental > Terrestrial > Soil > Desert | place: Antarctic Dry Valleys | collected 2008-12-31 | reverse complement strand
GAGGTCAGTCGGTGTAGTAGACCCCGTCGAGCGCGCCCCACGCCGCGGCGCTGAACACGGCGCAGGCCGTCTTCGCACGCGCGAACTCCCCGTCAGAGAGAGCCTCGATGCGCGCCGCGAGCATGGCGGGCTCATCGGTCTCGACCGCGTGCTCCACGAAGTATTGCTGGGCATCGGCGTCGACCGTGCCGGCGTAGTGCTCGCGGAGGCCCTCGAGCTTGGAGGAGGCTGTCCTTGGCTGCTGCACCTCGAAGCTGTACAGCGCGCCGAGGGACTCGGGGACCGATGCGAAGGCGTTCTCGCCGACGGCCAGCAGCGTCCTCGACTGTGGCCGGCTCATCTCGCCGCGGGCGTCCAATGCGCCGCGGAAGCGGGCCCAGAGCGCGTCGTGCTCGCGCTCCTCGGCCGCGTACTCGGGGTAGCCGATGCGATCCCAGCCGGCGTCGACGACGCCGATGAACGGCGCCCACTCGTCGGCGTACTCGGCGAGGCGCTCGATGGGCAGCGTGCCGGCGCGCCACTCGGTATAGAAGGGATGCTCATTGAGATCGAACTGGGCCACGATGGCGTCCAGCTCAGCGATGCGGCTGCTCATGGGACTGTCGGCACCTCGGTGTTGTGTGGGGGCGTGATGTCGGGAGCGTAGCAGCCACGCGGCTACATCGCGCGCAGGCCCAGCAGGTTGCGGGCGATGACCATGCGCTGGATCTGGCTCGTGCCCTCGCCGATCTCGGTGAGCTTGGCGTCGCGGAGATATCTCTCGACCTTGTACTCGGTGATGTAGCCATAGCCGCCGTGCACCTGGACCGATGCGTTCGTGGCCCGCATGGCGACCTCCGACGCGTAGAGCTTGGCCATGGCGGCCTCGGTGCTGTACGGGCGCCCCTGGTCCTTGAGCCACGCCGCGCGGTAGGTCATCAGGCGCGCAGCGTCGATCTCCAACGCCATGTCGGCGATCATGAACGCCACGCCCTGGAAGGTGCCGATGGGCCGGTCGAACTGCCTGCGCTCCTTCGCATACGCCGATGCGGCCTCGTAGGCCGCCTGCGCGAGGCCGAGCGCCATCGCGGCGATGCCGATGCGCCCGCCGTCGAGGGTCTTCAGGAAGAGCTTGTCCCCCTCCCCCTCGGGGCCGAGCATGTTCTCGGCGGGGACCTTGCAGTCGGTGAAGATGAGCTCGCCGGTGTTCGACGCGTGGAGGCCCATCTTCTCCTCCATGCGGCCGACGCTGAACCCGGGGGTATCGGCGGTGACGATGAAGGCGCTGATCTTGCCCGAGCCGACCTCGGAGTCCGTCACCGCGGTGATGATGTAGGTGCCGGCGACGCCCGCGTTGGTGATGAAGCGCTTGCCGCCGTTGATCACCCAGCACTCGCCGTCCCAGTGAGCTCGCGTGCGCGTTCCGCGCGAGTCGCTCCCCGCACCCGGCTCGGTGAGCCCGTATGCGCCGATGACCTCGCCGGACGCCATCGGCCGCAGGTAGCGCTCCTTCTGCTCGTCGGTGCCGGCGATCCAGATCGGGTTGCAGCCGAGGCTGGTGTGTGCGCTGATGATGATCCCCATGCTGCCGCTCACGCGGCTCAGCTCCTCGACGGTGATCGCGTAGGCCAGGCTGTCGAGCCCGGTGCCGCCGATCTCCTCGGGATACGGCACGCCCAGCAGGCCCAGGCCCGCCGCCTCGCGGACGAGGGCCATCGGAAACTCGGCCTTGCGCTCCATCTCGTCGGCGGCAGGCGCGATGCGCCCATCGGCGAAATCGCGCACGGTGCGACGGATCTCGGCGTGTTGCGGAGAGAGGTCAAAGTCCATGGGGGCGGGTGGCTCCGCTGCGATGACGGGGAGCTCGGGTCCGCCGAGTCTAGCGCACGACTGGGGTCAGGATCCCTTGCGCCAGCGCTCGAGGTCGCGCCGCACACGATGCTCCTCGGCCCGGTTCTGGTTGACGCGCCGTCGCCGGGTGGCGGCCGGTCGCGGGCGGTTGCGCTTCTGATGGTTGAGCTTGGCCATCGGTGTGTCTTCTCTGCTCGGCGAGGGTCGTGAGGCTCGTGCCTGCCCGATAGACGTACGAGCACTCCCGGCGGTTGCAGCGGAGCCACACGTGGCCCGTGATGTGCTGGCAGAATGCCGGCATGGCGCAGGCGGTATGGGTCGTCGACGACGACCAGCTGACACGGACGGCGATCCTCGCGGTGCTCACGGAGCTCGGCTACGAGACGCGCGGCTTCGGCAGCGCGGAGGAGCTGTACACCGCGCTCGTGGACGGCGCCGCGCACCCCCAGCTGCTCGTGCTCGATCAGCGGCTGCCGGACGAGGGCGGCTCGACCATCGTGCACTCGCTCCGCGAGCGGCCGCAGTACCGCGACATCCCGGTCATCTTCCTCACCGCCATCGACGACGAAGAGGCCGAGCGCCTCTCGGCGATCGCCCCGGTGGTGCGCAAGCCGTTCGACGTGGACGAGCTCGTGGCGGCCGTCAAGGCCCAGGTGGCGCCGGAAGGACCCACGCTCCCGCCCTGGCTCTAGGGCCCTTCGCCGGGCCGATCCGGCCCGAAGGCTGCAAGGACCGAGATCGGCACCGGCACGAGCGGCGGCCGGGGCGTGATCTGCGCGAGCGGGTCGTCAACCGAGAGCTCGAGACGGGCGGCCAGCCACGGGACGCAACGGCGGCCCTGGCACGGACCGAAGCCGATGCGCGTCGCGCGCTTCACCGCATCCACCGTCTCCCAGCCCGCCGCGATCGCCCGATACGCGGCATCGACGCTGATCCCGCGGCAGGCGCACGCCTGCCGCTCGAGCTCGCCGTGCACGGCGACGGGCCCGCTGCCCGCGAGAAGCGCCTCAAGGCGGCCGTCGGATCCCTCGACCACCAGCTGCGACGCGCGGATTTCCCAGGGCGTGACGGTGATGTCATTCATGGCGGCCGCACGCACGATGGTACGCGCGCCGTCATCGGTGAACCAGGCGTCGAAGACGATGGCGCCGCCGAACTCGGGCAGCTCGCCATCGGTGACCCGCAGCTCGGCGACGGTCGCGTCGCGCACCGCTTCCACCAGCAGCGCGCGGCGATCCGGCGCGCGCAGCCGCTCCCAGGCGGGCTCGCTCACGCGTCGTGCTCAGGGGCCAGGCGGCGGTAGCGCGACCCGAACCACAGGAGCGGGGCGGCGTCCTCGCGGTAGCCCGCCGCCACGATCTCGCCCACGAATATGGTGTGATCGCCGCCTTCATGGCGGTCGGTGATGCGGCAGTCGAAGTAGGCGATCGCGCCCTCGAGGATCGGCGATCCGGTCTCCGCCTCGTGCCACTCCGCGTCGCAGAAGCGCGTCAGCTTCGACGCGGTGGTGGGCAGGGCAAAGCACTCGGCCAGCGCCTGCTGGTCATCGGCGAGCACGCTCACCGCGAAGGCGTGGCTGCCCACGATCGCGCGGTGCGTCTCCGCCTGTCGTCCGATGCTCGCCATCATGAGCGGTGGATCGATGCTGATGCTCGCGATGCCGTTGGCGGTCATCCCGGCCAGCAGCGGGCCGTGGCGCGCCGCCACGACGCTCACGCCGGTGGCGAATCGGCCCATCATCGATCTCAGTCGTCGCCGCTCCTCGTCCTCCATCGGCAGAGCTACCGATACCGTTCGAGCTTCTCGAGGATGGCGCTGGTGGTCATCCAGTCCTGCGCCGTCGGCCGCTCGCCCGCGACGAGATGGAACAGCGGCACCGAGTTCCAGCACGGCCCATCGAGGTGCGGCACATGGATGCCGAGGTCCCCGCGGTCGAGCAGCGCCACCAGCGTCGCCCCGCGAGCGCCGGACTTGCCCAGCGCATGCTCGAACGTGGCGGAGAAATCGGCCGCGCCACCGAACTCGAGGCCGATGCGCATCGACGCCAGACCGGCCCCCGGAGCCTCGATCGGCAGTGCGGCACTCTCCTCGCTCACGTGAGCAGCGCCGCGATCCATGCGAAGACCACCGCCGAGCCGATGACGGCGAACGCCACCACGACCAGGAGCAGCGCGCCACCCGCCACCGAAGCCCAGATCGGCACGTCCGCCGGTACGGCACGCGCGGCGGGTGGCGTGCCGGGTCCCGGCCCGCCCGTGATCCACACCGCCAGCGCGTCGCCGTCGACGCGCACCTCCACCTCTTCGTCAAGCGGCATCACCACCAGCCGCTCGCCGGCGGGCAGCTTGTCGGTGGTCAGGAGGGCGCGTGCCCGGCCGTCGGTCCCTCGTTCGCGCACGAGCACCGCGGCGTCCTCGTCCGTGCTCAGCGCCATGGCCTCCAGGCGGCCGGAACGACCGATCGGCAGGCTGGCGGGGGGCGGCTCGCCCACGAAATCGCTCACGCCCTTCTCCTCTGTCATGCCGCGTCGCACAGCTCGATTGTGGCACGGCCCCCTATCCTGCGGCCGCGGACGACGCTATCGTCCGGCGGTGAGCGGCGACGACCCTCTGTCGAGTCAACCCTTCTCCTGGACGCGGCGGGCGGATGGCAGCGTGATCGTCAGCTACCACGCCGCGCCGGTCACCGCGCTGCGCGGGAACGCGGCAACGCGATTCCTCACGCGCGTCGACGGAGCCGATGAATCCGCCGCCCAGCAGCTCATGGCACGCGTCACGGGCAACTTCAAGCGCGGCAACGAGCGCCGCGGCGCCCGATGAAGGTGCGTGCGCCGCCGCTCGCGACCGATGAGCTCGAGACGGAGCGCCTGCTCCTGCGACAGTGGCGCGTCGGCGATTGGGGCGCGCTGCATCGCGCCTACGGCGACCCCGACGTCATGCGCTGGCACGGGCGACCTGATGCGTTGACGCTGCCTGAGACGGCGTACGCGGTGGGCCGCATGTCGGCCCAGTGGGATGAGCGCGGCTACGGCATGTGGGCGGTCGAGGAGCGCGACGGCGGGGAGCTCATGGGCCGCATCGGCCTCCTCTACCACCCCGACTCGCCGGCCGGCGAGGATCGCGTCGAGATCGCGTGGACGCTCCAGCAGGACCGATGGGGCCGCGGCTACGCGACGGAAGGTGCGCGCGCCGCGCGCGATTGGGCGTTCAGCCGCCTCGACATCCCGCGTCTCATCAGCATCACCATCCCGGAGAACCGTCGCTCCTGGCACGTGATGGAGAAGCTCGGCCTGACGCGCCGTGGAGAGCCGCGACCGTGGCACGGATTCGACGTCGAATGGTGGGCGCTCGACCGGGCCGACTGGGAACGCTCGGTGAATCCCACCCCACGGGACGAACGGCGCCTCAGCGGCTGAACTTGCGTGGGCGCGGACGCCTAGGCGACCCGCCTGGTCCTCTTGTTGACGTAGTCGACCAGGACGTACTCGCCGAGGTGCTCCGGCTCGACGTAGAAGGCTCGGCCGCGGTTGATGCGCGACATGAGGTCAACGAACTCGGAGAGGTGCCGCGACTTCTCGAGCATGAACGTGTTGATGACGATCCCCTCGCGGGTGCATCGGCCCACCTCGCGGAGCGTGGACTGCACGGTGCGCAGCGTCGGCGGGTAGGCGAACTCGACCTGCCCGTTCTCGATGTGCGCGGTCGGCTCGCCGTCGGTTATGACCACGATCTCCTTGTTGCCGCCCGGCGACCGCCCGAGCAGCTGCCGCGCGATGATGAGCGCATGCTGGAGGTTGGTCCCGTACTCGAACTCGTATGGCGAGAGCATCGGGATCGACTCGGGCTTCAGCTGACGGGCGTAGTACGCGAAGCCGACCACGAACAGCCGGTCGCGCGGGTACTTGGTGTGGATGAGCGTGTGGAGCGCCATGGCCACCTTCTTGGCGGCCGATGAGCAGCCGCGCAGCAGCATGGATCGGCTCATGTCGAGCAGCAGGACGGTGGAGGACAGGGTCGTCTCTTCCGAGCGGCTGACCTCGAAGTCCTCCGCGCCGATGCGCACCGGCGTTCCGGGGCCGCCGCGGGCCATGGCGTTGAACAGGGTGCGATTGATGTCCACCGCGAAGGGGTCGCCCCACTCGTAGCGCTTCGTCTCGTCCGTCGGCTCGCCGCCGCGACCGGGCGAAGGCAGCGCGTGGCCGCCGAAACCCTCACGACGCAGGCGGCTGAAGATGTCGGTGAGCGCGCGCATGCCGAGCTTGCGAGCCGCTCGTGGGGTGAGCTCCATGCGGCCGCCCTCGCGCTCGAGGTAGCCCGCCTCCTCGAGCGCTCGCGTCAGCTCGCGCAGCTGTTCGAGGTCGCCGAGCGCATCGTCACCGGCGAGATCGCGCAGTACATCGGCGTCGACCTTCTCGAGCGCGTCGGGGTCGCGAGCGGCGGCGAGCGCCTCCTCCATCGAGTCGTACTGCTGCTGGCGGTCGATCGCGGCGAGCGCATCGGCCAGTCCCATCGGCTCGTCGCCCTGGAACGGGTATGGCTCGCCGAACGGCAGGTCGGGGCGCGCGGCCTGAAGGTTGCCCGCCAGGCGCGCCATGTCGATCTGGAGCCGATCGTCGCGCAGCAGGTCGTCCATGAGGCTCCGCAGCTCCTCGCGCATCTCCGGAGACAGGGAGCTGAGCAACGACGCCATCTGCGACGCCTGGCGGTGGAGGTGCTCGATGAGCTCGTCGACGTTCGCGATGCCCGGCGGGAAGTAGCCGCCGTGCTTCCCCATGAAGGCGGCGAAGTCGTCGGGCGTATCCGCTCCGGCGGCGTGCTTCTCGAGGAGCGCGTTGAGGTCGCGGACCATCTCGCGCACGCCGTCGAGATCCTCGGGGGTCACCCGCTCGACCCCTTCCTTGAGCCCGGCAAAATACGTCTGGAGCATCTGCCGGCGCAGCTCGTCGGTGAGCTCGGCAAAGGCGTTCCGCGCCGCGTCGTCCATGAACTCATAGTCGCGCAGCCCGTGGAGGCGCCCCGCCAGGTTCGGCGGCAGCGCATCGAGCCGGTTCTCGCGCTGGCGAGCGGTGCGACGGGTGACCTGCTCGGCCATGCGCGCCTGTTCCTGCTCCGCGCCCGGCGGCGCGTCGAGCGCTCGCTGCTCCGATGCCCGGACCCGCTCGCCGATCCCCTCGCGCTCGGTCTCGAGGATCTCCTCAAGCCGCCGATTGAGGTCATCGAGCACGCCGTCGAGGTGCGCGCCCTCCAGCTCTGCCTGGCGACGCGCCCGCAGCCGCTCGGTGATGCGACGCAGGCCGGGGATGTCGCCTCCGCGCGTGCCGCGCAGGCCGCGCTGCATGAGCCGCTGGAGCGCACGACGCAGGTCTCCCTCCGCCAGGATGTCGTCCGACAGCGCGTCGAGCACGTCGTCCGCGTCGAAGGCGGGCAGCTGCTGCGACCCGTCCCATCTCGTGTAGCGGTACGTGCTCATCGGGTCAGCAGCCTAGGCTCATCGGTGCGGCGCGTCCACGAGCGGGCGCTACGGCAGCTCAGGCAGGGGAATCGGCTCCGGCGGCGGGCCGTCCGGATCCGTCAGCCGCATCCCGTACCAGGCGACATCGTGCCAGGCGCCCAGCTTGAAGCCGACGCGCTCGTAGGTGCCGACGAGGCGCATGCCGATCCCCTCGTGCAGCGCGACGCTCGCGACGTTCGGCAGCGCGATGCCCGCGTAGACGTTCACGAACCCCTGCCGACGGAGGATGGCGAGCAGCTCGGCGTAGAGGAGGCGGCCGATCCCGCGACGAGCGAACCCGCGAGCCACGTACACCGAGATGTCTACGGACCATCGGTAGCCCGGCCGCTCATGATGCCGGCTCGCGTACGCGTAGCCGACCACCTGGCCGTCATCCTCGGCGACGAGCCATGGCGTCCGAAGGAGCGTGGATCGCATCCGCTCGGCCAACTCGGCAGCCGTCGGAGCCACCTCCTCGAACGTGGCGATGGAAGCCTCCACCGCAGGTCCGTAGATGGAGGCGACGGACTCCGCGTCGCGCGCTGGATCGGCCCATCGGACGTGCATGGCCGCGCAATCGTGACCGATCTCCGTGCCGGGGTCCCACGCCTCCATCCCCAACGCAGCAACTTGCCTTGTGCAATGTGTAACCTGCGCCGTTCTCAATGGGTCGGGCGAGCGCCGTCGGGTCAGCCGGTGTACGCTAAGCGACCATGACAGAACGATGCATCCACGGCTTCGACCCGCAGCATTGCGCCGCCTGCCGCCGATGCCCTCATGGACTCGCCGAGGCCCGCTGCGCGGCCTGCAACCCGAAGACCGCTCGCGAGGCGACCGCGATGCTCGCCAACGATGGACCCCGGCCCTCGGAGGAGCATCGCGGCTACGAGCTGCTCTACGCCGCCGGTGAGCGCAGCTGGTACATCAAGGCCGACGCCGAGGCCCCGCGCTCGACGCAGTCGTATCGGTCCGCCTTCACCGCACGCCGCGCCATCGACGCGATGCTCGACGCTCCTGCGGTCCCGGCCGGCAAGAACGGCAAGAAGGAAAAGAAGCAGCGCGCGTAGCGCCTTTCCCTCTTCAGTCGGCGACAACCTCGACCCCGCCGGGCTAGTCCTCGGAGCCGGTTCCCACGGTCAGGCGGCGGCCACGGCCGAGCAGTCGAGGCAGATACGGCAGGAAGAGCGCGGCGGCGGCGAAGAGCAGGATCACCAGTGAGATCGGCCGCGTCACGAAGACGCTGAGATCTCCTTCCGAGATCTGAAGGGCCCGCCGGAACTGCGCCTCCATGAGGGGGCCCAGGATGACGCCCAGGATCATCGGCCCCACCGGGAAGTCGTACCGGCGCATGAAGAAGCCGGCGACGCCGATGAGGTACATCACGAACACGTCGATGAGCGAGTTCGAGAGGCTGTAAACGCCCAGCGTGGCGAAGACGAGGATCGCGCCGTAGAGCAGGGCACGCGGGATCGCCAGGATCTTCACCCAGATCCGGATGAGCGGCAGGTTGAGCACGAGCAGCATCACGTTGCCGATGTAGAGGCTGGCGATGAGCGCCCACACCAGGTCGGGCGAGTTCGTGAAGAGCAGCGGGCCCGGCTGAAGGTTGTAGATCTGGAACGCGACGAGGAGGATGGCCGCCGTCGCCGACGTGGGGATGCCCAGCGTCAGGAGCGGGACGAGGACGCCGGAGAAGGCCGCATTATTGGCAGCCTCTGGCCCCGCAACGCCTTCGATGGCACCTCTCCCCCACGGGGCGCGCGGGTTGAGCCGCTTCTCCAGCGTGTAGGACAGAAACGTCGGAATCTCGGCTCCTCCGGCCGGCAACGCCCCGATCGGAAAGCCCAGAGCCGTGCCTCGGAGCCAGGGCTTCCACGAACGGCGGAACTCGTCGCCGTTCATGAGCAGCCGGCCCTTGACCGGGATGATGTCCTCCCTGTCGTGGCGGAGCCGAGAGGCCACGTACAGCGCCTCGCCCACCGCGAAGAGCCCGACCGCGACGACCACGACGTCCAGACCATTGAGCAGCTGCGGCACGCCGAACGTGAATCGCGCTTGACCGGTGAGGTTGTCGATGCCGATGAGGCCGATGAACAGCCCCAGGAACAGGCTGATCATCCCGCGCAGGAGCGAGCGGCCGATGAGCGCGGTGACGCTCACGAAGGCCAGCACCATGAGCGCGAAGTAGTCCGCCGGTTGGAACGCGCGCGCGAGGAACGCAATCGGCGGGGCGAGGAAGGTGATGGCCAGCGTCGAGATCGTGCCGGCCACGAATGAGCCGATCGCGGCGGTCGCGAGCGCGGCGCCGCCACGGCCCTGCTTTGCCATCTGGAATCCCTCGATGGTCGTGACCACGGACGCGGACTCGCCCGGAGTGTTGAGCAGGATCGAGGTGGTCGACCCGCCGTACATCCCGCCGTAGTAGATGCCGGCGAACATGATGAACGCGCCGGTCGGCTCGAAGTTGTAGGTGAGCGGCAGCAGCAGGGCCACCGTGAGCGCCGGGCCGATTCCGGGCAGCACCCCCACCAGCGTCCCGAGCGTGACGCCGATAACCGCGAAGAGCAGGTTCTCCGGACTGAGCGCCGCGCCGAAGCCGCCGGCGAGGTCACCGAGGACGTCCACCTCGGTGCCTACAGCCCCACGAGGTCCAGCACGCCCGATGGCAGCCGGACTCCGAGGAAGCGCGTGAAGGCGAGGTACACGACGATCGCGATGGCGAAACCGATCACCGCGTCACGCAGCAGGTGCCGGCTGCCCAGCACGCGGGCGGTGAGGGGCAGGAAGAGCCCCGTTGCCAGCACGTACCCGAGCCCCGGGACCACCACGCCAACGAGCCGGAAGCCGTTCAGCGCCACCGCGTAGAGGACGAGGATGCCGAGGATGATGCCCACCGTCGGCCAGTGCGTCGCGATCTCCTCCTCGGACGAGCGCGCCGCAAGATCGGCGTCGATCGTCCGCGCGAGGGTGCACCTCACGGCGAGGACAACCCCCAGGAGCAGCAGCACGCCAGCGACGACGAGCGGGATCGTCGTCGGGCCAACGACGCTGTACCCGCGCGTCGACCCGATCTGGAGCGCCTGCTGAAGGAGGAGCCCGGCGAGCGCGACCAGGAAGACCGCGACGAGGCGCGGACCGAGGAGGCTGCCGCTTTCCTGTTCTGCGGCACCCCCCGATCCGCGCTCGTCCATCGGTCCGTCCCCTAGTCGATGAGGCCGATCTCGCGGAGGACGGTCTCGACGCGTGCCGTCTCCTCGTCCAGGAAGGCGTCGAACTCGTCCCCGGCCCGGAAGAAGTCTCCCCAGCCGTTGTCGGCCAGCGCCTGCTGCCAGGCCTCCGAGTCGTGCATCTCGGTGATGAGCTGCACGACAGCCGCGCGATCGCCGTCACTCAGGTCCGGCGGCCCCACGACGCCACGCCAGTTCTCGAGCACCACGTCGAGGCCGGAGTCCGCGATGGTCGGCGCATCGACCCCCTCCGGAGCTACCTCGCCGGAGACCGCCAGCCAGCGCATCTCGCCCGCGGCCACCTGATCGGTGAACTCGCTCACGCCAGAGACACCGGCGGTGACAGCACCCGACAGGATCGCGGTGATCGCCTCGCCACCGCCCGAATGCGCGACGTAGTTGATTCCCGACGGCTCGATGCCGGCGGCCTGCGCCATGAGGCCCACCAGGATGTGGTCGGTCCCACCCGCGGAGCCGCCGCCCCACGATATGGAGGTCGGATCCGCCTTCCAGGCCTCGACCAGATCCTCAAGCGTCTCGTACTCCGAGTCCGGCTTGACCACGATCCCCTCCTGCTCGGAGGTGAGGCTGGCGATCGGAGTCACTTGATCGAGAGTCACGGCCGAGTCGTTGGTTCGGATGGCACCGACCATCACGAGGCCCATGACCATGAGCTGATGGGGGTTGCCGGCATGGTTCTCCACGAACTCCGCAAGGCCGATGGTGCCGCCGGCGCCGCCGACGTTGTAGACCTCGGCACCGACGCCGCCGACCTCCTCGATGACCGGCTGCATCGCACGCGACGTGCTGTCCCACCCACCACCCGGATCGGCGGGCGCCATGATCGCCAAATCCTCGGCGGGGTACCCCGCCGTCGGTTCGCCGCCGCCGTCCGCCGGCGCTTCCGTTGCCCCACCGCCGCCATCGCTGAGCGTGGTGCATGCCGCGAGCACCATGACAAGTGCGACCGCCATGGCGAGCCAAGCGCGCGCACGCGTCCGTGTCTCCATCTCTCCTCACCTCATGATCGGATGTTCAGTCTTGCTGCCAGCGAGCAAGCGGTGTGCCGCGCGCACGCGAGCCATCTTCCCAAGAGTTAGCGGCGCTCCTCGCGGAACGCCAGGAACGACACGCCGATGATGAGCCCCGCGGCCACGATCAGGCCGATCAGCGTGAGCGGCGGACCCGCCTCCTCCGCGAGGACGGCGTTCGAGGCGTTGGGCGGTTCCCAGCCGGCCGGAACCGGGCCGGCCATCCCGCTGCCATCGGGCCACATGACGCACACCATTCGATCGATCATCGGCTCCATGCCGGGGGGCATCGGTCCAGGCCCGTGAATGTTGACCGCATCCGCGGTCACCCAGACCATGCCGATGCGCTGGGCATCAGGGCCACCGCCGAACTCGTCGAGGCCGATCGCAGCCAGCGACGTCTCTCCGCTGAACGCGAACGCCTGCGCCTGCTCGCAACCCATCCCCGCGATGGCCGGGTCGACGGCTGGCCCGCTGACCGCCTGGCAGGCGCCGAGCACCAGGCTGAGCACAACGGTCGCCCCGGAAAGAACCGCCCGGGGCGTCCAGCGGCGTCTCCTTGCGTACGAGGCTGGACGGCGCATGTCACGATTGTCGCAGGGCAGTCCACCCGGTCAGCATCGGCAAGCCGGCTGCTTCCCTCATCGCGCGGACCGCGCTGGCGGTGCGACCTGGAGCAGGAGGGTCTGAAATGCCCAAGGCAGGCAAGATCGTCGGTGACGTCGGCAAGACGGTCGGTGACGTGAGCAAGACGGTCGGCAAGACCGGCAGACGCGTCGGCAAGACGGTCGGCAAGCACGGGAAGAGCGTTGGCAAGACCGTGGGCAAGGCGGTCGGCAAGACCGGCAAGAACGTGGGCAAGACGGTCAGCAGGGTCGCCGGAGAGGTGGCGAAGACGGTCGGCGACGCGCTTCCGACCTCGGGCTCGAAGACCCGCGCCAGATCGAGCGCTCGCTCGGCCACGCGGAGCCGGCCAGCGGCCGCCAAGTCCAGGTCGACAGCCGCGAAGTCAAAGTCCACCGCGGCGAAGCCGGCAGCGAAGAAGCCCGTGGCCAGAAAGGCGCCCACCGCCACGAAGCGCTCCACCAGACCCTAGCCGAAGAGCCCGTAGGCCGGGGCCCGCCGGCGGTCCGATCTGTCTCGGCCCTCAACCCGCGTTCGCGTCGGCGGCCTTCAGATCAGCCGACGGCGATCGGCTCGCGTGGGGTGGCCTTCTCGAGCGCCGGCTGCAGCTCGTCGCGCCAGAAGGTGAAGAAACCTTCCTGGTCAGGCCCGACCTGGTGGATGTACACGCTGTCGTAGCCCGCATCGATGTACTCCTGGATCGACTCCACGTAGCGCTTGACCTTCGGGCCGACCGGCATGCTCTCGACGAGCTTCTCGGGCGTCACGAGCTCGGCCGCCTGGTCGAAGTGGCGCGGCAGCGGAAGCTCCTGTGACAGGTCGCCGGGCACCCCGCCATTGCGCCAGATCTTGTGGAGCGTTCTCGCGCCGTCGCCCTCGGTGCCCGCCCAGCACACCGTTGCCTTGCCGAAGGTCGGCTTTCCCTCGCCTCCGGTGCTGCGGAACGTCTTCACCACCTGCGCGTCCGGGGTCGTACCGATGAACCCGTCGCCCATCTCGCCGGCGAGCTCGGCTGACTCGGGACCGGACGCCGCCACCATGATCCGCATCGGCTCCGCTGGCAGGGTGTAGAGGCGCGCGTTCTCGACGGTGTAGTACTCGCCGCGATAGCTGAAGAGGTCGCCCTCCCACAGCCCGCGCATGATCTCGATGGCCTCCACCAGCATCGCGCGGCGGTCGTCGTAGATCGGCCAGCCGTCGCCCAGGATGTGCTCGTTCAGGTTCTCGCCGGTGCCCACACCGAGGAAGAAGCGGCCCTCGAACAGGTCGGCGGTGGTTGCCGCGGCGTGGGCGATGATCGCGGGGTGCGTGCGGATGATCGGCGCGGTCACGCCGGTCCCGATCTCGAGGGTCTTCGTCTCGCGCGCGATCCCGCCCAGCACGCTCCACACGAAGGGCGAATGGCCCTGATCGTCCAGCCATGGATGGAAGTGGTCGGAGATGAGCGCGAACTCGAACCCGGCCTCCTCGGCCAGGGCCGCGTTGCGAACGAGATCGCGTGGGTTGTGCTCTTCGCTGCTGAGCGCGTAACCGAATCTGGTCATGGTGCCGTCCGTCGCACGTGCCGTGCCGCGTGTGACCTGGCGCGCGAGCTCAGCGCTCGACATCGGGCACGGCGCCGAAGGCCAGCTCCTCGTCCATGCTCTGGCCTGTCCGATCGCGAGTCCATACGCATTCGGCCTGCCAAACGTGAAAGCTCGCGGCCAGCGTGAGCTGACCGCGAGCGTCAACGAAGGAGCGGCCGAGCGGCTAGCGGCGCAGGTTGATGCCACCTCCGCCGAACAGGAACGCAGCCGCAAACGCGGCGAGCCCGATCCCGATCAGGTTGATCGTCCCGAGTGCGACTCCGAACCCGACGAGCAGGAAGCACACCACCGCGACGATGAGCAGTATCGATCCGATTGACACCGGTAAACCCTCCTTGACCTTCTCTCTCCTGAAATGAGGCGGACTTCGCCCCTAGGAGCCCGTGCCGGCGCCTGCGCCAGCACCAGAACGGAGCTGCGAGAGGCGAGATTCGACCTCGGCCTCGGTGTCCGCATCCTCGAGGGAGGCGAACTCTTCCTCGAGCGAGCTCGCGGCAACCTCGCTCATGCCACGCGCCATGGCCTCCTCGCGACGAACCCGCTCCTCGAAGCGGTTGAGCTCCGAGGTCGGATCCATGACCGAGACATCGCGGACGGCCTCCTGCACCTGCCGCTGGGCCGAGGCCATCTTTGCCCGCGAGACAAGCTCGTCGCGCTTCTGGACGAGCTCCTCGCGCTTCGCGCGGAGCTTGTTGAGGCCATCCTTGAGGCTGTCGGTCAGCTCGGTCTGCTGCGCGATCTGCGTCTCGAACGTCTTCGTCTGCGTCTCGAAGCTGATCTGCCGCCGGATGGCGATCTTCGCCAGCTCGTCGAACCGGGTCGCATCGGCGTCGTTACTGGCTGATCGCGCCTCATCGGCCTTGCGAGCGGCAGCCTGGGCCTTCGAGCCCCAGTCGCTCAGCGCGGACTGCGCCTCGCGCTGGTCCTCCTCGAGGAGCCGCAGGTTGCCGACGGTCTGCGCAACCGCCTCCTCGGCCTCGGCGATGTTGTTCGTGAAGTCACGCACCAGCTGGTCGAGCATGCGCTCCGGGTCCTCGGCGCTGTCGAGCATGGAGTTGATGTTTGCGCGCATCAGCTGTCCGATGCGCCCCAGGATCGTCGTCTGCGCCATTTCCTCAGGTCTCCTTCGTGATCTGCCATTTGTGTGATCGGTCGGAATGAACCGATGCGAAAGTCGTGCCTACCAGCCGCCACCGCGGGAGCGACCGCCGCCACCGCCGCCGCCGAAACCGCCGCCGAACGAGCGGCCTCCTCCTCCCCG
>Ga0208612_1000618_pt1 | contig 15057 bp, 15 predicted proteins | sample AntDryMetagUQ889_FD_188089 | JGI IMG/M metagenome (GOLD analysis project Ga0208612, IMG submission 188089) | Polar desert microbial communities from Antarctic Dry Valleys - UQ889 (SPAdes) | ecosystem: Environmental > Terrestrial > Soil > Desert | place: Antarctic Dry Valleys | collected 2008-12-31 | reverse complement strand
TCGACCGGCTGCTGGGCCGGCTCTTCACGGCGCCTCACCACCGGCGGGCGCCTGTCCTGAGCGGCCCCCAGCTCGACGACGCTCGGGCCTATGACGCCGCCCACCGGGCGCTCAACGAGCTTGGAAACCTGCTCGCGGCCGATCCCGAGGTGGTGCTCGACGCACGCAGGGTGCACGACACGCTGGGCGAGCTTGCCGTGCGGGTGGGCGAGAACCCTCAGCCCGACCGCGTGCAGGTCGCGAGCCCGCGGGAGGTCCGCGCCCGGCGCTTCGAGGCCGTTTTCGTCTGCGGGCTCAACGAGGGCGAGTTTCCGCGCGGCGGCTTGTCCGATCCTTTCCTTCCCGACGAGGACCGCCGCCGCCTGGCCGCCGCGAGCGAGCTCATGCTGCCGCTGCGCGAGGACCGGATGGAGCGCGAGCGCTACCTCTTCTACGTCTGCGCCTCGCGCGCCGAGCGGCTGTTGGTGCTCTCCTCCCGCTACTGCGACGAGGAGGGCGACCCGGAGACGCAGTCGTTCTTCGTCGAGGATGCCCGTGAGCTGTTCGATGCGCTGCCCCAGCGACGGCGTTCGCTCTCGGAGGTGACCTGGGAGCCCGAGGACGCCCCCACCTCCGCAGAGCTCGAGCGATCGCTCGCGGCCCGGGGCCGGCGAACGCAAGAGCCCGAGCCGGCCGCCTTGACCTCCGAGGCGCTGCTCGCCGAGCTGGCCTCCAAGGAAGCCGTGGCGGCCAGCGCGCTGGAGAAGTACGCCGACTGCCCGGTCAAGTGGGTGGTGGACAGCCTCCTGCGTCCCGAGGCGCTCGAGCCCGACCCCGAGCAGATGGTCCGCGGGCAGTACGCCCACAAGGTGCTCGAACGGACGTACACGCGCCTGCGCGAAGAGACCACCACCAAGCGCGTCACGGCGGCGAACCTGCCCGACGCCGAGCGGATCCTGCTCTCCGAGCTCGAAGCCCACCGCGGCGAGTTTCGCCTCTCGCCCAAGCAGACCCGCGTGCGCGCCGCGGTGCGCCGGCTGGAGTTCGACCTGCTGCGCTTCCTGCGCTGGGAGGCGGAGGCCGAGACCCTGTTCGAGCCCGAGCACCTCGAGCTCGAGTTCGGGCTGGGTGGCGACGAGCCCGTCGAGGTGGCGGGGGTGAAGCTGCGTGGGAAGGTCGACCGCGTGGACGTCTTCGACGGCCAGGCCCTCGTGCGCGACTACAAGACCGGCAAGAAGGCGGACTCGTACAAGTGGGCGAACTGGGAGAAGGAGAACCGCTTCCAGGCGGCGCTCTACATGCTCGCCGTGCGCGACCGCTTGGGGCTGACGCCCGTAGCCGGGGTCTACGAGCCCTTGGGCAGCGAGGTCCGCAGGCCTCGGGGGCTGGTGTCAAAGGACGTCGAAGCTCTCGGCACGGGCTGGGTGAAGACAGACCTCGTCGAGCCCGAGCAGTTCGAGCAGGTGCTCGCCGCGGCCCAAGAGCGGATCTCGGCGACCGCGGAGCGGATGCGCCGGGGCGAGCTCGGGTGCGACCCGGACAAGTGCGGCTTCGACGGAACCTGCTCCTACCCCTCGATCTGCCGCTCGGAGGACTGAGTCTTGGAGTTCACCGCAGAGCAGCGGAGCGCGATCGAGCGCCGCGACGTGTCGCTGCTGGTGCGTGCCGGGGCGGGCACGGGCAAGACATCGGTCCTGGTCGAGCGCTTCGCCCAGGCGGTGATGGAGGACGAAGTCGCCGTAGACGCGATCCTCGCCATCACCTTCACCGAGAAGGCGGCGTCCGAGATGAAGGAGCGCATCCGGGCGCGGCTGCTCGCGCTGGGCAAGCGAGACGAGGCCCGCCAGGCCGAGGGCGCCTGGGTCTCGACCATCCACCGATTCTGCGCGCGGGTGCTGCGCGCGCACGCGCTGAGCGCCGGGATCGACCCCGAGTACCGGGTGCTCGACGAGCTCGAGACCCAGCGGCTCAGCCTCGACGCCTTCGACCGCGCCCTGGAGGAGCTGCTGGCCGAGTCCGCGGGAACCGACCGGCTCGAGCTCGTGGCCGCCTACACGCCGGACCGCTTGCGCGACATGGTGCGCACCGCGTACTCGAACCTGCGCAGCCGGGGAGAGCGCCACCCGCGCCTCGACCCGCTTCCCGAGCCCTCCGACGGGCTCGCAGAGGCCGCTCGCCTGACGGCGGCAGTGCTCGGCGCGACCAGCGATCTGGGCTCCGCGAAGCCGATGAAGCAGGTGACTCAGGCGCTGGAGCGACTGGAGGCGTGTCGGGAGGCGCTGGGCGGCTCGGTCTCCGAGGCCGCTCTCCTGGACCGGTTCAAGCTCAGCGGCAGCGCGAACGCGCTGAAGTCCGATGCGTGCGAGGAGTACCGGCATGCGCTCGGGGAGTACCGCGCTGTGGTGCTGGCGCGCGCCGAGCGCCGCCACCACGCCCTCCTGCGCGTGCTGCTCGACCTCTACGGAGGGGCCCTGGAGAAGCTCAAGAGCGATCGCTCGGGCCTGGACTTCGAAGACCTTCAGCTGATCACCCGCGACCTTCTGCGGGGCGACGAGGCCATCCGGCAGGGCTACGCGGAGCGCTTCGCGCACGTGATGGTGGACGAGTTCCAGGACGTCAACCCGCTTCAGAACGAGCTGCTCGGGCTGCTCGAGCGGGGCAACCTGTTTCGTGTGGGCGACGAGAAGCAGTCGATCTACGGGTTTCGCCACGCCGATGTCGGGGTGTTCGCACGCCACCACGCCGAGGCGAGCCACGAGGGCCGCGCGCAGAGCGTGACCACTAACTTCCGCAGCCGCCGGGAGGTGCTCGACGCCGTGGACCTGGCGTTCGAGCGCACCTGGGGTGAGGACTTCGAGGCGCTGCGCGCCGGCCGCGACGATCCACCGTCGTCTGCCCCCTGCGTCGAGCTGCTGGCCGTGGACAAGAAGCACGGTTGCTGGGACGAGCTGGACGAGGACGCCTTCGGGCGCTCGCTGCGCGCCGCGCCACGCTGGCGCGCGGCCGAGGCACGACTGCTGGCCCGTCGTCTCGAGGAGCTCGCAGGGGAGACCGGGCACGGATGGGGAGACATCGTGGTGCTCATGCGCGCCACGACTCACATGACCTACTACGAGCGCGCGCTGGAGGAGCGCGGCATCCCGACCCACGTCGTGGGCGGTCGGGGCTACTGGAGCCAGCAGCAGGTGGGCGACCTGCGCCACTGGCTCGCCGCGCTGGCCAACCCCCTGGACGAGCTCTCGCTGCTGTCAGTGCTTGCCTCTCCGCTCGTGGGCATCTCGTTGGACGCGGTGACGCTCGTCGGCATGCGCGCCGAGCGCGTGGGCCGCGACCCCTGGTGGGCCCTGCAGGAAGCATTTGCGGGAGACGACCCGAGCAACCTGCTGGCCGACCTTCCGGGCCCCGACCGCGTCCGCCTGGAGCGCTTCGTGGACGCCTTCGCCCGGGAGCGGGCCGACGCCCCGCGGGTGTCGCTCGAGCGCCTGATCGACCGCGCGGTCACGGTTACCGGGTACGACCAGCACGTGCTCGCGCGCCCGGCCGGGGACCGGCGGATGGCCAACGTGCGAAAGCTCATGCGCATGGCCCGCGAGTTCGAGGCCGACGAGGGCCGCGACCTGCGCTCGTTCATCGACTTCGTCGCCGAGCGCGACCTGATCTCGGGGCGCGAGGGCGAGGCGCCGCTGGAGGCCGAGGAGCTGCAGCGCGTACGGCTGATGACCATCCACCGCGCGAAGGGCCTCGAGTTCCCGGTGGTGTTCGTGGCCGACCTGGGCAAGGACGGCCACGAGGACCATGGGCCGCTTCGCCTCTCCGAGGACGGGCGCCTCGGCCTGCGGCTGTCCTCGCTGGGTGCGGCCGCCGTGCCGACCGCCGAGCTCGAGCGCATCAAGGAAGAGCAGCGACTGCGCGACGAGGCCGAGGAGAAGCGCATCCTCTACGTCGCGCTCACGCGCGCCAAGGAGCGTCTCGTGCTCAGCGGGGCGACCGACCTGCAGGGGCGTCCCGAGCCCAAGCCGCTTTCCGAGCCGCTGCGCTGGCTGTGGCGCTCGCTGGTGCCGGGTCTGCCCGGCGACGAGGCGAGCGGTGTGCACATCGACAGCTGGCAGGGCCGCGAGGTGCCGGTCCGCTGGGAGCGCTTGGACTTCGCGAACCTCGACGAGCAGCTGCCCCTCCCCGACCGGGTCCCCACCCGGCCCGCCCCCGAGCCGGATGGCTCGCTCGCCCCACCGTCCTTGGAGCTCGGCGTGCTGGCCGCGCCGCGCGCCCTCCCCGTCTCGCGGCTGAGCTACTCGGGCCTCGAGGCCCACCGGCGCTGCGGCTATCGCTTCTATCTCGATCGCGCGCTGCGCCTGCCCGGTGCGGACGAGCTCGGGCAGGATGGGCCGCTTTCGCCGCAGGCCGACCGTTCGCTGGATGAGGCCCCGGCGCAAGGCCTGCCGGCTCTGTTGCGGGGCTCTCTCGTGCACGAGCTGCTGGAGCACTTGGACGTCCGCCGGCCCGTGACGCCCTCAGCGCGCGAGGTGGCGAAGCTGCTGGAGCGCGAGGGCGTCGAGGTGCGCGAAGAAGACGTGGCCGACCTACGGGACATGGTCCAGCGCTTCGCGGGATCGAGCCTGCGCGAGCGCCTTGCCCGGGCTCGGCGCGCGCGGGCCGAGCTTCCGTTCGCGTTCACCCTCGTTCCGCCACGCGCGGGGGGGCGCAGCCTGCTGGTGAACGGCTTCGTGGACGTATACGCGGTGGAGGACGACCGCACGCTGATCGTCGACTACAAGAGCGACCGGCTGGGCGCCGAAGACGACCCCCGCGAGATCGTCGAGGATCATTACGGCACCCAGCGCGTCGTCTATGCCTTGGCCGCGCTGCGGGAGGGCGCGGCTCGGGTGGAGGTGGTGCACGTGTTCCTCGAGCGTCCCGACGAGCCGGCGTCGGTGGTCTGGGAGGCCGCGGATGCGCCCGAGCTCGAGCGCAGGCTGCTCTCGCTGGCCGCCGGCGTGGTGGAGGGCCGCTTCGAGCCGACCGCCGAGCCGCACCGCGAGCTGTGCGCATCGTGCCCCGGACAGCCGGCGTTGTGCAGCTGGCCGCCGGAGCGCACCCTGGGCTTTCGGGCCGTCGCCGCGGGATAGTGTCCCGCCGGTGGCGGGCCAGCGAGCGGCAGCGTCCCGAGCCCTTGTCGAGCACTGGCCCTCGGCGTGGCGGCCCGAGGTCGAGGACAGGGTGGCCGTGACCGCGTTCGTCCTCTTGCTGTGCACGCACGAGTGGGTGCACCGGAGGGTCGAGTCGATCACGTTCATCGACGAAAACCGGATCCGCCGCCGAGTATCCGTCGACTTCACGCTGCCCGACCTGCCCCGCGAGCTCCTCAGGACCACCCGCATCCGGGGGAAGTCCGCCGCGTACGTGCCGTTGACCTTGCTGCGCAAGCGGACGGTGGTGAACTTCGACCTGCACGATGAGGACGGGAGGAGCCTTCCGCTGCTCTCGCGCCGCCAGAACAACGCCGTGGGCGCGACGATGCTGTGCCTCCTCGCCGAGGCGGTGCTTGGCGGCTCGCTTCCCGAGGACCTCCAGCGGGACCTCTGCACCATCGCGACGCATCGACAGGAGCCAGCCGCCGAGGCATTCCGCAGCCTCCGCGATCCGCCCCGAGATTGCCGGTCGGCTGACGAGCGAGCGCTCCTCGTCGAAGAGCCGCGAGTGATGACCGTGGCCGAAGATCTGACCAACAACTTCCTGCTGCTGGTGCCGATCGCGGCCGACCTCGAGGCTCGGCGCGTCATCAAGTTCTCGTACGAGGAGAGACCGGGCGCCGAGATCGACCGCTCGCTCTGGCGCTCGCTTCCGGAGACGATGAACTGGAGCGACGTGCCGCTGCTGCTGCCGGCCTCCTCCCTCGGCGCGGCCGGGAGCTACCACGTGGAGATCGAGGTGCCGGACGAGCTCGAGGTGGCGAGCGTCTCCGGAATCGACCTCCGGCGCGGTGAGCCGCTGCCGAGCGAGACGACCCAGAGCGGCAGCCAGGACTACCGCGGCCTTCGCAGAGTGCATCTGCACTACAGCGGGCTGCCGCGGTGGACCTGGGGATTGATCGAGCTGAAGGTGGGCGTGGCCCGCTCCGGCCTGCTGGCGGCCGCGCTGCTGTCGGCTGCCCTGACCGCCCTGCTCCTCAGCGTCGCCTCGCTTCGGCTCGAGGAGCTCCGCGAGCAGGCGGAGGTCTCGAGCGCGTTGCTGCTGGCCATTCCCGGCGTGCTCTCCTCCTATCTCCTTCGTCCCGGGGAGCATCCGCTGGTCTCGAAGCTCTTTGGCGGGGTGCGGGTCGTCGTCTTCCTGTCCGCGCTGTGCGCGCTGGTGGCGGCCGGCGGCCTCGCCCTCGAGGCGAGCGCCACCGCGCTGGGACTCATGTGGGGCGTGCTGGTGCCGCTCGCCTGGGCGTGCGTCGGGGCGCTCGCCCTGAGCCTCCTGCTCCCCCTGGACCGCTACCACGTTCGTCCTCACCGAGGGGAGGGCTCCGGACGCTCAGCCGCCCGCGGGTCGTTCGCGCTCCGGGTCGCCGATCGCCTCGTCACGCGGGCCAAGCGCTCGCGACGGCCGCGCCAGGCCGCCATCCGACGTCCGCGAGGCGGTGGAGACCGTCGGGCTCGACCTCCATGGCTTTCCCGTGGAGTCCGCCGAGGGCTGGCGGGCCGGCTTCGAGAACATGGACGGCGAAGGCCAGCTCGAGAGGACCATGAGGCTGGCGGAGGAGATGAACGCGCGGCGCTCGCCCCGGAGCGGCCCGGGGTGAGACCGAGCTCGGCGCCACCCGGCAACGCTCGCCTGACCGCGTGAGCAGGCGCCGGATCCTCGGTGCTGTCGCAGCGGCCGTCGCGCTGGCCCTGGCCTTCGTGCTGCTCGTGGCCGAGGGCGACGAGAGCGTGGTCCGCGAGCCCGCTACCACCGTAGGCTCCCCGCCGGCGCGGGAGCCGACCCCCACCGACGCCGCAGGGTCCGGCGAGCCGAAGGCGCCAAGCAGTCCGCGCCAGCCGCCGGCGGATGTCCTGACCAACGGCCCTCGGCGCGACGTCGCGCGGGCGATCAGCGACCTCGTTCAGGCCGTCGAGCTCGGCGACGGAGAGGCGTTCTGCGCCCTGGTGGGCCGCCGGCCAGGCGACGCCGAGGGGATCGAGGCGCTGCGGGCGTGCGGTCGCCAGGCCCGCATCGACCCCTTCACCCTCCCCACGTCCGACGAGCTCTCGGTGCGCGAGGTGGAGGTGAAGGGCCCGAGCGCGGTCGCCCGCCTGGGCGGGGGGCAGACCGTCACCCTGCAGCGCTCCGGAGGGCGCTGGCGGGTGCGCTCGTTCGTACCCGCCGCGCGCCCCAGGAGGTGAGCCCACCGCCCGAGCCGTCGGCCCTTACCTACTTTCTTTCGGGGGCCTTGGCCGCCCTTAGGCACGACGCTGCGTGCGGCCGTTCTTTCCGTCGGGGGCCGCGCGTACCTTGGGCCCGTGTCCGCCACCCGATCAGGGAGCTGAGCCCAGGTGCCTCTCTGCTTCATCGAGCCCCAGGAAGCCATACGGGTAGTAGCCGAGTCGGTCGGCCGTGAGGCCCGCCGCCAGCTGCTCGGCGAGCTGGTGCGCGCCTGGGTCGACGAGATCCCCGACGACGAGCTCGAGGTCCACTACGCCAAGGCCGTCGAGGACCTCGACGACGATGACCTCTCGATGCTCGCCGCATGGCACGCCTCGCTCGAGATCGCCACGCCGATCGCCAACAAGGAGTTCCTGATGCGCGCCTTCAACCAGCTGGGCAAGCACCGCCGCGAGGCGCTGCGCATCGCGGCGGGCTTTCGCGGCGACGACGTCTTCGACTCCGGCGCGAGCGAGGAGCAGGCGCTGGATGCAGTGCTCCCATGGCTCTCGAGCGAGCGGACGAGAGAGCTGGCCGCGGAGGCGGTCGAGCTTTACTGCTGGGACCGCCTCGGCTCCGACAACTGAGAGGACCGATAGGCGTCGCATTGCGGCGTCCTCGGCCCGCTCGCGTGCTGAGCACGCTTCGCGGGCCTGCGTCCTTGCACTGCTCGCCTCTCGGCCCTCTCAGGGCCGCGCTGGCGGGGTCTGTCCTCCTTGCCGCCTGCTCATTCCCGTCTCCCTCCGCGCCCGATCGCTCGGTGCGTGTCCAGCGCGTCGTGGACGGCGACACCGTCGTGCTCTCGGGCGTCGGCAAGGCGCGGTTGATCGGCGTCGACACGCCCGAGGTCTACGGCGGTGTCGAGTGCTTCGGCCGCGAGGCCTCGCGGTACGCCAAGCGCATGCTCGCCACCGGCCAATCGGTGCGCTACCGGCCCGGCGTGGAGGCCCGCGACCGCTACGGCCGCGCGCTGGTCTACCTGTACCTCGACGATGGCCGGGAGCTCAACGAGCTCCTGGTCGAGGAGGGCTACGCGCGGCCGCTTACGGTTCCGCCGAACGACGACCGCGCCGGCGCCTACCGCGCGGCCACGCGGCGGGCGCGCATCGCGCACCGTGGCCTGTGGGGTGGCAGCTGCGGCCGGGCCGGCCGGTAGCCGCGGAGCCTACGGCTGAGCCTCAACGGCCACGCGCATCGGGCGAGTGTCGCAGTGGTCAGGCGCCCACGCCGGGACGCAGCGCCGCGCGCGCGTCGGCGATCGCCTGCTCGGTGTCGATGAAGTGGACGGCATGCATCCCCGCCTCGGTGGCCGCCAGGCAGTTGACCTCGACGTCGTCGATGAATACGCACTGCTCCCCCCGCACGCCCAGGCGGTCCAGCACGATCGCGTAGATCTCCGGCTCGGGCTTGCGCGTGCCCACGAAGCTGGAGTCCACTATCACCTCGAAGAGGTCGTCGATCTCGGGAAGCATGGGTCGCCACAGCGGCTCCCACTCCCGCACGTTGTTGGTGCACAGGGCCAGGCGCACGCCGCGCCCGCGCAGCTCGGCCAGGAACGCGAGCATGGGCTCGTTTCGCTCGAGCCGGGTGAAGTAACCCTCGCCGAGCTCGGAGAGCTCGATGCCCTCCCGCAGCTCGTCGGAGACGCGCCTCATGAACTCGGCCTCGGCAACCTCGCCGCGTTCGAGGGCGTGCAAGGGGTGCTCGCCGGCGCGCTCGGCGGACGCCGCCATCGCCAGCCCGAGGTCGGTGAGGGTGGTTTCGCAGCTCCTGGCGAAGGCGTTCAGCGCGTGCACTAGCGGCGTGGTCAGCACGCCGCCGAAGTCGCAGACGACCGCGCTCACGCTCACGCCGCTTCGGGTGCGGGTGCGCGCACGGCCAGCTCGTACTGGCCGTAGGCCTCGCGTCCCTGAAGGCGCCAGCGGAACACCGCGGCATGCACCTGTAGGCCCTCGAGCTCGAGCGAGGCGCCCGCGGCCACGGCGCCCGACGCGCGGCGCGGGAAGTCCTCGCCCGGAAGCCACAGCTCGAGGCCGGCGCTGCGCTGGCGGCCCTCGCCGTCATAGACCGTGGACAGGCGAGCTTCCTCCACGCTCATGAGCCGGCCCTCGGAGAAAAGCGCCGCAGAGACGAGCTCTTCCCCGTGGCCGCTCACCCCGCGCGGCCGGCGGGCCACGACCAGCAGGGCGTGGCCGGCGTCGGCGATGACCGACAGCGCGCGCAGCGCATCGAGGTCCTCCCAGGACGGCGGGCGAAGCGTCTCGCTCACCGTGCCGAGGCCCTCCACGGGGCTGCCGTCCAGGGTGCCACTCGCCCGGCACACGCACACCCGGGTACCGGCCAGCTCGGCGGGCTCTGTCATCGGCTCGAACTCGATCTCGAAGCGCCCCTCGACCGCGGCTGCGTAGCCGCCCCCCGAGGGGCCGATCCGGGCGGGTTCATCGAGGACCAGCGAGCGGGAGCCCTCGAATAGGAGTGTCGCGCCGGCTCGTGCCAAGGCGTGGACGCGCCGGGCGGGGTCGAAGAAGGCGACCGAGAGGGCGGGCTCGGTCACCGCTCGAGGCGCTGCCGCGGCAGCTCGACCTCGGTGGCGCTGCCTTCCACGTCCCAAACCCCGTGCTCGACGCGGTCGGCGGCTCTCCGGGCGACGGCTCGCATGACGAAGCGGCGGATGACCGCGCGGGAGGGCGGGAGCAACAGGAGCAGGCCCAGGATGTCGGTGAGGAAGCCCGGTGTTATGAGCAGCGCGCCGCCGAAGATGACCAGCACGCCGTCCTGCACCTCACGGTGGGGCATGCGGCCCGACTCCATCGTGTGCTGGAAGCGGCGCCACACCGCCCGCCCCTGAGAGCGCAGCAGCAGCGAGCCGATGATCGAGTCGGCGGCCAGGAGGGCCAGCGTCCACCAGATTCCGATGCTGTCGCCGACCCGATAGATCAGGTAGAGCTCGGCGATCGGCAGCACGATGAACAGCACGACGAGCCCCAATAGCCGCATGCTCGGACCCTACTAACCTTCAGGTATGCCTCCCACGAAGGAAGACGTGACCGAAGCGCTCACGAACGTCATCGATCCCGAGCTGGGTCTCGACTTCGTCGAGCTCGGCCTGGTCTACGACGTGGAGGTCGAGGGCCCCGAGGTCTTCGTGACCTTCACACTCACCTCGCCCGGCTGCCCCATCGGGCCGGAGGTCTCCGAGCAGATGGAGGAGTTCGTCGGTGAGCTGGACGGCGTGGAGCGCGTCTTCCCCAAGATGGTGTTCACCCCCCCGTGGACACCGGAGAAGATGAGCGAAGAAGCGAAGTTCGCGCTGGGCTTCTAGCGCGCTGAGCCACCAGGAAGCGTGAGACGGCCGGCCCGAGGGGCCGGCCCGCCCGTGCGCGACGCACGTGCGCAGCCGGGCCGTTCATGTATTTGCGCGTAATCCTCGACTCCTACCCCGGCGATCCCGCCCTGGACACCGCGGTGTCGCGCGCGCTGCTCATGCGCGTTGCGGCGGGCGAGCTGCCCGAGACGCTGCGCCTGGCCCGGCCGGGCCCCATCGTGGCCTTTGGCAAGCTCGACGTGGTCGGCCCCGGCTACGGGGAGGCGGTGAGGGCCGCCCGGGCCGGCGGCTTCGAGGGAATCGAGCGCCTGGCCGGCGGTCGCGCGGCGGTGTTCCACGAGGGGACGGTGTCCTTTTCGCACGCGATCCCCGACTCCGATCCCCGCTCGGGCGTGCGCCCGCGGTTCGACGCGATCGCCGCCCGCGTGGCCGGTGCGCTGCGGGCGCTCGGAGTGGACGCTCGGGTGGGAGAGGTGCCCGGCGAGTACTGCCCGGGCTCGCACAGCGTGAGCGCCGGCGGACGCACCAAGCTGATGGGGGTGGGCCAGCGCCTGATCTCGGGCGGCGCCCACGTGGGCGGAGTGATCGTGGTCGAGGGGGCAGACCGCGTGCGTGACATCCTCGTCCCGGTCTACAGCGCGATGAGGCTCGACTGGGATCCCGGCGCGACGGGCGCGGTGGCCGACGAAGCGCCCATGGCCACGGTGCAGACGACGATCGGCGCGCTGCGCGAGGCGTTCGCGAGCGAGTACGAGCTCGAGGAGGCCGGGCTCGACGAGGAGACGCTGGAGCTGGCGCGCTGCCTGGCCCCGGAGCATCTCTCCCCCGGCGAGTAGCTGCTGCCCGGGGCGGGTACGCACCCGGATATGACCGAGAGCCAAGAAGACCCCGCGGGCGAGGACCGCCCCACGACCACTCCACCCGATCCCACCCACGAGGCCACCACGCCCCCGGGCAACCCGGACGTCGATCAAGAAGCCCTGGACGAGGGCAGGGACAAGCTCGACCAAGCCGGCGGCGGGCACTGACCAGCTCCAGCCGGGCCTTCAGGCTTCGGCAACCACCGAGCGGTTGCGTCCCGTGTGCTTGGCCTGGTAGAGCGCGGCGTCCGCGCGCCCGACCAGCTCCTCGGCGGTCTCGACCCGGTTCCAGCACGCGATGCCGGCCGAGCACGTCAAGTCTGAGGGCATCGCTGTGCGCAGGCGCTCGACAACGAGCAGCTCGGTCTCCGGCGGGCTGATGGGGAACACGAGCGCGAACTCCTCGCCCCCGTAGCGGGCCAGGATGTCGGTCGCCCGCAGGCGCGAGTGCCACTCCCTCGCGGTCTCGCGCAGCAGGTCGTCACCCACCTGGTGACCGTGCTGGTCGTTGTAGCCCTTGAAGTTGTCGAGGTCGAGGAGCGCCACGTAGAGGGGCGCGCCGTCGCGCCGGCTGCGGGCGATCTCCCGGACGAGCACCTCGTCCCAGCCGCGGCGGTTGACCACGTCGGTCAACGCATCGGTGGTGGCCAGGCGCTCGAGGCGGGTGACCAGCTCCGAGCGCTCCTCGAGCATGTCGAGGAAGCCGCCTGCTTGGACGCCGAGGCTGGACATCATGTCCATCAGCTCGGCCTGGTGCGGCCTGGCCTCGACCGAGAAGAACTCGAGCACACCACGCAGGCCGTCGCCGCCGGGGACCGGCAGGGCGACCGCCGAGTGCAGGCCTTCGCGGCGGGCGGCCTCCGTGCGCACGGAGTTGGAGTTGACGGTCACGTCGGTCATCCACACGGGCGCGGCGGATGCCCACGCTTCGCCCGGCAGGCCCTCGGGCGGCGCCAGCAGCGTGCGGCGGGTGGTCTGCAGGAAAGGGCTGTCGGTGCGGTCCTGTGAGTGCCACGTCAGCCCACAGCGCAGGTGCTCGCGGTCGGGTTGCCAGTAGCTGCCGACCTCCCACTCCATCGCCCCCCCGAGCGAAGCGAGTATCTCGGGAAGGGCTCCCTCGACGGACTCGGCTTGGGCCAGCGCTTTGGTGAGGGCATGCTGGGCACGCAGGAACTGCTCAGAGCGCCGGCGCTCGGAGATGTCGTGCAGGAAGGCGTAGAAGCTCGGGCGGCCGGGGTCGCCCGAAGAGGAGATGGTGAGCTCGATCGGGAACTCGTATCCCTCGCGGTGGAGCGCGCTCAACTCCAGCCGGGTGTTGAGGATCTTGGCCTCACCTGTGTCGACGTAGCGCTCGAGGCCGTGCCAGTGGTCGTCGTGGTAGCGCTCCGGGATGATGGTCTCGGCGAGCACGCGGCCGAGGGCCTCGGGCCGTGACCAGCCGAAGGTGGCCTCGGCCTGCGGGTTCCAGTCGGTGATGAACCCGCCGGCATCCATGCCGATGAACGCTTCGTGGGCGCTGTCGATCGCCGAGCGCGCTCTGGCCTCTGGCGCTGCGGTCTCTTCGACGGGCGAGTCCTTCTCCGACTCCCTCAAGGTCGGGCGAATCCTAAGCCCCCGGGCGGCGGATCGCGACTCCGCCCCGGTCAGGCGCCGGGTTCGTGCACCGTCACGACGGAGCTCAAGAGCATCGCGTTGGGCACGCGCACGGTGTCGCCCGCCGGGGTGCGCAGCACGGTGGCCGCCGTCTCCATGGCCACGATCTCGCCGCGCACGCCTTCGACGCTGATCAGCTGCCCCTCTCGGTAGGCGCTGCGCAGGTAGCGCCCGGCGCTCAGCTCGCGCGCGACTTCGCGGCCGCCGAGGCCGAAGGCGAGCGCCAGGGTGGCCGCGGCGCCGGCGAGCAGAATGCCCACGAGGACCATGAGGACGAGGGTGGACACGGCCACCTGTGCCGCAGCGGTGATGGCGAAGACCGACACGACGACCAACTGCGCGGCCCGGCCGAGCGGCACGGCGAAGTCCATCTGGTGCGCGGTGCGATCCAGGCGCTCGCGGACGATGCCCCCCAGCACCACTCCGGCGAGGATCAGGACGGCCGCTACACCCGCCTTGGGAAGGAACAGGACCGCCTGGTTGAGCGCCTGGCTGAGGAACTGGAGGCCGAGCAGCGAAAGCGCGGCGAAGACGACCACGAGGGTGAGGCCGATGCGCACCGCGGCGCTTACGAGCGCGCTGAGCGAGGAACCGAGGCCGGCGCGCTCGAGCACGTCGCCCACCCGGAAGCGCTCGGCCAGCCCGTCCAATCCCGCCGTCTCGAGCGCGCGCCGGAGGAGCCTTCCGACCAGCCGGGCCAGGACAACGCCGACGATCAGCAGCACGAGCGCGCCGCCGAGCCGCGGCAGGAAGCCGCCCAGTGCATCGCCGGCGGTGTCGATCACGGTGGCGAGGATCACTTTCGCCTCCCTCGCTGGACGACCAGGCCCAAGCCGTCGAGGAGCGCCGCGGCGATCATCCCGGCCACCCTGAGCGGCGCGCGCGCCGCCCGCTGCCAGCGCGCGGTGCGGACGGTTCGGGCCGCAAGCGAGCGTCGGGGGCCGGTCTGGTCGGAGCGCAGCAGCTCCAGGTGCTCGTCCAGGCGCAGGTCGGCCGCAGTCGGCTCTGCGGGATCGCCGCTCACTCCGGCAGCTCCCAGTCGTAGGAGTTCGTGCGCAGCAGCTCGATCAGCTCTCCCCGCGCGCGATGCAGACGCCCCTTGACGCTTCCCAGGGGCATCTCGGTCACCGCCGCGATCTCCTCGTAGGCGAGGCCCTCCAGGTCGCGCAGCACGAGCACCGCGCGGTGCTCGGTGCGCAGTCCACGCAGCTTGAGCTCGAGCCGCTCACGGCGCTCGCGCTCCTCGAGCTCGCGGGCGGGCTGTCGCTCGCGAGCGGGCTCCTCGATGGTCACGGGGGAGTCGCCCACGGGCTCGGGCCGGCGGCGCTGCAGGGCGTTCAGCGCGGTGTTGTGCACGATCTGCAGCAGCCACGCGCGGAAGGGGCTGTCGCCGCGGAAGCGCTCGAGTCGATGAAAGGCGCGCAGGAAGGAGTCCTGGGTGACGTCGTCGGCCTCGTCGGGGCCGACGATCCGCCGCGCCACCCGGTGCGCCACCGCCTCGTGGCGCTCGACGAGCTCGCCGAAGGCCCCGCTGTCGCCGGCCAGGGTGCGGCGGACCAGCTCGCGGTCGGGGTCGTTCGCTATCACGGGAGGGGCTGGCGCAGAGACGGTCACGCTACCGCTGGGACTGCCATTTGGGCGGGCAGGTTACGAAGACGCGCGCAACCACGTAACCAAACAGAGCGCCGGCGTGTCTGCACAGACGACCAGAGGGTTTCGACCGCACGGGAGGGGGGAGGGTGGAGCGCATGGCACAGGAAAACTTGAATGATCTGCCGGTAGGCGACCTGGTGCAGCGGATGTCCCAGCAGACGGCCACTCTCGTCCGCAAGGAGCTCGAGCTGGCCCAGGTCG
>Ga0208612_1000617_pt1 | contig 15071 bp, 11 predicted proteins | sample AntDryMetagUQ889_FD_188089 | JGI IMG/M metagenome (GOLD analysis project Ga0208612, IMG submission 188089) | Polar desert microbial communities from Antarctic Dry Valleys - UQ889 (SPAdes) | ecosystem: Environmental > Terrestrial > Soil > Desert | place: Antarctic Dry Valleys | collected 2008-12-31 | reverse complement strand
GAGCCCCAGCATCGAAGCGTCCCCGCGAAGTACGTCATTCGGCCGGGGGCGACGAGCGTGGGACCGGCTACGCTCACGGCGATGACGACCGATGTCGCGAAGCGGCGCACGACGATCCACCTCGTGCCGCACACGCACTGGGATCGCGAGTGGTATCGGCCCTTCCAGAGCTTCCGCATGCAGCTCGTCGACCTCGTCGATCGGGTGCTCGACATGCTCGACACGGAGCCGGCCTTCGCGTTCACGCTCGACGGGCAGCTGGCCACCGTGGACGACTACCTCGAGATCCGACCCGAGGGTGAGGAGCGCATCCGCAGCCACGTACGGAGTGGCCGGCTGGCCATCGGCCCCTGGCAGATCCTCATGGACGAGTTCCTCGTCTCGGGCGAGACGCTGGTCCGCAACCTCGAGATGGGCTGGGCGCGGGCCGAGGACTTCGGCGGGCCGATGCGCGCCGGCTACCTGCCCGACATGTTCGGCCACGTGGCGCAGATGCCGCAGATCCTGCGCGGGGCGGGACTCGCCGATGCGGTCGTGTGGCGCGGCATTCCTGCCGTCATCGACCGCCACGCGTTCCGCTGGGAGGCCCCCGACGGCTCCTGGGTGCGTGCCGAGTACCTGCCCGCCGGCTACGGCAATGCGGCGCACCTGTTCGCCGCCCCGGACGGACTGGAAGACGCGACGCAGCGGTTCGCGGTGTGGGCACGCCCCTGGTTCGGCGACGACCCGGTGCTCGCCATGTACGGCACCGATCACACGGCTCCAGTGCCCGAGCTCGCGGGCCTCGTCAGCCGCCTCAACGAGGTGCAGGAAGCCTCGATGATGGAGATATCGACGCTGGCGGGATACATCGACGCCGCTCCCCCACTGGGAGCCGATGCGCCGCGCTGGCGCGGCGAGATGCGCTCCGGTGCCCGTGCGAACGTGCTCATGGGCGTCGCGAGCGCGAGGATCGACATCAAGCAGGCCGCGGGGCGCGCCGAGACGCTGCTCGAGCGATACGCCGAGCCGCTCACCGCGCTCCACGTGGCGGCCGATGCGTGGCCCGAGCCGTTCCTGCGGCTCGCGTGGCGCAAGGTCGTCGAGAACTCCGCCCACGACTCGATCTGCGGATGCAGCGTCGATCCGGTGGTGGCCCAGGTGCTCGTGCGCTTCGCCGAGGCCCAGCAGATCGCCGGAACGCTCGCCCGCCGCGCCGCGGCAACGGTGGCCCTCGCCGTGCCGCGGGGCGCGATCGCGGTCCTCAACCCGACGCCCGCGACGCGCTCCGGGCTGGTCGAGGCGACGCTGGCGGTGCCCGATGACTGGGAGGCCGTCTCGCTCGAGCTGCCGGACGGCACCCGCATCGCCGCACAGGAGCTCTCCCGCACGCCCCTGGTGCTCCTGGAAACGGATCTGCGGGGCGACGCGGCCGACGAGCTGTTCCGTCGCTTCCACGGCAGGGAGATCTTCGACCACGCCTGGAACGGCTATCGCATCGACGGGCGGACCCTCACCCTCGAGGTCGACACCGACCCGGATCCCGCCTGGCTCGACGTCGACGGACTGCGGGCGGAGGTCATGGCCGCCATGCGGGCCGCGCCCGACGATGCATGGCACGTCCGCATCCTGGCGCGGCCGCGCCGAACGCTCGCGGCATCGGTGCCCGCCCCCGCGCTGGGCTGGACCGCGGTGCGGCCCGTGGAGGGGGCCGCTGACGCAGAGGGCGCGGTACGCCTCGTCAGCGACGGCCGCGGGCTTGCCAACGAGCTGCTGACCGTCGACGTCTCGGCGGACGGAACGCTCCGCCTGCGGGCCGCGGACGGCACGCAGGTCGAGGGCGTCGGGCGCATCGTCGACGGCGGCGACCATGGCGACTCGTACAACTACGGGCCGCCGAGCTCCGACACCATCGTCGCTGAGGCGGCAAGCGTGGCCGTGGATTCCGACCTGGCGGGGCCGGTGCGCGGGCGGCTGATCGTGAGGCGCGCGTACGACTGGCCCGTGGGCCTGGCAGCCGACGGCTCGGCGCGTTCCACTCAGACGCACCGGACGGAGGTCGCCACCGAGATCGAGCTCCGCGCCGGGGAGCCGTTCGTGCGGGTCCGCGTCGCGTTCGACAACCAGTCCGACGACCATCGCGTCCGCTTCCACGTCCCCCTGCTGCGCGCGGCGGACACCTCCGTCGCCGAGGGCCAGTTCGCGGCCGTGACGCGTCCCATGACCGGTGAGGGGGGCTATCAGGAGGAGCCGCTGGGGACGTACCCCGCCCACGGCTGGGTGGATGCCGGCGGCCTGGCGGTCATCCTCCGTCACCTCGTCGAGTACGAGCTGACGGCCGGGGCGGCACCTTCGGGACGGGAGCTCGCCATCACGCTCCTTCGCTCGACCGGGCTGATCAGCCGCAACGAGAACCCGTATCGGCAGGATCCCGCCGGCCCGGAGATCCCCATCCCCGACGCCCAGCTGCGCGGCAACTGGGAGATGAGCTTCGCCCTCTACCCGCACGGCGGAGCCTGGACCGATGGCGGCGTGGCCGCGGTGGCCGAACGCTACCGCCACGACCTGGTGGCCGCTGCCGGCTCGGCACCGCTGGACGCCAAGTGGCCTCCGGCCGCTGCCGGCGATCCCGCGCTCACGCTGGACGGGCGCCACGTGGCGTTCTCATCGCTCCGGCGTCGGGCCGACGGATGGCTTGAGGCCCGGCTCGTCAACCTCGCCGACAGCCCTGTCTCGGCCACCCTGCGCGGCGGGATCACCGATGCGCGAGTTGCGACGCTGCGTGGGGAGCCGGGCCGGAGCCTCGAGCCGGGCGGGCAGGGCGACCTGACGTTGGACCTCGGGCCTGCCGAGATCCTCAGCGTGCAGCTTCGGCGCACCGAGAACGCGCGCGCCACGGCCGCCGTGCTCGACGTGTCGGGTCCTCGACAGGGCGCCTGAGCGCGGTAGGATATCGGCATGCATTCGGCCACCCACGGAGGACTCCTCTTGGAGCTCGAGGCGCATCTCGCGTTCATGCGCGCGCTCATCGAGCGCCTGCACCGCCAGGAACGCCACGGCTCCTGACGCCGACGTGGAGCGCACTCTCCGCAGCACGCGCGCCTTCTCCGGGCGCCTGATCAGCCTGCGGGTCGACGAGGTCGAGCGCAGTGATGGCGTTCGAGCCACGCGCGAGATCGTGGAGCATCCCGGCGCCGTCGCGATCCTCGCCTGGGACGGCGCCCGCGTGGCGATGGTCCGCCAGTGGCGGCATGCCGCGGACGACGTGCTCCTCGAGATTCCGGCGGGCACCACGGAGGCCGGGGAGGAGCCGCTGGCGACGGCTAGGCGCGAGCTCGCCGAGGAGATGGGCATCGGCGCCGCGTCATGGACGATCGGGCCGGGCTTCTACACCGCTCCGGGCTTCTGCACCGAGCACCTCACGCTGTTCCTGGCCACCGAGCTGGACGAGGTCGAGACGCCGACGCCCGACGACGAGCAGATCGAGCGGGCCTGGCTCTCGATCGACGAGGCGCTCGGCGCCATCGATGACGGGCGCATCGCCGATGCGAAGTCGATCGCGGGCATCCTGTGGCTGGCGCGACGAGTGGCTGTCAGCGACTGAGCGGCACGCCGCTTGCGCTCGTGCCGCGCTGATGTCTCCCTCCACCGCACGAAAGCGATCCCGACGCCCTCGCCGGCCGACGCGCGCCGAGATCCTCGACCTTCCCAGCGATCCGGTCGAGTCCGCCGAGGAGGCCGGGCTCCGCTACATCAACGACGCGGGACCCGGCATACGCCGCCGTCGCTCCGGCCGCGGCTTCAGCTACATCGGCACCGACGGCCAGCCCATCCGCGACTCCCGCCTCGTCGAGCGGATCCGGGCGCTTGCGATCCCGCCGGCCTGGGAGGACGTCTGGATCAGCCCAACACGCCGCGGCCACACCCAGGCCACCGGTCGTGACGCTCGCAGCCGGAAGCAGTACCGGTACCATCCGCGCTGGCACACGGTCCGTGACGAGGTGAAGTACGGCCGCATGCTCGCCTTCGCCGAGGCGCTGCCGGCGATCCGCGAGCGGGCCGCGGCGGATCTCCGACGCCAGGGGCTGCCGCGCGAGAAGGTGCTGGCCGCGGTGGTCCGGCTCCTCGAGAAGACGATGATCCGCGTCGGGAACGAGGAGTACGCCCGCGACAACGAGTCGTACGGCCTGACCACCATGGAGGACGAGCACGCGGAGGTGAGCAACCGACGAGTGGTATTCCGCTACCGCGGCAAAAGCGGGAAGGAGCACGAGGCGACCCTCGAGGACCCGCACCTGGCGCGTATCGTCCGGCGCTGCCAGGAGCTGCCAGGGCAACGGCTCTTCCAGTACCAGGCCGAGGATGGCTCGACGGACGACATTGACTCCAACGACGTCAACGACTACCTGCGTGAGATCACCGGCCAGGACTTCACGGCGAAGGACTTCCGCACCTGGGCCGGGACGGTGCTGGCGTGCATGGCCCTCCAGGAGTTCGAGGCGTTCGAATCGGATGCCGAAGCGAAGACGAACGTCGTCGTCGCCGTCAAGCGCGTGGCCGAGCTCCTGGGGAACACGCCGGCGGTGTCCCGGAGCTCGTACATTCACCCGGACATCCTCGACTCATACCTCGATGGGTCGATGCTCGAATCGCTGCGACAGCGGGCCGCCGACGAGCTTGCGGACACCGGCCACCAGCTCCGCCCGGAGGAGGCCGCGGCGCTCGGGTTGCTCCAGGCACGCCTCGCACGGGAGGCACGCCAGCTGAGCCGGGCGAGCTGAGGGGCGCCTAGTCGGAGTCCCCGATCCGCTCGAGTGCGCGACCGTACGCCTCGATCTCCGGCTTGAGGAAGACCGCCATCCGCAGGTGACGGCGCGCGGCGCCCGGGTCGCCGAGGCGCCCCCTGGCGAGACCGAGCCCGAAGTGAGCGTAGTGCGCCAGGGGGTCGGCCGCGACCATCACCGCGAACCGTTCCGCGGCCGCCGCATGGTCGCCCTGGTTGTAGTAGGCCCGGCCGAGCGCCTCGAGGATCGATGCCTTGCCGGGCTCGAGGACCAGGGCCCGCTCGAGGAGCACCGCAGCTGCACCGGGGTGGTGCTCCGCGAGCATGGTCGACCCTCGCTGAAAGAGGTCGTACGCGGACTCCCGGTCGTCGCGCTGCTCCATCGGCGGAGTCAGCCGCCGATCGGGCGCGCGAGGTCGATCCTCTCCAGCCGCGGGCTCTCGGTGCGTCCCGGTATGCGGCCTCGCTTGGCGACCGCGCGCCCGTCGATCTCCTTGAGGTCGCCCGTGAAGTCGATGGGGCTCGCCTTGCTGATCGCACTCCCCACCGCGAAGGAGTCGACCGGCGCCCCGGCCTCCCTGAACTGCGTGATGCGATCCGCGTCGAAACCACCCGAGACGACGATCCTCACGTGCCCATGGCCAGCCTGGTCCAGCCGCGCTCGAACCTCGTGCACGAGCGCGGGGGTGACGCGGCCCCGTTCGGACGGCGTGTCGAGGCGCACGCCCCACAGCCGATCCCCGAGCGCGTCGGCGACGCGGAGCGACTCCTCGGCCTCGTCACGGAAGGTATCGACCAGGATGACGCGCGGGATCTCCGGGTCGATGTGGCGGTCGAATGCCTCCGCGGCGCGCACGGTGTCGCCGAAGATGAGCACCAGGGCGTGGGGCATGGTGCCCGTGGGCGCGAGGCCGGCGAGCCGCGCGCCCGCGGGCGTCGACGCGCCGATGCAGCCGCCCACCACGCTGGCGTAGTCCATCTGGTCGGCCACGCTCGGATGGACGTGCCTGGCGCCGAAGCCGATGACCGGGATCGGCGCCGCGGCGTCGACCACGCGTCGGGCGGCGGTGGCCCAGCCCGAGCCCGAGGCGAGGATGCCGAGCAGCGCGGTCTCGTACAGCCCGAAGGCCGAGTAGCGCGCGGTGATGCGCATGACGACCTCCTTGCCCGTGAACGGGTCGCCGTCGTGAAGGGACTCGACAATGGGCGGCTCGGTCCCGTCGACCTCGGCGAAGATCTCGCGCAGGTAGGCGAGGGCCTCCTCGGCACCGCACAGGATCCCGTCCCCGCGGGGGAAGATCTCCAGCGTGACCACCGGGTCGAGCCGCTCGGCCGCGAGGATGGTGCGTGCCCGCTCGAAGTAGACGTCCGCCGTCTCTCCGGAAAGGACGTCTGCCGCGGGCTGGAAACGCGGCGACGGACGGGCCTGGGCCTGCTCGCTCGTCATGCCCGCGAAGTGTACGAGGCCCGCCGCCGGAAGAGCAGCGCGGCGGCCACGAGCAGCACGATGACAATGAGCGCCGCGCTCGCCAGGCGGGCGATGCCTGCCGCCTCCGCCGAGGCCAGGAGCTGCTGAGCCTCTCCGATCGCCTCCACCGAGCCGCGAAGATCGCCATCGGCGAACCGCCCGTTCGCGAGGCGGATGTGCTGCGCCGGGTCGGGACCGCCGATGAGCCCGATGCGCTCGACGAACGAACGCTCCGCATTCACCGCGTCGGCGGTCGCGATGTACGACTGCGCCACCTCGCGCTCGGCGTTCAGCTCTGCCTGCGCATCGGCTCCGCCGCCGTGGGCCCGATAGGCCTGCTGGAGACGGTCCGGTGCCGACAGGCCGGCCGGGGCGAGGAGCGTGAGCAGCTCCTCGCGTTCGTCGAGCCACGCTCGGGCGGCGGCGATCTGCCCCATGGACTCCTCGAAGCTCCACGCCGTCATCGCCCCCGCCACCGGGGCCGGTGCACCCCATCCGCCGGAAGCGGCGACGAGCTCGTTGAAGGCGGCGCGCGCAGCGGTTCTCGCGTCGAGGAGCGCGACATCGGCCTCGCCGAGCACACGCGCGCGGAAGATGTCGGTGACGTCGACACCGCCCACGGTCTCGAGGTGGTCGAGGAAGGACCTCGTGGTCAGCGGTGCCGGCGGCGCGGAAGCGTTCCCGACGACCGGCGCCGACGCGACATCGGCGGAGTGGTAGGGCCCCACGGAGTTCGCGGTACGGGCCAGCACCCGCCGCAGGGCGTCCACGCCGACTCGATCCCGGAGCTCGACAATGACTGCCCACGAGGCGGCGTAGCCGTAGGCCTCACCCGCGGCCCCGGCGTCCGCCGACCACGAGTCGAGCGGGAAGGCGGCATCGGCGCGCTCAACCGCGACCGCGGCCGGGTCGTACGGCAGCGCGACCTCGACGCGGTCGGCAATACGTCCCGCGACCTCGCTCGCCATCCCCTCGCGGATCCAGCGCGAGGCGATGAGCCCCTCGGAGAGCCAGACGTGAGCGAGCTGGTGGAGCGTGGTGAACGGCGGCTGGTCGTACGCGATCTCGATCCCCGCGGACGGGGCGCCGCCTCCCTCACCGAGACCGGAGGCGTCCAGCACGACGGCCTCGGTGATCAGGAGCTCCCCGACTCCGGGGTAGGGGATCGCGATCTCCTCCTCGAGGATTGGCAGCGCTCGTTCGACGAGCGCGAGGGTGCGTTCACCCCACGGCTCGTCGTCGGCAAAGGAGCGAACGTGAAGGTCCACCGTGCCCCCGCCGAGCGGCACCGACGATTCGAAGCTCGTGTACTCCGGCTCCGCGATCGCCGTGACCAGCGCCACCCACTGCGTGGGATCCGCGATCGGGCCGCTGGCGAGCTGTCCTCCGGTCTCGCGAAGCGGGTCGCCGTCCACGTACACCTCGTAGCCGGCCGGAAGATCGACGCTCACCTCACCCGACGTGCCGAAGCTCCACGCGGGGAAAACGACGAGCGAGGGGCGGATGCGCAGCAGGGCGGTCTCGGTGTCCGGGAGCGTGTAGGTGAGCTGGAACGCAACGCTCTCCTCGTAGCGCAGTTGCGCGCGGAGGTCGACGGTCGCGACGTTCGCACCCTCCTCCACGGCCGCCTCCACCGTGAGCCCTCCATCCGCGTCGGTCGCGGCCACCTCGGTCGCCCCATCGTGGATCGCGAGCTTGGCCTGGTCGAAGAAGCTCAGCTGGCCCTCGGGGTCGGGCGTCGTGTTCGTGAAGGTCACGTCGACCGTCACCGCGATCCGGCGTGACTCCGGCTGCACGTCGTACGCGGCGGTTGTCTCGAGGGTGTACTCGGCGGCGCGCACGGAGGCCATCGGCCAGCCCGGAGCGGCCGTGACGGCCAGCGTCAGCGCGGCGAGCAGCACGACGCGCGGCCACGTCGCTCGGCGAGCCATCACGTGCGCCCCAGCAGCCGGGACAGGATGCCGCGGCGACGCGCCCGGGGCACCGGCGGCTGCCACGCCGGCATGGCGCCCTCGACGTCCGCGCGGTAGGCGGCAATGAGCTCGGGGTTACGGCCCACGCGGCCCGCGGCGTCGGGCAGCACACCGCGATCGGCCACGGCGTGGGCGGTCTCCTCGAGCAGCCGGTCGGCCACCACCAGCAGGCGGACCAGTCCCCTGCCGAGCTCGTCCCGATCGAGCGCCGCGGCGGGAAGCTCGGTCATCAGCATGGGTCGATCGTCATCGGTCAGCGCGAACTTCACGTACGGATAGTCGAAATTGGCACGGAGCATCCGCGCGTACATGCGCTTGGGGATCTCCATCGCCTCGAGGCCATAGTATGCCCAGAGCGAGCAGCCGACCCCGGCGACCCACGCCACCGTGACCCGCAGGTCGAAGCGCCGGAGCCCGTCCAGGACGAGATCGCGGCTGAAGGCCGGATCGGCTCCGGATCCCGACGCACCCACCACCTCGAGACCCATCTCGCCGATCCAGCGGTCGATCGGCGGCGCCTCGCCATTCATGGTGCGTCGACTCCGCCGACGCCGGCCACCACGGTCTCCCCCGAGCGGATCCGGCGGCGGCGCGCAAAGTCGCGCTCGGTCGCACCGGGGTCGATGCGGCAGTTGCGCCCGATCTCCACGCCGCGCGGCACACGGGCGCGCTTGCCGACGATGGTGATCCCCGCGTAGAGGCGCTCCGGCTCGTGGACGTTCGGCCGCAGGTCGTCGCCGACTCCCACCCGCGCGCCGGGGCCGATGCGGGCCTCCTTGTCGACGATGGCGCGATCAAGGACGGCACCCTCGCCCACGACAGCGTCGAACATCACGATCGAGTCGCGCACGGTCGCGCCGGCACCCACCCGCACGCCGGGCGACAGGATGCTGTGCTCGACGCTGCCCTCGACCACGCAGCCGTGGCTGACCATTGAGCGCAGGACGCTCGCGCCTGAGCCGATGCGCGCCGGTGGCCGCTCCTCGCTCTTGGTGTAGATCAACCAGCCGCGATCATTGAGCTCGATGCCCGGCGACTCGCTCAGGAGGTCGAGGCTCGTGCGCCAGTAGCTCTCGACCGTCCCCACGTCCTGCCAGTAGCCATCGAACCGATACGCGTATACCCGCCGCCCCTCGGCCACCATGGCGGGAAGCACCTCGCGCCCGAAGTCGATGCGCTCCGGCCCGAGCACATCGCGCAGGAACGGCCACGAGAAGACGTACACGCCCATGCTCACGAGGTTCGAGGGCGGGTCCTTCGGCTTCTCGATGAACTCGGTGACGCGACCATCCGGCGCCACGTCGAGGATCCCGAACCGATGCGCCTCCTCGATGGGCACGGTGCGCACGGCGCACGTCACATCGGCTCCATTCTCGCGATGGAAGCCGATGAAGGGCCGATAGTCCATCTTGTAGACGTGGTCGCCGGCCAGGATGAGCACCAGGGAGGGTTCGCGGTCCTCGATGAACTCGAGGTTCTGGAGCACCGCGTCGGCGGTGCCGCGATACCAGTCCCGCGCGCGCCCGCGGCCGATGAACGGCTGGAGCAGCGTCACGCCGCCGTGGTTGCGGTCGAGGTCCCACGGCCGGCCGACGCCGATGTGGTCCATGAGCGAGCGCGGCGCGTACTGGGTGAGGATGCCGACGTCGCTCAGCCCGGAGTTCACCGTGTTGCTGAGCGCGAAGTCGATGATCCGATACTTGCCGCCGAAGGGGACGCCGGGCTTGGCCCGGACCTGCGACAGGATGCTCAGCCGCTCGCCCTCCCCCCCGGCGAGGATGAGCGTCAGTACCGAGCTGGACACCGGGTCGCGCGCAGGGTGGCGCCTATCCGGGTGGTGGTGGTGGGACGCAATCCGGTGGCTGCTGCCCACCCGGATTGCAAGGGACGGCGGGGGGCGCCGGCTCGCCCGGAGGAGCCGGCGTCGCGTTCGGGTCGGGGGTGGGCTCCGGCCCCGGGGTCGGCGCCACGCGCTCGCCGCACACGTCGGGCAGGCCGCCCTCGCCGTACAGCGGCGCGATGGCGTTCCTGAGGTTGGGGTTGCTCGAGTCGTCCGGGTCGCCGCTTCCGCCGGTCTGCCCGTTCACGACGCGGTCCGACCATCGGTCAGCCGCCAGGACCCAGTTGTCGGGCCGGTTGGGCACAGCCTGCGCGACGTACAGCTCGAGGTCGAGGCAGCCTCGATGCACGTTGTCGAACGCCGGCACGGTCCCCTCGAGGAACGGCAGCGTGATCGTTCGGCCGCAGCTGCCCGTCGCGGCCATGCCGCTGAATCGGCAGACCGCCGCGTTCACTATGCCGGTGGGCTGCTCGATGCTCGTCTGGGGCACCGGCTGCTGGCCGTTCCAGTCCCACGGCTGGTTGAGCGCGAGCGTCATGAACTCCTCCCACAGGTAGAGCGGGCCATCGGCGCTGAAGAGTCCCTGTGAGAACTGGTTGGACATTTGCTGCTGGTCGTTGTTGCCCATCCACACGCCGGTCACCAGGCTGTCGGGTACGTAGCCGAAGCCCGACACGTCGCGGAATTCATCGGTGGTCCCCGTCTTGAAGCCCGCGGGGCGCCGCACGCCGTCCACCGTGAACAGGTTCGCTCGGTCGCCCCACAGCACGTTGCGTGCGGCATCCGTGTTGCCCTCGAGGATCCAGTGCGGCAAGTACGCCTCCGCCGCCGTCATCGGGTTGGTGACCTCAGGCCCGTTGTCCTCGCGGGTGTAGATGATGCGGCCGTCCCGGTCGCGTATCTCGATGATGGTCGTCGCCGGATGCAGCTCACCGCGCTGCGCGAAGGTGCCGTACGCCTGGGTCATGTTCGTCAGGTTCACCGGCACCGCTCCGAGCGCCAGGGTGAGCCCGGGATCCTGGGCCATGATGTACTCGGCGCTTGCGATGCCGAGTGACTCGGCGAAGTTGGCCGTGGTCTGCGCGCCCACCAGGTATTGCATCTGGACCGACGGGATATTCAGGGAGTAGCGCAGGGCGTCCATGGCCAGCACCGGGCCGTGCTCGCGCACGTCGGCGTTCGTGGGGCGGTACGAGCCCGCCGGCCCACCGATGCTGAACTCGGTGATGGCGTCGACGAACATGGTGCTGACCGTCGCCGAGCGAGATTGGAAGGCCGATGCGTAGGTGATCGGCTTGAAGGCGGAGCCCGGCTGGCGCCTGGCGAGCGCGGCGATGTCGTACTGGCCCTGAACCCTGGAATCCTCGCGGTTGTCGTAATCCACGGAGCCGATGTAGGCCACGATCTCGCCGGTCGCCGAGTCGATGGCGACCATGGCGCCGTTGTTCACGTTGAACCCTGCGAGGTTGCCGACCCATTTCTGCACGAGCTCCCTTGCGGCCTGCTGGAGCGGGTAGTCGAGGGTGGTGGTGATCGTGTAGCCACCCGTCCGCACCGCGAGCTCCGGGTTCGTGATGCCGGGCAGGGAGCCCAGGATGCGGATCGCCTCGTTCTGGACGCGGAAGCTGAAGTGCGGTTCGCGGAGCACGGACGTGTGGCGGTTCGGCCCCATCGCGGTCCACGTGGTGGCAACGGCCGCCCGGTGCTCGGCACTCGTGATGTAGCCCTCTTCGAGCATGGCGCCCAGGACGAGGTTCCGCTCGGCGATCGCCTCGGCCGCCGCCTCCTCCGAGCCGGGCTCTCCGTTCGGGTTCTGATACGGGTCGTATCGGCTCGGCAGCTGCGGCAGCCCCGCGAGGAAGGCTGCCTGCGCCAGGGTCATCTGGTTGATGTCGGTGAGGCCGAAGTAATTGGCTGCGGCGGCCTTGACGCCGTAGGAGCCGTTGCCGTAGAAGATGAGGTTCAGGTACGTCTCGAGGATGAGCTCCTTCCCCGACCGGCCCGGGTAGGCGGCCGTCACCTGCATCGCCAGGATGTTCTCGCGAATCTTGTCCTCGAGCTCGGTCGACCGCGCGAGCGCGGGCGGCTCGCACACATCGGTCTGGGCGGTCGCCTGCTCCTCGGCGGCCGGAGCATCCGGATCGACCGCGGCCACGCTCGGCGCCGGAGTCGCGCCCTCCTCGACCTGCGTGGATTCGCCCTCCTCCTGGAGGACGCGCGCGTAGTCGATGACCTGCTGGGTGATCGTCGAGGCTCCCTGGACGATCCGGCCCTCCTCGAGGTTTGCGAGCGCCGCGCGAACGGCGCCCTGGAAGTCGACCCCGTTGTTCTCCCAGAAGGTACGGTCCTCGCTGGCGACGGTCGCCTGCCAGATGACCTCCGGCAGCTCCTCGAAGGAGACCGCGTCACGGTTCTGGCACTCGAAGCGGGCGAGGAGGACCGCACCGGTCCGGTCGTACACGTACGTCGACTGCGGGGGCACGATGTCGTCGAGGACGTTCGGGTCAGGCAGGTCCGACGCGAAGTAGGTGTACGCGGCGAGCATGCCGCCGGCGGTGCCCACCACCGAGCCCACGAAGGTCATGGCGAAGACGCCGAGCGTGACGAGGAGCAGCGTCGCGACCCCACGGCGCCGCGATCCGCGCCGCGCCGTGCGGCGCGTCATCATGAGGTGACGGCGTCGCCGCTGGATTGCCGGATGCATTCGTCGAGGGTACCAGCCGCTCAGCGGAGCCGCTCGGCAACGAGCTGGCGCCAGCCGCTCAGTGGACCGCGCCGAGCAGCTGCTCGTGGACGAGCAGGGCGATCACCGTCCCGGCCACCAGGAACGGGCCGAACGGAATGTAGCTGCGCATCCCCACCCGACGCCGCGCCAGGAGCAGCAGCCCGACGGCCGATGCACCGAAGGCTGCGGCGAACACCGCGGTGAAGACTGCCGGGAAGCCGAGCATGAAGCCGATGGGCGCGACGAGCAGAAGGTCTCCGCGCGCCAGACCCCCACGGACGACGACGGCCAGCAGCCCCAGCAGCGCGACTGCCGAGACGCCGCCGACGATGGCCGAGAGGGGCGACACGGCCGGGTTGAAGGGGATGAACAGAGCGGCGAGCACGATGAGTGGGTCGAGCAGGAGGTGCGGCAGGCGATGCTGCTCGAGGTCGGTCGCGACGAGCAGCACCATCAGGCCGAGGAGGCCGAGGTAGACCGCAGTGGCCCACCACGGAAGCTCCGACCGAATGGCCACGGCCGCCGCGGCAGCCGCGCTCGTGATGCCCAGCAGCAAGGTTCGTATGCCCGGACCACGGCCCTTCGCCCCCCGTGCCGGCCACACGCTGGCAAGGCGCTCGGCCGCGGCCCCGCCCACGGCGAAGAGTGCTCCGATCGCGAGGACGGCTGGGACCGACAAATGCCCTCCGGGTGTGTGCTCGAGCACGCGATGGTGCGCGCCGGCACCGCCCATCGTAGGGTCGGCCGCGCCGGCGACCCATAGCCCGATGGTCCCTGCGCCAGCAGAGCTGGCACGCGGCCTGCCACCACGCTGCGTTGAGCCGGCGTGACCCGTCGGCCGCATAAGTCGGGAGGAACTGTTCTCATGGACAGCGATCGCGTTGAGGGCCCCCTGAAGGAGGCCGGTGGCAAGGTCAAGGAAGAGTGGGGAGATCTCACCGACGACAAGTCGACCGAGGTCGAGGGCAAGAAGGACCAGGTCGAAGGCAAGGTCCAAAACGAGTGGGGCGAGGCAAAGGACCGCGTCGACGACAACCGCTGACGATCACCTGGTGCGGGGGTTCCGTCCTTCGGGGACGGGACCCCCGTCGTTGACTCAGCCGCTGGCGTAGTCGAGCGCCAGTCTCACGAGCGCCGCGACCCCGGCACCGGTCGCGCCCTTGGGGGCGTACGGCTTCTCTGTTCCGAGGTAGGCCGCCCCAGCAATGTCGACGTGCACCCACGGGACGGTGACGAACTCCGAGAGGAAGACCGCGCTCTTGATGAGCGATCCGTCGCGGCTGCCGGAGTTCACGATGTCGGCGTGGGGCGTGTCGTAAGCCGCGCGGTACTCCGCCACCAGCGGCATCTCCCAGAACCACTCTCCCGCGGCCTCGGCCGCGGCGCGGACCTCTTCACCCCACTCGCGCGGCCGCGCGAAGTACGCGGCGACCTGGTCGCCGAACGCCATCGACGCGGCGCCGGTGAGCGTCGCCACGTCCACGATGTGAGTGGCGCCCTGCCGTTCGGCCCACGTCATCGCATCCGCCAGGATCAGCCGGCCCTCCGCATCGGTGTTCGTGACCTCGACGGTCAGGCCGTTCATGGCCGTCACCACGTCGCCGGGCCGCTGCGCGTTGCCGCCGGGCATGTTCTCGACCATCGGCGCCACCGCCATGAGCGGCGTCTGCGGGGCGATCCGCGCCACCGTGCGCGCGGCGGCCACCACCGCCGATGCGCCCGACTTGTCGTGCTTCATGTCGCCCATGCTCTCGGCGGGCTTGATGCTGATACCGCCCGAGTCGAAGCAGACGCCCTTGCCGACGATCGCGAGCCGACGATCGCCGCCGTTCTCCCAGCCCGGCAGCTTGATGGCCACCAGGCGGGGCGGATGCGCCGATCCCTGGCCGACGCCCAGCAGAAGGCCCATGCCCAGCGCCTCCATGTCCTTCGGCTCGAGGACCTCCACCGTGCACCCGTCCGCGGTGAGCTCGCGCGCCACCTCGCCCATCCGCTCGGGCGTGAGGTCGTTGGCCGCCCGGTTGGCGAGGTCGCGCCCGAACGCCACGCCCTCACCGATGACGTCTCCTCGGTCGAGGGCGTCCCGGCTGGCCCCGCCGAGGCAGATGACCTCCTCGACCGAGCGCCGCATGGCGTCGGTGTCGCGGGCCCGTCCGTAGATGGCGGTCGGCCGGTACGTGCCGGCGATCGCCCCGGATGCGGCCGCGGTCCACTCGTCCTCCCCCTCTTCGTCGCGAAGCCAGAGCGCCAACGTCCGCGCGCCCAGGCCGTTGAGTCGCCGGGTGGCCGCGGCGGCCAGCCGC
>Ga0208612_1000616_pt1 | contig 15086 bp, 17 predicted proteins | sample AntDryMetagUQ889_FD_188089 | JGI IMG/M metagenome (GOLD analysis project Ga0208612, IMG submission 188089) | Polar desert microbial communities from Antarctic Dry Valleys - UQ889 (SPAdes) | ecosystem: Environmental > Terrestrial > Soil > Desert | place: Antarctic Dry Valleys | collected 2008-12-31 | reverse complement strand
GAGCAGCTTGTGAGGGTCATGGTCGAAGCCGAGTCCCAAGATGACGCCGAGCGAATCGCGAGCAAGCTCGCCGACGAGGTCAAACAGACCCTCGGCTGATCGCGCGGGTCCCGGTCGTGGCCACGAAGAACACCAGGATCACCGCGGCGATCCCATGCGCGGTGTCTTCCCAGGAGCCGGTAGAGGCAGCCACGAGCCAGCCCGCGATCCACGCGCAGGGCGCGGCGAGCACGATCCACCCCCATCGTTCCAACTTCTCCCCCGAACGCGCGGCGTACCACAACGGGACCAGCAGAACGGGAGACGTGAAAGCGCCGACGCTGAAGATCGCAGCGAGACTCAGAAGCGTCACCACAAGAAGGGCACCCCGGAGGACGTACCGCGCTGCGCCTGATCCGGCCCCGCTCGAGACAGCCCAGACGATGGAGCCCACGGGCACCCCGATGATGAGTCCGGTTGCGACCGCTTGCCAGTGTGCGGGGCGAGCGGCCCCCGCGACCGAATACTCGTGCGCAAGCCAGCCAGAGCATGTCGTGTAAGCCTCGACCTTCGTGCAGTCAAACGGCGCGACGGCGGCATAGACGCAGCCCGTGACGAACAGGCCCACCCACGCGCCGAGCTTCGCGGCTCTACTCATCGCCTTCTCCCCAGCAGGATGCGGGATGCCACGAAACCGGCCGCGGCCGCCATCGATGCGGCGAGGAGGGCAGGCCACAGAGGCGGGTTGTAGATCCCGGGCCTCGAGTAGTCGATGCCGAGCAGATTGGTGCAAGTAGTGGAGCCCTCCTGGACGTCCACGGCGCTTGTCTCTGAGATCGTCGCCGACGTCGTGCAGCCGAGAGGCGCGACCAAGACGTACCCCGCGATGAACAACACAACGGCGACCAGGGGCGGCCAGAACCGGTGTCTCTCGCCACGGAAGGGCGCCACGACCCCTAGGGTCGCTCCGATCAAAAGGAACGGCATCCCAATGCTGAAGATTCCGAGGACTCCGATCACGATGCAGAGCGACACCACCAGCCAGTACAAGAGATCGACGATCCGCCTTTCAGACACGGTTCTGGCCGGGGAGATTGGCGAGCAACGGCAACGTGTGCGCGCCTAGGTCGAAGAGCCGGTCGACGCGCGAGCGATCCCCGTCCAGTTGCGTCAGGAGGTCGACACCGAGGTAAAAGGCGACCACCGCGAAGGCCAGGTCGCGCGTCGGAAGCAAGCCCGCCAGCGGAGTGTCGTCGAGGATCTTTCCGATCGATCGCTCGGCAAAGTCGATCCAGGGTTCCATGCGTTCCACGACCCGCGGGCCTAACTCCGGATGGGCAAGGCTGCCTGCGATCAACTCGGAGAGGACCGTGATGTGTCCGGATCTCAGGTCCTCCTCGAAAACTTCCCGGGCAACCTCCAGCATCTCCGCAAGCGTTGCTGCCCGCGAGACCGCCTCTTCGTAGCGCTCCATCCGCCCCGCACTGGTGCGGTCGAGGGCCGCCAGCAAAAGCGTCTGGACCGAGCCGAAGTGGTAGAAGACCAAGGCCTGATTCAGGCCACCTCTGGTCGCTATGGCTCGGGCGCTGGCGCCGGCGAAACCGACCTCCTTGAGCGTCTCGATGGCGGCCGCCACGAGGCGCTCCTTGGTGTCTTGAGCGACTGCTTTAAGCATCTGCTCAAGATAATCTGCTCTCTAGTGCACCGCAAGACCCCGTGGGTATCCTGGGGCCAGAGAGGTGCATCACCAGTTCGGTTCTAGCGCCAGGGCTCACCGTTGGAGGCGGTGAGTCGACGAGGTAGGGGATCTCGGAGGACGGGTCGTCTTTGCGGCCCCTCCACTCGGCGGGTGACCCTCGGCCGGCCACGGTCGTGACGGTGCCGACAAACCCCGGGAGCGATCCCGGGTCACAAACCGGCAGCGCAGTGGCCTCTCTGATGACTGCCTTAGCGGCGCGCAGCGACGCGCGCCTATACGGAGAGGAGACGCCCCTTGTGTGGGATCGTCGGTTACGTAGGTGATAAGAGCGCCCTTCCCATCCTTATCGAGGGGATGGAGCGGCTCGAATACAGAGGCTATGACTCCGCCGGAATCGCGGTTCTGGATGACGGAGTGATAACGACCGCACGCAAAGCCGGTCGGCTCGGCAACCTGGTCGAAGAGCTGGAGGACAAGGATGTGGCTGGGTCGCTCGGCATCGGTCACACGCGCTGGGCCACGCACGGGGCCCCTACGGACCAGAACGCTCATCCGCACAGGGATTGCAGCGGGAAGATCGCTCTTGTGCACAACGGCATCATCGAGAATCACGATGTCTTGAGGGACCGGTTGGTCGGCGAGGGCCACGACTTTCGCTCGGAGACCGACACGGAGGTTGCTGCGCACCTCATCGAATCGATCATCCAAAGTCGCTCGTGCTCGCTGCGCGAGGCGGTTCTGGAGGCTGTGAACGTTCTCGAGGGGGCTTTCGCGCTCGTATGCATCAGCGCCGGCGAGCCGAACACGATCGTGGTCGCCCGCCAGGAACCTCCAATCATCGTTGGAGCAGCCGAGGGAGTTGGACTCGTTGCCTCCGACATCCCAGCACTCTTGAAGCACACACGCGATGTCGTCCCTTTGGACAACCGGCAGGTTGCCGAGGTGTCGCCAGGCGCGATACGCGTATGGGACTTCGAAGGCAAAGAGGTGCAGTACGAGACCGTCCACGTGGAGTGGGACATGGAGGTCGCGGAGAAGGGCGGCTACGAGGACTTCATGCTCAAAGAGATCTTCGAGCAACCAGAGGTCGTGCGGAACACGATGCGCGGCCGCGTCGACGAGGCAGGCCGCGTGCGCCTGGACGAGGTGCACTGGGACGCCGCCGCCCTCAAGCGCATCTCGAAGATCGTCGTCGTGGCTTGTGGGACGTCGTTCCACTCGGGGATGGCTGCGAAGCACTCGATCGAGCACTACACGCGCATCCCGGTGGAGCTCGACCTGGCATCTGAGTTCCGGTATCGGGACCCCGTTCTCGATAAAGACTGCCTGGTCATCGGCATCGCACAGTCGGGCGAGACGGCAGACACCCTGGCGGCGATCCGCTACGCGAAGGAGATGGGCGCAAGCGTCGTCGCGATCACGAACGTTGTGGGCTCGTCGATCACCCGCGATGCGGACGCGGTGCTTTTCACCCACGCCGGTCCCGAGATTGGAGTAGCGGCGACGAAGACTTTCTTGGCTCAACTGGTCGCACTGAACCTGTTCGCTCTCTATCTGGCGCAACAGCGCGAGAGCATGGACCCCGCCAAGGTGGCCGAGACTTTGGCCGCGATGGAGGCTCTTCCCGCCCAGGTAGAAGAGGTACTGGCGATCCAAGGCGAGGTTCAGCGGGCCGCGAAACGATATGTAGACGCCAAGGACTTCATCTTCATCGGACGCGGGGTCGGTACCGCCGTTGCGCTCGAGGGGGCCTTGAAGTTGAAGGAGATCTCCTATATCCACGCCGAGGGCTACCCGGCGGGCGAGCTGAAGCACGGCGCTATCGCCTTGATCGAACCGGGGGTACCGGTGGTCGCGGTGATGACTGGGGCCAAGCTGTACGACAAGATGCTGGCGAACGTCGAAGAGGTCCGGGCCCGCGGCGCCGACACCATCCTGGTGGCTCCACAAGGCGATGAACGCGCCCGGGCTCTGGCGAACGAGTTGTTGGAGGTCCCCAGCACGAAGCCGCTGCTGAGCCCGATCCTGGACACGATCCCGCTCCAGTTGCTCGCTTACTTCATCGCCAAAGAGAAGGGCCTGCCCCCCGACAAGCCCCGCAACCTGGCCAAGAGCGTGACCGTCGAGTAGTGCGCCCCCTGGTCTCGCCCGAGGAGATGCGCCTGGCGGATGAAGCCGCGATCGCCGCAGGCACCCCCGCCGAGGTCCTGATGGACCGTGCGGGCCGTGCGGTGGCGCGCTCCGTACTGCAGGTAGCCGGCGCGCGTTACGGCAAGAAGGTCGCGGTGGTGTGCGGGAAAGGCAACAACGGGGGCGATGGCTTCGTCGCAGCGCGCGTCTTGCGCGGTGAAGGGCTAAGAGTCACCTGCGCACTGGTGTTCGATCGCGGTGAGGCCAAGGGACCGGCGCGTCATCACTTGGGACTGCTGGAGCGAAGCGGTTGTCGGGTCGTGCCCTTCCGACCAGAGCTTCTCGAGGTCGACGTGATCGTCGATGCCATCTTCGGCACCGGGTTCATCGGAGAGCCGACCGGTGCCGCGCGCGCTGCGTTGGACGCCATCACGCACGCGGTGCAAGGAGAAGAGGTGCATCACGATGATGAGGGTGCGTTTGCGACCCCAGCGGTGTGGCCGATCCCTCAGGTCGTTTCGGTCGACGTGACATCAGCCGGCTGTGTCCCGGCCGACGTGGTCGTGGCGCTGGGGGCCGAGAAACTTGGATCCTTCTTCGGGAACCGCGGCGACGAGCCACCACAGGTGGAGGTCGCCGACATCGGCATAAGGGTGGACCACGCCCGCGTGGCGGTGATCGAGGAGCGCGACGTAGCGATGCAGCTGCCCACGCCGTCGCCTGGAGACCACAAGACGTCACGGGGGACCGTGCTGGTCGTAGCGGGTTCCAACGTCACGACGGGCGCCCCGATCCTCACCGCGCGCGCTGCGGCTCGTATGGGCTCCGGTTACGTCACCTTGGTCTCGACCGAACGTGTGATCGACGCAGCCGAAACGTTGGTCCCGGAGGTACTCAAGCGCCGCGTGCCGGGCGACGTGCTCGGCCCCCACATCGTGGACGAACTCACGGAATCGCTCGACCGGGTCGACTGCATCGCCCTCGGCCCGGGGTTGGGGGTCGGGGACGCACAGCGAGCCCTGGTAACCCGGCTGCTGGCCGAGTTCGGCGGTCCGATCGTCGTGGACGCCGACGCACTGAACAACCTCGTCGGTAATACGGAGGCGCTCGGCGGGCGGGACTGGCCGGTCGTCATCACCCCTCACGTCGCCGAGATGGCCAGGCTTCTGGACCGTCCGACCCCGGCGATCACCCGGGATCGCTTGGGGGCGGCTATCGAAGCGGCGGACCGGTTCGGGTGCACGGTCGTGCTGAAGGGTCACCGGACGCTGGTCGCGGGCAGCTTCTCCGGCGAGGGAGGTAGGCCCGCCGCCGAGGGCGCCGGGAATGCGACCAGGGCCGTTGCCGTCCCGGTCGGAGGCCCCGAGCTGGCCACCGCAGGGACCGGAGATGTACTGACCGGGGCGCTCGCCGCTCAGCTGGCCCGCGGCGGCTTCACCCTGCTCACCTCTGCGGCGGCTTGCTACGTCCACGGCGTCGCGGGGGCGGTCGCAGCCCAACGCTCGGGCTCCTCGGGGGTCGTCGCCTGGGACGTGGCCGAGGCGCTGCCCGAGGCCGTCGAGCGCATCCGCGGCTCCTACCCTGTTCCGACATGTCCTTGACGAGAGCGCAGATCGAAAGCCGGGGTCACCCCGTGTGGGCCGAGGTGGACCTAGAGGCGATCCGCCACAACGTCCGCACGCTAAGGGCTCAGGCGTCCACGGCGGAGGTCATGGGTGTGGTCAAGGGTTACGCCTACGGCCACGGCAATCCCCAGTCGGCGGTCGCGATGCTGCAAGGAGGAGCCACGCGCCTCGGCGTTGCCCGGGTGGCGGAAGGGCTCCACCTGCGCGAGGCCGGCGTGAACGCCCCGATCCACGTCTTCACCGAGCCCCCTCACGGAGCTGCCGCCACGATGCTCGAACACGATCTCACCCCCACCGTTTACACGCAGCCCTTCGCGGAGGCCCTGGCAGCAGCGGCTACCGAGCGGGGGACCGAGGCCCGGGTCCACCTGAAGGTGGACACGGGCATGCACCGGGTCGGCGTGCCCGCTGGAGACGTCGCCGACGCGGCGAAGGCGCTGCGAGACCTGCACGGTCTCGTCGTTGAGGGGGCCTGGAGCCACCTTGCGGTCGCAGATGTCCCGAACCATCCCTTCACGCGTACGCAGATGGACCTTTTCGCGGAGCTCACCGAGCAGATCGAAGCTGCGGGGATCGATCTGAAGTTTCGTCATCTGGCGAACTCCGCCGCGACGATGTCGGATCCCGAGACTCACCTCGATCTGGTGCGTTGCGGAGTGGCGAGCTACGGCTTATGGCCCAGCTCGGACCTGCTCGGAACGCTCGATCTCCGTCCTGCTCTCGCCTTGCGGGCACGCGTCAACATGGCCAAGACGGTCCCCGCCGGCGACGGCGTGTCCTACGGTCTGCGCTACTCGTTGTCGCAGGACAGCACGATCATCACGGTGACCGCGGGTTACGCGGACGGGTATGACCGTCGTCTGTCCGATCGGGCGGACATCCTTGTCCGCGGGCAGCGCTACCGCGTCTCCGGCACGGTCTGTATGGATCAGTTCATGTCCGACGTTGGCAGCGAAGAGATCGAGATCGGCGAGGTCGCCACTTTGATCGGCGTGGATGGGAACGATTCGGTGCCGGCCGAGGAACTGGCCGTGCACATCGGCACGATCAATTATGAAGTGACCACCCGGATCCCTTCGCGCGTGCCGCGGATCTTCCTCCACGAACAAGGCGACGCCGCGTGAAGAAGCGCGATGTCTTCACCTTGGCGGGCACCGTTGTCGGAGTGGGCGCCGGCGTCCTTGCGCAGAAGTCAGTGGTCAGCAGACGTCGCCGCAACGATCCCGAGGCAGGCGAGCGCTTCGGCACCCGCCGCGGTGAGCGAGCCCGCCTCGTTCACCTCCCCGACGGTGCCGACCTCTACGTCGAAGAGGCCGGGCCGTCCTCGTCGAAGGGGGCCTTGTTCATCCACGGCTCCGCGCTGAGGACGGACGTCTGGCACTACCAGATGCGCGGCATCGGCGACCATCGCCTCGTCTTCATGGATCTACGCGGCCATGGTCGGTCTCAACCGAAAGGCGACCTGGACTTCACGATTGACAACCTCGTCCGTGACATCGAGGCGGTGATCGAGGATTCGGAGCTCGAAGAGGTCGTGTTGGTCGGCCATTCGGTGGGCGGGATGATCGCTCTGCAACTGGCGAGCAGTCGGATGGAATGGTTGGGGGCTCGCGTCAAGGGGCTCGTACTCGTGAACACCACGTACCGGCCCGCTTACGACACGAGTATCGGAGGCGCCATCGTGTCGAAGCTCGAAAGGGTCATCCGTCATCCTCTCGATGCTGTGGGCAACTACCACTCCAGCATCGAGAGATTGCGCAAGATCGTGCGACCGACCGACTCGGTTTTCCTCGGTGTCGCTTTCGCAGCCTTCGGTCCGGGGGCATCCGCCAAGCAGATCGATTTCACCTACGACATGACTTCAGACACGTCCGCAGGTGTCCTCTTCGACCTGGTGAAGTCGTATCGCGACTATGACGTGACGGAGTTGCTCGGGGACCTCACGGTCCCGGTCCTCGTTCTGACCGGCACCCACGACCGGCTCACGGTGCCGAAAGCGTCGCAGTACCTCGCGGAACACTTGCCGAAAGCCGAGCTTCACGTCTTCGAGAACTGCGGGCACATGACGATGCTCGAGCGCCACGACGATTTCAATGCGATGCTCGACAGGTTCCTGTCGGACACGCTCGGCGCCGACCGGTCTCGGAGGGGCAGCTCATGAAAGACGCACGGGTCGAACAGGTTGCGGCGATCCTCGTCGACTACTCCACCGAGGTTAAGGCGAACGACCTGGTTTCGATCCGCGGCCCCCACGTGGCAGAGCCCTTGATGCTCGCTCTCTACAAAAAGTGCCTGGAGCGGGGTGCGCATCCGGTGCTGAGGCCGACGCTCCCAGCGGCCGTTCCGCTGCTCTACCGCTTCGCAGCCGATCACCAGCTCGAGCACCTCTGGGAGCCCGACCGCTGGTACGTGGAGAATCTAGACGTCGACTTCTCGATCATCGCCGACACCAACACGCGCCAGCTATCTCAGATCGATCCCTCGCGCCAGGTCCTGGCCGCCAATGCCCGCCGGCCGATCTTCGACCGTCGCATGGAGCGGGGGGCAACAGGTGAGCTTCGTTGGAACGTGACGCTGTTCCCGACCGAGGCGATCGCGATGGACGCCCAGATGAGTCTCGACGAGTACGAGGACTTCTATTACGCCGCCTGTCTGCTCGACGCGCCGGATCCGATCGCCGAGTGGAAGAAGGTCGCGGAGCGTCACGCCGAGTTGCTCTCTTGGATCGAGGGGCGCAAACAGGTCCGCCTCGAGGGCGAGGGGACCGACCTCCTCTTAGACATCACCGGCCGCACCTTCATCGGCGCCGATGGGACCGCGAACTTCCCCGACGGCGAGATCTTCACCGGACCCGTCGAAGACGGAACGAACGGGGTGGTGACCTTCACCTATCCGGCGATCTACGGGGGCCAGGCGGTCGAGGGCATAAGGCTGGAGTTCAAGAACGGCAAGGTCATCGCAGCAAGCGCGGACAAGAACGAGGCCTTCCTGGTGCGCACCCTGGACACCGATCCGGGGGGCCGCATCCTGGGCGAGCTCGGCATCGGCACGAATTTTGGGATCGAGAGCTTCAGCGGAGAGATCCTGTTGGACGAGAAGATCGGCGGGACCGTTCACCTCGCGGTCGGGGCCTCGTATCCCGAGACCGGTGGCGTCAACCAGTCCGCGGTGCACTGGGACATGGTTTGCGATCTGCGCTCGGGGGGACGGATCTCGGTGGACGGCGAGACCCTGATGGAAGACGGCAAGCTGGCCGTCTGAGGAGCGCCCACGGACTTCGTCTAAGCGCCTCATGGACCTCCCTTGTTCTGTACTGTCACTCCATGCCGCAGCTCACCGGCTCTCGGGTCGATATCGACTCGATCCGATCTCAAGCCCTGAGCTGCACCCGATGCCGCTTGTCCGAGAGCCGGACCCAGGTGGTCTGGGCGGGCGGGAACCTCGATTCGGATGTGGTGTTCATCGGAGAGGCCCCGGGGTTCCACGAGGACCAGCAGGGAGAGCCCTTCGTCGGCGCGTCGGGCCAGCTGCTGGATCGGCTCCTGGCCGAGGTCTCTCTCGACCGTTCTTCGGTGGCCATCGTTAACGTCGTCAAGTGCCGGCCCCCGGGCAACCGCAATCCTTTGCCGGACGAGATCGAGGCGTGTCGGCCCTACCTGGAGGCTCAGCTAGAGCACATGCAGCCCGACGTCATCGTCACCTTGGGGAACTTCGCCACCCAGTTCATGATCGGGCAACCGATCGGGATCACCAAGGCGCGCGGACAGACGTTCCGGTTCCGCGGCGCTATCGTCGTGCCGACTTTCCATCCCGCGGCCGCGTTGCGCGGCGGCAGTGACAACGGCGTCACGCGCCTGGACGCGATCCGCCAAGACCTGCACAAAGCGCGAGCGATAGTCGAAGAAGCGCGCTCCCGCCGCGTGCAGTCGCCGGCCGGCACGGCGGCGCCCGACCAACTAGGGCTTTTCTAGCTATGCCACAACGGGCCCTCGTTTGTACGACGTATTCGCCCGAGGAGACGCGCATCGTGGGTGCGTCGCTGTCTCCGGTTCTGCTGCCTGGAGATGTCATCAGTCTTAGCGGGGACCTGGGGACGGGCAAGACGGTGTTCGTTCAGGGCCTTGCGATCGCGCTCGGCGTCGAGACCGGGGTCACGAGTCCCACCTTCACGATCGTGCACGAATACGAGGCGCGCTTCCCGATCATCCACCTGGACGTCTACCGGCTCGATTCGTTCCAGGAGGTCATCGATTTGGGCTTCGAGGAATACCTCGACCCAGAAGCGATCGTGCTCATCGAGTGGGGCGACGCGATCGGGCCGATGCTTCCCCGCCGTCACCTCGACATCGAGCTGCGGCGCGCGGCGGATCCCGACTCCGAGGACGAACGCTGCCTGATCTTCAGACCGCATGGTCCCGAGTGGATCCGGAAGGTACAAGCGATGCGGTCCACGGCCGAGACGCTGCTCAACGCAGCGGCGGTCGACGCAACGGGCCCTCGCTTCGAGGTAACGGCGGACCCGTTCGCACGCGAGCATAGGGACGTCACCGTCGAAGAAGAGGAAGCCTGATGCTGGTCCTGGGTATCGAGACCTCCACTCCGCAAGCGAGCGTCGCCATCGGCTCCGAGCAGGGTGTGGTCGCCAGCGCCATGGTCTCGCGCGGGGCCAACTACAACGAGTTCCTCTTGCCCGCGATCCGGTTCTGTCTCGAAGAGGCCCGTCTCGGCTACCGGAACCTCGGTGCGGTTGCGGTCAGCCTGGGCCCCGGCCTCTTCTCGGGGATGCGCGTGGGTGTGGCAACGGCCAAGGCGATAGCGCAAACGCTGTCCCTTCCGATGATCGGGATGGCGAGTCTCGATCTCGTCGCCTACGAGGTTCGTTACGCGCCGAAGACGATCTGCGCGGTCCTGGACGCCCGTCGCAACGAGGTCTTCCACGCGTTCTACCGGGCCTCTCCCGGCGGCATCCAACGGATGACCGAGTACCGGGTCGAGAAGCCCGGCCAGCTTGCGATCGGAATCGCGTCTCGTCCCGAGGAGGTCTTGCTCGTCGGCAACGGCGCGCTGCTTTACCGGGACATGTTCGAAGAGCTCGGGAGCGTGGCCGAGGTAGGCACCATGAGCCACGCCTTCCCGAACGCACGCTCCCTCGTCGAGCTCAGCCTCCCTCGCCTCTTCCGGGAAGACTTCGATTCCCCTTACGACCTCAAGCCGCTCTACCTCCGCCAGTCCGCCCGGCGCATCCAGTGGGACCGCATCAGAACGCAGAGGCCGGCGTGATGGCCCAAGCGCGACAACCCGAGTTCGACGAACGCCCTGTCGAGGAGGTCGAGCTCACGAGGATGCGTCGTCGTCACCTGCGCAAGGTGTTGGCGATCGAATCGCGGGTCTATCCACGCCCGTGGAGTCCCTCGCTGTTCCTGTCGGAGCTAGCGCAGCGCGGGACCCGCTCCTACCTGGTCGCCCGCGCCGTCGGGGAGGTCGTCGGTTACACGGGGATGATGTTCATGGGTCGCGAGGCGCACGTGACCAACATCGCCGTCGACCCCGACTTCCACGGACGCAGAGTAGGAACACGTCTGCTCTTGACGGTCATGAACGAGGCCATCGCGCGAGGGGCCCAGGTGGTTTCGCTCGAGGTGAGAGTGTCCAACCACGTGGCCCAGGCGATGTACGTGAAGTTCGGCTTCTCCGTCGTGGGGACGCGCAAGGGTTATTACATCGAGACGAACGAAGACGCCTACATCATGGAAGCTGCGGACGTAGCCTCGACCGGCTACCGACTGTTGCTGCAGCAGATCCGGCACGAGCTAGAGGGCGGGGAGGGGAACCGTGGTTGACGTGCCTCGCGACCCGATGGGTCGCCCTCTAACCGACGTGGTGCCGGCCGACTTCGATCCGTCCAGTCAGACCATCCCGGGGACGGCGACCAAGGAGCGCCCGGTCGAGGAGTGGGATGAGAGCACCTTGGTGCTGGGCATCGAGACCTCCTGCGACGAGACCTCTGCCGCCGTCGTCAAAGGGGGCCGGGAGATCCTTTCCAACGTGATCGTGTCCCAGGGCGACCTGCATGGGGAGTACGGCGGGATCGTTCCCGAGGTCGCAGCCCGGGCGCACGTCGAGGCCCTGACTCCCGTGATCGGCGAGGCTCTCTTGCGCGCGGACGCCACCTTCTGGGATCTGGACGCCGTGGCGGCCACGCTGGGCCCGGGTCTGATCGGTTCCCTGCTCGTCGGCGTCGCGGAGGCGAAGTCGATCGCGGCCGTCCTCGAGGTCCCCTTCGTAGGTGTGAACCACCTCGAAGCACACCTCTACTCCAACCTGTTGGTCGACGAGGAGTCTCGCTTCCCCGCGCTGGCGTTGCTGATCTCGGGTGGACACACTCTCTTGGTCCATGCGTTGGGCCACGGCGAGTACGACATCCTGGGCTCGACGATCGATGACGCCGCCGGCGAGGCGTTCGACAAGGTGGCCCGCTTCCTGGGACTCGACTATCCGGGCGGGCCGGAGATAGACCGCCTCTCCTTGCTGGGGGACCCCAAGGCCGTGAACTTCCCCCGCGCGATGTCGGCGGAGCCGGGTTTCGACGTCTCTTACTCCGGCCTCAAGACGGCCGTGATCAACCACGTGCGCAAGCTCGAAGCGCGCAACGAGCCCGTCGTCATCGAGGACATCGCCGCTTCCTTCCAGCAGGCCGTGGTGGACATCCAGGTGGCCAAGACGATGGCCGCCGCGGACCACACCGGTGCCGAAAGGGTCTTCCTGTGCGGAGGCGTGGCGGCCAACTCCGGGCTGAGGCAGGGCTTGGCGGACGAATGCGCCAAGAAGGGCATCCGCATGTCGGTCCCCCCGATGGAGCTCTGCACCGACAACGCGGCCATGGTGGCGGCGTGCGCCACCTACATGATCCGCCGGGGGCGAACGACCAGCCTCGACGCGGCCCCCGACCCCAACCTGCCTCTCGTCTAAGCACTCCCGGCCTCCGTTTGCCAGGTTTCTCCGGCGGCGCTATCCTTAGCACTCGCACCTTTGGAGTGCTAATCGCAGGACAACCCCGCAGGAGGTAAAGCATGGCCACTGCAACGAAGACCATCAAGCCGCTGGAGGACCGCATCCTGGTCCGTCCGGACGAGGGCGACGAGACCCTCCCTTCCGGCCTCGTGATCCCCGACACCGCCAAGGAGAAGCCCCAGGAGGGCACCGTCCTGGCAGTCGGCCCGGGCAAGCGCAGCGACACCGGTGACCTGATCCCCGTCGACGTCAAAGAGGGCGACAAGGTCCTCTACTCCAAGTACGGCGGCACCGACATCAAGGTCGAGGGTGAGGACCTCCTCATCCTGTCGGCCCGCGACGTTCTCGCGATCGTCGGCTAACCCACCACCCTTAGTGAACGACTGCCCAGAGAGGGCACCGAGAAGGAGAGCTGTGAATGTCTAAGTTGATCAAGTTCGACGAAGAGGCCCGGCGGGGCCTCGAGGCGGGCGTCAACCGCCTTGCCAACGCGGTCCGCGTAACACTCGGCCCCCGCGGCCGCAACGTGGTGCTCGACAAGAAGTGGGGCGCCCCCACGATCACCAACGACGGTGTAACGATCGCCAAGGAGATCGAGCTCGAGGACCCGTGGGAGAACATGGGCGCCCAGCTCGTCAAGGAAGTAGCCACCAAGACGAACGATGTCGCCGGTGACGGAACCACCACCGCGACCGTGCTGGCCCAGGCCATGATCAAGTCCGGCCTGCAGAATGTCGCCGCCGGCGCGAACCCGATGTCGCTCAAGCGCGGCATCGAGAAGGCCGTCGAAGCAGCGATCGCGTCCATCAAGACGCAGTCCCGCGACGTCGAGGGCCGCGAGGAGATCGCTCACGTCGCTTCGATCTCCGCCAACAACGACCCCGAGATCGGCGAGATGGTCGCCGAGGCCATGGACAAGGTCGGCAAGGACGGCGTCATCACCGTCGAGGAGAGCAACACCTTCGGGATGGAGCTCGAGCTCGTCGAGGGTATGCAGTTCGACAAGGGCTACATCTCCCCGTACTTCATCACCGACCAGGACCGCATGGAGGCCGTCCTCGAGGACGCTTACATCCTGATCGCGCAGCAGAAGATCTCGACCGTTCGCGACATGCTTCCGGTTCTCGAGAAGGTCATGCAGTCCGGTAAGCCGCTCGTGATCATCGCCGAGGACGTCGAGGGCGAGGCACTTGCCACGCTCGTCGTCAACAAGATCCGCGGCACGTTCACCTCGATCGCCGTAAAGGCCCCGGGCTTCGGCGACCGCCGCAAGGCCATGCTGCAGGACATCGCGATCCTGACCGGCGGACAGGTCATCTCCGAGGAGATCGGTCTCAAGCTGGAGACCGTGGACCTCGACATGCTGGGTCGCGCACGCAAGATCGTCATCACCAAGGACAACACCACCGTTGTCGAGGGTGAGGGCAACGCGGACGACATCAAGGGCCGTATCGAGCAGATCAAGGCCGAGATCGACCGTACCGACTCCGACTGGGACCGCGAGAAGCTGCAAGAGCGTCTCGCCAAGCTGTCGGGCGGCGTCGCTGTCCTGAAGGTCGGGGCTGCCACCGAGGTCGAGCTCAAAGAGAAGAAGCACCGCATCGAAGACTCCGTCTCCGCGACCCGTGCAGCGGTCGAGGAGGGCATCGTCCCCGGCGGTGGCGCCACTTTGGTTCGCTCAAGGGAGACGATCGAGGCTCTGGACCTGAAGGGCGACGAGCTCGCAGGTGCCCGCGCCGTCATGGAGGCGCTCGACGCTCCTCTGCGTTGGATCGCTCAGAACGCAGGTCTCGAGGGCGGCGTGGTCGTCGACCGTGTCCGCAACGAGAAGCCTGGTCACGGCCTGAACGCCGCGACCGGTGAGTACGTCGACCTGCTGGCCGCGGGGATCATCGACCCGGCCCGCGTCACGCGCTCTGCTTTGCAGAACGCGGCTTCGATCGCAGGCCTGTTCCTCACCACCGAGGCCACGATCGCAGACAAGCCCGAGGAGAACGACGGCGCCGGCGCCATGGGCGGCCACGACCACGGGATGGGCGGCATGGGCGGCATGGGCGGCATGATGTAGGGACCCGCTCGGGCCTTGAGGCCTGAATGGATCTAGTAGGTGTTCACGGGGGCCCGGTCGAGAGACCGGGCCCTCTTGTTTGACATACGAAGGAGACGCGCCGTGGAACAGATAGCCCCGGGCCTTTCGCTGCGACCCGCCCGGGTCGGGGATGCTGCCGCCATCGCCGAGCTGATGGGTGATTCAGACATCGCTGCGGGCCACGAGCCCTGGGTCACGGTGGCCGACGTGACGGAAGACCTGATGGATCCGGATCTCCAGCTCGAGAGCGATACCTGGGTCGTTGAGGATGCCGGCCGGTGAGGCACACGTTCTCCCGTTTCAAGGACAAAGGCTGGGCCAAGGTGGGCCTAGGCGTCGACTCCAGTAACGCCACGGGAGCGGTCCGGCTTTACGAACGGGTGGGGATGTACGTCACGCGTCAGTTCGATGCCTATCAGAAGCCCGTCGCCGACTAGGAGGCTGTTCGTCGCGTCGCTAGGGCAGGTAGCTCATCGGGTCGACGGGGGAACCGTTGACCCGGACCTCGAAGTGAACGTGGTCACCCGTACAGGAACCGGTGCACCCGATGGCG
>Ga0208612_1000614_pt1 | contig 15095 bp, 17 predicted proteins | sample AntDryMetagUQ889_FD_188089 | JGI IMG/M metagenome (GOLD analysis project Ga0208612, IMG submission 188089) | Polar desert microbial communities from Antarctic Dry Valleys - UQ889 (SPAdes) | ecosystem: Environmental > Terrestrial > Soil > Desert | place: Antarctic Dry Valleys | collected 2008-12-31 | reverse complement strand
CGGCGATGACGTCGACGGCGCGGATGCTCTCGGTGCCGTACGCCATGGCCGCTATCGCCTGGGCGCCGCCGATGCCGTACACCTCGTCCACCCCGGCTATGGCCGCCGCCGCCAGGGTGACGGCGCCCACTGTCCCGTCGGCGTCCGGTGGTACGCACAGAACCACCTCGATGACCCCCGCCACCCGGGCCGGCACCGCCGTCATGAGCACCGTGGACGGATAGCGAGCCCGTCCGCCCGGCACGTAGAGGCCGGCACGCTCCACCGGACGGTGCAACTCGCGAACCTCCACGCCGTCCCCCACCACGCTGCCCTCCGCCCGGAGCTGGTGACGGTGGAAGGCGAGGACCCGCCCGTGGGCCACCTCGAGAGCCCGGCGAAGCTCGGGGGGGGTGGCCTCGAGGGCGGCGGTGACGACATCGGGCGGTACCCGTAGCGCTTCCGGGCGCACGCCGTCGAAGCGCTCCGTGTAGTCGCGAACCGCGGCATCGCCGCGCGTCCTCACGTCGGCCAGGATGGCCTGGACCGCAGCCGTGGGCGGCTCCTTGGCCGCCGCCGGCCGGGGCAGCGACCGTCGCCACCCTTGTGGCGCACCGCGAAGGTCGAGTCTTTTCAGCATGAACGGGCTCCGATCGTACTGTGGGCCCCCATGTCCTCCTTCGGGCCCTCTTCCGATGCCTCATCCGGTGCCTCTCCGAGCGCCGAGCTCTCCTCGCTCGCCACTGCCCTGGAGGAGCTCTCCCAGAGGGTGACGAACATCGCCGACGCCTACGTCGCCGCCAAACGCGACGACCTGGCGGGCGAGCTGTACCAGGCCGAGCGGAGCCTTGCGGGCGCCAGACGGAACCTGGGCCGAGTGGTGAACGCCGAGCGATAGGCGGAGACGATAAGGCCCGGCATCGCTGTTGGTCGCATCCGCTCGAGACGCCACCCAGGGCGAGGACACGATCGATGGGGAAGCCCTCCCGCCCCCTCAGTACGAATGCTGGAGGGCGGGAGGGCTATTGCTCTATGGGCGACGAACCGGCGGCTGCAGCGGCAGCCTCGGCCGGCGGGGGCCCTCGGGCACGTCATCGAGGAAGGCCAATGCCGGGCAGTTGATGACAACGTTGGCCGATCCAAGAGGCAGCCCGCCGGGGGCCGTCACCAAACCGCGAGCGGCCTCGCGCCTCACCACGTTGGCGTCGGTTCTGAGCCCGTTCAGACCTCGTGCCACCGCTCGATCGCTGAAGACGCCCACCTGGAGATCCCAGGCGGGGCTGTACTCACGACGGTCCGCCTCTCGAACGTTGGTAGGAAAGACGTCGAAGATGTTGCTGACGTCGGCACCCCGACGCAATGCCTCAAGCACGCCGGGGTTGGCAACTGCTGCATCGCGCCCAACGATGTCGAGAGAGAGTGCGTGCATCAAGCCCTGAGAGCGTCCCGGGCCTTGAGATGCACCACGCGGAGGCGGCGAGTCTTCCAGACCGGTCTTCCCGTTTACGAAGGTGAAGATGGATGCTCGGGCCGAGTCCGGTCGACCACCGCCGTTTTGGAACTGAAGATCAGTCAAAGCAGGAACGAACGTGCTTCGTTCGATCGTTGCGGTAAATGCATCGGAGGACTCGAAGCTGAGATACAGGATTGACTTACCGTTGGCAAAACCACGCACGAACAGGTGATCGGTAGTCATTTTCTCGGTATCGATGCCGAGAGTCCGGTCATGGGTGTTGGTGTGAGTGGTGACGTCGAACGGCCCGTCCCCCGTCGCCACGATGGGGGCGTTGAAGACAACGGGGCTGCCCTCAACGGCGACATAGGGGCTGTAGTTGGCTCCGGCAATAGCCCCCCAGGTGAACGACTGTGGCGGAAAGTTGGTGGGTCCAGGAACAAGGGTGCGCTTCGGACTGAAGTCCGGCACGCCCTGGAACTCCACGGGGGCCTTGCCCAGCAACGGATCGCGTGACTTGACCTCTTGCAAGCAGGCCGGACAATCGCGGCCGACATTGGCCAGCTTGGGCGAGAAGTTCACGCCCAGTTGGCGCGCCATCCGGGCATTGGACACATCGGTGATGACGTACCACACCGTCTTGCCGTTGGCCCTCCCTTTGTGCAAGGGAAGGGTGGCGAAGTCACGAGTGAGGTCAACTCGCAACGCGCTGGAGATTGTTTGCTTGCTCTTTTCGAGTGTGATTCCCACAGGTGCACTCTGGGCGCTGGCCACACCTGCACTGGCCAATGGCGTCACCACCATTGCCATCACCGCCGCCGTTGACCATCGCTTCAATCGTCTTCCGCTCATCGCTGCTCCTTAACGCGAGTCGGCAGCATCCCCTCGTACCGACAGGATGTCTGCGAGAAGCCATCGGGATGACCGCATTTCGGCTCCTTGAAGGACTTCCACCGCAGATATACCCCGGTGGCGCCGACGCGCATAGACATCGGCCAACACCGTAAGAGCCTGTTTCGATCAGCTCACGAGCAGTGAGGCGCATCCTGCCGAGGGTGATGTCAACCGGGTGACGTCATCGCCGACGGATCACCGGATTCGCCGCAATGCGCTGACCAGAGAGATCGCCTCACAAGGCCGCATGCTGAGACGGTCGAGAACTTGGCCAAGCTCTTCTCATCCCGGCCCGGGTGAGCCCCAGAGCAGCACCCCGGGGTCGTGGTCGATCACGACCGTGAGGTAGGGGTAGCCGCGCTCGAGCTGCCGAAGCGGCGCAGGTTGGCGATACTGTCGCCGACGGCCTCGTGGAAGTCCACCCCTTCGACCATTGCCTGCACCAGCCCAAGGAGTTCCAAAATAGACCGACGGCGCCCGAAGGCGCCGTCGGTCGAGCGGCGGGGACCGCTCTGGGAGCGGAGGCGGGAAACCGCTCCTCAGTCGATTGGAACCCCGGCACCGCCCTCCTTGTTCCCGCTTCCTGGACCGGTCTTGCCGGGGTCTCGCTGGGTCACCGTCAGGGCCTTTCCGTCCCTGGACGTCACCATGGCGTTCTCGCCCTTTCGCAGCTGGTTGGCGTCCTGGACGCCGCGGTAACGAGTCTCCGGTGTGAGCTCGAAGGACACCTGCTGGCCGTCGGGACGGTCGATCACGATCCGGCCGGCGTCGCTGGACTGGCTGACCTTGCCGCGGTCGAAGGCCACCTTCTCGAACGCGCCGCCCTCGCCGGGAACGACGAGATCCCCGTGCACGGCTCGCCCGAGGGGGCCTCTGCCGTCCTTGCCCATGCCGTCCTTGCCTCTGCCGTCAGGACCCTTGTGGCCCTTGAACCGGTCGCGGCACTCCTGTCGCTTGGTCTGGTCCTCGCCGGCACCCTCCAGGCACTTCTTGGCCTCTTCACGCCGGGCCTTGCGCTCCGCCTTCCGCTCGGCCTGGCGATCAGCCGGTGCCTGGGGCGAGCCCGGTTCCACTGTGGGACGCTCCGGCTGGCTCTGCGCAAGGGCCAGGGCGCTACCGCCGAGGACGATCCCGGCCACCAGGAGGACGGAGAGGTTTCGCTTGATCATGAACGGTGCTCCTCGTCATCGGTCGATGTCATGAGGATATTCCAGACGCGTGTGAGGGACGTGTCAGCCGGTCGACGCGCCCTGGCTCTCTGTAAGGCGACACGAAACTGACAGTGGCGGCGACAGCAAACTGACGGTGGCCTGTCTAGCGTCACGGCAACCTCCGGAACCGGGCCTCCTTCACCCGCTCAGCCGCAGCCCTCTGCGGTCGCCACGGGCGGCCGGCGCTCGACGAGGAGATCGCCCGCAACGTGTTCGCCCTTCACGGCGGCGGTGTCGATGCCGGCTGACCCCGTCGTCCACCTCGTAGCCGACCCCAGCGAGTCGGTAGACCTGGCGCGCCGAGTCGCCGGGCTCGCCGACCGGTCCGCGGGCCGGGCGGTGCTCCACCCGACGCCAGGCACGACGTCGGCGACCGACTTTGCTGCCGATCTCCTCACGTCGCTCGGCAAGCGCTTCGACGCACTGCGCTTCGAGCGGGCAACCAGACGGGCGTGCTGGTCGAGATCTGATTCCAGGCCGAGGCGGTACGTCATCTGTTCGTTCTTCGGGCCGCCCACCTCAACCAGAAACTCCTGCGCAGCGTCACTGACATGGGCCTTCAGCATGGGGCCGAGGTATGGCACATCGGGGTAGCGGACGATGGTCGCTGGCCGCAGGCGCGGACATCGCACACGTGTTCGGCTGGACACTCAACCGAGCCGAGCGGGCCCTCGGTGCGCTCGAAGCCCGACTACGCGTCACCGGTACCCGGCTCTACCACGCCGAAGGCCACAGGTACCGCCTTGGGCCCGCGCTCTCGGCTCTCTCTGCCCACGACCAAGCACGCGTCCGAAGGCGGCAGAACACCTGCGACAAGCTCGGCGTCAACGCCGCGAACATCCTGCACCTCATCATGGGCGGCTGGGTCGACAAGCGGAGCTGGGCCAACCCGGCGGCCAAGGTCGTCGTCGACCGGCTGCTCAGTGCCGGCCTGCTCGTGGACAAGGGCGCAGTGCTCGGCGAGTCGGCGGAGGTGCGCTTCAGCCTCCGACTCGACGAGCGACCCCTACTGACACTTCCATGTCGTTTTCACTGACAGGGCCGTGTCGCCACCACTGACAGAACGTGTCGCTTCCTGACAGACAGGGCTTCCACTGACATCCCCGTGTCGCTTCACAGCTCTCTGCTGGAACGTCGCTTGGTCGGTAGCGTCGATGACGGGCAGAAGTCGTTCAGGATGCAGATCTCGCAGCGAGGACGTCGGGCCAGACACACCCGACGCCCATGCAGGATGAGGCGCAGGCTGAGCGCCCCCCGTTCCGTCGCCGGCACCATGGCGTTCAGCTCGGCCTCGACCTTGACGGGGTCCTCGTGCCGGGTGAGGCCCAGGCGACGGCTGAGCCGGCCCACGTGCGTATCCACCGGGAGACCGGGGAGGGAGAAGGCCACGCTGCGCACCACGTTGGCCGTCTTGCGGCCCACGCCGGGCAGCGTCACCAGCTCCTTCATGGCAGTGGGGACGTGACCGCCGTAGCGCTGGTCGAGGGCCTGGGCCATGGAGACCAGGCTGCGTGCCTTGGCCCTGAAGAACCCGGTGGGATGGATGATCCGCTCCACGTCGGCCGGGTCGGCGCCGGCCAGGTCTGCGGCCGTCGGGTACTCGCCGAACAGCCTCGGCGTCACCAGGTTGACCCGCTCGTCGGTGGTCTGGGCCGAGAGGATGGTGGCCACGAGCAGTTCGAACGGGTTCCCGTGGCGGAGGGCGCAGAGCTCCGATGCCCCGCCGGGGTACTCGGCCGCGAGCCGCGTCGCGGTCTCGCGAGCCCGGCCCTTCGCTGTCCTGGGTCTGACCATGGCCGCAGGTAGCTTGGCACCCAATGCCGCGGGTGCCAACGCCGCGGGTCGAGGTCAAGCAGCAGATGACCGCCGAGGATCTGCGGGCTGTCTCATCCCTCCTGGAGACGGCGCGAAGGGGCGGCGGGCACCGCTTCGTCCATGCCGACGACGCCGCTCGCTGCATGCTGGCGTGGGAGCCGGACCGCAGCGACCCCGTGGGCTTTGGCCAGGTCTCCCGAGAGGGGCCGGGATGGTCGCTCGAGTTGGTGGTGGACCCCCGCTCCGCTGAAGCCCTGCCCGCATGGCGAAGCTTGATCCTGGCGGGCGTCGACGTCGTCGGCCACGAGGGCGGGGGCCCGGTGCGGACGTGGGCCCACGAAGCCACGCCCGAGCACGACGTCGCGGCAGCCGACGCCGGGCTCGAGGACGAGCGCGACCTGTACCAGATGCGCCGCCGGCTCCCGCTGGAGGAGGAGTCGACCCTCCCGACACGGGCGTTCGTAGTGGGAAGTGACGAGCAGCGATGGCTCGAGGTCAACAACCGGGCCTTTGCCGGGCACCCCGATCAGGGCGGCTGGACGCCGGAGCAGCTCCCCCTGCTGGAGGCCGAGCCCTGGTTCGAACCGGAGGGCTTCCTCCTGCACGAACGGGAGGGCCGCCTGGCCGGGTTCTGCTGGACGAAGGTGCACGACGAGGTGGAGCCGGCCCTCGGAGAGATCTTCGTCGTCGCCGTCGACCCCGACTTCCAAGGCCTCGGCCTGGGTCGCCGCCTGGTGCTGGCCGGACTCGAATGGTTGTCCCGCAAGCGGTTGGATGGCCGGCACCTCGACTGCGCCATCCTCTACGTCGACGCATCCAATCACGGTGCTCTCGGGCTCTACGAGTCGATGGGCTTCGACGTGCACCACGTGGACCGGGCCTACGTAAGGGTGGTGCCTCCGATGAGCATCCCCAAGACGTAGCCAACCGCGGCCGCGGCCCCGGCCACGGCCAGATGGCGCAGGGCGGGGCGGAACGGCGGCCTTCCGGTGGCCGCTCCCAGCGCGGCACCGATGCCCACCGCGCCCAACACGCCCAGGATGACGGATGCCACGGCGGCTGCGGCACCCCGTGACACCAACCACGGCAAGAGCGGGATCAGCGCGCCGACGGCGAAGGCCACGAACGACGAGGCCGCGGCGCCAACCGGCGAACCCAGCTGGGCGGGATCGATGCCGAGCTCCTCACGGGCGTGGGTCTCGAGGGCCATCTCCGGGTCACGCATCATCTCCGTGGCCAGCTCCTGGGCCATGTCGGGGTTCACCCCGCGGCTGGCGTAGATGGCCGCCAGCTCCTGGCGCTCGGAATGCGGGTTCCTCCGGAGCTCCGTGCGTTCCATCTCCAGCTCGTGCTCGAGCAGCTCGGTCTGGGCCCTCATGGACAGGTACTCCCCGGCAGCCATGGAGAAGGCGCCGCTCACCAGGCTCACCATGCCTGCCAGTCGCACGAAGCTCGGGGCCGCGTTCGAACCCGCCACGCCGAGCACCAGCCCCACGTTGGAGACCAGGCCGTCGCTCACCCCGAAGACCCCCGCCCGGACCGCTCCGCCCTGGACGTTGCGGTGGTGGTTCTCGGCGACCGGTTCGGGCACTGCCATAGCCTAGGGGCCAACCATGCAAGAACCTCGCCGCTGGACCAACCAGAGCCAACCCCAGACGCTGCAGATCGCGGTGTTCCTCCTCTACGCCAACGCCGTCATATCCAGCTTCTACATGCTCCTCGGAGCCGATCCGCTGTTCGTCCTGCCCACCGCTGTCGGAGGAGCGGCGGCGGGCTACGGGATCGCCAACGAGAAGAAGTGGGGGTACCTGCTGGGGCTGGCCGCTGCCTCGATACCCTTCGTCTTCATCCTCCTGGGTTATCCGATCAACCCGATCGGCCTCATGTTCGACATCGCCCTCCTCGCCCTGCTCCTGCACACCCAGAGCCGCGAGTACCAGCGCATCTGGTTCAAGTGAACGAGGCCGTCGTGCGCGACGGGCTGGAGATCCTCTTCGTGATCGCCGTCGGCGGCATGCTCTGGTCGGCCGTCCGCCGGCTCCGTGCGGGCCAGATCGATGTCTTCCGGTGCCCCGCCTGTGAGCGACCGACCTCCAGGGCCTACCCGCGGTGCACCCACTGCGACGTCATCCTGTAAGGCCCGCCACCCGCGGCGGCCACCTCTTGGCCGTGGTGCATCACGTCTGTCCAGGTGAACCGCAAGGGGACCCAGCCCTGACCGACCAGCCAGTTCTGGCGTTCCAGGTCGCGTTGCAGCGCGGCAGCGCCGGCGTGGTTCTCGACACCATCGAGCTCGATGAACCTCCGTTTCTGCGGGTACGCGAAGTCAACGCGGTAAGGGCCGATGCAGTACTGCCCCACAGGTTCAGGTAGACCCGCACGGCGCAAGAGCTGAAGGAAACAGACCTCGAGGTCGCTTCCCGTGACCACCGGCTGACGGCGCTGGAGCACTCGGCGAACAACACCCAGGCCCGGTCGGCCCAGGCGGGACAATGCGTCCAAGCGCCGGTCCAGGTATGCGGGGGAGGTGAGGCTCCTCCGCACGGCGCACTCCAGGGCTCGCTCCACCACTTCGTCGTCCACGACCGCTCCTAGGTCGATCAACGTGCGGGTGACGGCGGTGGCAGTTATGGCGGTAACGGCCGTGATGTCGGCCGGGACAAGGTCCGAGCTGCGATGTGACCGGTGGCGGCGATAGTTCCGGCCCGTAGGGACCGAGACCTCCACCAGGCGCCGTGGGACCCCGTCGAGCAGGTGAAGGGCGGCGGCGCAACGATGTGACGCCACACCGCCACTCCCCAGCACGGCGACCATGACCCTCTGCTCGAACGACTCGGGCCAATCCCGCCGCCGGTAGACGCGGGGCTCGACTCGCTCCCACGCGCGACCAGCCAGCACATCCTTGTATTCCCGGCGCCAGAGCACGACACCGTGCTGGCGGCGCGCCTCTCGTGTCAGCCAGTCGGCTCCATGACGCTCCATCGACACCAGTACATCGTCGGCCTGTGACAATGACGTTTGCGGGGACAATGACGTCTGTGGGCGACACTCCTAGAGTGGCCGCGTGGACGAGCCGCTCCCCCAGGGCCCCGCCAAGGTGCGAGCGGTGCGAGAGATGTTCGACACCATCGCTCCCCGCTACGACCTGGTCAACCGGATCATGACCTTCCGCATGGACGTGGGCTGGCGGCGGGCCACGGTTGACTCCCTGGGCCTGCGACCCGGCTCCCTGGTGCTCGACCTGGCCGCGGGCACGGGTGACCTGTGCCGGGAGGTCCAGGGGGCGGGTCACGTGGCCGTCGGCGTCGACCTCTCGTGGGGCATGCTGGCCCACGCTCGCACCAGCGCTCCGCTGATACAGGCCGACGCTCTTCGCCTCCCCGTTCCGGACCACACCATCGACGGCGCCACGTGTGGGTTCGCCCTGCGCAATGTGGCCGACCTCGACGCCTTCTTCTCCGAGCTCGGCCGTGTCGTGCGCCCTGGCGGGCGCATCGCCCTGCTCGAGGTGGCCGAGCCGGTCAACCCCGTGCTGCGCTGGGGTCATGGCCTGTACTTCACCCAGGTGATGCCCCGTCTCGGTGCCCTTCTTTCCGACGCCTCCGCCTACGGGTACCTTCGCCGTTCCGTGGCCTACCTTCCTCCGCCGGCCGACATGCTGGCCAAGCTTCGGGCCGCGGGCTTCGGCGCCGTCGAGCGCCGCCTCCTCAGCAGCGGCATCGCCCAGCTGATCACCGGCACGGGGACCCGACGATGACGGCGACGGCACCATCCTCATCGTCGTCGGCCCGCGACCCGAGCGATCTCACCGCCCGCACCGTTCGCATCGACGGCGCCGGCGTGGACCTCCTCGCCTTCGCCGGTGACGACGGTGTCCTGTTCGAGCGCGCCGGAGCGGGGTTGGCCGGCAGGGGCGTGGCCCTCCTCGTCGAGGCGGCGCACGTGGGTGAGTCGCTGGCCGCCATCGCCGTGGACGACGAGGTGGGGTTGCCCGGCTGTGGAGCCGTCGCCGTCGGTGCCATGCCTTTCCTACCGGACGACCGGGCCACCATGATCGTGCCCCGGACCATTCTCGGCCGGGCCCTCGACGGGACGACGTGGATGACCACCATCGGCCCCGAGCCCGCGCTGGCGGCGCCGTCGCCGGCCGGCACCCGACCACCGGATCGCTTCACCCTCATCGCCGCCCGCCCCCACGACGAATGGCTGGATGTCATCGGCGACGCCATCGCAGAGATCCGCGCCGGGCGGCTCCGAAAGATGGTGCTGGCCCGCGAGGTGACGGTGGAAGCCAACCGGCCCATCCTGCCCACCCATGTGGCCGCCCGCCTGAGAGCGCTGTACCCGTCCTGCATGCTGTTCTCCGTCGAGGGCTTCGTAGGGGCAAGCCCCGAGCTACTCGTGTCCCGTCAGGGATTGGAGGTGCGCTCACAGCCCATGGCCGGAACCATCCCGCGGAGTGGGGACCCCAAGGTCGACGACCAGCTGGCGGCAACCCTGATGAGCTCTCGGAAGGACCGCCTGGAGCATCGTCTCGTGGTCGACGCTGTGGCCGGAGCGCTGTCCCCCTGCTGCCAGGTGCTGGACGTGCCCTCCGAGCCGTCCATCGTGCCTCTTCGAAATGTCTGCCACCTCGGCACCACCATCACCGGGAGCTTGACCGAACCAGGCCGGTCCGCCTGGGACCTGGCCGCCATGCTTCACCCCACGCCGGCGGTGGCCGGTACGCCGACCGACGATGCCCTGGCTTGCATCGCCGCCATTGAGAGGCTCGACCGGGGCCGCTACGCCGGGCCGGTGGGCTGGGTGGACGCGAGGGGCGACGGCGAGTGGGCGGTGGGAATCCGCTCGGCGCAGATCTCGGGCAGCCGGGCGCGCCTACTCGCCGGGGTGGGCGTGGTGGCCGACTCCGATCCCGAGGCCGAGCTGGCCGAGACCCAGCTCAAGCTCCAAGCCCTTCTGGCCGCCGTCGTCAGACCGTAGATCTCGCCCGGGGCCTCGCCACCTCGATGGTCAGCCGGGCCGATCCTTCGTCCCCAGGGCCGAGGCCACCGCCTGGTGGAGCTCGTCGTGAACGGCAACGTTTGCGGTGCGGTCCGTCCGCACGACGACGACCCTGACCCCGCCGTTCCCCGGCTCGCGCTCGGTCACCGCATCTGCCAGTTCAGCGATGGACGTGGCCACGCACGCCTCCGCTCCATGAGCCTCGGCCACGGCGCACAGGTCCAGGCCGTGGGGAGTCCCGAGGAGGCGCTCGAAGCGGTCCGGGTCGAGGGCGGTGGCCTGGGGCAGGAAGGAGAAGATGCCGCCGCCGTCGTTGTCCACGACCACGAACGTGCACGACACGTCCGTTCCGCCGGACGGGGCGAGGAGACCGTTGATGTCATAGAGGAAGGCCAGGTCACCCAGGAGCGCGGTGGTGGGACCGGGCCACGCCGCGGCCACGCCCATGGCCGAGGACACCACGCCGTCGATCCCGTTGGCACCACGGTTGGCGAAGTAGCGCAGCCCATCCCGGGGCCGGGCGTACCACTCCAGGTCACGCACGGGCATGGAGGAGGAAGCCACCAGCGCGGCGCCTTCGGGCAACGCGTCCGCCACCGTCCGGGCCACGGCCGGTTCGGTGAGCTCACGGTGCCGAGCGAGGGTGCTGTCCAGGGCGGCCTGGGCCGAGGCTTCGGCTCGTCGCCAGCCTCGGAGCCACTCGGGAGGCGCCGCTCGTGGCCCGGCGGCGAGCACCGCCCGGCACAGGCTGGTGGGATCGGCGGCGACAACGGTTGTGGCCGATCGAGCGGGGTCGAGCCAGGCCCCGTGGGGATCGACCAGGTACTGCGGCACCTCGAGGCCGGCCAGCCACTCGGCCACCTTGCGCGACGCCCACGGCGCGCCCAGCCGCAGCACCACGTCAGGCCGCTGGGCGGTGGTGAAGCCCCGTGATCTGAGCAGGGCGTCGGCCGCGGACACGGTCATGGGCGCCGGTATCCGGGCGCCGGAACGGGGCTCGGCCAGCACCGGCCAGGCCAACGCTCTGCCCATCTCCTGCACCACCTTGGGGTCACCGGCTCCCGCCCCGGCGACGATGACGCCACGGCGGTTGTAGCCCGCCAACTCCGTCACCACCTCGCCCGGCGCGTCCCTCGAAGCGGCCACGACCCTGTGCCACGGCTCACCGCCGGGCCGGCCGGCGGGAAGACTTCCGGGTTCGGCAACCAGGGGCTCACGGAAGGCCAGGTTCAGGTGCACGGGCCCCGGCCCCGCGGGACCGCCCGCGGCCACAGCCGCTGCCCGAGCGGCCATCGAGCGCCACGTGTGGGCCGCCTCCTCGTCGGGGATGCCGGGCTCGAAGGCCCAGCGCACGGCGCCCTCGAACAGGCGAGCCTGCTCGACCGTCTGGGGGGCACCCACGTGGTGCAGCTCGGGTGGGCGATCGGCGGTGCAGACCACGAGCGGGACGCGGGACTGGTGGGCCTCCACCACCGCCGGATGCAGCTCGACCGCGGCCGTGCCGCTGGTGGTGAGGACCACCGGCGGAACGCCCGATGCCAGACCGAGGCCCAGGGCGAAGAATCCCGCCGAGCGCTCGTCGATCATGACGTGGACCCGGATGCGCGCTTCACCGGCCAGCGCCACCGCCAACGGCGTGGAGCGCGAACCGGGCGCCACCACGGCGTCGGTGACGCCGCAGCGTGCCCACTCGTCCACCAGGGTGGCGCAGAACGTTGCCTGTAGCGTCATCGGCCATGTCCCGGCTGGCGCTGCTGCACGGCTTCACCCAGACGGGCCGATCCTGGGCGCCGCTGCTCCCCGCCCTGGAAGAGCGCCTCGGCGGCCACCTCGAGGTGCTCACGCCCGATCTCCCGGGTCACGGTACGCAGGCCGACGTGAGGGCGGATCTGTGGGAGGCGGCCCGGCTCGTGGGCGAGGAGTGTGGGCCGGCGGCGTATGTGGGTTACTCCATGGGCGGGCGGGTGGCGCTTCACGTGGGACTGGGCCGTCCCCACCTGGTGGAGCGCCTCGTGCTGGTGAGCGCCTCGGGTGGTATCGAGGACGCCGGCGAACGAGCCGTGCGCCGTCGGGACGACGAGGCACTGGCGCGCTCGTTGGAGAACGATGGCGTCGACGCCTTCTTGGAGCGGTGGCTGGCAGCGCCGATCTTCGCCGACCTGTCTCCCGAGGCAGCCGGACTCGATGCCCGGCGGGAGAACACCGCAGCCGGGCTGGCCGCCGCGCTGCGGCTGATGGGCACGGGCACCCAGGAGCCGTTGTTGCGCCGGCTCGACGAGCTCACCATGCCGGTGCTGGTGGTCGCAGGTGAGCGCGACGACACGTTCGCCGAGCAGGCGCTGCACCTCGGCGGCTGGATCGGCCCCACCGCCCAGCTCGCCCTCGTCCCCGACGCCGGGCACGCCTGCCACCTCGAGAACCCCCAGGGTTTCCTCGACCTGGTGGTGCCCTTCCTCGAGGACGACGACGGGCACGGGCACTGACCAGTCCCTCAGCCCGAGATCGCGATGCCCAGTGCCAGCAACGCCCCGAACACGAGCTGCAGCTTGCCGGTGGCAACGAGGGCGGGCACGAGCTGGCGTCCCGCCGCACCCGACGCAACCGCCTTGGCCGGACCGCGTGTCAGGGGTGCGGCGGCGAGGGCGGCGAGGGCAAAGGGCTGGGCGAGAGCGATGATCGGCACCAAGAGGAACGCTCCCAGCAGGCAGCCCAGGTAGAGCAGGCGGGTCCACGTCTCGCCCAGGCGCACGGCGAGGGTGCGCTTGCCGGCACTGGTGTCGCTCGGGATGTCCCGCAGGTTGTTGGTGACGAGCAGGGCCGTGGCCAGTAGCCCCACCGGTATCGACGCCAGGAGCCCGAGCCCGGTGACCCGTTCCAAGTGCACATAGGCCGAGCCGACGGTGGCCACCAGTCCGAAGAAGACGAACACGAACACCTCGCCGAACCCGGCGTAGCCGTAGGGACGGGGCCCGCCGGTGTAGAGCCAGCCGGCGGCGAAGCACAGCACACCCACCAGCAGCAGCTCGGGGCCCACGGCGATGCTGACCATCAGGCCCATCACACCTGCCACGGCCATCGACAAGAGGGCGGCCAGGCGCACCGACGAGGGGGTGGCGAGGCCCTCGGCCACCAGACGTGTGGGCCCCACCCGACGCTGGTCGGTGCCCCGGATGCCGTCGGAGTAGTCGTTGGCGTAGTTGGTCCCCACCTGGATGGCGAGGGCGACCACAAGGGTGGCCGCCGCCCGCCACCACACGACCTCCCCCTGGGCGCCGGCCACGGCCGTGCCCACCGCCACCGGAACCACCGCTGCCGGCAGGGTGCGGGGCCGGGCGCCCGCCACCCACTTCGCAGCGGGGCCCTTCACGCCGGACTCTTCATGTACGAACCTCTCACGGGCGCCGGGGGAAGCGGGTGAAGTCGGGCCGGCGCTTCTCCACGTAGGCGTCGCGGCCCTCCTGGGCTTCCTCGCTCATGTAGAAGAGCAGGGTCGCGTCGCCCGCCAGCTGCTGGATACCGGCCAGCCCGTCATCGGCGGCGTTCATCGACGACTTGAGAAGGCGAAGGGCCATGGGCGACAGGGCGAGCATCTCCCGGCACCATGCCACCGTCTCATCCTCGAGGCGGTCCAGGGGCACCACGGTGTTCACCAGACCCATGTCCAGGGCCTGCTGGGCGTCGTACTGGCGGCACAGGAACCAGATCTCCCGGGCCTTCTTCTGGCCCACGCTGCGAGCGAGGAGGCCGGACCCGTAGCCGCCGTCGAAGGAGCCCACGCGTGGACCCGTCTGGCCGAAGCGGGCGTTGTCGGCGGCGATGGTGAGATCGCACACCACGTGCAGGACATGGCCGCCGCCGATGGCGTAGCCGGCGACCATGGCCACCACCGGCTTGGGGCAGCGGCGGATCTGGATCTGGAGGTCGAGCACGTTCAGCCGCCCGATCCCCCGCCCGGCCACGTCGTCGTCGCCGATGTAACCGTCGTCGCCACGGATGCGCTGGTCACCCCCCGAGCAGAAGGCCAGCGGACCTTCCCCGGTGAGGATGACGACGCCCACGGCGGGGTCGTCCTGGGCCAAGTGAAAGGCCTCGGACAGCTCGAAGATCGTCTGTGGCCGGAAGGCGTTGCGGACCTCGGGCCGGCAGATCGTGATCTTGGCCATTCCCTCGGCGGTGTCGTAGCGGACGTCGGTGTAGCTGCCCGCTTGGCTCCAGTCCGGGATGGCGTCGCTCATGGGCTCGTTACCCTACCGATGTGCCCTCACTGGTGGTCCTCGACGCCGCCGGTACGCCGGAGTTCGTGGAGTCGCTACGCGCCGCCTGGGACCGCGGTGACACCGTTCTCCCCCTCGATCCCCGCCTACCCCGGCCGGCGCGAGCCGAGGTGTTGGCTGCGGCCCGTCCCGACGAGCCGGTTGCCGACGGGGATGCCTTGGTCATCGCCACCAGCGGCACCTCGGGGGTCTCCAAGGCCGTGGTCCTGACCCACGAAGCGGTGGGGGCGGCGGCCCGAGCCGTCTCCCGCCGCATGGAGATCGACCCGAAGACGGATTGCTGGCTGGCCTGCCTGCCGCTGGCCCACGTGGGTGGCCTGGCCGTGGTGGCCAGGGCGCTGGTGACGGGCACACCCCTCGAGGTACACGCTGCCTTCGACCCCGCTGCCGTGAACACCAGCCCGGCCACGGTGACCTCGGTCGTTCCGACCATGCTCGACCGGGGAGTCCGGGCCGACGGCTTCC
>Ga0208612_1000613_pt1 | contig 15133 bp, 13 predicted proteins | sample AntDryMetagUQ889_FD_188089 | JGI IMG/M metagenome (GOLD analysis project Ga0208612, IMG submission 188089) | Polar desert microbial communities from Antarctic Dry Valleys - UQ889 (SPAdes) | ecosystem: Environmental > Terrestrial > Soil > Desert | place: Antarctic Dry Valleys | collected 2008-12-31 | reverse complement strand
TCCCACCAAGCCGCACAGCGAAGCCGGCTGTCTGATGGACCCTCCAGTGTCGGTCCCCCATGCCCACGGAGCCGCGCCCGCCGCGACGGCGGCGACAGAACCACCGCTGGAGCCGCCCGGGACGGTGTCGAGATCCCAAGGGTTGCGGGTGGGCCCGAAAGCAGAGTTCTCAGTGGACGAGCCCATCGCGAACTCGTCCATGTTGAGCTTGCCGAGCATCGGCAGACCGGCCGCATCACAACGCGCCACCACGGTCGCGTCGTAGGGGGGCACGAAGTTCTCGAGGATCTTCGAGCCGCAGGTCGTGGTCACCCCACGGGTGACGAAGATGTCTTTGTAGGCGACAGGCACGCCGTCGAAACGGGACCGCTCCTCCCCCGCAGAGCGGCGACGATCGGCCGCATCGGCTTCTTCGAGGGCCCGCGCGGAGGTCCGTTCCAAGAAGGCATTGAGCTTGGGATCGACCTCGTCGGCGCGATCGAGCAAAGTCTGAGTGATGTCTCGGGAGGACAGGTCGCCGGCTCTCAGCGACTGGGCCAGCTCGGTGGCCGAGGTCCAGACGATCTCGCTCATGCGTCCTCGATGATGCGAGGGACCCGGAAACGGCCATCTTCAGCTGCGGGCGCGTTAGCAAGGGCTTTTTCGGGAGGCAGCGACGGACGGGCCTCGTCGGGACGAAGCACATTGCTGAGCGGGAGCGCGTGGGAGGTGGGGGGGATGTCATCGAGATCGAGAGACTGGATATTCTCGGCGTGCTCGAGGATCCCGGTGAGCTCTTTCTGCATCCGATCCCGTTCTTCGTCGGTCAGATCGAGCCGCGCCAGGCGCGCAACATGATCGACCGCACTTCTATCCAAAGGCATGGCGGAATCCTAGAGGGGGCGTGCGGAGCTCGAAAAACGGCTAGCTTTGCACCATGGCCTACCCACGCAACCTCCTCGCCGACCACGAAACGATCGTGTTCGAGTTACGTCCGCACTGGGTCTCGCTCCTCCCCTCAACGCTCTGGACGTTCGCTCTTGGCGCGGCTCTCTTCCTGGGTTATGGGGCGGCCGACGCGATCTCCGACGGTGAGCCCGACATGGCCAAGAGCATCATCGGTGGAGTCGTCACGCTGGCTTGGATCGCGCTCGCGCTCCTGCCGGCCCTGAAGTGGTACTTCACCTTGTTCGTGCTAACGAGTGACCGCCTCATCACCCGGAGCGGCATCGTGGCCAAGCAGTCCCGTGAGATCCCTCTCGAGCGGATCAACGACGTCGCCTTCAACCAGAGTGTCCTTGACCGCGTACTGGGGGCGGGGGACCTCTTGGTCGAGTCCGCCGGAGAGCGGGGTCAGACCAGGATCGAGAACGTGCGCAAGCCCGAACAGGTCCAGCTGATGATCTACAAGGAAACCGAGGACAACAACAACCGGATGATGCGACCTGGGACACAGCGCCCCGAAGCCTCGATCCCAGAGCAGATCGCTGCTCTGGCGAGGCTCCACGATCAGGGTGTTCTGACCGACGTGGAATTCGAAGACAAGAAGCGAGAGCTACTGAAGCGCATCTAACCGAGCCTGCTCTCCTTCAGCCCCGGCGTTAAGTGCCGATACAAACAGTGATGACGGGGGGCGCCGCCGACGCCTAGGAGAGGTCTTGAAGAGCACCATCCTCATAGTTGAGGACATCGCTGACAACGCGGTGCTTTTGGCTGAAGCCCTCCGGAACGGCGGGTACAACGACATCCACGTCGTCACCGACCCGACCAAAGTCATCGATTCCTGTCTGGAGCTGCGTCCAGACCTGATGCTCTTGGACCTTCGGATGCCGAAGGTGGACGGGTTCGAGATCCTCACTCGGTTGCGCGAGGTGGAGGACCCGCCGTTGGTTCTCGTCCTTACTGCCGACGTGTCGGTGGAGGCACGCAATAAAGCTCTTGGGATGGGGGCCAAAGACTTCCTGAGCAAGCCGTACGGCCAGGAAGAGCTGATGCTGCGCGCCGCCAATCTGCTCGAGACCAGGGCTCTGCACGCGGGGCTTCGTGCCGCAAATCGGGATCTCGAGACAACCATCAAGGAGCGCACCCGTGATCTGTGGTCGGCCGTCCAGGAAGTGGGTGCAACTTCTGCCGAACTAAGAAGGTCGCGCGAGCAGACTGTGATCAGGCTTGCGTTGGCGGCAGAGCTGAAGGACGACGAGACCAGCAATCACGTCACCCGGGTGAGCCGCTACTGCGAGACGCTCGCAGCGGCGGCCGGCTACGACAAGGAGTCCGCCGGACTGCTCCGCCTCGCCAGCGTGATGCATGACGTAGGCAAGATCGGCGTGCCGGGCAAGATCGTGTTAGCCCGTGGCAAGCTCACCGCCGAGGAACGCTTGATCATGCAAAGTCACACAGTGATCGGCCATCGCATCCTGGACGGATCGCAGACCCCCCTTCTCGACCTAGCAGCCTCTATCGCGCTGACCCATCACGAGAGGTATGACGGCAGCGGCTATCCGAATGGGCTAGCGGGGGTTGCGATCCCGTTGGAGGGCCGTATCAGTGCGATCGCCGACGTCTTCGATGCCTTGACGACCGACCGCGTCTACCGGCGGAGGTTCGACCTGGCGACTGCGCTGCGCATGATGAGCGACGGCCGCTCCCGCGACTTCGACCCCGGACTGGTCGATCTTTTCCTCGGCTCCATGGACCAGATACTCGCGATCAAGGAGATGCACGAAGACGCTGCCTGATCAAGGAAGGAGAATCTCGGGCGCGATCGCGACTCCCCCGTTGGCTAGCTCGCCGAGAGCAACGATCTCTCCCGATTCCTTCACCAACCACGCCTCGGTGCGGAAGCCCAAGATCCAGGATCGCTCGCCTCCCAGCCCCCATCTCAAAGAACCGTCCTCTTCGCGCGTCACGTCCAGGTTCCCGGTCGCCTTCAGGCGAAGGTTCTCGGGCATGAACGCCTGTTCGTCGATGCCAAGCTCGCTGAGGTCGACGACCTCTCTGGAGGCATCGGGGTCGCCGGACACGCTGGGGATCTCGACCAAGCCGACCGAATCGACGGCACCGTCCGAGTCGGTCTCGATGCGGATGAGGTGGACGCTGTCGTCGTCGCGCGACGAAGGGGCGAGGTAGAGGGCTCCGTCCCCAGGATTGAGTTCGCTCCATCCGAGTTCGTCCTTGGAGTCGTACGACAATAGGCGTGGACGCTCCTCGCCTTCCACGTTGTCGGCCGTCTGTATGTACACGAATCGCCCTCCGGCGTCCCAAGCGAGCGCCGCAGGTAACGAGTCCAGTTGTATCCGTCGCTCGAAGTCCGTTCCAATCTCGGTGATGAACAGGGTCGGGTTCTCTTTCTCCATCCGCCAGTAGGCGAGCTGGTCGTTCGGGGACACCGCCGGAAGCGAGCCGGGGACAAGCTCGGTGATCTCGCCGGTGGCGACGTCGACGTACTTGAGATCCGAATCGAGTGTCTCGAGATCTCGCCTCTCGACGATGATCGCCGGGTTGTCCGAATACAGCGAAGCCACGAAGGACGGGTACAGGTCGGCCTCGATCGGGCTGGTCAAGAGCTCGGTACGGCCGTCGCCGTACATCCGATAGGTCATGCCCCCGCGACGTCCGGAGCCGCTGAGCACCATCACCAGATCATCAGGACCGAGGGGGTTGGCCAACTCATCGGCGGAGTCCGATGGTTCCGGTTCCTCCGCCTTCTCTCCCGTCGTCACGTCGATCCGCGTCACGGAGTTGCCGGCTTTGTGGGCCACCCACACCGCGTCCTCATCGGCGGAGACGTCGACCGGCTCGTCTTTCAATGGGATCGGATCGCCGACCACGTCGCCACTCGTCGGGTCGATGCGCCGGAGGGTCGCGGCCCCCTCTTCGTCTTCGGTGGTCAGAGCCCACAGGTAACCGCCTCCGTAGGAGAGGTCGGAGTGGCGACCGCCGAGGTCGATGTACTGCTTCTTGTAGGTCTTGCGGTCGACGCGCATGATGACGCCGAAGTCATCGGACACCCACAGGGCCTCGCCTCCCACGGCAAGGTCTCCGTTCTCGGAGGTGAGCACGTCGGTGACTTCCGGTTCTGGGCTCCGTTCTATAACTCCATCGGACACCTCCAGAATGGTCAGAGACCCTGCGCGTCCGTTGTAGGCCCAGACCTCTCCGCTTCCGCTCTCAAGGGCCACGTCCCCACCCCGTTCCGGCATGACTCCACTCTTGGCCAGATCTCGGGGACCGACGTACGTGGGATCGTCCGGAGCCGGTCCTGCCCTGTAGTCGAAGTACACGGTCTGGGTGACCGGATCGGCCATCCAGAGGGTGATGTCCTTCAGCGCGAGGTCGAGATGTGTCCCTTCCGGCCACTCGTTGCTGTACTCGCCTGCGATCTCGTTCGAGGAGGGGTCGATCTCCCTAACAGTGCGGGATTCTGCGTCATAGACCCATGCAGCAGACCCGTCGGAAACAACTTCCTCCGCGGAGCCGCCGACCTCTATGGTCGCGATCACCTCTTTCGTGTCGGGATCGATGCGGCTGACAGTGCCGTCACCGCTGTTTGCTACCCACACCGCATTCCGCGTCGAAGACACGCTTACAGGAGCTTCTCCTACCGCGATGCTGGTCGTCACCGGGCCGGCCACCGGAACGCGCTCGTCCTTGACGAGCTCCGGGCGCGGGAAGACCGCCACTGCAACGATCGCAGCGGCGGTCGCGAGAGTGACTCCCCCGAACCAGGTGAACCTGCGCTTGCGGCGGCCGCGCAAAAAGCGTTGCTCGGCCGCCGCCAGGTCGTTCGGAAGGAAGCTCTCGGCTTCGGTCGCTAGGGCTTGGGAGATGAGCCTGTCGATGTCTTTCATGGTGTTTCCTCTCCGGCTTCGAGCCGCTTCTGCAGCTTCGCTCTGGCTTTGAACAACTGGGACTTCACGGTTCCGACCGAGCAGCCCAACAGATCCGCGATCTCGGCCTCAGGAAGGTCCTCGTAGTAATAGAGCGCGACACAGGCCCGCTGCCTCTCGGGCAAAGAGCGCACCGCGCGCCAGACCTCTCGGCGCGTGTCGGGGTCGTCATCGCTTCCAGAACGAGAGGCGGCCTCGGCCCGCTGTTCAAGGGTCGGGGCCACCCGGCGCTCCAGCACCTTGCGCCGGATCTTGGACCGGCATCCGTTCACTACCGCCTGGCGCAGGTAGGCCTCGCTGCGATCGAGGTCCTTGATCCGCCGCCACCCGGAGAAGGTCTTGACCAGCGCCTCCATCACGACCTCCTCGGCCAGCGAGCGGTCGCCGAGGATCACGAAAGCCAAGCGGCACATCGGTGTGTAGTGCCTGCGGAAAAGCGAGGAGACCTCGTGGTCCCTGTCCGCGTCGGCATGGTGTGCCACCCGGCCCCCGCTCTCCATCACAGACGACTCCACTCGCAAGCTCATCGACCAAGAGACGCAACCCGAGGGCGCGTGGTTGCCCGGGGTCCCCGTCTATTCTGCGCGTCTAAGGCTCTACTAGACAGGAGTTCTGATGGATTTCGCCATCCCGGAGGAATACGCCGAGCTGCAACGCAACATCACCGGGTTCATCGACCGGGAGCTGCGACCCCTCGAAGAGGCGGAGCTGGACCCCGAAAAAGACGACGTCCCGGTCGAGCTAAGAGACCGGATCCGGCGCCGCTCGGCCGAGCTTGGGTTCTACGCAGCCGACTTCCCGGAAGACCTGGGTGGAAGCGGGCTGCCCCAGCTGGGGATGGTGCTGTTGCGCGAGGCCGCGGCGCGCTCCGGATGTCGGCTCGCCGGATTCACGACCTACGGGCCAGAGGGGCCGACCGGGTTACTGCTGAATGCCACCGACGAGCAAAAGAAGAAGTACCTCGTTCCGCTTATCTCGGCCGAGAAGTCGATGTGCTTCGCGCTGACCGAACCCGAGGCCGGCTCCGACGCGCAGAGCATCAGGACCACCGCCACCCAGGACGGTGACTCGTGGGTGCTGAACGGAACGAAGCACTTCATCACGAACGGCAAGCACGCGGATTTCGCACTGGTATTCGCCGCCAACGACCGCAGCAAGAAGGCGCAAGGCGGCATCACCGCCTTCATCGTCGAGCGCGGCACCCCCGCGTTCTCGGTCGGTCGCGCTCAACGCGGCATGGTCGAGGGCGAGGGGCAGTTCGAGCTCGTCTTCGAAGACTGCCGCGTCTCGGCCGAACAGATCTTGGGGGGTCCCGACAACGTCGGGATGGGCTTCTACTCGGCCATGCAGTTCCTCGCCATGGGACGTCTCTCGATCGGTGCCCTGTGCAACGGGATAGCGGACTATGCCCTCTCTCTCGGCATCGAGCAAGCGAAGAACCGGATCGCGTTCGACCGTCCGATCGGCAAGAACCAGTACGTCCAGGGCCACATCGTCGACTCGATCGTCGAGCTCAAAGCCTCGAAGCTGATGACCTACGAGTGCGCCTGGAAGTACGACCAGGGCGACCCCGTGATCCAGGAGTCATCGATCGTGAAGCTGTACTCGTCCGAGATGGTCAACCGCGTCGCCGACCGGATGATCCAGGTGCACGGTGGCATGGGCTGGATGCGCGACCTGCCGCTGGAACGGATCTATCGTTTGGTCAGGATCTTCACGCTGGTGGAAGGCACCTCGGAGATCCAGAAGTACATCATCGCCAAGACGGCCGGTCTCTAGGAAGCGGGCGTCCTGCTGAGTCCCTGAACGACACGAACGAGCCGACCAACGTTGATCGTCCACCCGACCCCCCAGGGGTGTGGGGTGATCAGGCGTTCGTCCTCAGGGCTCCACAGTGCCGCCTTTAGCCGCTCGAAGGTCGGGGGCCTGAAGTCGTAGGGGACGACCCCGGCCACCATCCCGTTCCAGGTGCGTTGATCCTCGGGCTTGTTGGACTCCTCCCGGATGGCTCCGAGCAGTAGGGCGAGCGTTGCGACCTTGAACAACCTGCGCAGCTTCGTCATGGGCCCTCTACTCCTTTTCCGGGATGGTGCCGTCAAGCGAATCCACCACGTCTTGGATGACATCCTCAGATTCGGCGCTCACTACCCAGTTCGCACCCACGGCGACCCCGCCGAAAAGCTTGCCAACCGCGACCCAATCGTCCCTGTCCTCTGCGGACTCGAACATCGAGATAACGACGGTGGAGTCGTCGACGCGACAGAGACCGCGCTCCGTCACCAGGGAGTCTTCTTCGCTCGAGAACTCGGTCGTGGTTTCGAGGTCCTCGCACTCGATGCCCTCGTCCTCCATCGCATCGGCGACTGCCTGCGCGTTGTCGAAGGTCTCGGGCCCGCTATCGCACGCCCCCAAGGTCAATACGAGGCAGAACCCCAGTACCCACATCCTCATGGGGCACAGGGTACAGAGGAAGCGGCGCTAGACGCGAAGAGAGAGGCGACCCGCAGGCCGCCCCTCTCTGTTGGGTCTAGGACTATCTGGTCTTGCTCAGGGAGAAGTTCGCGGTCGTGGTGGAGCCCGACGAGACGGACACGCTCGAGGACTTGCTGCGGTATCCCGTAGCCGATGCGGTGCAGGTGTATGTGCCCGGCGTGACGTTCGTGAGCGAGTAGCTCCCATTCGAGGCCGTCGTCGCAGCGCCGGCGCTTCCACAGTCCACCAAGGCGCCAGAGATCCCGGACCCCTTGGCAGCGGACACGGTACCGGCGATAGCGCCAGGATCGGTCGAGGGTGGTGGAGGAGGAGGTGTGCTCCCACCGCCACCGATCGCGGCGGCCAGGTTCAGGGCCGGGTAGGCCGCGCACTCGCGGCGACCACCCGTCGAAAGACCACCGACACCGCTGCTCTTCAACTTGCTGCGGGTCTGCTGTGCATCGAGACCGAGCTCCGACATGATCAGGGCCGCCGCCCCCGCAACATGGGGAGTGGCCATGGAGGTACCGCTGATGACGCCGTAGGTGTTCTCGGGGAAGGTGGACCAGATGTCTTCACCCGGAGCGGCGATCTCGACGTCGGAGTTGCAGGTCGAGAAGTCGGAGATGACGCCGGCCTGGTTGAAGGAAGCGACAGACATGACCTCGGGGTAGTAGGCCGGGTAGTTGGGCTTCGCGTCGTATCCGTTGCCTGCGGCGGCGATGATCAGAACGCCGGCGGCGGAGGCATCCTTCACCGCCCGCTGCTCGGTGCTCGTGTCCGACTCCGAGCCGAGGCTCATGCTGATGATCTTGGCTCCGGCCGTTTTCCACGACCAGTCGATGCAAGCCACTATGTCGCCGACGAAGCCGACCCCGCCCGCGTTGAGCGCCTTACAGATCGCAAGCTGTGCGTCGGGAGCCGTGCCGGCGACCCCCAGACCGTTGCCGGTGTGGGCGGCAACCGTGCCCGCGACATGTGTTCCATGGAGGTTGTCATCGGAGCAAGAACCGTTCGTAACGACGCCGATGGCGGCCAAGGCAGAAGCGCAGTTCTGGACCTTGTTCAGAAGCTCCGCGTGAGCGCGATCGACACCGGTATCGATGATCGCAACCTTGGTGCCGCCTGTGGATGGGAAGGACCCCGCACCGAATGCTGCATCCCAGGCCTCGGGGGCGTCGATGTCCCAATCGGACACGCCGCGCACAAAGCTCCCGGTGACGCTCTGCGCGGTGTTGTGGAAACCCCACTGGTCCTTGAACAAGGTGTCGGAGGGGACCGAGGTCTGCTCTGCCTTGTAGTTGAGCTCTGCGAAGGCGACCCGAGGATGGCGCTGGTAGCGCGCTACCCACTCATTCGGGTCCTGGTTCTCGGGAACCTTGACCACGTCCACGTCGATCGACTCGATCCGGTTCGCGACCTCGCCGCCCTCCTGGCGGTGGACGTCGGCGCGAGCTTGGTCGGGCAAGCTGCGGTCCCAACCGACCAAGATGTGGTCCTCGTCGTAGTTGCTCGCCGCATCCGCGCTGGGCGTGGCGCCCGGCACCGACAGGAGCGACATCAACATGGCCAGCAACAGCAGTAGGCCTACGGAAATGGATCGCGTTCTCGTCACTCGAACCCCCTCAGGTCGAAACACACGAAACGGACTAATGGGACCTTCCGAGACTTCAACGGCCGACCCCGCTCCCCTGCTCAGAAGTGGCCAACACTTTTCCTCAAAGTGTCCAAGGGCCTGACTTTCTTCCAGTTACTGGTCGACGTAGCCCCCACCGGGTTCGACTCAGGTCCCCCTCACCCCGGAGAACACGAGAACTGGGAGGGCGACAGTGGCGAAGCTTCCGAAGGGCATGCAGAGATCAGGTCAGAGGGAGGCCAGGATCTCCCGGGTTCGGTGCGATTCGATGATCGACCAGGACGGGTCCAGGGTCAGAGCCTTTCGCAGGTACGTGCGCGCAGCACCATTGTCGCCAAGAGAGCGCGCGATCATGCCGGCGTGGAAGTGATAGCCGGCGTCCCTAACGCTTCGACGGATCGCCTCTTTCGCTAGTGGCATCGCTTCTCGATAGCGGCCGTTCGCGTAGAGGGCCCAGGCAAGAGAATCGGATGCGGCCGCACTCTTCCTCTGTGAGTACAGCCCGCGCCCTACGCGCAAAGCGCGGGCAAGGTGGATCTTGCGGTCCGCCCAGAAGGTGACGAAGTCGACGTCGGGTCGCACGTCGTGCTCCTCGTAGAGCGCTAGACGTCTGTCTGCCTCCGCGAAGGCTTTGGTCGCCGCATCTTCATCCCCTGCGAGCAGGTAGAGCTCGCCGAGGAAGTTGAAGTTTCCCGGCAAGGGATAGTCCTGCGCCAGAGGGACCATGATCTCGATCGCACCGGCGATGTCTCCGCGCGCTGCGGTGAGGTGCACGATTGATTCGACCGCCGAGTTAAATCCGGGAGCCAGCGCGAGTGCACTATCGAGGTGGGCTTCCGCCTTTTCGAGCTCCTGGTTCCCGATGAAGAGCTCGCCGAGCTGCCAGTGCGCCCAAGCCGCGTTCTCCTTCGAGGTCCCCGCGAAACCGAGCGCCCGCTTCATCGCGTCGATCGCGCCCCTCGTGTCGCCGTTCGTTTGGGCCGCTGCGGAGAGTCGTCCGAAAGAGGACAGGTCGGGCCTCAGGTCGATCGAGCGCTGGTACGACTCGAACGCCTGGTCAACTTTGCCGAGCTCTAGGAGGCCATCTCCGACGATGCCGTGTGCTTGGGAATTGAACGGGTTGATCTCGACCGCTCGGCTACCCCAACGAACCTGGCCGTGGAAGTCGTGACGAGAGCCGGCCAGGATTGCTCGAGCAACGGTCGCGGAGAAGTTGTCTTCAGGTTGAGCCTGCAGCGATGCGTCGATCGCGGTCTCGGCCTCGTCGTAGAACGACGGCGCCGCCTCGGCCCTGGCTTTCTGCAGGTAACCGAGCGCCAGAGAGGCTTGCTGTTCGGCGAGCTGCGGGCCCCCCTGGGCGATCCCCGCCTGGAGGGAGGCGATCGAGGTGTCCAGGTCGGCGACCTGACCGAGGGCCAGCAGCGTGTCGGCCTGGACCGCTTTCGCTGCCGCGGCTGGGCGTGTGTCGCGCCCGGGCAGCAGGCTGCCTCCCAAGAACATCGCCCCGGCAAGCACCACTGCCGCCGCGGCCCCCCCTGCTTTCTTCACTACCTCTCCTCGTCTGGTCGATGGAGCGGGAGGCCCGGCTCACGCCGGGCCTCCCGTTTAATCGTCGTACGGGTCCTAGTTCCCGTCGTGGGGACTGGGGTCGGAACCGCGGTGCGGAAGTCCGAGGTACGGGAACATCGCATCGAACGGCTTCTCGTTCACATTCACTCCGTCACCCAGGTCGTTGGGGCTGCCGATGAGCTCGCCCTCTATGACCTGCAGGGCGATGTCGACGACATCATCGGCGAGGCGTCGACCGTTCGGGAACCCGGCGTTGTCGCCGCCGATCACTCCCAGCGGCGAGTACTCGGCGCAGGTGCCTTCCTCACACGGAGGGGTCGAGAGGTTGAGGCGAAGGACCTCGCTCGCCTCGACGTTGGGCGGCTGGTTGAGGTCCATGATGCCCGTCAAGAAGACGGAGATCATGTCGTCTCTCTGGATACCGGCCTTGTTGGGGTCGGAATCCGGCTCTTCGATGCCGTAGATGGCTTCGATGACCTTCGCAAGGATGGGCTCGTTCACGGCTCCCACGAACTGCTCGTCCTTGGGCGGCTTCGAAGCGTTGAAGTAGTCCTTCAGACCGGTAGGCACGACGACCTCGTTGACCAGAGGGCTGCCGAGACGCGAGACCTGGGCGAACCTGCCCCGGAACGAAACAGCCCCGGTCTTGCGGTCGGAGACCTTGGCGCTACGACGAGCAGCCGTGCTCCAGACGCCGATCACGGAGTTGTTGGCGGTGATGTTCCCGCCCTTGACTACTTCGGTCTTGGGGACCTGCAGCGCGAGAACGTTGGTGTTGAAACCGCGCAACGTATCGTCGCCGACCTCGCTGAAGTCTGCGCCGTAAATAAGGTCGAAGACGCGGAGGTCGGCGAAGAAGGGGTCATCGGCTTGCCCTGCGTAGGTCTGGCCGCCGTCGGAGGTGGGGACGGTGGCCTCGTTGCGAAGATCCTCGTAGCTCGGCATCGAAGCCTGACCAACGTCGCTGGGGGCTGCGATCGCGTTCCGCACGAGGAACTCTGTGCGCGGGCGACGACCAGAGGTGTCGATCTTCTTCAGGTTGTAGGTCTGGAACTGAAGCAGGTTCTCGTCCCTCAGCGACGTCACGGGACCGTCGTTGTAGAGGAACTGCGTGGTCGGCTTGCGGAGATGATCCGTGAATACCCAGCGGTAAACGATCTCGGCAGCGGCGTCGCCATCATTCGAGACCTTGATGTCGTAGCGGGTCTTGTCCGCGAACGGGTAGAAGATCGGGCCACCTGCAGGCTCTTCGAACGGGATCCAGTTGCTGATCAACGTCACCGTCGAAGGATTGTCAGGACTCGTGAACGCGTACACGTCGGTGTTGTCGATCTGAGGCTCGGACGCGGTGAAAGGAGCTTCACGGTGACTCGAGGCCTCACCCGATGTGGGTGCGAGGGTGGACATGGCGAGACCCAAGCTGAGCATCGCGGCGAGACCGCCGACCATGACCCTCTTGGGTGTTCCTACTAAAGCTGCTGCACGCATCTAGGCGCCTCCTCTATGTTTGACCAGACCTTTTTTCGGCTGGTCCCGGGTGAGGTTCGGCGCCGCCTCTAGTCGCGGATTGCAGTCATCTAAGTCTCTGGCAGCACATCCGTGGCGGCGATAGCAGCGGCCCAGCCGTCCGTGGGGTCTTCAACAGCCAGCCGCAGAGCCCACCCCTCTTCGGTGGCGCCCTCATCCCACAGGAACCAATTCAAGCGTGCGGACGTCTCCTGTAGATCGTCGGACGCGACGGGCCAGTCGTATCCACACAGGACCGAGATCGTGTACCAGGCGGCGAATCGTCCGTAGGCCGCCCCCCGTCTGCGGCCATGAGCGCCGCCCGATGCCGCACCCCAGGCCAGGCGCTGCATGGCCTCGGCCCTGTCGAGTGGACCCGTCCTCAAAGCGGAGAAGGCGAGGTGCGAGGCTGCGCCGACGGCATCGCCGGAAACCATCACGGCTCGGGCCGCCCCATTGGACTCGTTGACCCAGGGAGACACCAGGTCCAGGAGAACGTTCTCTATCTCTTCGTCCTGCATCTCGGTCGCAGGGGCCACTTCCGCATCGCTTAGAGAGGCGCGGGGTTCCCACGGTTCCGCGACCTCCACATGATCCGACCGGTAGGTCGCCAGCGCATAGGTTGGCTCCCATCCCAGCAGCTCGAGCGGCAGCTCGAGGATCTCCGGATGGCTGCGTTCGTCGCCGATCAGGTTCTCCCCCCGAAGCACTCGCTCCTGGGCGACGTAGGCGGCCGCCTGCGGCGTGCCCAAGTGCGGGGCAAGCTCTTCCCACCGATGCGTCGAAGCGGTCACTTCGGTGAGGGGGCCGAGCAGGAACCTGCTGAGCTCGGACTCCAACACATTCGCCGCGTAGTCGCCCGGCGCCTGCAGTGCAATCCGGTAGTCGATGTGGGCGATGATCGGCCACATCTGCTTGCCGCGTTCGATCGCATCGTCACAACGGTCCGCCAGGTCCAGCATCTCGTCCCAACCGCGCTGCGCAACCAGACCGTCGATAGCGCGCAGCAAGCCGTTGAGATCGCCCGCTTCGATCAGCTCCCCCAGCGTGTCGTTCACGGCGAAACGAGATCCCGTACCACCGGGTAGATCGCGTCGGCCCACCGCTTGTAACCGAGAGCGCTGGGATGGAACTCGTCTTCGCTGAAGTGAGACTCGGGTTCCTCTGCGAAGAAGTGCCCGGTCTGCTCTTGAAGCTCCACAACCGCTACGTCTTTGTCGTGGGCGACCTCTTCGATCGCATCGGAGACCTGAAGCCCGCGCAGGTAGGTGATCTGGCGCAGGGGTTGATGCCACGCGTAGACGCGCATGTCGGGAGCGCCTGCGACCGCGATCTCAGCCTCCGTGGTGGCGAGCTCCGCGAGGATCGCGCTCATGTCTTCCTTGATGTCGTCCAGCGGCGTGAGGTGCGTCACATCGTTCGCGCCTATCCCCACGAACACCACGTCGGGGCGAAGCTCCGCGACCTTGGGGACCTGTTCGGCAAGGACTTCTGCGGTGCGCGCCCCGGAGATCCCGAGCACGGTGAGATCCACCCTCCGGCCCGTGTCCTCTGCGAGTCGCTTCGCCAGGAGGGTCGGATAAGCACCCGCAGCCCCCCCGGACCCGATGCCTGCCGACGTGGAGTCGCCGAGCACGACGAATCGCAGCGGTTCACCCTCGTTCGGGCCGAAGGAGGCATCGAGCTCCAGAGGAGGATCGGTCGGCAGGTACTCGCGGCGCAACGCCAACCACACCTCGACTCCCAGGACGACGGCGGCACCCACGAAGAGCACCGCGACGACGAGAAACAGTCGCCTGATCAAGCGAGACGTTGCGCGAGCTTCTTAGCCGCCCGGTGAGCGATCCCGTAGATGCTGATCATCGGGTTGACTCCAGACGGCGTGGGGAAGGTCGAGGCATCCATGACATAGAGGTCTTTCACGTCGTGAGATTCGTTCTTCGCGTCCACGGCGGATGTACCGGGGTCCGCTCCCATCCGGCACGAACCCATCTGGTGCATCGAGAACATCCGGAGCTGGCCATCCCTGTAGCCGCGCTCGCGGGCCTCGCGCGCCCAAGCCTCGTGGGTCCTCGGCCCGTTGGGCTCGTATGCGATCGGTTGACGATGCAAGGTGAAGATCCGGTGCGCTCCTGCCGCCTCGAGCACCTTGCCGGCCGCGGCGACACCCTCTGCGATCTTCTTTTCGTCCTCTAACGAGACCTTGTAGTCGACAACCGGACTCCCGGTCTTGTCGATCTTGACCCGGCCACTCCCCCGGTCACGCGAGGGGAAACCCACCATCGAGGTCTTCGCGTAGTCGGCCATGATCGAGCGATGGGTGGCCGCGTTGCTCCACGGAAGCACGGTCGCCCAGGCCCCCGCGTGCGCAGGACCCGTCTCCAACGTCGGTCCGTAGCCGCCGTTCCAAGGCCCGTCCAACTCGTTCGAGTAACGCGCTTGGCCGACCCCACCCCACATGCCGATCGTCTCGTCGAAGATGCCGGCCACCGCAGTGGCCGGATGCAACCTGAGGTTCTGCCCGACCTGACCGCCAAGTCCCGAGCGCAGCAGCAAGGCGGGGGTTTCGATCGAACCGCCTGCGGCTATCACAGCGCGGGCTCCCACCCTCAACCGATGTGGCCCCACAGACGCCTCCACCCCCGTTGCGCGCCCATCCTGGATGGAGACCTTGCGCACGTCCGCGCCAACGACCATCCGTGTTCCACGGTCGGCTGCTTCTTGCAGATAGGTAAGGAGAGAGGTTTGCTTCGCACCGATGCGGCAGCCGTAGGTGCAGAAGCCACACGCTTCGTCCTGAGTGCAGCCCTTGACGTTTCTCGGCATCGAATCGACGTGCCAGCCCAAGCGCTTCAAGCCGTTCTCCATCAACTCATCGCGCGGGCCCGACGCACTGGAGTCAAGGTTGACGTTCAGACGCGCGCACACCACCTCCAGGGATTCCGTCATCTCGTCCGAAGCGAAAGCGTCGATCCCCGAGACCTCGGCCCACTCGCGCAGCACGGGCTCGGGCGTCTTCCACGATGTCGCCCAGTTCACCACCGTGCCACCACCCAAGGTCGAGCCGGCGAAGAGCCGGATG
>Ga0208612_1000612_pt1 | contig 15157 bp, 13 predicted proteins | sample AntDryMetagUQ889_FD_188089 | JGI IMG/M metagenome (GOLD analysis project Ga0208612, IMG submission 188089) | Polar desert microbial communities from Antarctic Dry Valleys - UQ889 (SPAdes) | ecosystem: Environmental > Terrestrial > Soil > Desert | place: Antarctic Dry Valleys | collected 2008-12-31 | reverse complement strand
AGACAGGGCCGGCGGCGCTCAGGCGGGCGCCTGATGAACACCGCCCTCACGACGTCGGCCGGCCGCGACCCTGAGGCGCTCTCCCTCGCCTCCCTCGGCAACCGCTCCCGCCAGGCGGCCTTCTTCTGCTACCACTCGATCTCCGACGGCGGCCCGCCCTTTCTCTCGCTGTCGCCCGAGACCTTCGAGCGCCAGCTCGCCACGATGCGCCGACACGGTCTCACCGGCGGCGGGATCGACGCCCTCCGCGACCTCGCCGAGGGCCGCCGCCCACCGGTAGCCCAGGTCTTCCTGACCTTCGACGACGGCTACCTCGATAACCACGAGACGGCCGCGCCGCTGCTCGCCGAGTACGGCTTCCGGGCCATGGTCTTCGTGCTGCCGCCGTACGTCGACTCGGCCGGTGCCTTCGAGTGGCCCGAGCTCATCGAGCGCCGGCGAGCGCACCCGGAGATCATGCGCTCGATGAGCTGGGCGATGGTCGAGGCGCTCGCCGAGCGCGGAATCGAGATCGGCAGCCACGGCCTGCGCCATCCGCACCTACCCGACCTCGACGACGAAGCGCTCCGGGAGGAGCTTTGGAGCTCGCGTGAGCAGATCCGGGCCCGGCTCGGGCGCTGCGACGTCCTCGCCTACCCGTTCGGCGAGTGGGACGATCGCGTCGCCGCAGCGGCACGCGACGCCGGCTACGCCTACGCTTTCTCACTGCCGTCCGAGGGGCAGCGCTACGCGAGCCCGCTGACCATCCCTCGCATCAACATCGATCAGCGCGACCGAGGCCCGCGCTTCGCCGCCAAGCTCTCCCCGCTCGGGCGGCGGGCCTACCTGTCGAGCGCGGCGGCGACGGTACGGCGCCTGCGCCGCGATCGCCATCGCGTCCGCCGTGGCCATGAGACCGCGCAGCCGGGGAGCTGAGGTCATCGCGACCATCTCGCCAACCCCTACGGAAGCCGCAGGCCGTGGCGAGGTCGATCACCCCGCCGCCGGCTCGCTTCTTCTCGTCTGCTCCCCCGGCGGCCACCTGCTTCAGCTGCTTTCGCTCGAGCCCGCGTGGCGAGGCCTCGAGCGCTCCTGGGTGACGCTTCCCGCCGCCGACGTGACGCACCTCCTGCGCGGCGAGGACGTGACCCTCGCCCACGGCCCTACGAACCGCAGCCTCGTGAACCTCGTGCGCAATCTTGCCCTCGCATGGCGTGAGGTGCGCGCCCGCAGACCGGACACCATCCTCTCGACCGGCGCTGCGCTCGCGGTGCCCTTCTTCGTGGTCGCCAGGCTCCTCGGCCGCCGCTGCGTCTACGTGGAGAGCCTGACGCGGATCGAATCGGTGTCGCTCAGCGGTCGGCTCGTGTACCCGCTCGCCCACGCCTTCTTCGTGCAGTGGCCCGGGGCGGCGGTGCGCCGGCGCATGCGCTACGAAGGCAGCATCCTGTGATCTTCGTGACGCTCGGAACCCACGGTCAGCCCTTCACACGGCTGATCCGAGCGCTCGTCGAGCTCCCAGCCTCCGAGCTCGTGGTCCAGCACGGTCACAGCCCCGCGCCGGCGGGAGTGACCCGGGCGGTGGCGTTCATGGAGTTCTCCGAGGTCCTCGAGCAGATCGACGCGGCCGCCGCGGTGATCACCCACGCCGGCGTGGGCAGCATCCTGTGCGCCACTCGCGCCGGTCACACGCCGGTCGTGGTCCCGCGCCTCGAGCGCCACGGCGAGCACGTCGACGACCATCAGGTCGAGCTGACCGGCGCCCTCGCCAAACGCGGGATGGTCGTCCCGGCCTGGGAGCTCGACCGGCTGGGCGAGATCCTGGGTACGGTCCCGGCCCGTCGAGCGCGCTGCGCGACGGGCGAGCGCCCGATCCACTCCGCAGTCCGTGCCGCGATCCGGCCGGCTCCTTCGAGCTCGAACGGGCGGGTACGCTCGGCAAGGGCGGCCCAGGTCCGGGCGCAGCCGAGTGGCTCACTCGACGACCGCGCCGCTCTGCGCCTCGAGTCGGTCGCCACCCTCAAGGAGCTGCGCGAGGACTGGCAGCGCCTGGCCGAGCTCTCGGGCGACGTCTTTCGCACGTGGGAGTGGGCCGACTCTTGGTGGCGCCACTTCGGGGGGAACCGCCGTCTGCTGCTCACCGCCTGCCGCAACGCCAACGGCGAGGTCGAGGCCATCCTGCCGCTCTACGAGGCTCGCCGGCGTCCGCTCCGGCTCGTGCGTTTCCTGGGCCACGGCGCAGGCGATCACCTCGGCCCGGTATGTGCGCCGAAGTCGATCCCGGCGGCGGCGGACGCGCTGCGCCGGGCGCTGGGCGATCGGTCGCCGGAGTGGGACGTCTTCCTGGGCGAGCGGCTTCCCTCCCAGGAGGGATGGGCGCCGCTTCTGGGCGGCACGCCGATCCGCCACGAGGCGAGCCCCGTGCTCGAGACCCATGCCCTGAGCTGGGACGCCTACCTCGCCTCGCGCAGCCAGAACTTCCGCTCCCAGGTGCGCCGGCGCGAGCGCAGGATCGCGCGCGACCACGAGATCCGGTACCGCCTGAGTGAGGATCCGTCTTCGCTCGACCAAGACATGGACACGCTGTGCCGGCTACACGCGGCGCGCTGGGGCGAGGATGGGTCGGGCGCTCTGAGCGGCAAGCGCGAGGTCTTTCATCGCGAGTTCGCGGCCCGGGCGCTCGAGCGCGGCTGGCTGCGTCTGTGGATGCTCGATGTCGACGACCGCACGGTCGCCGCCTGGTACGGGTTCCGCTTCGGCGGGACGGAGTGGTACTACCAGGCGGGGCGCGACCCGGCCTGGGACGGCGCGGCGGTGGGCTCCGTGCTCTTCGTCCACACGATCCGCGAGGCGCTCAACGACGGGGTGCGCGCATACCGCCTGCTGCGGGGCGGAGAGCCCTACAAGGACCGCTTCGCGAGTGTGGACCCGGGCCTCGACACCATCGCCTTCGCCCGCGGCCTGCCCGGCCGGGCGAGCGTGGCCGCCCTCGCCAGGGCGCGTGGGATGTCCCCGAGCACGCGGCGGCGGCTCTCGCGGCTGGCAACATGAGCCAACCTCCCGAAGGGAGAACTCCGCCCCCAGGCCGAGGGCCGCCGTTGGACGCTGCGCCGGAGGAGCGCACGCGAATCGGCGCCTCAACCGATCGGCGCGCGCTCGCCGCGCCTAGTCGCTCAGGCCCTGCGCAGGGCCGGCGCCCAAGGCCTGCGAAGGAGCGCATCCCGCGCGCGATCGGCGCAGGGAGGCGCGAGGCCGAACCCTACTCCGAGGTCGAGCGCATGCGCCGGTACGCCCGGCGCATCTCGGGCCGCGCCCAGCGAAGGTAGCCGTAGCGGAGCGCCGAGGCGGGGCGCCTGCGGAAGGCCCGTAGGCGGCGGTGTACCCGCTCGCCGTTGGCGAACTTGCGCTTCCACTGAGAGTCGTCACCGAGCAGCTCGTGGCCCGCTAGCCCGAGCTCGAAGCAGCGCTCGAGTATCGCAAGGCGCAGCACCAGCCCAGGCGCCAGCCGGCGATAGTCCTCGTCGAAGCCGGTCTTGAGCAGCCAGAGCCGATTCTCGTACAGGATGGACAGGTCGAACGCGATGAGGCGTCCGTCCAGTGAGAGTCCGGACAGCCTGAGCTCCCGATCGGCGTGGTAGTCACGGGCGACCGACCGGTAGAAAGCGGCGGTGCCGGGCGAGGAGAGGATCGCCGTCCCCGCACGGCCCTTCCATCCACTCGCCTCGACCTCGAGGCCGCGCTCGAGCTCCTCGTCGAGGCTCGTCGGCGACTCGATGAGCGAAAAGACGGCTTCGTGCTCACGCTCCATCTTGCGTCGGAAGCGCTCGAGGGGCGCGCCCCACCGCGGCTTTGACTCGGCGCGGAAGTCGGAGTAGCTCCCCGAGAGCTCAACGAACGGCGACGTGTGCTGCGGTTCCAAGACCGCGAGGCGGCGTGCCCGCCATGCGCCGGCAAGCAGACCGTCGAGGCGCGGGTCCTCCGCGGAAAGGGCGCTCAGCTCCACCTCAACCGCGCCGGTCCCCATGACGGCGTCGATCAGAGCCTCGAGCGCGTCCGGGTCCCTCCCGAGGGGACCGAAGACGGGCGTGTGGTCGTTCGCCATCGCCCGGAGCGGTCCGTCGCCGCCGGCAAGGGGCAGTGCGCCGGCGAGGCGGTCGCCCTCCCAGACCGTGCAAACGCTCAGTGGGGCGTCCCCGAACGAGTGCCACCAGGCCTTGAACCAGGCGTGACGCGCGAACGGCGTCGGCTCGTTGGCGGCGAGCGTGTTCCAGTCCTCTTCGACCGCCGCCAGCCGGCCTTCGTCAGAGATCCACTCGACCCGGTACCGAGGCACGCTGCGGGAGCCTACCCCGCGCGCCGCTGCGCCCGCCGAGCTTCGGCTCGAACCGGTCAGCGATCTCGCGGAGCGGGTCGCGAGCGAAGAGGCGAGGCCCCCGGTCACACTCGAGTACGGGTCGCTGGTCGGCGGCTCGGCGGCTCGCCATCTGCCCCCCAGGCCGGGCCGGGCGACCCACTGGCTGATCGATCGGCCCACGAAGCGGTGACGTGGCCCGCCGGACGTGCAAGCAGCGAACTCGAAGCTGGTCAGGCCACGTCTTCCGGCGACCCCGCCTCGCGCCGCGGCACGAGCACGGCGCGGCGGAAGGTGGCGACGAGTGTCCCATCCTGCTTGTAGGCGTCCGAGCGCACCTTGACCACGCCACGATCCGGCTTCGAGCGCGACGGCGTCACCTCGAGCACCTCGCTCTCGATGTACAGAGTGTCGCCATGGAATACGGGCGCCGGGTGCTTGAGCTCCTCGGTCGCCAGGTTCGCGATGGCCTTGCCCGAGACGTCGCCTACCGACATCCCGAGCATCAGCGAGTAGACGAGCGGCCCCACGACCACGTTGCGCCCCTGCTGAGACTGCGCCGCGTAGACGTCGTTGATGTGAAGCGGGTGGTGGTTCATGGTGATGAGGCAGAACAGGTGATCGTCGGCCTCGGTCACCGTCTTGGCGGGCCAGTGCTTGTAGATCGCTCCGACCTCGAACTCCTCGAGGTAGCGGCCGTACTGGCGCGCCCCGGAGGCCTCGCGCGCGGCTTGGCTCGTCTCGAGGGCAGGAGTCGCGGTGTCGGTCATCGGTTCCTCTTGAGTAGAGCGTCGGAAGGGGCCAACGGCTGACTATCAGTCAGCTCGCGCCGGGAAGCCTAGAGGCGATGCAGCGAACAGACGCTCCACGCCTGCGCCGACCACGCCATCCAGCCGGAGCGGGTTGATCAGCTCGTTGTCGGGCGTCGTGAGCAGTCGATCCCAGTTGACTCCGCTCCGGTCATGGGAGGCCTCGATCGCCCGCACCTCGAGCCGGACGCCTAGGCGAGCAGGAGGCGAGATCCCGTGATCGTAGGAGAGGCGAGGGTCATGTCGTCGGGGATCTCCCACGGCAACGTCTGCGTACGAGACTTAGTTCGAGCGGTAGATTGTGCTTCGCGCCAGCTGCGGCGCCAGCTAACCCGAGTAAGGACTCCCGCTCTTGCGCAACCCCCGTGCCTTCGCCACCCCCCTCGCCGCCGGCGCCCCCTCCCCCCTGCTCGAGATCCCGATCAAGCCGGCGCGCATGATCCACTTCTTCGACCCCTCGAACGAGAAGATCGTGGGCAAGCTCCCCGAGCTCGCCGCGCAGTGCGACATCCTGCTCGGCAATCTCGAGGACGCGGTGGCGGTCGATAGCAAGGAGCCCGCCCGCGAGGGGCTCGTCAAGCTCGGTCGCGAAGTGGACTTCGGCGAGGCGGCGCTGTGGACCCGCGTCAACGCCCTCGAGTCGCCCTGGTTCCTCGACGACGTCATGCGCCTGGTCGGCGAGCTCGGCGACCGGCTCGAGGTGATCATGGTTCCGAAGGTCGAGGGCGCCTGGGACATCCACTACGTCGACCGTCTGCTGGCTCAGCTCGAGGCCAAGCACGGCCTGACCAAGCCGATCCTCGTCCACGCCATCCTCGAGACCGCGCTCGGCGTGACCAACCTCGAGGAGATCGCTGCGGCGAGCCCGCGCATGCAGGGCATGAGCTTCGGCCCGGCCGACCTCGCGGCCTCGCGGCGCATGAAGACCACGCGCGTGGGCGGTGGCCACCCCGGCTACCGGGTGATCGAGGATCCCGATCCGGACAACGCGGACGCTCCGCGTGTCTCCGCTCAGCAGGACCTATGGCACTACTCGATCGGCCGCATGGTCGACGCCTGTGCGGCCACCGGAATCCTCCCCTTCTACGGCCCCTTCGGCGACATCGGCGACGTCACGGGCTGCGAGGCTCAGTTTCGCGCCGCGTTCCTGATGGGCTGCGTCGGCGCTTGGACCCTGCACCCGCGCCAGATAGAGATCGCGCGGCGGGTGTTCAGCCCCGACCCCGAGGAGGTCCGCTTCGCCAAGAAGGTGATCGAGGCCATCCCCGACGGACAGGGCGTGCACATAATCGACGGCAAGATGCAGGACGACGCGACGTGGAAGCAGTGCAAGGTCATGGTCTCGCTGGCGGAGATGCTCGCCCACAAGGACCCGGGGCTGGCCGAGGAGTACGGGCTCGAGGGCAAGAGCCCCGAGGAGGCGGGGGTCGAGGTGGGCGATCCGGTGCCCTAGGCGGGATTGGACGAACTCCGAGAGGACAGCTCCGACGCGCGCGAGACGCCCTCGGCGTCAAGCGGAGCGCAACTGAGCGATCACCGCGTCGGCTACGTCTGAGGTTCCCCACCGGCTGGATCGGTCGTTCCCAGGCATGAGGTCGGCGGTCACCCTCTCGCCGCTCTCCACCACCGCTGCAACGGCTCGCTCGACCCGCTTGCCCGCCTCCGGCTCGCCCACATGGTGGAGGAGGAGGGCACCTGAGAGAACCAGGCCGAGCGGATTGGCGCTGTTGTGACCCGCATGCCTGGGCGCGGAGCCGTGGACCGCCTCGAAGACGGCACAGTCGTCGCCGACGTTCGCTCCCGGCGCCATGCCCAGCCCCCCGATCAGCCCTGCGCCGAGGTCGGAGATGATGTCCCCGTAGAGCATCGGTAGGACCAGCACGTCGAGCTCCTCCGGTCGCGTGACCAGACGGTGGCACACGCTGTCGACCAGGCCGTCGTCCAACTCGACCTGGGGATACTCGCGGCGTCCGATCTCGCGCACGGTCGCGAGGAACAGGCCGTCGGTCGAGCGCATGACGCTCGCCTTGTGAACGGCGGTGACCTTCGAGCGGCCCGTGGCGAGCGCATGCTCGAAGGCCGTCCGCGCCACCCGGCGCGTACTCGACTCCGAGATGGGCTTGATCGAGATCCCCACGTCGTCATCGAGCTTTCCCCTTCCCGTATCTACGATCAGGGACTTCAGGCGTGCCGTCGCGCTGTCGTCTCGGTCGTACTCGACGCCCGCGTAAAGATCCCCCGCCAGCATGCGGACGACGACGAAGTCGGTCTCCGGAAAGCGGGTGGGGGCGCCGCGGTACGCCTTGCACGGCCGGATGCCTGCGTGCAGGCCGAGCAGCTCTCGCAGCTCGAGGTTGGCCGATCGGATGCCCTTGCCCACGGGCGTCGAGATAGGGCCCTTGAGGGCGACGCCGCGCTCGCGGATCGAGTCCACGGCGCGGGCCGGCAGCGCGGTTCCCTCGCGCTCGAGGGCGGCCGCTCCGGCGTGCTGAACGTCCCACTCGAAGTCGACGCCGGTGGCCTCGAGCACACGCATCGCCGCCTGCATGACCTCGGGGCCGATGCCATCGCCCGGGATCGCGGTGAGGTGATGCACTGGGAGTTAGGTTCTGGCGCGCCCTCCGGGCCGCCCGCCGGCTCGACCGGGCGCGGAGACGGTCCCCGCGCCTGGGCGGGCCGAGCGTAGCGTGACGACAGTCCCGGCGGAGCGCAGCGCGGGTACCGCCAGCAGCATGGCGAAGCCGAACAGGTCACCCCAGCAGTCGCCGCAGTACGGTGACCGCTACGCGCTGCGTCCGCGCGGAATCGCGGACAAGATAGTGATGGTGCAGGCCCGGAGTCGCGTTGACCTCAACGAGGGCTCCGCCCGCGGCCGTGAGCCCGCGTCCCGGATCCGGTGTGACGACGTCGACGCCCGCGAGCCGCAGTCCGGCGGCACTGGTGGCCGCGACCGCCTCTGCGGCAAGCTCATCTCCCACCGCGTCCTGGGGCTCGTTATCGGCCGTGCCGGCGTCGCTGCTCGAGGTCTTCACGGTGATCCGCTCGCCCGCCGGGACGATGGTCCGCAGGACGCGCCGGCTTGCCTTGAGGGTGAACAGCAGGTCGAGATCGATCCTCAGCGCTGAGAGACCCGCGTAGCCGCCAGCCGCGAGGCGCCGCCGGTTCTCCGCGAGGACGAGGTCGGCGACGCTCGAGGAGCCGTCGCCGACCAGGTGTGGCGGATCGCGCCGCACGGTCGCGACGACCTCGCCGTCGAGCACGAGGATCCGGTACATGGCCCCCGGGGCCTGGCGCTCGAGCAGCAGCCGCCCGGCGTGGCGCGCGGCCTCGAGGGACGCGCGGACGAGGTCGTGGCGACTCCGCACCCCACAGGTCACGCCGTACCCGGCCCCGGTGCCGCTCCCCGGCTTGACCACGCACGGGCCGCGGGCGGCCAGGAACGCGAGCGCCGGGCGGGGAGCGCTCGGCGCGAACTCCACGTACGGCGGAACCGCCAGCCCGAGCTCGCGCAGGCGCGCCTGCACCGCGGCGCGATCGCGTGAGCGCTCCACCGCGGGCACCTCGTCGATACCCGTCACTTGGCGCTCGACGCGGGCCGTGCGCCCGTTGAGCGACAGCTCGAGCGAACCCGGTCCCCGCTCAGACACCTCGGCACCGAGCTCCGCGGCGGCGTCGCGCCAGATCCACTCGTAAACGCGGCCGGCTCGCTCGGCGCCGAGGCGCGCGCGCTCGTGCACCTGGCGGCGGTGCTCGGCGGCGATAAGCGGACCGAGGGCCGCGAGCATGTCGACCCGGGTCGCCCAGCCCGCGGCTAAGCGGGCGGCGGCCGGCCAGCGATCCATGCGGGGATTGTAGGTCCGCCCCGCGCAGGCAAGTCCTGCCGGCCGGGCTCAGTGGAGGACGGGGTCCTCGCGGTCCACTCCGACGAGGCGGACGCACAGCGCAGCCGAGAGCGCGGTCGCGACGATGGTCCACCCGGCCAGCTCGAGGCCCTCCTCGCTCCCGACCCTGACCTCGTCGATCCAGGCGAGCGACCCGTCGAGCAGAAGGCGGGTGCTGCCCGCGACCATCTCGAAGGCCAGGGCGACGGCGAGCGTGATCAGCCCGTAGCGCAGCAGCGCGCCCACACGATCCGGTTGCATTCTCGAGAGGCTCCAAGCAGCCAGGAAGCCGGCAGCGAGCAACGGCGCGAACGTAAGGATCTCGAGTCTCGAGGCCAGTTCCTTGGACATCCCCAGCGAGTCCGTGAACAGCCCCTGGCCGAGACGCTCGTGAACCCTTATCAAGTCGTCGAGCGAGCAGTAGGCGAAAGCCACTGCCACGACCGTCCAACGCAACCGATGCCGCTCGATCAGGACGGCGTGGAGCGCCGCGGCGAAGGCCGCCCCGAACGCGGCCGAGGTGCTCGCCCACGTGAAGAAGTTGCCTTCGCTGCGGACATTGAGCTCGAAGAAGCGGTCGTCGAGCACGAGCGAGTTGATCGTGTGGGCGACCACGATCAGCAGGCCGCCGGCCAAGGCGATGCCCACCCCGAGAGCAAGCAATCGACCAGCGATCTCTGCGGCTGCGCGCTCGCGATCTGGAGACTCGGCGTCCAAGGGCGGACGCCAACTCTATCTGAAGTTCACAACTTCTTCACACCGCGCACCCGCTTTCTCGGCGTTCACGGTTCCGCGCCCCGCTGCCGAATCGGCTTACATGTCGACCGTAATGGCGAGCTTGCGCGAGCCGATGCGCCTGCTGCGCACGGTCGAGGGCCCGCGGGTCCCAGCCGCCGATGCCCGTGCGCAGTTCGCGGTCTTCTCGTTCGTGCTCGCGCTCGCGATCCTCTTCCACCAGTCGCGCCTGGGCGACTGGGAGGTGCTCTCGCCCCAGATGGCCGTGTCGCTGGCGGCCATCTTCGTGCTGCTGAGGCCCTCGTCGGCGCCGCGCTTCTTCGCGATGCTCGCGATCCAGCTCGTCTCGCTGCTGATCGACATGCCGAACGTCGTCAACCACTGGCTGCTGCTGGGGCTGACGACCGTCGGGCTCGCCGGGGGCCTCGTGCTGGCCGCCGTGCGCCGCCGGAACTGGCTGTCGGACTCGGGCGAGATCTACCGCCGGGTCGCGCCGGTCGTGCGGATCCAGGTCGTGCTCGTATACCTGTTCGCCGTCCTCGCCAAGCTGAACACCGACTTCCTCGACCCCGCACTCAGCTGCGGGGCGGCGATGTCGGGTGACCTCCTGGCCAGCGGACCGGTGAGCCTCTACGGCGCCTGGCAGGACGTCCCCGCGATCGCCGGGACGCTGCTGATCGAGGCGCTGCTGCCGATCGGTCTGCTCATCCGCCGCACCCGCGTGGCCGCCGTGCTCGCGGGCGGCACCTTTCACACGGTGCTCGCCGTCGCCGGGCACGTGTCGTTCAGCGGGTTCGCGTTCGCGTTCTATGCGCTCTTCCTCCCGGACGACCTTCCGCGCCGGCTGCGCAGCGTCCTCGACGCCACGCCGGCGCTGGGGAGCGCTGCGTCACGCCTGAGCGCCTTCGCCGGCTCGCGGCTCGCCTTCCCGCTGCTCGCCGGGGCTTGGATCGGGCTCGCCATTGCCATCAGCTACGGGCCCGACCTCGTCTACAACGGCGTCGCGCGCCTGGCGGTGGTCGTCTTCGTGGCCTACGCGATCGCGCTCGGCGCCGTGCTCGCGCTATGCCTGCTCCGGGGCGGGCCAGGCGCCTACGCGCCGGGTGCGTTGCGCCTCGTGCACCCCGTCTGGGCGATCGCGCCGCTGCTCGTGGTGCTCAACGCCGCGACGCCCTACCTCGGGCTCAAGACCCAGAGCGCGTTCACGATGTACAGCAACCTGCAGACGGAGGCCGGGCGCTGGAACCACGTGCTGGTACCGGAGTCGGTGCGCATCTTCGATCTGCAGGACGACACCGTGGAGGTGGTCAAGTCCAGCGACCAGCGCCTCGCCGAGGCGGCCGGCGAGGACACCGAGCTGATCGAGCACGACTTCCGCACCTACGTCAGCCAGCATCCGGAGCTTTCGGTGAGCTACCGGCACGAGGGAGAGCTGGTCACGGTCCCCCGCGCCGGCCGGGACCCCGCTGCCTCCGACGGGCCCGGGCTGGTCGCCCGCAAACTGCTGCTTTTTCGCGACGTGCCGGTCGCGGCGCGCAACACCTGCCGCGACGGGCGTGAGGGCGGGCCGGCGCAGGGGTCCTGAGATCGAGCTCAGCTACCCGGGCGCGTCGCCAGTGTGAGTTGGTTACGAAGTTGCTGAGAGTTCACATATGAGGAACCGGCCCTAGCTAACCTACCGGTCCTTGAGCAAGCGAGCTTCAGTCCCCGACAAGCGCCTCACAGCCGCCGGCGAGCCACGGCCCGGCGTCGGCATGCGAGTACCGGGCCTGCGCGGCTAGGCGCGGTTCTCTCCTAAGCGCTCGGAGCCCAGAGGAGATGGTCACCCCGTGGTAGGCAAGCCGAAGACAGCGGAGATGCATCCGGGGCCCGGCTTTCGGCTGCGCCAGGAGATCGAGCGGCCCCACCCCGAGACCTTGACCGGGCTCGGGCTGTTCGACACGCCCGCAGTGTCGGACCTCATGAACCGGCTCTACACCATGACGCCGGGGGTGCGCAACCTGACCGGGCAGAACCTGCGAATCCTGGGACCGGCCTGCACCGTCAAGGTCTATCCCGGCGACAATCTGATGGTGCACAAGAGTCTCGACATCGCCAACCCCGGCGATGTGGTGGTGGTCGACACGAGCAACTCGTCGCTCACGGCGGTGCTGGGGGATCTGGTGTGCACGAAGGCCCGTCACCGCGGCATCGCGGGCTTCGTGGTCGACGGCCTGATCCGCGACCTGCCCGCGATCCGCGCTCTCGGCGACTTTCCGGTCTTCGCCCGCGGGGTGACTCCGATCGGTCCGCTGCACCGCGGCCCGGGCGAGGTGAACCATGCGATCTCGGCCGGAGGGATCGTCGTGCAACCGGGCGACGTCGTGCTCGGCGACCTCAACGGGGTGGTCGTGGTGCCGCGTGACATGGCCGACGAGCTCCTCGACCGCCTGCGCACGCGGGCGGCCGTCGAGGCCGACTACACGGCAGGCGTCGCTCGCGGCGAGTTCTCGAACGCCTGGGTAGACGAGATCCTCGATCAGAGCGGCGTGGGGGTCGATCGGGGGCCGCCCGAGCCGTGAGCGTGCGAGCCGATCCGCCCGCCGTGCTGCTTGGCGGAGAGGCGATAGCGCTGTCCGTGGCCCGCAGCCTCACCCACGCGGGCGTCGAGGTGCACGCGTTCGGCCACAACCAGGACCCGCTGCGTCACTCGCGCGCTCGCGCTTCGTTCACCGCTTTCGGCGACTCGAGCAATGTGCGAGCGCGCTGGCTGAGCGCCCTGGAGCGCGGGCCGAGCGGCGCTGTGATCATCCCCTGCAGCGACGACGGGCTCGAAATGGTCGCGCGGAATCGTGAGAGCCTGGTCGAGCTCGGCTACGTGCCCGTAGAGACCAGCGGCGAGGCCGTGCTGGCCATGCTCGACAAGGCCGAGACCTACGAGCTGGCGCGCGGCGCCGGAATAGCCGCCCCACGCACCGCGACGCTCGCGTCGGAGGAAGACGCGGCGGAAGTGATCGACCGAGTTCCGCCGCCGTGGGCGTTGAAGCCCCTGCACTCGCACCACTTTGCGCACCACTTCGGGCTCCGGAAGAAGGCGTTCATCGTCAGAGACGTCGAGGAGCTCAGAGGCGCCCTAGGGCGGACGAGCGGGCTCGGCTTCGCCATGATGCTCACCGAGATCATTCCGGGCCCCGACCATGCGTTCGAGTCCTACTACAGCTACCTCGACGCAGAGGGGGAGCCGCTGTTCGAGTTCACGAAGCGGAAGTTGCGGCAGTATCCGACCGGCTTTGGGCTTGGAACCCTCCATCAAACGGACTGGAACCCCGAGGCCGCGGAGCTCGGCCTGCGGTTCTTTCGCGCAGCCGGGATCCGCGGGCTGGCGAACGTCGAGTTCAAGCGCGACTCGCGCGACGGTCAGCTCAAGCTGATCGAGTGCAACTACCGCTTCACGGCCGCCACCCAGCTTCTGCGCAGGGCAGGCCTCGATCTCCCCGTCTTCGTCTACGACCGTGCGCTCGCCAGGCCGCGGCGGGAGTTCGGTCGCTATCGCACCGGCGTAAGCCTTTGGTACCCGGTGGAGGACACGCGTGCGTTCCTCGACTACCGCAGGCGCGGCGAGTTGACCTTCGGGCAGTGGGCTCGCAGCCTCGCGCGGCGGCAGCACTTCCCTGTCGCGTCGTGGCGCGATCCGCTGCCGGCGGTCGTGCGCCACGGCCGCATGGTCGCCCGCCGCTCCCGCAGGCGGCACGCTCCGGACGCCGTCTGAAGCCGTAAGGCGCGACTCGGCAAGCAGCCTGAGCCGCCGGCGGCGATGGTGTCTAGGCGGGCTTGACGAGGTCGAGCGCCCCGCGCTCGGCGAGGCGGCGCACCGACGCCTCGACGTCCTCACCGTTCTCGGTCAGGTCCTGAACCGTCGCCCGGCCGTCCACCGCTCGTAGCAGCACGAACTCGCGCGGCTCGAGGCCGACGGGCGCCTGCTCCCAGACGTGAGCCTGCAACACCTCGAGGTCGCGCTCGCGCGTGTACTGGCGAGTGATCGAGTCGAGTCGCCGTGAAAGCACGGGCACGAGAGCGCCGAAGCTTCCGTCGGCGGCGCTCAGAGAGTCGAGCGTCTGGCTGCGCCGTGAGGGAGTTGACGGATCCTCTCCGAGCGGATCGGAGTCGAAGTCGTTGAGCTTGAGGTACAGATTGACCGCCGCCGCGGCGTTCCGCCGGTAGTGCCACATGCCCGAGCCCGGGAACATGACGACATCCCCCGGACCATCGTCGATCACCTCGGCACGGGCGCTCCGCAGAAGGTTCTCGGGAAGCTGCTCCGGGTCGAGGCTCTCGCGGAGCGCCGCGCTGATGTTGAACGGATTGGTTTCGCGGTGCTCCGACGGGTACAGCACGAGCCGTGAGCCCGCCGGGATGTCGATCGAGAGGCCGATCGACACCTGAGAGGCGAATCGGTCCTTGTGCGCCGGCGGCTCGGCCGGAGCGTCGTCGTCGTACGCCTTGATGTGGCGCTCGGACAGGGTCATAGTCTCCCGCTTGAGCCGGCAGAGCGAGGCCACGACGTCGAAGAGCTCGCCGGGGAAGTCGACCTGCTCCGGGAACTCGAAGAGGGCCTGTTCCTTCGTGCCGCCGATCGCGACGCCCTCCACGCGATTCTCTCGGAGCCGCTGGTGCACGTACTCCTGGAGATACGCGAGGAACTCGCTGTTGAGCCCGCCCGGTATGTGCACCCATCCCACCGCGGCGTACCGGTCGGAATAGTCGTTCGGATCGAAGTCGAAGATCTTCACGTGGTCCCTCCGTAGCCGGGAGTCGACGGCGTCGCCGCGTCGTACGCCGAGGGACGAGCGCGGAAATTCCCATAGTAGTGGCGACGAACTGAGGACGACGCACACGTCGTCCCTCACCGTCGGCCTACTCGCCTGGGGCCTTGGGGACCTCTACTACACGACCGCCTTCTGGAGCCTCGAGGACGCCCCGTTCACCTCGTTCGCCGATGTCGGCTACCTGTTGCGCTGCGTCGTCGTTCTGCTCACGACCGTTGTGTCGCTTGTCCCCACGCGCGGGCGGCGGGGCTCATGAGGTGCTATCGGCACCGAACGGGGGTCGCTCTAGCCGGGTCGACCTTGACCTCTCGAGCGATCGGAACGGCCGTTGACCGTGGCGCGCCGCGGCGCCCTCGGCGCGCCCGAGGCTCCCAGCCCGTGTAGGCTTCCGCGCCGCCCATGCGCTTCTTCGAGTACGAGTCTCGCCGCATTCTCGAGCGCGAGCGAATCCCGATCACACAGTCCGGGCACGCCCAGACACCGGAGGAGGCGCGCCGGATCGCCGAGGAGATCGCCGGTCCGGTCGTCATCAAGTCGCAGGTCCTGACCGGCGGGCGGATGAAGGCGGGCGGGGTCAAGTTCGCCGACTCCCCCGAG
>Ga0208612_1000611_pt1 | contig 15207 bp, 13 predicted proteins | sample AntDryMetagUQ889_FD_188089 | JGI IMG/M metagenome (GOLD analysis project Ga0208612, IMG submission 188089) | Polar desert microbial communities from Antarctic Dry Valleys - UQ889 (SPAdes) | ecosystem: Environmental > Terrestrial > Soil > Desert | place: Antarctic Dry Valleys | collected 2008-12-31 | reverse complement strand
GTCGAGGTGGATGTAGGCCCCGGCCTGCCCTCGTTCTGTGTCGTTGGCCTTCCCGACGCCGCCGTGCGCGAGTCTCGCGAGCGGGTGCGCTCGGCGGTCAAGAACTCCCAGTTCGAGTTCCCGGACTCCCGGATCGTCGCCAGCCTCGCCCCTGCGGACCTGCGTAAGGCCGGCCCCGGCTTCGACCTTGCGATAGCGGCAGGGCTCCTCGTCGCTTTCGGGCAGCTTCCCCCGGATGCGCTCCGCGGTTGCGCGATGGCTGCCGAGCTTGCGCTCGATGGCTCGGTCCGCGCCGTGCCGGGCGCGATCGCAATGGCCGAGCGGGCGGGCGAGCTCGGTCTCGAAAAGATTGTCGTGGCTCGCCCGAGCGCAGCGGAGGCGGCGATGCCGGCCGCGCTCGGTGCGCACCCGTGCCGCGTCGTGCCGATCGACTGCCTCAAGGACCTGACGCTCCTCGACACCACGGGCGAGCCCTCCTTCACGCCGCCAGACATCGAGCCCGATCGACGGCCCTCGCACCCGGGGGTGGACCTCGAGGAGCTCCGTGGGCAACCGGCCTTGCGCAGAGCGCTCGAGGCCGTTGCGGCCGGTGGCCACGGGATGCTGATCCTGGGGCCGCCCGGAGCGGGCAAGAGCCTGGCCGCCCGGCGGCTGCCGACGATCATGCCGCCGCTCTCAGATCCCGAGGCGATGGAGGTCTTGCGGATCGCGAGCGCCTGCGGTCAGAACGGGTGGCACTCGAACGGGAACGGGCGGCATCGCGCCAGCCGCCCGTTTCGCGCGCCTCACCACACGATCTCCCCCGCTGGCCTTGTCGGTGGAGGCACGCCGCCGCGCGCCGGCGAGGTGACTATGGCCCACCGCGGCGTCCTCTTCCTCGACGAGCTCGGCGAGTTCTCCCGGAACTCGCTCGAGGCACTGCGCCAACCGCTCGAGGACGGCGAGGTCACGATCTCGCGGGTCCGCCACTCGGTCCGGCTGCCTAGCCGCTTCGTCCTGATTGCCGCGTCCAATCCGTGCCCCTGCGGGCACGGTGAGGACTCTCCGAAGTGCCAGTGTCCTGCGGGAGCCGCACAGCGCTACCGAAACCGCATCTCCGGTGCTCTCGCAGACCGAATCGACATCTCGCTCTCGATCGAGCAGCCCAGGCCAGAGGATCTCACCGGCGAGCCGGGCGAGTCGTCCTCCGCGGTCCGCGAGCGAGTGGTGCGGGCAAGGCTCGTGGCGCTCGCAAGGCAGGGTTGCGCGAACGCCGAGCTCGGGCCGAAAGCGCTTCGTGAGTACGTGCCGCTGTCCACCGACGCGCGCCGGGAGCTGACGTCGGGGCACTCGAAGCTCGGACTTTCCGGGCGCGGCCACGACAGGGTCCGCCGGGTGGCCCGCACGCTCGCCGATCTGGCTGGGCGTGACGAAGTCTCGCCCGAAGACATCGACGGGGCGCTCGCTTTTCGCAGGAGGAACGCGGAATGAGCGCGACCCCTACAGCGCGGTCCTGGCGCATTCGCCGGACCGAACCCGGCTGGCCGGAGTGCCTGTCCGAGCTGCCCGCGGTCGACGAGAAGGAGCCGGAGTCCCTTTACGGCTTCGGCAACCTAGGCCTTCTAAGCGAGTTCGATCCCGACCGAACGGTCACGATCGTCGGCTCTCGCCGCTCGGGGACATACGGGCGCGAGGTCGCGAGAGGCCTCGGATTCGGCGCGGCTTCGGCAGGGCTCCTGGTGGTCAGCGGCATGGCGCTCGGCTGTGATTCCTCCGCCCACGAAGGCGCCTTGGACGCGAACGGCGCGACGGTTGCGGTTCTGGGCGGTCCCGCGGATGAGCCGTATCCGCGATCGAAGGCCCCGCTCTATCGCCGCATCCTCTCCTCGGGCGGGGCGGTCGTCTCCGAGCAGCCATCGGGCACCGAGGTGCATCCAGGCTTCTTCCCGGCGCGAAACAGGATCATGGCCGCGCTCGCCGGCTGGGTTGTGATCGTCGAGGGAGCCCACCGCTCCGGCACGCAACACACGGTCAGGCAGGCGGCAAAGCTCGGGCGTGAGGTACTGGCCGTGCCGGGGCCCGTGAACTCGACTCTCTCCGAGCTGCCGAACGAGCTTCTTTCAGAGGGCGCGCCAGTAGTCCGCGACGCGCAGGATCTCCTCGACCACGTCCTCGGCCCGGGCCAGACGCAGGTGCGCGGAGTGGGGCCCGAGCTCGAGGCGGCGCTCCTCGAGGCGCTCGTCGCCGTAGAGGCGGGGGCCGGGACCTGCGATGCGGTGGCGATGTCGCTCGGCCTCGATGGAAACGACGCCGCCGTCGCGCTGGCCCGCCTGGAGTTGATGGGCTACGTCGCGGGAAATGCAGTCGGGCGCTACTCGCGAACGCAGCTCAACCCACCGAGAGGAGACGCGTAGGCTGGTGGCGATGTCCGAGCCCCGCGTTCCGACCGTGATCTCGATCGCCGGCTCGGACTCCGGAGGCGGCGCGGGCATCCAGGCCGATCTCAAAGCCTTCGCGCGCTGCGGCGTCCACGGTACGACCGCGATAACGGCCCTCACCGCTCAGAACACGGTCGGTGTCGAGGCCGTGGTGCCGACTCCGCCCGAGATGATCGTCGCCCAGGTCCGCGCCGTCGTGACGGACATCGGCGTAGATGCCGTGAAGATAGGCATGCTCGGCGACGAGGCGACGATCGACGCGGTGGTCGAGGCGCTCGGCCTCGTCGGCGACGTGCCGACCGTGCTCGATCCGGTGATGGTCGCCGAGAGCGGCGCGCCGCTCCTCGACTCGCACGCCAAGGTCGCGCTGATCGAGCGGGTGCTGCCGCTCGTCACCGTGGTCACGCCGAACCTGCCCGAGGCGCGCGAGCTTGCCGGCAGGCGCGAGGGAGGCACCCAGCGCGAGCTGGGCGAGGCGATCCTCGCCCTCGGCCCCGACGCGGTGATCGTGACCGGTGGCCACACCGAGAAGGGCGCCGACGTCCTCGTCGACGAGAACGGCTACCTCGAGATCGAGGGGCCGCGCTTCGCCGACGGCGCCGCGCATGGCTCGGGCTGCACCCACTCCTCGGCGGTAGCGGCGCTACTTGCCCGCGGCATGGAGCTCGACGAGGCGGCGCGCTGGGCACGCGAGATCGCCGCCGAGGCCGTCGGCCACGGCCTGCGCGAGATCGGCGAGGGCCCGGGCCCGGTGGACGTCCTTCGCGTCAGGCGCCGCGAGATCGATCCGCCGCGCCTGGACGACGCCACCTAGACTCACCTCGCCATGAGCGAGAACGCCAAAACGGCCACGAACCTCCCGCGCCCGCGCTCCGCGGCTGTTTTCGACGGGCCCGATCGCGCCGCTGCGCGCGCCTACATGAAGGGCATCGGGTTCGACGACGACGCCCTCAAGCGACCGACCATCGGCATCGCCAACACCTGGATCGAGGCCATGCCCTGCAACTTTCACCTCCGCGGCCTTGCCGAGCACATCAAGACCGGCGTGCGTGCCGCGGGCGGCACCCCGATGGAGTTCAACACCATCGCGATCTCGGACGGGATAACGATGGGCACCGCGGGGATGAAGAGCTCTTTGGTAAGCCGCGAAGTGATCGCCGACTCGATCGAGTTGACCGTGCGCGGCTATCAGTTCGATGCCGTCATCGCGGTTTCTGCGTGCGACAAGACCATCCCCGGCTGCGTGATGGCGCTCGCCCGCCTCGACATCCCATCTGTGATGCTCTACGGGGGTTCGATCGCGCCTGGTCGCTACAAGGGCCGCGACGTGACGATTCTCGACGTCTTCGAGGCGATCGGCGCCTACAACGCGGGCACTATGTCTGAAGAGGAGCTCGGAGAGCTCGAGGACGTTGCGAGCCCAGGGGCAGGCGCCTGCGGCGCTCAGTTCACGGCCAACACGATGGCCTGCGCATTCGAAGCGCTCGGAATCTCGCCGGGCGGCTCTGCGATGGTCCCAGCGGAGGAGGATTCAAAGTCGACCGTCGCCGAGAAGATCGGGGAGCTCGTGATGAACGTCCTCGCAGACGATCTTCGGCCGAGCCAGATCATCACGAAGGAGTCGCTCGAGAATGCGATCGCCTGCGTGTGCGCGTCGGGCGGCTCGACCAATGCCGTGCTCCACCTTCTGGCTGTGGCGCGCGAAGCAGGGATCGCGCTCGAGATGGATGATTTCGAGCGGATTTCGCGGCGCACGCCGCTCTTCGCAGACCTCAAGCCGGGCGGGCGCTACGTCGCCACTGATCTCTTCGCGGCGGGAGGGGTGCCGCTCATCCTCAGTCGTCTGTCAGAGGCGGGGCTCCTTCATCGCGACCAGATCACGGTTAGCGGCCGGACGGTGGGAGAGGAGGCGGACGCCGCAGTCGAAACACCCGGGCAGGATGTGGTGCGTCCCACCGGCGACCCCGTAAAAGCTCAGGGCGGCCTCGCGATCATGCGGGGAAACCTTGCCCCGGACGGCGCCGTCGTGAAGGTCGCAGGAACCGAGCGCCTGGGGCAGACCGGGCCGGCCCGCGTCTTCGAGCGCGAGGAGGATGCATTCAAGGCGGTGAAGGAGGACCAAATCAACGCCGGCGACATCGTCGTGATCCGCAACGAAGGGCCGACGGGCGGCCCCGGGATGCGCGAGATGCTCGCCGTAACCGCCGCGATCGTGGGCGCCGGGCACGGAAACGATGTCGCGATGATCACCGACGGCCGTTTCTCCGGTGCTACGCGCGGGCTCATGATTGGCCACGTCGCGCCCGAGGCGGTGAAGGGCGGGCCGATCGCTGCCATCGAGGAGGGCGACCAGATCACGATCGACGTTGAGGCGCGCACGATTGAAATCGACCTCTCCGACGACGAGATCGCCGAACGCGTCGCCGCATACGAACCGCCCGACCCAGCATTCAAATCGGGCGTGATGGCGAAGTACGCCGCCACCGTGTCGAGCGCCTCGGTGGGCGCGATCACGGTCTAAGCCGATGGCCCGCAGCCGTAGCCCACTCGTAGATCTGGCCGACTCCAAGGAGCTGGTCCCGGCCGAGCGCCATTCGGAGCTGATGTCCCCGATCGAGCCTGAGCGCACCCTGAACGACTGGGGGCGCTCCGAGCGGATCGAGGGCCTGATGGACCGCACCCTCTTCGAGTTCTTCTATCGCTACTGGTTTCGCGCCGAGGTCGAGGGGGTCGAGAACGTTCCGGCCGAAGGCGGTGCGCTCCTGGTCTCAAACCACGCCGGTGCGCTGCCACCTGACGCAGCGATGATCGCGAAGGCGATCCGCGAGGAGCACCCGCGCCCTCGCGACCTGTACCTGACGGTCGAGCACTTCTTCAAGGGCTATCCGGGCTTCTCGATGCTCATCCCGAAGATCGGCGGGGTAGCCGCGCACCCCGCCAACGTGCACCGCTTGCTCTATGACGAGGAGCAACTCGTCCTGGTCTTCCCCGAGGGGAGAAAGGGCACAGAGAAGCTCTACAAGGACCGCTACCGGCTGCGCCGCTTCGGCCGGGGCGGCTTCGTCGAGGCGGCGATGCGTGCCGAGGCAAAGCTCGTTCCTCTCTGCGTGGTCGGCGCCGAGGAGGCGATGCCCGCCTTCGCACAGGTGCCGCTCCTCCAAAAGCTCACCGGGCTCATCTACTTCCCGATCACTCCCACGTTCCCGTGGCTTGGGCCGCTGGGGATGATGGGCTACCTGCCGGCCAAGTTCAAGATCCGCTTCCTCGAGCCTATCGACATGGCCGAGCTTGGCGGCCGCGAGGCGGCGCAGGACAAGGCGCTCGTCCAGACCGTCGCCCAAGAGGTGCGCGCGCGGATCCAGGAGAACCTCCGCGACATGATCGGCAAGCGAAAGAGCGTCTGGTTCGGATGACGCCCGCCGGTACTCGCCGCGTCCTTCTCACTGGCCTCTCGACCTACTGGGGCGGGCGCCTGGCCCAGGCGCTTGAAGCTTTCGAGAGCGTCGAGACGATCATCGGCGTCGATTCGGTGGAGCCCAGACGCGAGCTCGAGCGGACTGAGTTCGTGAAGGTGTCGAACCACCATGGCCTGCTCGCGCGCATCGTTCGCGCGGCGAACATCGACACCGTTATCGACACCCGCCTGACCGTGAACTCTGTCTCGAGCGGGCCTCGCGCGGCGCACGAGAACAACGTCATCGGGACGATGAACATCCTCACCGCTTGCTCGGGCGAGGACTCGCCCGTTCGCCAGTTCATCTTTAAGAGCTCGGCCTACTACTACGGCTCCGAGCAGGACGACCCATCCTTCTTCCGGGAGACGATGCTCCGCCCGCACCCCCCGCCGACGCCGCTCGAACGCGACATCGTGGAGGCTGAGACGGCCGTTGCCGAGTTCGCCGAGAAGCGCCCGGACGTCGAGGTGACGATCCTTCGGTGCGCGAACGTCTTGGGGCCCGATGTCGACACGGCGTTCACGCGGATGTTCGCGCTGCCCGCGGTGCCCATGGTCCTCGGCTTCGATCCGCGCATCCAGTTCGTGCACGAAGACGACATCGTCCACGCCCTCGAGCACTGCGTCTTCCACGACACCCCGGGCGTCTTCAACGTCGCCGCCGATGGCGTTCTTTCGATGAGCGAGGCGGCATCGGCGCTCGGAAAGCGCCCTGCGCCGATCCTGCCCCCCTGGGGCACTGGACTCGTCGCTGGGCCGCTCAGAAGCCTCGGCCTCAAGGTGCCGAGTGAGATGCTCAACCTGATGCGATTCGGTCGCGGCCTCGACAACCGCGCGTTCAAGGCGACCGGCTTCGAGTACGGGCATACGTCGCGGGAGACGGTCTTAAAGCTGGGCGAGCACATGCGCCTCGATCCCGTCATGCGGGGCATCGAGGGCGGGTATACGTACGAGCGCGAGGTCGAGGACTTTCTTCGCTGGAGCCCTCACGTCCAGCGGGAGCGCCCGGGCGCTTCGGGCGTCGAGGCGGATCAGGACCTTCTGGGGATCTGACCCCGCTGCCGCCCCCGCCTCCCGCAAGCTCCCGTGCGGATCGGATTTGCGCGATCTGAAAGGACGTTTGCGCCGTTGCAAGAAGGGGAGCGTAGGAAGGAAGGCTTCCCTACCCTTCACTAACTCAGGTGGGTCGCAAGCTCTACATAGCAATCGTCCTCGGCATCGTCCTGCTCCTGGCAGGCGCGGTCGGCGCATACGCGTGGGATGCCTCCCGCGCCGACGAGATCGCCGACGGCATTACGGTCGGCGGCGTCGATGTAGGCGGGATGACCGAGGATGAGGCCGAACAGGCCGTCTCCAAGGTCGTGGTGGATCCACTGGACGAGGATGTCCTAGTCACTCACGACGGCACGAAGTACGTCTTGTCGGCTAAACGGCTCGCCGTTCGCGCAGACGTCGCCTCCAGCGTCCAGAAGGCCATCGACGCAAGCCAAGCGGGAGGCCTGCCCACGCGCGTCTGGCGCTACGCGACCGGCGGCGAGGTGGATGAGGCGATCGAGCCGCAAGTCGACTTTGCGAAAGGCGAGATCACCGAGTTCGTCGAGACGATCGCCGCCGATGTCTACCAAGAGCCGGTTAACGCTTCGGTTGAGCCCACCGCGACCTCGATCGAGCCCGTCTCAGAGCAGACTGGCGTCGCGCTTCGTGAGGAGGACCTGCGCGAGGAGGTCTTGGCCGCGGTCAAGTCCCCAGCGGACAGCACCATCAAGGCAGAGGTCGAGGAGATCGAGCCCGAGGTCACGACCCAGGACCTCGCCGATCAGTATCCGGTCTATCTGACCGTTAACCGATCCACCTTCGAGCTGAAGCTTTGGGAGAACCTCGAGCTTGCAAAGTCTTACACCGTTGCCATCGGCGCCGCCGGCTTCGACACCCCGACCGGCGAGTACTCGATCGCGAACAAGGCCGTCGACCCCACCTGGAACGTCCCGGACTCCGATTGGGCGGGCGACCTCGCGGGCACCGTCGTTCCGGGCGGCACAGCCAACAACCCGCTCAAGGCCCGCTGGATGGGGATCTACGACGGCGCCGGCATTCACGGCACCGATGACACCGCTTCGCTTGGCAGCGCCGCCTCTCACGGCTGCGTCCGCATGGCCGTCTCGGACGTGATCGAGCTGTACGACCAAGTCCCCGTCGGAACCCCCATCTACATCGGTTAGAGCAGGCGCCTAACGGCGCTGGCGGTAGATCCGTTGCGTGGGTAGGTAAGCGGCCCGTCGGCCGGAAATAGGGTGGTCTGTATGACTAGCGCGACTGCGGGTGAAGGCGTGGAGGGGACGAAGCTGAGCCCCCGCTGGGAGGCCGCCCTCATCGAGTTTGCGCGTGAACAGGACCGGCGCGGTGCGGCTGCTTCCACGAAGCGGGCATACGCGTCCGATCTTGCGGAGCTCGCGGAATGGGCGACGGCTCGCGGGGCGCATCCCGGCGAGCTTCGCTACCGCGATCTCCGCGGGTTCGCCGCCCAGCTCTCGGGCCGGGGACTCAAGAAGTCGAGCGTCGGCCGGAAGCTCGCCGCGGTGCGGACGTTCCACGGCTTCTTGGTGGACGCGGGCCACACCGAGGCTAATCCGGCAGAGCTCCTGCCCACGCCCAAGCGGGAGCAAAGGTTGCCGCGAACACTGGACCGCGATGACGTCGCCGAGCTCCTCGAGCGCATCCCGGTGAAGACGCCGCTCGAGGCTCGGGACCGCGCGATGTTCGAGCTTGCGTACTCGTGTGGCCTGCGGGCCGAAGAGATCGTGAACCTCGACGTGGATTCGATCGACTTCGAGTCCGAGAGCCTTCGCGTCGTGGGCAAGGGACAAAAGACGCGCCTGGTCCCGATCGGCGAGCCGGCGCAGCGCTCGCTTCGCCGCTACCTGGAGACCGCCCGCCACTCGCTGACGAGTGGACCGCGCACGGACGCGCTCTTCTTGTCGCGAAACGGCTTGCGCCTCTCCACCTCGGACGTTCGCCGGCGCCTTCAGATCTGGGTCAAGGAGTTCTCGAGGCACGGTCGCGTCTCACCACATTCGCTTCGCCATTCGTTCGCGACGCACCTCCTCGAGGGAGGGGCGGACCTCCGCTCGATCCAAGAACTTCTGGGACACTCCACGGTCTCGACGACGCAGATCTACACCCGCGTCGAGCCACAGACCCTGCGGAAGGCCTACCAGCAAGCCCATCCGAGGGCTTGAACGCGTAGGTTTAGGACCCAAAGGGAGCTATGGAGATCAACGTAAAGGCAGTTGAGCTTCGCGAGCTATGGCGGAGCTACAAGGTCGACGGCGACGAGAGGGCTCGAGAGCGTCTCGTGGTCGCCTATTCGCCCCTGGTCAAGTTCATCGCCGGCCGCATGGCATCGGGGCTTCCTTCGCACGTCGAGGAGGCTGATCTCGTCTCCTATGGCCTCCTTGGCCTGATCGGCGCCATCGAGCGATTCGATCTCGAGCGCGAGATCAAGTTCGAGACCTTCGCGGTTGCCCGGATCAAAGGCGCCATAATCGACGAGCTCCGCTCGCTCGATTGGGTGCCCCGAAGCGTCCGCGCCCGCGCCCGCGACGTCGAGCGCGCGCACGCCGCTCTCGAGAGCTCGCTGGGCCGCGCGCCGACCGACGAGGAGATGGCGGTAAAGCTCGAGATGACGGTCGACGAGTTCCGCGACGTCCTGCTCGAAATCGCGAACTCGTCCGTTCTTGCCCTCGACGACCTGTGGACGTTCGCCGATCCCGAGGGCGGCGGCGGCCAAATCTCTGTTCTCGACACGATCCAAGACCCAAACGCCCTCGACCCCGAGCATGAGGCGAACACCGCCGAGCTGAAGGATCGCCTGGCCGATGCGATCGAGTCGCTTCCCGAGCGCGAACGCCTGGTGGTCGCTCTCTATTACTACGAGAGCCTCACGCTGCGAGAGATCGGCGAGGTTCTCGGAGTCACGGAGTCGCGCGTCTCCCAGCTTCACACGAAGGCCGTCCTGGCCCTTCGCTCGCGCTTCCAGGCAGCCCCCCTTTAGACGCGCCCAAGCGTTAGATTGCCGTCGATGGGCCATCGGGCTCCCGACCGCATTCGAAACGTCGCCCTGATCGGGCATCGCGGCGCTGGCAAGACGAGCCTCGCTGAAGCGATCCTGTTCGAGTCGGGAAAGATCAACCGGCTCGGCTCAGTCACCGAGGGCACGACCGTGTGTGACCACGAGCCCGACGAGCAAGAGCGCCAGATGTCGATCGACGCCGCCGTCGCCTCGATCGACTTCCACGATCGCAAGATCAACCTGATCGACACGCCGGGGGACCCCAGCTTCGTCGCGGACGCGCTGGCCGCGCTCCGGGTCGTCGACTCGGCTGTGGTCGTCGTCAACGCTGTCTCGGGGGTCGAGGTCCACACCGAACGCCTCTGGAAGCGGGCTGAAGAGGAGGGCCTCTCGCGTCTCGTCTTCGTGAACATGCTCGACCGCGAGCGCGCCGACTTCTTCGCCACGCTCGACTCGCTCAAGGCAGCCTTCGGCCAGCACGTCGTGGCGACTGAGATCCCGATCGGCTCCGAACACGAGGTCCAGGGCGTCATCGACCTAATCGACATGAAGGCGTTCGTCTACGAGGGCGAGGGCAGGGGCAACTCGTCCAAGGCTGAGATCCCCGACGAGCTCGCCGAGCTTGCCGAGGAGTATCGCGAGAAGCTGATGGACGAGGTCGCCGAGAACTCGGACGAATTGATGGAGCGCTACCTGGAGGGCGAAGAGATCTCTCACGAAGAGATCGTCACCGCGCTCAAGAAGGGCGTCACGGAAGGCCACTTGTTCCCCGTCACCTGCGGCATCGCGACCAAAAACCTCGGTTCGGATCGCCTCTTGGAGGCGCTCCTGGAGGACCTGCCTTCGCCCGCGATGCGCGGTGCGATTCACGCGCTGGGCGCCGGCGAGGCCGACGCGGATATCGCCCCCGACGAGGATGCGCCTGCCCTTGCGTACGTCTTCAAGACCACGGCCGACCCCTACACCGGCCGGATCAACCTCTTTCGAGTCGAGTCGGGGGTCCTTCGCTCGGACTCGCACATGATGAACACGACCCGCGGCTCCAAGGAGCGCATCGGCCAGCTCTCCTCGCCCTGGGGAAAGGAGCTGGACAACGTCTCAGAGCTCGGCCCCGGTGACATCGGCGCGGTCGCAAAGCTCAAGGAGACCCGCGCGGGAGACGTCCTTGCCGAGAAGGAGACGGACATCCACTTCCCGCCGCTCGACCTGCCCGCCCCGGTCATGGCGTTCGCGTACGAGCCGAAGTCAAAGGGTGACGAAGAGAAGGCGGCGACCGCGATCCATCGCCTGGAGGAAGAGGATCCGACCCTCGACGTCCACCGCGACCCGCAGACGGGCGAGCAGATCATCGCGGGGCTCACGCAGGTCCACGTGGAGGTGATCGTCGAGCGGATGAAGCGCCGCTTCGGCGCCGAGATCGAGCTCCACCCGCCGCAGGTGCCCTACCTCGAGACGATCCGAAAGCCCGCGAAGGCACACGGCCGCTACAAAAAGCAGACAGGCGGGCGCGGGCAGTTCGGCGACTGCCACATCGAGATCGAGCCAGGAGCGCCAGGAGCAGGGCTCGAGTTCGTGAACGCGATCAAGGGCGGCTCGATCCCCGGCGGCTTTGTTCCGGCGGTCGAAAAGGGGATCTCCGAGCAGATGGCCAAGGGCGTCCTTGCCGGCTACCCGATGAAGGACGTTCGGGTGCGACTCTTCGACGGCCAGCACCACACGGTCGACTCCTCGGAGATGGCGTTCAAGATCGCGGGGTCCATGGCCTTCAAGGAGGCCGCGTCACAGGCTGAGGCCTACCTGCTCGAGCCGATTGTCCAGATCACGATCTCGACGCCCGAGGACGCCGTCGGCGACGTGATCGGCGACCTCAACTCCCGGCGCGGGCACCCACTCGGCATGGAGCCCAAGGGCTCGGCGACCGAGATCAAGGCCGAGGTGCCGATGGCCGAGGTGCTGGACTACGCGCCGGACCTGCGCGCGATCACGGGCGGCCGCGGCGACTACACGCTCGAGTTCCTTCGCTACCAGGAGGTTCCCGGTCAGATCGCGCAAAAGATCATCGCGAAGAGCCAGGCAGAAGCACAGGCGGCGTGAGCAAGCCTCGCGCCCTCGCTAAGTTGGCCCGATGACAACGAAAGCTGACTTCAACGCCGAGGAATGGGATCGACTGAGGCAGGGCCCTTCGGCGGCTGCCGTGATGGTGATCGCGGCCGAGCGTGGCGGCACCATTCGCGAGAGCGTCGCCGTAGGCAGCGCGTACAGCGAGGCTGCACAGTCCTCAGGCGGCCTCTTGGCCGAGCTTGCATCCGATTCCCCGAAGATCGAGCGGGAGGCCCTCGGTACCCGCGAGGAGCTTCCAGTGCGCGGCCCCCAGATCATCTCAGAAGCCGTCTCCCTGATCGAGGCGAAGGCGTCGCCTGAGGATGTAGAGGCGTTCAAGCGCTTCTGCCTCGACGTCGCCGAGCACGCGGCAGAGGCGACGAAGTCGGGCGGCTTTTTGGGAATCGGCGGCAAACGCATCTCTGAGGCCGAGAGCTCAGTCCTCGATCAGATCGCAGCGACGCTCGGGATCGAGCGATCGGCAAGCGGGCCCGCGCCGGCAGACACCGGAGGGTGAGGCTCGTCGTCAACGTAGACGGCGGCTCGAGGGGCAACCCCGGGCCGGCCGCGATCGGGGTCGTGGTCCGCTCGGACGACGGCGAAGTGGTGACGGACGCCGCCGAGGCGATCGGGCGAGCCACGAACAACGTCGCCGAGTACCGAGCGCTCATCCGCGGCATCGAGCTGGCGGCGCAAAACGGCGCGACCTCTCTGGAGCTCTACGGCGACTCGGAGCTGGTGGTGAAGCAAGTCCGCGGCGAGTACAAGGTCAAAGACGCGGGGTTAAAGCCCCTCCACGCCGAGGCCCGCGCGGCGCTATCGGCGTTCGAGGAGTGGTCGTTCAGCCACGTCCGCCGCGAGCAAAACGCCGAGGCAGACGCGCTGGTGAACCAAGCGCTCGACGCCCAGGCCGCCTAGAAGGCGACCCGGCGCGCGCTGAGCGTTGGCTTCTACAAAACGCAAAACAAATCCGTAGCATCGGCCCACCGTGGAGCGTCGCGACCTCGATTTCGACTCACAGGGCTCCCGTTGTGTCGCGTGGTACTACGAGCCTAAGGGATCTGAGCTCGCCCCGTGCGTGGTCATAGCCCACGGGTTCAGCGCGACTCGCGAGCTTCGCCTCGACGCATACGCCGAGCGCTTCGCGGCGTCGGGGTTTGCCTGCGTCGTCTTCGACTATCGCCACTTCGGCGCCTCGGAAGGCGAGCCACGCCAGCTTCTGGACATCGGGCGCCAGCTCGCCGACTGGCGCGCGGCGATTGGTTTCGCCCGGTCGCTGGAAGGCGTCGATCCCGGGCGGATCGCCCTCTGGGGCAGCTCGTTCGCGGGAGGTCACGTTGTCGAGACTGCCGCGGGCGATCCGCGCATAGCCGCGGTGATCTCACAAGTGCCGTTCGCGGACGGCCGCAAACTGGCCGGTGGCTCGACCAAGCGCTCCTTGGCGGGACTCGTCGCCGCTGCACTCCACGACGAAGCTCGCGGCCGCCTGGGGCTCCCGCCGCACTACATACCGGTGCTCGGAAAGCCCGGTGAGACGGCCGCGCTCACCCAGCCCGGGCAGGCCGAGGCGATGAAGGCCCTCATCCCGGCGGGCCACACGAACTGGGAGAACCGCTACACGCCGCGTGTGGCGTTTCAGCTTCGCTCCTACAGGCCGTTTCTAAAGGCGGCGCAGGTTCTGCTGCCCGCTCCTGGTCTGCGTCTCTGAGCGCGACACGATCACGCTTCCCGGCCCGGCTCTCGAAGGTGCCAGGGCAGCGCCTCTCGGCGAGTCCGTCACCTACGACTGCGGGCACTTCGACGTCTATGCGGGGGAGTTCTTCGAGCGGACGGTCTCAGACCAGATCGCGTTCCTTCGCCGGGCCCTGCTCGATTTCCCGGTCGCTGAGGGGGCGTAGGACCCACAGCCCAGCGAGCGCCGCGGCTGCCAGGACGGCGACCGCGACCCGGCTCGCGCCGAACTCGGACATACCCGCGAGCTCGGTTAGCGCGAGGATCGTGCCGCCCCACAACACCAGAGGGCCGAAGCCGCTCGATAGCTTTCCGACCATCGCGTAGAGCGCGAAATCCTCGCCGCGCCGCTCGGCGGGCACGAGGCGAAGGAGGAAGATTCGATCGACGGCGGAGAGCGAGCCGAGCGCGACGCCGATGAGGGGTCCAGCGACCCAGAGGAGCGAGCTGAGGCCGGTGGCAGCAGTCAGTGCGAGGGCCCCGACCGCAATCCCGAGGGTCGCCAGGACGACTCGGCGCGGACCGACCCGTTCGGCCAGGAGCCCGCCGCCGACGGCGCCGCCGATGGCGGCAACCGCTGCGATCGCGAGCAGGATGTCGATCCGGTCGCCGTCGAAATCACCGGTCCTGCGCGCGTAGACGCCGGTGAACTGGATCGCGGTGGCGATCGCGTCGATATAGAGGAAGCGTGCGAGGAGGAGCCGGCCGAAAGGCTCCGATCGGGCTCGGCGAAAGGAGGCGGCGAGGCGCGCGAAGGCGCTTGCTGCGCTCTTCTCAGCCGCCGGGCCCTCCCTGCGATCGCGGACGAGTAGGAAGCAGGGTAAAGCGAACGCGGCGAACATCGCCGCGGCGGGGAGGAACGCCTTCTGCGCCTCGCCGTCCTCGATGTAGGCGCCGAGAACAAAGAGCGCTACCAGGGACCCAACGAAGCCGAGCGCCACCCCCGTACCGGAAATGCGCCCGCGTGCCCGCTCGGGAGCCACGACCGCAAGCAACGGGTGGTATTGCGAGTCCGCGGTGTTGAAGGCGTATGTTGCGACGCCGGCGACGACGAGCGCCAGCCAGACGGGGTCGACCAGGCCGAGAAGCGCAGTCATCGCCGCGCACAGGATCGAGAACGAGATCAGGATCGGCATGTGCCCGATGCGGTCGGCGCGCGCGCCCAGGAGGGGCAGCGTCCCGACGAGGGCGAGCGAGACGACGGCCGTCATGATGCCGACGTAGATGTCGGGTTGCCCGCGCTCCTCGATGATCCAGTCGTTGAAGTAGCGCGTGACGACGACGAACGAGAAAATCGTGTTGGCAAAGTCGTAGAGGACCCATCCAACGATGGGCGACCTCACGTCTCGCACGCTATATCTCCTCCGTACCCCATCGTGAGTGCGGTAGTGAACACGACACGCGAGGTCATGTCGGGGGACGGGTACGGGCCAGCG
>Ga0208612_1000610_pt1 | contig 15221 bp, 16 predicted proteins | sample AntDryMetagUQ889_FD_188089 | JGI IMG/M metagenome (GOLD analysis project Ga0208612, IMG submission 188089) | Polar desert microbial communities from Antarctic Dry Valleys - UQ889 (SPAdes) | ecosystem: Environmental > Terrestrial > Soil > Desert | place: Antarctic Dry Valleys | collected 2008-12-31 | reverse complement strand
CAGCTCACCGAAGACGAGCAAGAGGTCTCTTACCAGCGCCGGATGCTGCACGGCAAGATCGACATCCTACGAGCGGAGCTGGTGAACCGGCTGCGCAAGAAGCACCAGGAGGGCGAGGCCATCATCACGGGCGCCGACGTCCAGCAGCTGAGCGACATCCTTTCGGGCAAGGCCATTCCCGAGGGCGACGGCGACGTCGAGTAGGTAGCGCCGGTGCACTGCCCCCAGTGCGGTTTCGTCAACGCCCAGGGCGCGAACTACTGTTCGAAGTGCGGCGCCTTCCTGGGCGACACCAGGCCCTCGGGCGGCGGGGACACCACCGAGACCTACCAGGTGGACGAGACCGGGGAGCTCAAGCCGGTAGACCTCGAGGAGGTTGCCGGCGAGGGCGCCACCCTGGTCATCAGGGCCGGTGGCGGACGCTCCGGCGAGCTGTTCAACGTGAGCGGCGACCGCATGACGATCGGCCGCAGCCCGGAAGCCGAGGTCTTCCTCGACGACGTGACCGTCTCACGAAACCACGCCCTGCTGGTGCGCCGTCGCGACGGCCTCTACATCGACGACTTGGGCTCGCTGAACGGCACCTACGTGAACCGACGACGCATCGAGTCCCACCGACTGGCCAACGGCGACGAGCTGCAGGTGGGCAAGTACAAGCTCACCTACCTCGAGCGGTGAGCACGGACGTCCCCCTAGACGAGCAGCGCAGGCCGAGTACCGGGGGCTCCGAACCCGCACGACCGGCCAAGGCGCTCACCATCGGCGCTGTGGTCAAGCAGCTGGAGCGCGAGTTCTCCGACATCTCGATCTCCAAGGTCCGCTACCTCGAGGACCAGAAGCTGCTCTCTCCGCGGCGCACCCAGGGCGGCTATCGCCTCTACGCGCCCGCCGACGTGGCGAGGCTGCGGACCATCTTGCGCCTGCAGCGCGACGAGTTCCTCCCATTGAGGGTCATTCGCCAGGAGCTGGCGGCCGGCCGCGCAGACCAGGAGATCGCCAAGGCGAGCCCCCCTTCGAACGACCAGCGCGGCGCGCTGCGGCGGGCATCCGTAGAGGGTGGCCAGAGCGCTCAATACCGCCTGGAGGATGTGCTGGAGCAGACCGGAGCAGACCGTGCCCTGGTCAAGGAGCTCGAGGAGTACGGGGTGATCCGCGGCGAGAAGCAGAACGGGGAGACCCTCTACGACGACACCGACCGCGAGATCGTGCGTGCCACCCAAGAGCTCAAGCGCTTCGGCGTGGGTGGGCGCAACCTGCGGGTCTTCCGCACGTCGGCCGACCGCGAGGCCGCGCTGCTCGAGCAGATTCTCGCCCCGGCTCTGCGCTCGCGCAACCCCGAGCGCCGCCGCGAGGCGGTGGAGGCGCTTGAGAACCTGGCGGCGATCGCCTCGAACCTCAAGCACCTCCTCCTCATCCGGGACCTGCGCAAGCTCACCAGGTGAGCACGGCGCCGGACCTTCGGTCCCACATCCGGGACGTCCCGGACTACCCGCGCCCGGGAATCGTCTTCAAGGACATCACGCCGCTGCTGCTCGACGCGGCGGCGCTGCGCTCGGCCGTGGACCGGCTCGCCGACTACGCGAAGGCGCGCGGGATCGACTACGTGGTCTCGGCCGAAGCGCGTGGGTTTGTCCTGGGCGGGGCGCTGGCTGCCGCCTCGGGCGCCGGCTTCGTCGTGGCGCGAAAGCCGGGCAAGCTGCCGCGCGAGGTCGACTCGGCGGAGTACGAGCTCGAGTACGGAGTGGACGCTCTCGAGGTGCACAGCGACGCCATGCGAGGCGGCCCGCGGGTGCTGGTGCACGACGATCTCCTGGCCACCGGCGGCACCGCGGAGGCGCTTTGCCGGCTGGTGGAGCAGGCCGGCGGCGAGGTGGTCGGCTGCGCCTTCCTCGTCGAGCTCGAGTTCCTGAACGGGCGCAGCCGCCTGGCCGGCCGCGACGTGCTCAGCCTGATCACCTACGAGAGCGAGTAGTGCCTTCGATTAGGCGCGAGCGGGCCCTGGCAGCCCCACGAGAGGCGGTTTGGACGGTGGTCCGGGACCCCGGGCGACTGCCCGAGTGGTGGCCCTCGGTGACGCGGGTCGAGGACGCGAGCGCCGACGCCTGGACCACGGTGATGGAGACCCCCCGCGGAAAGAGCCTGCGGGCCGACTACACCGTGCTCGAGTCCTTGACGCCCGAGCGGCTTGTGTGGCGCCACGAGATCGAGGAGTCGCCCTTCGAGCGGATCATGAGCGACTCGCGCTACCAGTTGCTGCTCGAGCCTGCCGGGGACCGAACGACGGTGAAGCTCGCCCACCGGATCAGGCTGCGCGGCTTCGCCCGCTTCGGCTCTATCCAGGTCCGCCTCGCCACCAAGAAGACCCTGGACGGCGCGCTGGAGGGACTCGAGCGCCTGGTGGAGCTTCGCTGATGCGAAAAGGATCGAGCGACGGTGGTCGGCCGGGCGACGCCCGGCCTGCGCTCCGGCGCTGGTGGGGCTGGGGGGAGGACGGCCACGACCCCGATCTGAGCCCGGCGGCTGAGGCGCTGCTGCGCGACGAGCTGGAGGTCGACCCATCGGTGCGACGCGCGCCGGCTCGGCTGGACGAACTCGAGCTCCCTGCGCCCCGCCTGCGCCCCGCAGCGCACGCCTCCCTGGCGGACGCCGTCGGCCCGCGGGCGCTGCGCATCGACCGCGACACGCGCGTGGCCCATGCCGCGGGACGCGGATACCCCGATCTCGTGCGTCTGCGGGCCGGCGATTTGTCAGGCGCGCCCGACGGAGTCCTGATCCCCGAGTTCGCGGACCAGATCCCCACCGTGCTCGCCGCCTGCACCGAGCACGGGGTGGCGGTGGTCCCCTTCGGCGGAGGCACGAGCGTCGTCGGCGGCGTCGAGCCCCTGCGCGACGGTCACGACTCCGTGGTCACTCTCGATCTCTCTCTCTTGGACCGCGTGGTTCACATCGACGAGGTGTCGCTCATCGCGACGCTCGAGTCCGGCCTGCTGGGCCCCGCCGCGGAGGCGGCGCTCAACTCGGCCGGGCTGACGCTCGGCCACTTTCCGCAATCGTTCGAGTACTCGACGGTGGGCGGGTGGGTGGCTACCCGCTCGGCGGGGCAGGCCTCCACGGGCTACGGACGCATCGATGACCTGGTCGAGGGCGTGCGCCTCTGCGCGCCGGCCGGTGAGCTGGTGCTCGAGCCCGTGCCCGCCACGGCGGCCGGGCCATCGCTGCTCGAGCTCGTGGTGGGCTCTGAGGGTGCGCTCGGGGTGATCACCGAGGCGACCCTGCGGGTGCGACCGGTGCCCGAGGAGCGCGTCTACGAGGGCTGGGCGTTCAGCTCCTTCGGCGAGGGCTCCGAGGCTCTCCGGGCGCTCGAGCAGCGCGGCGCCTCCCCTGACGTGACGCGGCTGTCTGACGAGCAGGAGACGCGGCTGTCGCTGGCCATCGCCGGCGCAGGTGCCTCACAGCGCCTTGGGCGGGCCTACCTACGGGCTCGGCGCCGCGAGAGCGGCTGCCTGGCGATCGTCGGCTACGAGGGCAGCTCGGACGACGTGGCACACCGCCAGAAGCGAGCGGGCGGCCTGCTGCGCGCCGCGGGGGGCGTGACGCTTGGCCGCCGCCCCGGGCGGGCGTGGGCGCGGGGGCGCTTTGCCGGTCCATACCTGCGCGACGTCCTGCTGGAGCGCGGGGTGATGGCCGAGACGCTCGAGACCGCCACCACGTGGAGCCGGCTGGCCGAGCTGCGGGAGGCGGTGCAGGATGCCCTGCGCACCTCTCTGGAGATGCGTGGCACGCCCCCGCTGGTGACGTGCCACATCTCGCACGTCTACCCCTCCGGTGCGTCGCTGTACTTCACCTTCCTCGCCCGCCAGGAGGAGGGCGCCGAGCTCGACCAGTGGAGCGCGGCCAAGAGCGCCGCCAGCGAGGCCATCGTGGCCCGGGGCGGCACGATCACCCACCACCACGCCGTCGGGCGCGACCACCTGCCGTGGATGTGCGACGAGGTCGGCGAGCTTGGGGTGGAGGTGCTGCGGGCGGTCAAGGAGCAGCTCGACCCTTCCGGGATCATGAACCCCGGGAAGTTGGTGCCCTCCTAGGGCTGTGGCTGCTGCGGCGGAGGCTGAGCCTGCGGCTGCTGCGGCTGCTGCGGCTGCTGCGGCTGCTGCGGCTGCTGCTGAGGCAGCTGGGGCTGCGGGCCGCCGCCCTCGCCCTTCAACGGTGCCAGCGGGCCGCGTAGGAACGACGTGCCCGAGTGCTTGGCGTTGCGGTCGATCGCCTCGCGCGAGATGTCGATGAACTCGAACTTGTCGAAGTCTTTCGGCAGGGGCCCGGCGCCCTGGTAGCGACCCTGCTTGTCGGTGACCTGGGCGCCAATCGACTGGGAGTCGCCGTCGGAGTTGTAGAGCCATACCTCGTAGGCTTGGCGGCGCCGGCTGGGGGGGAGCTGGGCCTGCACGATCAGCTGGCGCTGGCCGCTGCGCTCGGCCACCACCGCGACGCCGCCCCCCTGCTTGTTGCCCTCGAGGGGTCGCAGCACGGTCTGGCCCACCAGCTTCGGCTGGCCGTTGCCGCCCGCCCGCTGGCTCTTCGGCTCTTCGTCGCCTGTGAGCACCCCGATCGGCCAGACGAGCACTCCCAGCGCCACCACCACGGTCACAGCCGCGCCGGCCCCCAACAGGCGCCGGCGGCGGACGGCGGCCTCGGCCTCCGGCGTCAGCGCGCCCTTCGGGCCCTCGCCTGCCTCACCGTCCTCGGGACCGGCGGCGGGGCGGCCCCGCTCGTGTCGGGGGCGGCGCTCCGCTCGGGCGGCCGAGCGGTCGCCCTCGGGGATGGCGGGCGGGCCATCACCCTCGTAGAGGTCGTCGAGTGAGTCCATCAGCGAGCGGGCCCAGGTGCGGGCGGGCTCCGAGCGGCGCAGGTGGCCGCGGGTGGCGGTCGACTCGGGGCCGGTCTGCTGGCCCATCACGTAGTCCGCCAGTTGGCCGCGCCAGTCGCGGTCGACGCCCTCCGCACTCAAAGGGGCGAGCGTTACGAGCGCGCTCTCGGCGAGCTCGCGTACTCGGCTCTCGGGCATCCCGAGCATCTCGGAGAGCTCCTCGTAGGACTGTCCCCGCTTGAGGACGAGCTCGAGAATCGCGCGCTGGTCGGCCGAGAGTTGATCGAACGTGGCCACGGTCGGGGGAACTGTAGCCTGGGGATCGGTGGGCGCCGATCCACAACCGGCGGTGCCTCTCGAGCGCACGCTCGACGGGGTTCTGGGGTTCGAGTTCCTCGAGACGGGTGAAGAGGAGGCGCGCGCCACTTTCACGGTCGGCGACCAGCATCGCCAGCCCATGGGGATCGTCCACGGTGGGGCCTACGCGGCGCTCGCGGAGAGCCTCTGCTCGATGTCGACCCATCTCGCGGTCAGCCCGGACTCGATCGCCGTCGGACAGTCGAATCTGACCACGTTCCTGCGTCCGGTGAGCGAGGGCCCGGTCGACGCCGTTGCCCGCCGCAAGCACCGTGGCCGCACCACATGGGTGTGGGAGGTCGACTTCACCGACGAGCAGGGCCGCCTGTGCGCCACCACGCGGGTGACGACGGCTGTGCGGCCCGCTAGAGGGCCCTGAGCTTGCGCCCGCCTTCGCGCGGCTCTACCCGCGACTCGTAGCGGCTGGTGATCGGCAGGCGCCGGTCGCGACCGAAAGCACGCGTGGAGATGCGGATGCCCGGGGGCGCCTGGCGGCGCTTGTACTCGGCGCCGTCGACCATGCGAACCACCCGCTCGACCTCCTCGGCCGGCAGCCCTCGGCGCACCAGCTCGCCGGCGTCGAGGTCACCCTCCACGTAGCCCTCGAGGATCTGATCGAGCACGTCGTAGGGGGGCAGCGAATCCCCGTCCAGCTGCTCCTCGCGCAGCTCCGCCGAGGGCGGGCGGTCGAGCACCGAGGTGGGAACCAGCTCGCCCTCGCCCTGATCGTTGCGCCAGCGCACCAGGCGGTAGACCCATCCCTTGTAGACGTCCTTCAGCACCGCGAAGCCGCCCGCCATGTCGCCGTAGAGGGTCGCGTAGCCCACCGACAACTCGGACTTGTTGCCTGTGGTGAGCACGAGCGAGCCGAACTTGTTCGATAGCGCCATCACCAGGTTGCCGCGGATGCGAGCTTGGACGTTCTCCTCGGTCAGGTCGGCCTCCCGGCCGGCGAACGGCTCGGCGAGGAGCTCGTCGTAGGCCTTCATCGCGGGCTCGATGCCCAGCTCGAGGAACTCGGTCCGCAGGCTCTCGGCAATGGCCCGGGCGTCGGCCCGCGTGCCCGGCGAGGAGAAGGGCGAGGGCATCGACACACAGGTCACCCGCTCGGCGCCGAGCGCGTCGGCCGCCACGACAGCGACGAGGGCGGAATCGATCCCGCCCGACAGTGCCACAACCACAGAGCTGAAGCCGTTCTTGTCCACGTAGTCGCGCACGCCCAGGCTCAGGGCGGCATAGATCTCGGCCTCCGGCGCGAGGGGCTCGGCCACCGGTCCGATCCCGACTTCGTCGGGTGCCGCGACGTCGACGGACAGGCTGCCCAGGCGCTCGACCTCGGCCTGCGGTATCCCTGCGTCGGCCTCGCGGCGCCGGCGCCGGACCCTGGTGCGGTGGCGCGGGTCGCGCAGCCGTCCCGCGGCCACAGCGGCGGGATCGATCGTGCACAGCGTGAGCGACTCCTCGAACTGGGGCGCGCGGGCCAGCACGTCCCCGTTCCAGTCAACCACGAGGCTGTGGCCGTCGAAGACCAGCTCGTCTTGGCCGCCGAGGAGGTTGCAGAAGACCACCGCCGCCAGGTTGTCGCGGGCGCGCTGGGCGAGCATGCGCTCGCGCTGGAAGCCCTTGCCGGCGTGGTAAGGGGAGGCGGAGAGGTTGACGATCACCTGCGCGCCCGCCAGCGACTCCGTGGTGGCCGGCGGCCCCGGCTCCCAGATGTCGTCGCAGACGGTTACCCCCACCGTCACGCCGTTCAGCTCGAAGACGCCGGGGTGCTGCCCATTCTGGAAGTAGCGCTGCTCGTCGAAGACGCCGTAGTTGGGCAGGTACATCTTGCGGTAGACGGCCGCCACCTCGCCGTCGGCGAGCAGGGCGGCTGCGTTGTACACGTCGTCCGCGCGCTCGGGGAAGCCCACCGCGGCCACGATGCCGTGAGTCTGCGAGGCCAGGTCCTCGAGCGCGTAGCCGACGGCGTCGAGGAAGTGGGTCTTGAGCAGCAGGTCCTCGGGCGGGTAGCCGGTGAGGGCCAGCTCGGGGAAGACGACGATGCTCGCCTCCTCCTCGCGGGCCTGCCCGGTGCGCTCGGCGATCAGCCGGGCGTTGCCGGCGATGTCACCCACGGTGGGGTTGATCTGGGCGAGCGCCACTCGTAACGGAGCCATGGTCCCCGGAGATTATGCTCGCCCGCCGTGGCCGAGCGCTCCATGCCGAAGGTCGATCAGGGAGACGAGGGCGTCGAGCACCGCTGGGTTAACGTGGCGGGCGGCCCGCGCGTGCACGTGGCCGAGGCGGGGAGGGGCCGCCCCTGCTGCTCCTGCACGGCTGGCCGCAGCACTGGTGGATGTGGCGGGAGGTCATTCCCGCGCTCGCGCGCAGCCACCGGGTCATCTGTGCCGACCTTCGCGGCCACGGCTGGACCGACGCTCCGCGCTCGGGCCTCGTGGCCAAGGCGCTCGAGCGTGATCTGGTGCCGCGCGTCTGGAGCGAGGAAGCGGCGCGCATCTACCTCGACCAGTTCCTGGAGCCGGCCCGTGCTCGCGCGGCCAGTCAGCCTTACCGCAGCTTCCTGGTCGAGGACACCCCCTCGATCCTCGGCGGGGCCTACCGGGGGCAGCGCCTGCGTCAGCCGATCCTCGTGCTCCACGGAGCCGACGACCCTGTCCTCCCGGTGAAGACGGTCGCCGACCTGCCCCAGCACGCCGACGATGCGCGCGTCGAGCCCGTCGAGGGCGTGGCCCACTTCATCGTGGACGAGGAGCCCGAGGTCGTGGCCGAGCGCCCCGAGGCCTTTTTCGCCTAGCCGACCTTTCCCACCCGCGCGCCGGTGCAGTCCACCAGCTTCCGCGGGTTGACCTCGAAGAGGCTGTGGCCGTCGCCCGCCGCAGCCCAGACGCAGTCGTGCTGCAGCAGGTCCTCGTCCATCACGGTCGGCAGGTCGTGACCGAAGGGCGCCACCCCGCCCACCGGGTGGCCGGTGGCGGCGCGCACTTCGCCGGGGGAGGCCTGGCGGACCTCGGCGCAGTCGAAGACCTCGGCGAGCAGATCGAGGTCCACTCGGTGGGCGCCCGAGGCGATGCATACGACCGGGTCGCCGTCGCACACGAAGACCAGCGACTTGGCGATCTGCGCGTCCTGGCAACCGACGGCCTCCGCAGCCTCGCTGACGGTGGCGGTCGACGAGTCGAGGTTGCGGACGTCCACCTCGAGGCCCAGACGGCGAGCGCTCTCGATCACCTTGTCGCGCACACTGGGAATCGTACGCCGGATTTCGTTAAGCGGGTGTGGAGCCAAGCGCGCGCTCCTGCACGTCGCGTTGCAACCGTGCTCCCCGTCACACAAGCACTGGGTGGAGGCGCCTAGTCTGCGAACGGTTGTTCGATTCGGCCTGCCGAACCGGCTGCGCGCTGCGCCGCCGGGCGGGGGAACCACCGCCGCGCCTCTTGCGCGGCTGGGGCGAATCGGCCGTGGTGCGCTCGGCGTGCCCCGGCCGTAGCGCATGGCAGCGCGAGCCCGTCAGCTAACCCCGTAGGGAAGGGCCGGGAAACGGAGCCTCACTATGCGATGGACTCGCATGCGCCGAAGCGCGGCTGCCCTTGTGGTCGCTGTCGCAGCTGTCTCTGCAGGATCCCCCGCCACGGCCGCGCCGTCCGGTTCGCCCGTACAGATGGCCGGGGCGGGCTCGAACGAGCGTGTGGACCTCGGCGAGAGGGTGGCCTTCTCGGGGAAGGTGCCCCCGGGCCCCGCCGGCCGGACCGTGCGCCTCGAGCACGCCCCCAGGGGCGAGCGCTGGCGTTCGGTGAGCTCGAAGTCGACCTCCTCGGGCGGCTCGTACCGCTTCGTCGTCAAGGCCAAGCACTCGGGCGCCTACCGCGCGACGCTCCAGGGCAGCGGCGCAAGCGCGGTGAAGCGGGTGACAGTGGTCGCCCGCCTCAGCGGGCGGGCCGGCCGCTACGTCAAGCTGGGAGCTGTTGTGCGCGCCCGCGGACGCCTGCGCCCGGGCATGCGCGGCCGCCGCGTCGCCCTGCAGCTGAGGTCAAGGGGACGCTGGAAGACAGTCGACCGCGCCCGCACTCGCCGGGGCGGACGCTTCAGCGCCGCCTTCACGCCGCGCAAGCTCGGAGCCTTTCGCCTGCGCGTGCGGTTCGGCGGCGACAAGCGCAACGCAGCGGTCAGCCGGAAGCTGCGCGGCAAGACGTACGCGCTGCGCCCAGGCCACGCCTCGTGGTATGGCCCGGGCCTGTACGGCAACACGCTCGGCTGCGGCGGCACGCTTCGCACCGGCACCGTCGGTGTCGCCCACAAGCGCCTGCCCTGCGGCACGAAGGTGGTGTTCCGCTACCGGGGCCGGACCGCCACGCTTCGCGTCATCGACCGCGGCCCCTATGTCGGCGCCCGGGAGTGGGACCTGACCGCCGCCGCCAAGCGCAAGCTCGGCTTCGGGTCGACCGGCACGGTCTGGACTTCCAAGTAGGGCCGTCTCGGTGTCGATCCGGTTGTTTTTCTCAGAGCGTGAGCTCCAGCTGATCGCACGGGGCGGGGGCGGGCACGTCGAGGCCCGCCACCCGCACCCCGAGCAGCCGCACCGGCCGCGGCGGGTCGAGCTCGGAGAGCAGCTCGCTCGCCACGCGCCGGACGGTGGCCAGGTCGTTTACCGCCACGAGCAGGCTGCGCGCGCGGGTATGCGTCGAGAAGTCGTCCAAGCGCAGCTTGATGCCCACCGTGCGGCCCCGGCGCTCGTGGCGCTCGAGGTCGACGCACAGCTGCTCGCTTAGGCGCTCCAGCACGGGCATCAGCTCGGCGAGGCCGCGCAGGTCGCGGTCGAAGGTGGTCTCGCGCGACTCCGACTTGCGCACGCGTGAGGGCTCGAGCTCGCGTTCGTCCTCGAAGCGCGCCAGGCTTCGCAGGTGCGCGCCCATGCGCGGGCCGAACAGCTCGCGGAGCCGCATCTCAGCCGTCTCGCCGAGGGCCCCGAGCGTCTCGATCCCCTCCCGCTGCAGGCGTTCGACCGACTTCGGCCCGATGCCCGGGATGAGCCCGGGGGAGCGGGCCGCGAAGCGCTCACGCGCGCCTTCACGGGTGAGCTCCACGAAGCCGTCGGGCTTCTCGGCGTCGGATGCGACCTTGGCCACCAGCTTGCTGGGGCCGAGGCCGATCGAGCAGCACAAGCCGGTGGCCTGCTGCACCGTGGACTTGACCCGGCGTGCCGCCGCCCTGGGGCGCGCGTAGCCGCTGAGGTCCAGGTAGGCCTCGTCGAGCCCCACGACCTCCACGAGGTCGACCTGCGCCCGCAGCACGTCCATCACCTGGCGTGATCGCTCTCGGTAGTGGTCGAAGTCGGGCGCAACGAAGACCGCCTGCGGGCACAGCCGCCGCGCCCGCGCGGCCGGGGTAGCCGAGAAGACCCCAAAGCGGCGCGCCTCGTAGGAGGCGGTCGTGACGACGGCGCGCGGGCCGCTGCCGGCAACCACCACCGGCAGCCCGCGCAGCTCGGGCCGCCGCTGCAGTTCCACGCTCACGTAGAACGCGTCCATGTCGAGATGCGCGTAGACGCGGGGCGGCTTGGCGTCGCTCACGTCCCTACGGTACGAGTGCGATCGGACCCTCCCCAAGCAGCTTTTCCGAGCGAGTCGCGGCCGAGGATGTAGTCCAGGAAGCGCTCATACGCGCGTGGCAGTTGGAGGCCCGCGGGGAGCGGATTCGCCTCCTCGAGCCAATGGATGAATGCGGCGGCGACGAATCTCGCGCGGTCGCGGTGGCGCACGATGCACGCCGAGGACCGCGCGCTCGAGCAGGTCGCCAAAGGATCGCTCGAGCGATCCCACGGACGCCTTTCAAGTGCCACCGCCTTCGAGCCTTCCGGGACCCCTCGACTTCGCCATTGGACGGCTTTCTCCGCGTCAGGGTCAAATCGTCGCCCTCCACTACTACGGCGACCTCTCGGTGCGCGCGATCGCAGGTCGCCTTCATGTCAGCGAGGGAACCGTCAAACGCACGTTGCATAACGCCCGCGCGGAGCTCCGCCGCATGGTGGGACAGGATCAGCAACCTCAACGACCCAGGAGGCAGACCATGAAAACGGGATGGCACATGGCAGGCAGTCACCCTTCGCAGTACGAGCACGCGATCGCAGACGAAACGACGTATGAGGGCAAGCCGGCAGCCGAGTTGCGGTCCGTGTCGAAAACCGACGGGTTCGGCACACTCATGCAGACGTTCTCGGCCGAGCACTTCCTGGACCAGCGGGTCCGTTTCTCAGGAGCGCTCAAATGCGAGGGCGTCGAGGACAGGGTTGGGCTCTGGATGCGGGTCGATGGGCCCGGCGGCACGATGCTCGCATTCGACAACATGGCCGGGCGGCCTGTTGCCGGAAGGACCGACTGGGACCATTACGAGGTGGTGCTCGACGTTCCAGATGAAGCGGGGGCGATTGCCCTCGGCGTTCTCCTCGTCGGCGAAGGCCAAGCCTGGGTGTCTGACTTCAACGTCGAGATAGTGGGACCCGAAGTCCAGACCACAGACGCCGGGATGGTGGCGGCGCTTCCGGAGCAACCTCAAAACCTGGACTTCTCCGAACCTTTGAACGGCGCGGGCGTGAAACCCTGAAAGGAGGCGTGGGCCAGAGCCCTGATCGTTGGGCACGCCCCGCCCTTCCACCGTGTCCGCGCGGGGCGGGCGAGCCGCTCAGCCAGGCTCGTGCTGTGCGCCCGCAAGCGCCAGTGCGCTCTGCACGCAACTCTTCACCACGGCCTCGGGGCTGACCGTGAACAGCTCGGGCAGTCCCGCCGCCGGGAGGGTGACCCCGTCGAAGTCGACCTGTAGTGGCGGAGCGCAGGCCGGGCGTTGGCCGGCCGAGCACCGCCGCTTGATCCACTAGGAGAGTTCGACGCGATCCACGACGAGGTCTTCTCCGACCTCGGGGACCGCGACCGCAAGTACATACGGGGGTTAGATCGTCTGGCTGACCGGCCGCACGAGTACTTCGTTGACGTCCACGTGGGCCGGTTGGCTCAGCGCGTACATGATCGCGCGGGCGATGTCGTCGGCCTCGAGGGCGTTGGCGGGCCTGTTCTCGAAGAACTCGGTGTCGACCATCCCGGGCTCGATCAGGGTGACCTTGATCGGGGTCTCGGCGATCTCCGCGCGCAGGCCCTCGCCCATGGCCGTCACGGCGAACTTGGTTGCCGAGTAGAGCGAGCCGGGCAGGGCCCGGCGGCCGGCCACCGAGCTCATCAGCAGCACGTGGCCCGAGCCCTGCTCCTTGAACTGGGCCAGCGCCGCGCGGATGGAGTAGGCGGCGCCGAGCACGTTGGTGTCCACCATCGCCTTCCAGTGCTCGGGCGTCTCCTCCAGGAAGCCGCGCTTGGCCCCGAAGCCGGCGTTGGCCAGGAATGCGTCCAGGCGGCCGAAGCGCTCGACGGCGGTGCGCACCGCGGTCTCCTGGTCGTGGAAGGAAGTCACGTCGCAGCGCAGCGCGAGGGCTTGTTCGTCGCCCCCCAGCTCCGATGCCAGCTCGAGGAGGCGGTCCTCGCGACGGGCGGTCAGGAGCACCCGCCACCCCGCGTCCACGGCCTGGCGGGCGGTGGCGGCGCCGATGCCGCTGGAGGCGCCGGTGATGAGCAGGACTTGGGAGTCGGGCATGCCGGGCGTTGTAGCAGGCCGGGGGTAGGGTGGCGCCGTGGACGACCCCGATGGCTCTGAGCAGCACACCGTCAACTGCTCGGTCGCCGATCTCCAGCTGGAGGTGAAGGCGTCCCCGGGCCGGTCGCTGAGGAGCTCTGACACGGGCCGGGCGGCCGGCCTCGGCCTTGCTGCGATGGCGATGAACGCGATCTCGCTCGTGTTCACGGTGGTCTTCGCCCGGGTGCTGGGCGAGGACGGCTACGGGTCGCTGATTACGCTGCTGTCGGCTTTCCTGATCCTGGCCATCCCCGGACAGGCGCTTCAGGTGGCCGTTGCGCGGGAGGTCAGCCGCGAGGCCGGCACGGCGGACTCGGCCCTGACGGCGAACGTCCGCAGCTGGGCCGGCTCGCTCGCGGCGCTCGCTCTGCTGCTCGCCGCCGTGGGAGCCCTGGCGCGCCGGCCGCTCGCCGATCTGCTCGGCGTGGAAGTCGAGTGGGCCGCGGCGGCCACCCTCCCCATGGCCTGCGGCTGGATCCTCCTCTGCCTGGAACGAGGTGTGCTCCAGGGGATCGGCAGCTACTTCGCGGTTGGCGCGAGCCTGGTGGGAGAGGCCCTCGCTCGCCTGGCCTTCGCGCTGGCCTTCGTGGGGGCGGGGCTCGGCGCCACCGGCGCTTTCCTGGGCACTGGAGCGGCGGTGCTGGCGGTCGCTGCGGTGCTGGCCCTGCTCATCCGGCAACGGTTGGCGCGCGCGGGCCACGAGGTCGGAGTCCGACGTCCGCTCGGTGGGCTCGTGCGCGAGTCGCTGGTGGCGGTGGTGGCCCTCGGCCTGTTCGCCCTCCTGCAGAACGTCGACGTGATCGTTGTCCGCAACCTCGCCGACGAGCGCACCGCCAGCGACTACGCCGCCGTCTCCGTCGCGGCCAAGGCCCTGATCTGGGTGGCCATCGGCCTCGGGCTTTTCCTCCTCCCGGAAGCCGCGCGACGCGCCAAGCAGGGCCTCGACGGACGGCCGGTCTTGATGCGCACGATCGCCTTGGTGGGCGCCGCGGGAGCGGCGGCGACGCTGATCTTCGCGTTCTTCGGTCAGCTTGTGCTGCGACTGGCCTTTGGCGAGGACCTCGCCCAAGGCGCGCCGGCGCTGCCGTGGCTCACCGTGGCGATGACCGCGCTCGCTGTGGTCTACCTCTGCGTCCAGTTCCTGCTCGCGCTCGAGCGCCGGGCGTTCCTCGCGGTCCTGGCGATCGCCGGCCTGGTCGAGCCCGTGGCGCTCGCAGTCGTCGGAGCAGACCTCACCGACGTCGCGCTGACCGTGCTCGGCGTGGACTTCGTGCTGGTGGCGGGCGTGGGGGTGGCGGCCCTTCAAGCGGGATCAGCCCGCCCTTCGCCGCAGGGTCCTGGTAGAGGACTCATCGACCCTGACCCGGTCACCACTGCACACGGGCCGCGATGACCAAGCTCACGGCCAGCGAAGCGTTGCCGCGGTGTAGGCGGTCTGGACGAGCTCGTTCCAGATCACGACCGAGCCGACGGCATCCCGATCGAGTCGTTTGGGCAGCAGATAGCTTTGGTCGCCGACGGTGGACTTGAGCGGTGCGACCTTTACCCGCGGGGTGCCGGCCGACCGCTTCGTCGTCCTGGGCCTTCGGGATTCGCTGAGCCGCACGAACAGGTCGGTGTTCGCCGAGGTGCGAAAGTCCTCCAGGCGTAAGGCGAGCCTGCCGGTCGGCAATCGGTACAGCAGCACCTCGCCCTGGCCCCTGACGTTTTGCTGAATCGCGTAGAAGCGACCGCGGGCGAGGACTTGCGCGCGCGGCGACCTCATAGCCCGTAGTGGCGGCTCGTGAAGGGCGGTGTCCACCTGCTGCTCGACGACGGCGCTCCAGCCTCCCGTGGCGGCGACGGTCAGCCGCACGGCGCCCGTCTGGATCGACGAGACCGTGGCCCGCTTGGGGCAGCTGTTCTTTCCGCGCGGGCTCAGCGGTCATCGGTCCGCGGTGAGCTCCAAGAGGCCCAAGTGCCGCGATGGTCTGGCAGAGCACGGCAGGCTCCCGGTTGCCGTTCCTGCGCGGATCGGGTCTACGCGGATCCTCGTGAAGCGCTGAACCGACGGTCGCGCGGCCGGGTGCGCCCAGGGAGCGGGGCAGGCCGGCGCGACCGCGCGACAAGCCCCTCCGCTCCTTCGCTCCGCAACTCCGCCTGGCGTGCGTTCCTGTTCCATTACTACCGGAAGGCCGGGTAGGCGAGGCCACGAGCCAGATCGGCGTGTGAGCCACCGGGCGGGAGAAAGCGCGGTCTCCTTGCCCCAGATTGGCACGCGCAGCGTGCAGGGAGGGCGGCGTCAACCGCAACTCCCACCAGGAGGTCTCACATGAACACTGTCCAG
>Ga0208612_1000608_pt1 | contig 15223 bp, 13 predicted proteins | sample AntDryMetagUQ889_FD_188089 | JGI IMG/M metagenome (GOLD analysis project Ga0208612, IMG submission 188089) | Polar desert microbial communities from Antarctic Dry Valleys - UQ889 (SPAdes) | ecosystem: Environmental > Terrestrial > Soil > Desert | place: Antarctic Dry Valleys | collected 2008-12-31 | reverse complement strand
GGGGCCACGACGCGCGCCGGCCTCATCACCGGGCCCCTGCGCAGCCGATTCGAGCTCGCGGAACGACTCGAGTACTACCCACCGGCCGACCTCGCCCAGATCGTGACCCGCTCTGCTCGCATCCTCGAGGTCGAGCTGGACGTAGAGGGGGCCGAGGAGGTCGCTCGCAGATCTCGGGGCACCCCGCGCATCGCCAACCGCCTCCTGCGACGCGTGCGCGACTTCGCGCAGGTGCGCGAGCAAGGGGCGATCGACGGCCCCGTTGCTCGTCGGGCCCTGGAGGTGTTCAAGGTGGACGAGAAGGGACTGGATCGAACCGACGGGGCGATCCTCGACGCCCTGGTGCGGCGGTTCTCGGGCGGCCCGGTAGGTCTTTCCACCTTGGCAGTGGCCGTGGGAGAGGAACCCGACACGATAGAAGACGTCTACGAGCCCTTCCTTATGCAACTGGGATTCATCCGGCGCACCCCCAGGGGCCGCGTTGCCACCGAGGAGGCCTTCCGGCACGTCGGCGTCGAGGCGCCGACCGGGGCCGGGGCCGCCCGCCTCTTCGGCGCTTAGACCGCACGACCCCGGCGCCGCCTAGCGCCCGTGGTCTAGCTCCCGCAAGGGAATAAGATGGGGCCCTGAGCCGCTTGAGCGGCTCTGTTCGCGTGGACATCCCAGGGGGCCGGCGGAACGGCAACGTGCCCCCGTGATCCGAGGAAGTGACTGACAGTGCAAGGACTCGACAGCAGCCTTATCTTCTTGGTCCTGGTCGGGGCGGTCTTCTACTTCATGCTCTACCGGCCCAACAAGCGACGCATCGACCAGCATCGCTCGCTGATCGACAGCGTCGAGGTGGGAGACGAGGTCGTGACGATCGGGGGTCTTTTCGCCACCGTGCGGGCCATCACCGAGGACCAGCTCCACCTCGAGGTCGCCCCGGGCACGACCGTGAGGCTGGCCAAGTCGGCCATCGCTCGACGGATCGAGCCGCAGGACGAGGCCGAGCTGGACGAGGCCGAGCTGGATGAGTCCGAAGCCGAAGACTCTGAGACCGCCGGGGGCGCTTCGGCGTGAGCGCCTCCCCGGACGCAGTGCCCTCGGGCCGCGGCCAGGGGCCGTCGGAACAGAGCGATGCGGTCGACCCTTTAGGGCGCACACCGAAGGAAGCCGCGCCGATCCAGTCGGCTCCCGGGCCCGAGCCCGTGGACCACGCCTCCAGCGTGTCTCTCGCCGACGTGCAAGCGCACGAGGGCGTCCAGACCTTCATCTCGCTCGCCGATCGCTACCTGGGGGAGCTTGGCTACACCGAGCATGGTTTCCGCCACGCGGGGCTGGTCTCGAAGATCGCCTACAACGTCGTCCATCGTCTCGGCTTCGACGACCGGATGGCGGAGTTGGCCGCGATCTCCGGATATCTGCACGACATGGGCAACTTCGTGTCACGGACGATGCACAGTCAGACGGGGGCCGCGATCACCTACGACATCCTCCGTGACATCGGGATGAGCTACGGCGACATCGGGATCGTGCTCGCCGCCATCGGAAACCACGAAGAGGAGTTCGGCAATCCCGTGAACCCGGCCTCCGCGGCACTCATCGTGGCCGACAAGTCGGATGTGCACCGGAGCCGGGTCCGGATCAAGGACCCCACGCTTTTCGACATCCACGACCGGGTCAATCACGCTGTGGAACACTCTTTCCTGCGGGTCGACTCCGAAGCGCGTACCCTGACGCTCGAGCTGACGATCGATACCGAGCTGGCGGGCGTGATGGAGTACTTCGAGATATTTCTGTCGCGCATGGCCATGTGCCGGCGGGCCGCCGAGTTCCTCGAGTGCCGGTTCAAGATCGACATCAACGGCGCCAAGCTGTTGTAAGCCGAGCTTCTGTAAGGAGAAGGATGAAGAAGAACCGCTACAAGCTCTATCTGATACTCACGCTGCTGGTCGCCTTCGGCGGCCTGGCTACGGTGCTTGCGACCGACACGCGGCCCCGCTTGGGCCTGGACCTCGAGGGGGGACTCAGTGTCATCCTCACCGCGGAGGGCGAGAATGTCGAAGCCGACGTCTTGGAGAAGACGGTCGAGATCATCCGCCAGCGGATCGACGAGCTGGGTGTCGCGGAACCCGAGGTGAGCGTGGCGGGTGAAGAGAACATCTTGATCCAGCTTCCCGGCGTGGAGGACGACGAGGAGGCCCTGAAGCTCATCGGGACCACCGCGCAGCTGACTTTTCGCCAGGTGATCGAGCAGATCCCCGCCAACCCCCAAGGCAAGAACGCCGAGGTACCCGAGGTGACGGAAGAGGTCGGGTCCGAGGCGAACGAAGAAGAGGTGGTCTACCCCGACGCCGAGAGTCCCGACCTCCTCTACCGGCTGGAACCGGCCGCGCTGACCGGTGACATCGTCACTCGCGCCGAGGCCGTGACCGATCGCGGACAATGGTCGGTCTCGATCGACATGAACGACGAGGGCTCGGACGACTGGGCCGAGTTCACCGACAAGCTGGCGTGCTTGCGCGACGAGGGCGAGCAGATAAAGAGCCAGGTGGCCATCGTGCTGGACGGCAAGGTCGAGTCCGCGGCCGGCATGTCGGATCCCGCGACCTCTCCCGACGGCGGCGTCGAGTGTGGCCAGGGCATCACCGGTGGTCAGACCCAGATCGACGCGGGGGGGCCTGATGACGCCAAAGAGCTGGCACTGGTCCTGGAGACGGGTGCTCTGCCCATCACGCTCGTCCAGTCCGAGGTGCAGAAGATCTCTCCGACGCTGGGCCGGGACTCTCTCCAGGCCGGGATCACCGCCGGGTTGCTCGGGCTCGGACTCGTGATGATCTACGTGCTCCTGTACTACCGGGCTCTCGGCTTGATCGTGTGGGCCGGCCTGGCCATCTTCACGGCGCTCCTCTACACGGTCATGAGTCTGCTGGGCGCGGGCGCTGGCCTTTCTCTCAGCCTCGCGGGTATCGCAGGCATCATCGTGTCGGTCGGCATCACCGCGGACTCCTACATCGTCGCTTTCGAGCGACTGAAGGACGAGATACGCACCGGCAAGTCGATGCGGGCCGCGATCGATCGGGGCATGCAGCGTGCGTTCAACACGATCTTGGTGGCCGACTTCGTGTCCGGCTCGGCCGCGGTGATCCTGTTCTTCCTGGCCGTGGGCCCGGTGCGCGGGTTCGCCCTCACGCTGGGGATAGCGACGATGATCGACGTGGCTATCGCGTACTTCTTCACCCGATCCGCGGTGAACCTCCTCGGGCGGACACGGTTGATGTCTTCGGGTGGGTTCATCGGGATGAAGCAAGCCCTGGGGGTGAAATCTTGAGCGGCAAACTCTCCCGCATCTACCGCGGGGAAACGAACGTCGACTTCATCGGCAGGCGCAAGATCTGGTTCGCGCTCTCCGCTCTCCTGGTTTCCATCTGCTTGCTCTCGCTCTTCACGCAGGGGCTGAACTACGGCATCGAGTTCGCCGGTGGCGTCTCGATCCAAGCCCCCGTCGAGCTCGAAGGACCCCTGGGCGAGGCGACCGCCGCAGAGGTCACTTCAGAGATCCGCGACGCGTTGGGAGAGTTTGGTGCCGAGGGGGCGCAGATCCAGGTCGCGACCAGTGGCCAGGACCGCACCGCGATCGTCCAGACCAAAGAGGTGGCCGACCCCGAGCAACAAGCCCTCGTCGTCGCCGCGGTGGCTGAGACCGTCGGCGCGTCGACGGAAGCAACCGACAGCTCGCGCATCGGGAGCAAGTGGGGGGCGGAGATCACGCGCAAGGCAGTGCGGGCTCTCGTGATCTTCGTGCTCGTCGTGTTCGCCTTCATCTCGTGGCGCTTCGAGTGGAAGATGGCCTTCGGCGCGATCATCGCCCTGGTGCACGACCTGCTCATCACTGCGGGCGTGTATTCGATCGTCGGTTTCGAGGTGACCCCGTCCAGCGTGATCGCCATTCTCACCATCCTCGGTTACTCGCTGTACGACACCGTCGTCGTGTTCGACAAGGTTGAGGAGACGACCGTCGCGTACGCGTCCAGCGGCAAGATGACCTATCAGGACTCTGCCAACGTCGCCCTCAACCAGGTGTTCATGCGGTCGCTCAACACCTCTTTGTCGACCCTGCTGCCCATCTCGGCCCTGTTGTTCATCGGTGCCGGGTTCCTGGGGGCCGAGACGTTGAAAGACCTGGCCCTGGCGCTCTTGGTGGGAACGTTGATCGGGACCTACTCGTCGATCTTCGTGGCGACGCCGGTGCTGTCGGTGTGGAAGGAGCACGAGCCCCGCTACAAGAACATCCGCGAGAAGGTGCTTCGCCAAGCCCGCGCACAATCGACGAACGAGCCCGCGCTGGCGGGGGCTGAGGTCCCCGAGCGAGGGACCGGTCCGACCTCGACCCGTCCGGCGACGCCGACCGCCGCCGTGGCGCGACCCAAGGCAGGATCCAAGAAAGCCAAGCGAAGGAAGAAGAGGTAGCGATGCCTTTCAATCCCGATCACGAGTGGTTGAAGGAACACATCCGGGACATCCCCGATTTCCCGAAGGAAGGGATCGTCTTCAAAGACATCACTCCTTTGCTCGCACACAAGAAGGCGTTCACCTACACGATCGATTCGTTGGCCCATCATTACGACCGCGACGAGATCGACAAGGTGCTCGGCATCGAGGCGCGCGGGTTCATGGTGGCAGCGCCCCTGGCATATCGCTTCACCGCCGGTCTGATCCCGGTACGCAAGAAGGGCAAGCTGCCGTGGAAGGTCGAGACCGAGAGCTACGAGTTGGAGTACGGGACCGACGACCTAGAGGTCCACACGGACGCGATCGAGCCCGGGGAGCGCATCCTCATCGTCGACGACGTGCTGGCAACGGGAGGCACGGCGCTCGCTACCGCCAAGCTGACCGAGCGCTGCGGTGGGAAGGTTGCCGGGATCGCGACGATCATGGAGCTCGGCTTCCTGAACGGGCGCGACCGGCTCACGAACTACGAGTTCCTAAGCTTGATCCGGTATTAGCCGCGGCTTCCATCCGGTATGGCTTTCTTTCCGGACATTTCGGGTACCCCCTGGCATAAGAGCGGCCCGCTCCTTACTGTCGAGCGGTGGAGGGCGAGAAGACCGAGAGGCGATCTCTTAAGTACATCCGTCTTGCCGCGTTCTTGGCAGGCCAGTCCGGCGAGACCGACAGGATCGTCCTGACCCTTCCCGACATCGAGGAGATCGTGGGTGAAACGCTGCCTCCGAACGCTCGTTTCCCGTCCTGGTGGCGTAACGACGAACGCAAGATGCACAGTCGCGCGTGGCTCACCGCGGGGTGGAGGGTGGGACAGATGGCGGGGGAGCGCGCCGAGATCGAGTTCCTCAGAGTCAAGCCCTAACCCGTAGCCCTCTTAATATGAGGTATGGCCTCTCCACCTGAACCCGCGGCGCGCATAGATACGACGCCACCCGATGCGTCCCCCCGGGGCGTGAAGGCCGTACTCAAGAAGGTCCGGCCCACGCGGCAGGTCAGCGAGTCCGCACTCGAGAACCTGTTGCGCGAGGTGCGCCGTCAGCGCGCCAAGGCAGACATCAAGTTCATCGAACGCGCCTATCGGATGGCCGAGGACGCCCACGAGGGCCAGATGCGCAAGTCCGGCGACCCCTACATCGTTCACCCTCTAGGCGTCGCGTCGATCGTGGCCGAGCTGGGTCTCGACGAGACCACCGTGGCTGCGGCCCTGCTGCACGACACGGTCGAAGACACCGAGCTGTCTCTGATGGAGGTGGAGGCGGCCCTCGGGTTCGAGGTAGCCGCATTGATCGACGGCGTGACGAAGCTGGACAAGATCCGCTTCAGGTCTGCAGAGCAGACTAGGGCCGAGAACCTGCGCAAGATGATCATCGCCACGGCGAAGGACATCCGTGTCCTGTTGATCAAGATCTCCGACCGCCTTCACAACATGCGCACCCTGGCCCCGCTCGCGCCGGAGAAGCGCGAGCTGATCGCCCGCGAGACGCTCGAGATCTACGCGCCTCTGGCCCATCGCCTGGGGATGTACGCGATCAAGTGGGAGATGGAAGACCTCGCCTTCGCCACGCTCCATCCCAAGAGGTTCGAGGAGATCGAAGGGTTGGTGCAGCAGCGTCAGCCGGAGCGCCAGCGTGTGCTGGAAGACGTGGTGAACCAGATCCAACAGAAACTGCGTGACGTGAAGATCAAGAGCGAAGTCTCGGGCCGGCCGAAGCACCTGTATTCGATCTACGAAAAGATCGTTCTGGGCGGCAAGGACTTCGAGGACATCTTCGACCTCGTCGGCATGCGCGTGGTCGTCGAATCGGTCAAGGACTGCTACGCCGCCCTCGGTGCGATCCACACCTTGTTCACCCCGGTACCGGGCCGCTTCAAGGACTACATCGCGATGCCCAAGTTCAACATGTACCAGTCACTCCACACCACGGTGATGGGGCCGGGCGGACGACCGATGGAGATCCAGATACGCACCGAGGAGATGCACCGAGCCGCCGAGACCGGCATCGCCGCGCACTGGCTCTACAAGGAACAGCGCAAGGGCAAGGCGGGAGGCGAGGAGATCGCCTGGCTACAGCGCATGATGGACTGGCAGCGCGAGTCGATCGACCCCAAAGACTTCATGGAGTCATTGAAGATCGACCTCTATTCCGACGAGGTGTTCGTTTTTACCCCCAAGGGCGACGTCTTGTCGTTGCCCCGTGGCGCGACGCCGCTGGACTTCGCTTACTCGATCCACACCGAAGTCGGTCACCGGACGGTGGGAACAAGGGTGAACGGTCGCCTGGTGACCTTGAGTCACGAACTTGTCTCCGGCGACTCGGTCGAGATCATCACTTCCAAGGGCCCGGCGTCTCCGTCGCGGGACTGGCTGCAGGTGGTCAAGACACCGCGCGCGCGCAACAAGGTGCGCCAGTGGTTCACCCGGGAGCGCCGCGAGGATGCCCTGGCCCAGGGTCGTGAAGCGCTGGTTGCGTCGATGCGCAAGCAGGGCCTTCCTGTCGACAAGATCACCAAAGGTGAGACCCTGCCGCAGGTAGCGGAGCAGTTGAAGTACGCAGACGTCGACTCCATGCACGTCGCGATCGGCGAGGGACATCTGTCGCCCCAATCGGTGGCGACCCGTGTGATCCGCCTCTTCGAGCCCGAGCCGGTCGAGGAACCGGACATCCACGAAGAGCCCGTCCGCAGGAGTCCCAGCCGGCGAGGCAAGGGGGTCATCGCGGAAGGTCTCGACGACCTTCTGGTGCGGCTCGCGCGTTGCTGTACCCCCGTCCCGGGCGATCCCATCCTGGGCTTCCTGACGCGGGGCCGGGGCGTCTCGATCCACCGAGAGGATTGTCCTAACGCGAAGGCGCTGCACGGTCAGGACGACGGTGGGCGCATGATCGACGTGTGGTGGGACGACCGGCAACAAGGCACCTACGTAGCGACGATCCAGATCGAGGCCCTTGACCGCACCAAGCTGTTGCGGGACGTCTCCACCGCGATCTCCGACCAGGGGTTGTCGATCGTCGCTTCGTCCACCCGCTCCGGCAAGGACGGCATCGCGATCTTGAGCTTCAGCTTCGAGCTCGCCGATCCGGCCCACCTCGACCACGTGCTTCAGACGATTCGCAGGATCGACTCCGTCTACGACGCCTACCGCGTGGTTCCTCAGAGCGCCCGGAACTGAGGTCCAGATGATCCCGAAGTCACTACCTCTGTTCCTCGCCGCGCTCCTTGCGCTCGCGGGTTGCGACCAGGTAACCGACGCGGTGGACCCTGCCCCGAGAGCGGAAGAGGCGGCGGCCACATTCCTGACGGCTCTCGGCGAGCAGGATGCCCCGGCCCTGGCCGGCCAGCTCACCAACGACGACGAGTGGGACGAGCGTCGACTGGACTTCTTCTTGCCCCGCGCCTTGAACCCCGGCGGCATCACCTCAGTGATCGCCTCTGTCTCTGGAGCCGTGCAACAACCCCCCGACGAAGAGCTGACCGAGGAGAGCGCGACGGTCACCACTTCCGCTCCGTATTCCGTGACCTATGAGTCAGACGCGTCCTCGCGCCCGGTGGAGTTCTCGGGAGAGCTCGAGCTGACCTACGCCGGCGATGAGGACCGGTGGACTGTCACATTCGAAAAGGCGCTGCTGTGGCCGGAACACGAGGATGCCAGTGGGTTCGGGGTCGAGGAGATCTGGCCCAAGCGAGCCGCGATCCTGGACCGCAATGGCAAGAAGCTCGCCGTCGGCTCGGATCAAGAGCGGACCTACCCTCAGGGCTCTCTGGCGGGCACAACCGTCGGTCACCTGGAGCCGGGCGAGGGCGGTATCGACCGTCTCCAGGGAGGCTCCGGCTTGGAGCTTGCGCTCGACGAAAAGTTGGCGGGTACCCCAACGCAAAGGTTCGTGATCGTCGGCCCCGATCCGAAGGGGTGCCGCGACGGGTCCATCGGCAGGTCGGGAGGCTCGAAGGCCAAGAGGAACGCTCGGGCGAGCTCCGCCTGTGGGCAGGTGACCATCGATGTCCTCGGTCGGGTGGCTGGGGAGCGCGGCCGCGACACCAAGACGACTTTGGACATGGACGTTCAGCGCGCCGCCGAGAACGCCTACGGCGGAACCACAGGGGGCTCGGTCGTCATGGACCCGGCCACCGGCGACCTGTTGGCCGTCGTCTCCTCGTCGCCTTTCGACCCCGGCAACTACGTGGGTGTCGGTGGGATCGAGCCGTTCAACCGGGCGCTGTCTGGTCTCTATCCCCCCGGCTCGTCGTTGAAGGTGATGACCGGGGCGGCTGCGCTCGAGGAAGGCGTGGTCAAGGAGAGCACGACGCTTACCGGCCCTGCTGAATACAAAGGCGTGCGCAACTTCGAGTCCGGCGAGTTCGGGTCCTTGGATTTCGCCACCGCGGTCAAGTTCAGCGTGAACACGGCGTTCGCTCAGATCGCCGAGGACCTGGGGCCCAAGCGGCTGACGCGCTACGCCGAGCTCTTCGGCTTCAACGCCGAGCCCTCCATGCCTCTCGGGGCCGGCACCTCTTCGTTCCCGTCCCCCGAAGACGAGGGGGATGTGATGTGGAGTTCGATCGGCCAAGCGCAGGTCTTGGCCAGTCCACTGCAGATGGCGACCATCGCGGCCACGATCGCGAACGGCGGGAAGCGGATGGAACCGCGCATCCTGTTGAAAGATCCTAAGCAAGGAGAGCGGGTGGTCACGGCCAAGGTGGCCAGGACCATGACCGGCTTGATGGAGAACGTGGTGACCGGCGGAACGGGAACAGGAGCGAACATCGCGGGCGCTCAGGTCGCCGGAAAGACCGGAACCGCGGAGGTAGACGTCGACGGCAAACGCAGGAACCACGCCTGGTTCATCTCTTTCGCTCCCTCCCACGGGCCCAAAGTCGCGGTATCGGTGGTGTCCGAGCTGGGCGGTGTGGGAGGAGAGGTCGCTGCGCCGCTCGCAGGTCGCATCCTCGCCGCGGTACTCCCTCTGGTGAAGTGAGAGCGGTCATCCAGCGCGTGACGAGCGCCAGCGTCGTCATCGACGGAGAGGTAGTCGGCCAGATCGGTCCGGGTGCCATGGTGTTGTTGGGGGTCGCCCCGGACGACACCGAGGCCGAAGCTCGCTGGTTCGCCGACAAGGTGGCGAACCTCAGGATCTGGGCGGACGGCGACGGCAAGATGAACCACTCGCTGCTCGATGAAGGCGGCTCGGCTCTCGTCGTCTCTCAGTTCACGCTCTACGGCGACGCACGGAAGGGCCGGCGCCCGAGTTTCATCAAGGCGGCCCAAGGCCCGGAGGCCGAGACCCTGTACGAGAGCTGCGTCGCGGAGCTAGAGAAGCTCGGTGTGCGCTGTCAGACCGGTCGCTTCGGGGCGATGATGCAAGTGAGTTTGGTCAACGACGGACCGGTCACGATCCTTCTGGATTCCGACAAGACCTTCTGAGCACGCCGAAAGATCAGGGACTCGGTGCCGGTGGCTTCGGTTTGCGCCAGCGCGCTACCGCGCCACCGAAGAGCACCGTGAGGCGGCACTCCTCGCATTGATGTCGGGTTCCATACTCGGCCTCCTGTAGCGCCCACATCGGCTTGCCGCACTCCGGACAGGGCTTGTTGGAGCGGAACTTGTTGCTGCGCGTCTCGCGCACCTTGATCTTCTCTTCCGTCGGATCGTTCTGGTTCTTCCACACGTACACGGTGTCTCCGTGGTACGAGACACGACATAGCGCGCAGTTGAAGATCTTCCCGAACCCGGGGATCGTGATGACCTTCATTGTTTCGCCGCATTGTGGGCAGAGCTTCTCCACGGATTCGCGTTGGAAGCCCTCTGCCATCCGGGGATACTCGCATAGCGAAGTCCCTTCCACCGCCCCCGGCGCGGAGGCTACGCTGCCCGAATGGTACGCGGCGATCTTCAGATAAGGGTCCTTATAGTCTTCGACAAATACGACGCCGACGATTGATGAGCGACCGGGGCGAACCTCTACGTGGACAAGTCGCGTCACGTTCCTGAGCTCTTCCGCGAGATCGAGCAGCTGGTGAAGCAGAACGGTTAGTCCTTCAGGACCCTTCGGGCGGCGTCAAGGATCGCCGCGGGGGTGAGCCCGTACTGCACCAAGAGCTCATCGGGCTTCCCAGACGTAGCGAACGTGTCCCCCACATTCACGAACGCCATGCGCACGGGGCGCTTCTCGGCCACCACCATCGCGACCGTCGAGCCAAGACCCCCGTAGGCAAGGTGTTCCTCGGCGACGACGATGCCTCGCGTCTCGTTGGCCGCGCTCTCGATCGCCGCTGTATCGATCGGTTTGACCGTGTGCATGTCCACGACGCGCGCCTCGACGCCCTCCTTGCTGAGAGCCTCGGCCGCGTCCAGCGCCATGCAGACCATGATCCCGTTGGCGATGATCGTCACGTCGTCGCCGTCGCGCAGCTGGTTAGCGCGGCCGAGCTCGAAATCCGCACCCTCTTTGTAAATGACGGGAACCTTCGGTCGCCCACACCGCAAGAAGGTAGGACCTTCGCGCTCGAGCATCGCAACGGTCGCGGCCTTGGCGCTGGTTGCATCGGCGGGGACGATGACGGTGAAGCCCGGGAGAGCACAGGCAAGAGCGATGTCCTCGATGGCCATCTGAGAGGGTCCGTCCTCGCCGATCGAGATCCCGGCGTGACTTCCGACTAGCTTGACGTTCAGGTTGGGGAACGCGACCGACATCCGGATCTGATCGAACGCGTTGCTCATCAGGAACGTTGAGAAGGTCGCGGCGACGGGGATCTTGCCTGCCGCCGCGAGACCCGCCGCGATACCGACCATGTTGGCCTCCGCGATCCCTGCGTTGAAGAAGCGCTCGGGGTACCTGTCCATGAAGTGGTTCGTGAACGTGGAGTTATTGACGTCTCCGTCTACGACCACGATCCGTTCGTCGACTCCTGCCTCGGCCAGGGCGGCCCCGAACGCCTCGCGCGTTGCCGCGCCTTCGGGCAGCTCGACGTGACTCAGTCCGAAACTCATGCGCCCGCTCCGATCTCCTCGAGTGCTTTGGCTTCCTCGTCGGCTGGGATCGGCTTGCCGTGCCATCCCCCTTGCTTGGCCTCGAGCAAGGCGACGCCCTTGCCCTTGATGGTGTTCGCGATGATCGCCTGGGGCTTGCCCTCGACCCCGTGGGCCCATTGGTAAGCGGCGGCAACCTCTTCGAGAGAGTGACCGTCGATGACCTTAGTGGCGAAGCCGAAAGCCTCGAATTTCCCGTCCAACGGGTCCAGCGCTTGGACGCGGTCGACCGCGTCGGTCTGCTGGTAGCCGTTGCGGTCGACGATCACCGTCAGGTTGTCCAGGCCCTGGTTCCCGGCGTACATGGCCGCTTCCCACACCTGGCCTTCTTCGCTCTCGCCGTCTCCGACGACGACGTAGACGCGCGCGTTTCTACCGTCCAACCTGATCGCCAGGGCGTGGCCTATGCCGATCGAGAGTCCCTGACCGAGCGATCCGGTGGAGGCCTCCACTCCGGGCAGGCGACACATGTTGGGGTGACCTTCGAGAGGCGAGCCCAGCTTGCGCAGGTCTGTGAGCTGATCGACGGGGAAGTAACCGGCCTCGGCCAGGACCGCGTAGAGGCCCGGAGCGGCGTGGCCCTTGGACAAGATGAAGCGGTCGCGGTCTGGGTTCTGAGGGTCGTTCGGGTCGTAGCGGAGGACGCCGCCGAAGTACAGAACGGTGACGAGCTCGACCAGAGACAGGGAGCTCGAGGGGTGCCCCGAAGCCGCGGCGGTGGTGGCTCGGACGATGTGGCTACGGATCCTCCTCGCCCTGGCCTCGAGGTCGGTGACGTCTTCTTTGTGGCTCTCGGGCATCGACTCTCCTGGGCTAGGGGGCGGCGGCGCGCCCAATCCAACCACAGCGCCGGAGGGGCCCGGCAAGCCCACCTTCTAGGATGAACCGATGTCCCAAGACCAACGTGAACTCAGCGCGCCCAAGGGCACGCGAGACCTCCTCCCCCCCGAGTCCTGGGCGTGGCAGAGCGTGGTCCGCCTCGCCATGGACACCTTCGCCGAAGCGGGCTACGCGCCCATCGAGACGCCGATCTTCGAACACACCGAGGTCTTCGAGCGGGGGGTCGGCGAGGCCACCGAGGTCGTCGGAAAACAGATGTACACGTTCCTCGATCGCGGGGAGCGCTCGCTCACCCTTCGTCCTGAGGGGACTGCCCCGGTGATGCGGGCGGTGCTCGAGCACAACCTGCACCGTGGGCCCCTGCCGATCAAGGTGGCCTACGCGGGCCCGATGTTCCGCCAGGAGCGCCCTCAGAAGGGCCGCTACCGTCAGTTCTTCCAAGTAGGGATCGAGGCCATCGGAAGCGACGATCCCAGGGTTGATGCCGAGGTGATCGAGGTCGGTACCCGTTTCTATTCGGCGGCGGGGGTGGAGACCAAGCTGCTGGTGAACTCGATCGGCCACCAGGACCCCTCCTGTCGCCAGGGCTACATCAAGCTGCTCGTGGAGTACCTGGAAGCCAACAGCTCGTCGCTTGCCCCCGAGGACCGCGAGCGCATCGGCGCGAACCCGTTGCGCACCTTCGACTCCAAGGAGGCCAAGACCAAAGAGGTGATGGCCGGGGCCCCCGTGATAACCGACCACCTGTGTCCCTCTTGTGCCGAGCACTTCGAAGCGGTCCGGGGCCTGTTGGCGGATGTGGGCGTGGGCTACGAGCTGCAGCCCAGCTTGGTCCGAGGTTTGGACTACTACACGCGCACCGCGTTCGAATGGACCAGCACGAACCTCGGGTCGCAGGACGCGGTGGGCGGCGGAGGGCGTTACGACGGTTTGTCGGAGTCCCTGGGCGGACCGCCGCTGCCGGGCATCGGGATCGCGCCGGGGATCGACCGCATCATGTTGGCTCGGCAGGCGCGGGTGTCCGAGGCGGCTCCGGTCAGGGTGTACGTCGTGGCGCTGGGCGATGCGGCGAAGGGGGAGTCGTTCCGGCTCGCCACGCGCTTGCGGGCGGCGGGCATCGGAGCAGACCTCGATCTGATGGGTCGCGGCATGAAGGGACAGATGAAGGACGCCTCGCGCTCGGGTGCGCGCTGGGCCGTCATCCTGGGTGACGACGAGATGGCGTCGGGCCAGGTGACCCTGAAAGACCTAGGGACGGGAGAACAGGAAACGATGCCCAGCGATCAACTGGAAGCCAGGGTGCGCTCATGATGCGCTCGCACATGTGCGGCAAGGTCGGCTCTGGCGATGTCGGGAGCACCGTCGAACTGTGCGGCTGGGTGCACACCCGTCGCGATCACGGCGGGGTGACCTTCATCGACCTGCGCGACACCAGCGGTCTGGTCCAGATCGTGTTCAACCCTGCCGTCTCGAAAGAAGCCCACGAGGCCGCCCAGGAGTTGCGCGGCGAGTACTGCATCAAGGTGACCGGCGAGGTCAAGGCGCGTCGTGAGGGGACGGTCAACCCCAATCTCGCGACCGGCGAGGTAGAGGTGGCGGCCGCTGCGGTCGAGGTGTTCTCGCGGGCCGAGACCCCTCCCTTCCAGGTCGACTCGCACGTCGACGTCGACGAGATGCTGCGCCTGCGTCACCGCTATATCGACCTGCGTCGCGAGGAGATGCAAGAGAACCTGAAGCTGCGCCACGCGATCGTCTCGGCGATCAGGCGGTTCTTCGATGCCGAGGGATTCCTGGAGATCGAAACGCCGATGTTGACCCGCTCGACGCCGGAGGGCGCGCGCGATTACCTGGTCGCCTCGCGCCTGCACCCCGGCACCTTCTACGCGCTGCCGCAGTCGCCGCAGCTCTTCAAGCAACTCTTCATGGTGTCGGGTCTCGACCGCTACTACCAGATCGTCAAATGTTTCCGAGATGAGGACCTGCGGGCCGATCGCCAGCCCGAGTTCACCCAGCTCGATCTGGAGATGAGCTTCGTCGACGTCGAAGACGTGCTCGAGGTCACCGAACGGATGTTCAAGTACGTCTGGCGCGAGGCCATGGGGGTCGAACTGTCCGACTTCACCCGGCTCACCTATGAAGAGTCGCTCGACCGTTTCGGCACCGACAAGCCCGACCTCCGATTCGGGATGGAGCTGGCGGACCTCTCGGGCGCCTTCGCCGACACCGAGGTCAAGGTGTTCCGCGGCGTGCTCGACGCGGGCGGCACTATCAAGTCCATCACCGTTCCAGGCCAGGGCGCGCTCGGCCGCAAAGATCTGGATGCCTTGGTCGACGAGGCCAAGGCGCTGGGGGCCGGAGGCCTGGTATGGATCGGCGTCGAGGCGGACGCGCTGCGTTCACCGCTCGACAAGTTCTTCAGCGATGACGAGCGCAAAGGCCTGCGCAAGGCCGCCGACGCAAGCGATGGTGACCTAGTCCTCGTAGTTGCGGACAAGCGAGCAGCGATCGTGAACAAGGTGCTGGCCGCTCTGCGCAACAGGCTCGCCGAGCGCTTCGGCCTGATCCCTCAGCTCGATCGGTCCGATCCGAACGCCTGGAGGTTCGCGTGGATCGTCGACTTCCCCTGGTTCGAGTGGAACGACGAAGAGCAGCGTTGGGACTTCATCCATCACCCCTTCACGGGGATAGTCGGAGACACTGCGAAGCACCTCGAGAGCGACCCCGGCAAAGTCATCTCCAAGGCCTACGACATCACGCTCAACGGGTGGGAGCTGGCCTCGGGCAGCATCCGTATCCACGACCGCGAGATGCAGAAACGTGTCTTCCGCGCCCTCGGGATCTCGGATGAGGACGCGCAGGAGAAGTTCTCCT
>Ga0208612_1000607_pt1 | contig 15227 bp, 16 predicted proteins | sample AntDryMetagUQ889_FD_188089 | JGI IMG/M metagenome (GOLD analysis project Ga0208612, IMG submission 188089) | Polar desert microbial communities from Antarctic Dry Valleys - UQ889 (SPAdes) | ecosystem: Environmental > Terrestrial > Soil > Desert | place: Antarctic Dry Valleys | collected 2008-12-31 | reverse complement strand
GGGAGCCGGTGCGGGTGCTGGCCACTCTGAACGACCGCCCCTCCCCCGTGCCGCTGCGGGTGCCGGCCAACGCTCGGGTGGTGGACTGGCTGTCCTACGCGCGAACGATGCCGCTGTGCGATGCGGTGGTATGCCACGCCGGCCATGGGACGGTGGTGCGGGCGCTGTCGTGCGGTGTGCCGGTGGTGGGCTGCCCGGCGGCGGGCGACATGGCCGAGAACGCGGCGCGGCTGGCGTGGTCGGGGGCGGGAGTGTCGCTGCCGCGGCGCCTGGTCACGCCTCGCGGGGTGCGGCTGGCGGTGCGCAAGCTGCTCGCGGACGGCGGCTACGCCGAGGCGGCGGGGCGACTGCGCGATTGGGCCGAGCGCCACGACGGGGCGGCGGTGGCGGCGGATGCGGTAGAAGGGCTGGGCGGCTGAAAGCCGGCCCAGGCGCGTATGCCGCCCCACCGCGCCGCTATGATCGCCACCCCGCCGATCCCCGGTGATGTAACGGCAACATGACTCACTGTTAATGAGTTCTTGGTGGTTCGAATCCACCCCGGGGAGCTGTTCAGCTCATGGGGACGACCGCCCGGCCGGCTTCGACTTCGGCGTGACAGTTTCCGCACAGCAGCACGCATTTCGCCGCTTCCGCGCGTGCCCTGGCAAGCGAGATCGTCACGCCGCGCCGGCTCAGGTTGAACGCCTTGGTCGAGGGATCGACGTGGTGAAAATGCAGCGCTCCGACGTAGCGGTCGTAGCCGCAAAGCGCACACCGTCCTCCAGCCTCTTTCACCAGCACCTGCTTGACCTTGCGGCGCCGTATGGAAACGGCGGCCGTCCGGCACTTGCTGCAGCGGTAGCTCCCCTGACTGGACAGGTAGAACGTCGTCCGGCCGTGATCGCGACAGGCGCGGAAAAGGGTCGCCGGCTTTTCCGCGTTCGACGGACCCCGTAGGTAGGCCGTCGCGGTGAGCCCGTACTTGGCCATCCAGTGACGCACGGTGGCGAGGCTGACGTCGAGATCCCGGGCCATGGACCGCATGCTCAGCCCCTGGTCGACGAGCTCTTCGAGCTTTTCCCGCCGCAGCCCGCCGCGGGCGGCGTGGCGATCACGATGAACCGCCTGCAACCTATGCCGCTTGACCCAGTGCCCCACAGTCGATTCGTGCTTGCCGACAAGGCGACCGATCTGCGCCAGCGAGAGCCCCTGTTCCAGATAGCTCTTCAACTCAGTCCGGTCCACTGCGAACACACGTTCGCATATGAGCCAGACGGAACCCGCTACCCGTCGCCCGCCATCCCCTCCAGCCGCGCCGCCCGCCCCGACGCCTTCAGCATCTGCAACGTCTTGACCTCGATCTGGCGCACGCGCTCGCGGGTCAGGCCCACCACCCGGCCGATGTCCTCCAGCGTCATCGGGGCTTCGGGATCGAGGCCGTAGCGCAGCTGATCACGCGCCGCTCGCGCTCGGGAAGGCCGTCGAGCACGTCCTGGACGTCTGACTCGCGGATGGCCTTCGCCACCTGGGCGTCGGGGCGCTCGTGGACCTCGTCCTCGATGAAGTCCGACAGCTGGGCGGGGTCGTCGCCCGAGCCGATGGGGGCTTCCAGCGACACCGGCTCCTGCCCGAGCTTGAGCAGCTCCGCGACCTTCTCGGCGGGCATCTCCACGAGCTGCGCGATCTCCTCCGGCGTGGGGTCGCGCTCCAGCCGCTGGGACAGCTCGTGGCGCACGTGGGCCACCTTGTTCATCCGCTCGACCATGTGCACCGGGATGCGGATCGTGCGGGATTGGTCGGCGAGCGCGCGGGTCATGGACTGGCGGATCCACCATGTGGCGTAGGTGGAGAACTTGAATCCCCGCCGCCAGTCGAACTTCTCGACCGCCCGGATCAGGCCCATGTTGCCCTCCTGGATCAGGTCCAGCAGGGTCAGCCCGCGGCCCTGATAGCGCTTGGCCACCGAGACCACGAGGCGCAGGTTGGCCTCGATAAGATCGTTCTTGGCCCCCATGTCGTTCGCCTCGACCCACTTGGCCAGGCGGACTTCGTCTTGACGGGTCAGCAGCGGGACGCGCCCGATGTTGTGCAGATACAGGCGCACCGCGTCCTCGATGCCGCCCTCGGGCGCGGCCACCGCGACACCCGCGGTCACGACCCCGCCCTCGTCGAACCGGTCGTAGGCATCGACGTCGTCGGCCGCCGTCGGCTCGGCTACCTCGTCCGGGCGGGCGCTAGCCTCGGTCACGACGCGCTTCCGATCGCTTCGCCCATGGCCTGCCTTACCCGCTGGTGCTCGCCCGAGAGCGCGCCCAGGCGTTCGCGGTCGTCGTCGTGGCGGGCATGTCTCATCTGGCGCTCTATGCGGCGAAGGTCGAGGTTCAGGAAGCTTCGTCTTAGGGCCATCGGCTCCAACGGCCGCATATCTTGAGCGCGCGACGCGATTCCCGAGACCATGGCGGCCACCTGGGGATCGTCGCCCGACAGCCCGGCGAGCGGATCCTCGAAGCCCGCGATCAGGTGGTCACGGACCCGGCGGACCAGATTCGAGGTCAGGTGCTCGTCCTCCAGGCGCTCGAGCTCCTTCCTTCCCCGCGCGCCGGCGGCCAGGCACAGCGCGAGGTAGGTGGTCTCGGGCTTGGAGAGGTCGGGGACCTCGGCCACGCGAGCAGGAGACGATTGGGAGGCCTCGGCGCCACTCTGGCGTCCCTCGGACCGGGCCTCGACGTAGTCCACGGGCACGTCCAGGCGGTCCGCGACCAGCAACCCGAGGTTCCGGCGGGTGACGCTGCGCAGCGGTGCGGCAGCGATCAGCTCGCGCGCCGCGCCCAGGGCGCGATCGCGCCCCTGCGGGGTGTCGAGATCAGCGTTCGCCAGGACCCTTCCGACCTCGAACTCGAGCACGGACAGCGCGCCGCCAACGCGCGAGGTCACCGCCTCCGCCCCCTCCTCGCCGACCAGGTCGGCCGGGTCCTTGCCCTCGGGCAGCTGCACGACGCGCAGGGCGACCGAGCGTTCCTCGGCCATCCGGGCTGCGCGGAGCATGGCCTCCTGACCGGAGCGATCGGCGTCGAGGGCGAGGTAGACGGTGCCCTCGGCTCCAACCACCCGGGCCAGCTCCGCCATCTGCTCCTGGGTGAAGGCCGTGCCCATGATGCCCACCGATTCGGTGATGCCGGCCCCGTGCAGCGCCAGCACGTCGGTGTAGCCCTCCACCACGATCACCCGCCCGGCCTTGGCCACCGCCGGCCGGGCGAGGTCGATGCCGAAGAGCTGACGGCCCTTGTGGTACATCTCGCCCTCGGCGGTATTGATGTACTTCGCCCCCTGGTCGTCGCGCATGGCCCGCGCGCCGAACCCAAGCACGCGGCCCCGGGCGTCGGCCAGCGGAAAGGCGATCCGCTCGCGGAAGCGGTCGTAGATCCCGCCACCTCTGCCGCGGGTGGCGAGTCCGGCAGCGAGCAGCTCGTCCTCGGTGAACCCCTGGCGCCGCGCGGCGGTAAGCAGCCGATCCCAGGCCTTGGGGGCATAGCCCACGCGGAACCCGGCCAGCACCTCGTCGCTCAGTCCGCGGTCGCGCAGGTAGTCGCGAGCCCGGCTCGCCTCGGCGGAGTCGCGCAGCGTGGCGGCGTAGAAGGCCGTAGTGCGCTCGAGCAGGGCAAGCAGCCGCTCGCGCCGGCGGCGGCGCTCCTCCTCCTGCGGATCCTCGCGCTCGCGCTTGAGCTCCACGTGGGCGTCCTCGGCCAGCTGCTCCACGGCCGTCGGGAAGTCCAGGCTCTCGGTCTCCATCACGAAGCCGATCGCGTCGCCGCCCTGGCCGCAACCGAAGCAGTGGTAGAGGCCGCGCTCGGCGTCGACCGAGAAAGAGGGCGTGCGCTCGTCGTGGAAGGGACACAGTCCCGTCCAGCGGCTGCCCACCCGGCGCAGGTCGGTCTTGCGCGAGACCAGGGCCACGATGTCGGCGCCCTCGCGCAGCCGCTCGATGGAGTCCTGGGTGTAGCGGGCCACGTCCTCAGAACCCCTGGGGCACCGAGAAGTCCCCGAACATGCGGATGGCGTAGCGGTCGGTCATCCCGGCCAGGTAGTCCACCACGCGATCGCTGTCCGAGGCGTCCCGAGTCTGGGCTCTAGGCGGATTCTCCGCATAGTGGGCAAAGAGCGCACGCAGCATGGTCTCGATTCGGGCTCGCTCGCTCTGGGCGTCGGGCCCCAGGTAGACGTGCTCGAACATGAAGTCGCGCAGGCGCAGCATCGCGCCCCCCACATCCTCGCCCTGAACGATGTCGCCGGCGTCCTGCGAGCGCACGAGCAGGTCGCGCACGAGCGTCTCGATCCGCTCCGAGCCCGTGTCGCCGAGCACCCCGATCTCCTCGGCGGGAAGGTCGTCCCGGGCGAGCACTCCCGCACGAAGGGCGTCGTCTATGTCGTGGTTGATGTAGGCGATCCGGTCCACCACCCGGACGATCCTGCCCTCCGGCGTCCGGGGCGCGGTCTCGCCCGTGTGGTTGAGGATCCCGTCGCGCACGGGGTCGGTCAGGTTCAGCCCGCGGCCATCGTTCTCCAGCAGCTCGACCATCCGCAGCGAGTGCTCGTTGTGGCGAAAACGCACGCCGTAGCGACCCTGGAGGCACTCGTCGAGCAGGTGCTCGCCGATGTGGCCGAAGGGCGGATGCCCGAGGTCGTGGCCCAGCCCGATCGCCTCGGTCAGGTCCTCGTTCAGGCGCAGGGCGCGGGCCACGTTGCGCGCGATGCCGCAGGCCTCGAGGGTGTGGGTCAGGCGCGTGCGGTAGTGGTCGCCCTGGGGCGATATGAAGACCTGGGTCTTGTGCTTGAGCCGCCGGAAGGCCTTGGTGTGGACGATCCGGTCGCGGTCGCGCTGGAACGGCGTGCGGTGGGGCGAGTCGGGCTCGGGCCGCTCCCGCGACGCGGGGTAGGAGGGCGTGGCGAGCGCGGAGTGCTGCTCGCGCTCCAGGCGAGCGATCCGATCGGCGAAGCCACCCGGCTGGGTCTCGGTCGACGATTCCGCGCTCACCGCCCGATTGTCTCAGTCCGGGCGAACAGGTCGCGCATCGCGCGCGAGCGTTCGGATAGTGGACGGGCTGGGCGCCGGCGGACACGGTCGAGGTTGCACTCTGAGCCCGATTCAGTGAAGACTCACGGCATGCCCGATACCGAGATCATGCTCGCCCGACACGGAGAGACCGAATGGAGCCGGGACCTGCGCCACACCGGCCACACCGACATCCCGCTGACCGACATAGGGCGAGAGCAGGCGCGGGCCCTGGCCACGCGCTTCTCCGACCTCGAGTTGGCGTTCGTGCTCACGAGCCCCCTTTCGCGGGCCACCGAGAGCTGCCGGCTGGCCGGCCTGGGGGACCAGGCCGTGGAGGAGCCCGATCTCGTGGAGTGGGACTACGGCGAGTACGAGGGCATGACCACCGAGGAGATCCGCCAGGACGTCCCCGGCTGGACGGTCTGGGACGGCGGGGCGCCCGGCGGCGAGGACGCGAACCAGGTCGGCGCCCGGGCCGATCGGGTGATCGCCCGCGTCCGTGAGGCCGACGGCCCGGGCGTCGTGTTCGCCCACGGTCACGTGCTGCGCGTGCTCGGCGCGCGATGGATCGGGCTGCCGGCCGCGTCGGGAGCGCTGCTGGCCCTGTCCACGAGCACGCTGAGCACGCTGGGCTACGAGCGCGACCGCCAGGTGCTGACGCTGTGGAACGACGGGGGCCACCTGCAGCCGGGGGCGTGATTCGTCACGCCACCCGGCGCAGGCGCACGTGCGCGTGGTGCTCCAGCGTCTCGGCGATCGCCCGGTCGGCCTGGGCCAGTGCCCGCGGCGGGGCATCGGGGGCGGCGACAAGCGGGTTGGCCAGGGCCCCGACCATGAAGGCGTGGCCCTCGGCGTCCAGCGGAAACGAGCCCGCCTCGCAGGAGGCGCACACCACCCCGCCCTGGGCGGGCGAGAAGGCGCCCAGGCCCTCCCCCTCGCCGCACGCGGCGCACGAGGCCAGCTCCGGGGCGAAGCCGGCGGCCAGCAGCAGCTTCATCCGAAAGGCCAGCATCCGCGCGGGGGCGGCCTGCTCGGGCTCGGCGTGCAGCAGCGCGAGCTTGTTGCAGAGCAGGTTGTAGGCCGCGGTGTTGGGCTCGGTGGAGTCGAACAGGCGCAGGACGGCGTCGCACGCCTGGCCGGCGTGCTCGAGCGAGCGGCGGTGCTCGCGGATGGCCGCGTGGGCGTGCACGGTGTCCGCCGCCGAGATCGTGCACAGCTCGCCGCGGCCCTGGTGGAGCACGAGGTTGACCCGGGCCAGCGGCTCCAGGCGCCCGCCCAGACGGGACTTCACCCGGCGCACGCCCTTGGCCACCGCTCCCACCCGGCCGCGATCGGCGCTGTAGAGGTGGAGCACCCGGTCGGCCTCCCCGTAACGGATGGAGCGCAGCACCACGGCCTCGGTCTTGAACGTTCCCGGCACAACTACACTTTGGAGTGCGTGACGGACATCTGCGACATGCCCCGCGATTCGGCTGCGATCAGGATGTACACGACCGATCCCTGCCCCTACTGCCGCCAGGCCAAGGCCCTGCTGGACGCCCGCGGATACGACTACGAGGAGATCGACTTGGCGCGCGATCCCGAGGGGCGCCAGGCTCTGGTGCAGATGACGGGGCGCATGACCTTTCCCCAGATCGTGGTCGGCGATCGCTCCATCGGAGGCTTCCAGGAGCTGCTGGCCGCCCACCGGGCCGGCACGCTGCAGGAAGTCCTGGCCTAGGTTCTCAAGCCGGCTTTCAGCCGCGGCGCCGTTTAGGAAACGGGCACGGGTGCCGGTTTCCTCGAGTGCATCACGGCCGGCGCTGGCATTTCGGGCAGAAGTAGGTCCCCCGCCCCGCCGCCCTGATCTTCCGGATCGCCGTGCCACAGCGCGGGCAGGGCTCGCCCTCGCGGCGGTGTACCAAGAACTCGTTCTGAAAGCTGCCGGTGGCGCCGTCGGCGTGGCGGAAGTCGTCGATGGTGGCCCCGCGGGCGTCGATGCCGGCCTGCAGCGACTCGACGACAGCGTCGCGCAGCGCCGCCAGTTGCGGCCGGCGCAGCGTGCCGACCGGCCTCAGGGGATGGATCCGGGCCCGAAACAGCGCCTCGTCGGCGTAGATGTTGCCCACCCCCGCGATCCGCTCCTGGGAGAGCAGGAAGGCCTTCACCGGCGCCCGCCTGCCGCGGGCCAGGGCGCGCAGGGCCTCGGCCGTGAAGTCGGGGCTCAGCGGCTCCACGCCCAGCCGCGACTCGAAGTACTCCAGCAGCGCGGCCTCGCCGAGCAGCACGACCCCGGTGCCAAAGCGCCGCTGATCCACGAACAGCACGCGCCGGTCGTCGTCGAGGACCATGCGCACGCGCAGGTGCGGACGGCCGACCGTGTCCTGCTCGACATCCACCAGCAGCACGTTGCCGGTCATGCGCAGGTGCATGACCAGGAACACCTCGTCCTCCAGCGCGAGCGTCAGGTACTTGCCGCGGCGGTCCACCGACTCGACCAGACGCCCGGCGATGGCGTCCTCGGTCTCCTCGGGCGCGGCCGGGGCACACCAGCGCGGGTCGAGCACCGAGGCCTGGACTATCCGCCGACCCTCCAGGTGCGGCGCCAGCTGGCCGCGTACGGTCTCCACCTCCGGCAGCTCGGGCATCAGCGGCCCGTCCCCAGCAGCCCGGCCACCCGCGGCCCCGTCAGGACCCGCGCACCCGGCCTGTCACCTTGAGCGTGCGCTTGACCAGCGGAGTCAGGCGGCGATCGAAGCGGGAGAAGCCGGCCGACGGAGCGATGATCTCGACCACATACTCCGCCTCGCCCTTGAACACGTGCAGGCTGCGGACCCTGACGCGCTGGCGTGAGATCGTCTGCTCGCCCACCAGCTCGACCGCGCGGGCCCCGTCCACCTCTGTCGAGCGGGCGGAGGCGAGCCGATAGCCGGCGTCCCGGCGCCGAACCGCGGTGGCCAGGCGCTTGCGGGCGTCGTCGAGCTCCTTCGCATCGCGCGGCAGCTGCTCCTTGCGCCGGTAGGCGTAGCTGGAGACGAAGGGCTGCCCGAGCGTGGCGCGAAAGACAGCCGGGGGACGGTCGGCGGCGACGACCTGGAGGTTGGCGGGCAGCCGCACCTCCAGGCCGGCCCGGGCCGAGCGGAAGTCACGCGTGCGGGCGCTCGGAGCAGGCGCCTCCTCGATCACCGCCGGGCGGTCGTTCCCGCAGCCGGCAAGGATCAGCAGCCCCGCGCACAGGGCGCAGAGCGAGGTCTCCGGGACGCGCACGACCGCGGTTGTATCAGCGCACGACGGCGCGCGGATGCGCGCGGAAGTACACGTCCTTGAGCCGCTCGCTGGAGAGGTGGGTGTACAGCTGGGTGGTGGCCACGTCGGCGTGGCCCAGCATCTCCTGCACGGCACGGAGATCGCAGCCCCCCGCCAGGAGGTGGGTGGCGAAGGTGTGGCGCAGCGTGTGGGGGCTCATCCGGTCGGCCAGCCCGGCGGAAGTGGCGTGACGGCGCACGATCTTGTAGAGGCCCTGGCGCGTCAGCGCGCCGCCCCGGAAGTTCACGAACAGGTGCGACTCCTGACCAGTGCCCACGAGCACGGGCCGTCCGCGCTTCAGGTAGCGGGCGAGCGCGGAGACCGCCTGCGCGCCGACGGGCACGACGCGCTCCTTCGAGCCCTTGCCCCGGGCCCGCAGCATGCCCTCGTCGGTGTCGACGTCGGCCACCTCCAGGCCGGTCGCCTCCGACGCGCGCAGCCCGCAGGCGTACATCAGCTCCAGCAGGGCCCGGTCGCGCAGGTCGGCCGGGGCGGTGCCGCGCGGTTGGCCCAGCAGCTTGTCGACATCCCCGCGTGTCAGCACATGGGGAAGCCGGCGGCTTCGCCGGGGCGCCGCGATGCTCGCGGTGGGGTCGGTGTCCAGCAGCCCGTCGCGGCGCAGATGGCGGTAGAAGGAGCGCAGGCAGGCGGCCTTGCGGTGGATCGTGGCCGGTGACGCCGAGCCACCGGTAGAGCCCGCCAGCTCGGCCAGGAAGTCGTCCAGCGCCACCGCCGAGACGTCCAGGGCGGCTATCCCCCGCTGTTGCAGGAAGCGGCCGAACTGGAGCAGGTCCGAGCGATAGGCCTCCAGGGTGTTGCGCGACAGCCCGCGCTCGAACTCCAGGTAGGACAGGAAGTCGAGCACCAGATGCTCGAACGGCCGGCTGGCGACGGGCTGGGCGATGGTGGCCACCCCGACTGTTTCGCCTGACCCGCGCGTTTCCCTCGACGTGCAACGCGACGCTCACCGGGCGCCGACAGGGTTCAGTCGCGCAGGTAGGCGCGGAACCAGAGCAATCCGATCAGCGTCTTGGCGTCGCGGACCTCGGGAATCGTCTCATCGAGCTGGTCGACGTCGAGCGTCACGATCTCGATCCGCTCCTCCTCACCCGATTCCGCGCTCTGGTCGTAGAGGCCGGTGGCCAGGAAGAGATGATGCTCCTCGGTCAGCAGGCCCGGGGAGTTGTAGAACGTGACCAGGTGGCGCCAGTCGCGGGCGCCCTTCCCGATCTCCTCGGCCAGCTCACGGCGGGCGGTGGCCTCGGGGCCCTCGCCCTCCTCGTCGAGCTTGCCGGCCGGCAGCTCGAGCAGAGACTGCTCTCCCACCGGCTCGCGCGGCTGGCGGACCAGCCAGATGCTCTGACCGTCGAAGGGGAGGATCGTCACGGCGCCGGGGTGGCTGACGATCTCGCGCTCGGCCTCCTCCCCGTCGTCGTAGCGGAAGGTGTCCACGCGCACCTTGGCGATCTTGCCCTCCCAGATGTCTTCGCTTCCGATCCGCTCGAAGCCCACTTACACCTCCGCGCTGCGCTCGATGATTCTCAGGGTCACGTCCAGCATGGTCTCCAGAGCCTCCACGGTCACGCTCTCGTCCGGCTGGTGGTTTCGCTCCGTCCCGTTGGCCACGTTGAGCACACAGAGGCCGCTGGCGATCAGCGCGTTGGCATCGCTGCCCCCACCCGATGACCGGTAGACCGGCTCGATGCCGAGGTCGTCGAGGGCCCAGGCCGCCGCGCGCACCGGCGGCGCCGACCGAGCGAGCCTGAAGGCGCGACACAGCTGCTCCACCGTGGTGTCCACGTCGCACTCGGTGTCCCCCGCCGCGTCGGAGCAGCGATCCACCATCTCGGCGATCGCCCGGTCGGCGGTCCCCTCGTCCAGGCTGCGCGCCTCGAGCTCCACCTGGCAGTGCTCTGCCACCACGTTGCGTGCGGTGCCGCCCTCGATGATCCCCGCATTGGCCGTGGTCTGGTCGTCCAGGCGGCCCAGGCGCATGGCTGCCACCGCTCGGCCGGCGGCCACGATCGCATTTCGGCCGTCCTCGGGGCGGATGCCCGCGTGGGCGGCCGCGCCGGTGAACCGGGCCAGCAGGCGGTAGTAGGTGGGCGCGGCCGTGATCAGCTCGCCGATCGGGCTGGCGTGATCGAAGACGAAGCCGAAGTCGCTGAGAAGGGCGCGGCGATCCAGCTCCTTCGCGCCGAGCAGGCCCGGCTCCTCGGCCGTGGTGAACACCAGCTCGAGTCCGACGGGGGCCCCGCCCCGCTCGGCGTGGTGGCGCACCGCGGCCAGGATCACCGCCACCGCCGCCTTGTTGTCGGCGCCGAGGATCGCCGGGTGGCGATTTCGCAGGACGCCGCCGTCGCGCTGGACCTCCACCGGGCCATCGAGGGGAACGGTGTCCAGGTGGGCGCAGAGCAGGATCGCCCGAGCGCCGGCGGGGCCGGGCAGGCGGGCGATCAGGTTGCCGGCGTCCGAGCCGGTCGCCGCGGCGCTGGCGTCCTCGGTGACCTCGAGGCCCAGCATGTTCAGCTCCGCCGCCACGGCGTCGGCCATCGGCCGCTCGTGCAGCGACGGGCTCTCGATCTCGCACAGGCGGACGAAGTCCTCGACCAGGCGCTCGCGCTCGCCTGTGCCCCCGTGTGGGGCATGCGCGCCGGCGACGCTCACCCGGCGACGGTGCGCCGAAACAGCAAGCCGCAGACCGCGGCCAGGATCAGGGCGAGGATCGGCAAGCCGGCCCCGACGATCCCAATCATGGCGAGCACAAGGCCGACTACGCCCACTACCCCCAGCACGCCGCCGGCCACCGCGAGCTGGTAGGCGCGCCGCTCGCGCGTGCGGCGGGGAACGTGGGAGCTGCGGCGGTCGAGGTCGGCCATGGCGTGCAGTCTAGGCGGGACGGGCCTCAGGCCCGGGCGTCGGCGTGCTCCCCGGGCCCGCGGCTGGCAACGACCTCCGGCTCCCGCGCCCGGGCGCGCTCCAGTGCCGCGCCGACGAACTCGCGGAACAGCGGCTGGGGGCGCAGCGGGCGGGACTTGAACTCGGGGTGGTACTGCGAGGCCACGAAGAAGGGGTGGTCGGCCAGTTCGACGACCTCGACCAGCCGGTCGTCGGGCGACGTGCCCGAGCAGACGAGGCCCTCCTTCTCCAGCCGTCGGCGCAGATGGTTGTTGACCTCGTAGCGGTGGCGGTGGCGCTCGTAGATCACGGGCTCGCCGTAGGCCTCGCGCGCATGGGTGCCCTCGTGCAGCTTCACCGGGTCCGCCCCCAGGCGCATCGTGCCCCCCATGTCGCGGATCTCCTTCTGCTCGGGCAGCAGATCGACCACCGGATACGGCGTCTCGGGATCGAACTCGGTCGAGTTCGCGCCGTCCATGCCCGCCACGTGCCGGGCGAACTCCGCCACGGCGATCTGCATGCCGAGGCAGATGCCCAGGTAGGGGACCCCGTTCTCGCGTGCGTACTGGGCCGCCCGGATCTTGCCCTCGATCCCGCGTACGCCGAAGCCGCCGGGTATGAGGATCCCGTCCACGTCCTCGAGCTCTGCCAGGCCCTCGGCGTTGACCAGGCCCTCGGACTCGATCCAGCGCACCTCGACCCGGCCGCCGTGGTGGGTGGCGCCGTGGTTGAGCGACTCGATGACCGACAGGTAGGCGTCCTCGAGCTGGGTGTACTTGCCCACCAACCCGACCCGCACCACGTCGCGGGCGTCGTCCACGCGCTTGACCAGCGCCTCCCACCCCGACAAGTCGGGCGGATCGGTGGCGATCCCGAAGTGGTCGAGGATCTGGTCGTCCACGCCCTCGGCGCGGAAGTAGAGCGGCACCTTGTAGATGTTGTCCACGTCGCGGGCGGAGACCACCGAGTCGACGGGCAGGTTCACGAACAGCGCGATCTTGTCGCGGATGTCGCGCGAAAGCACCTCCTCGCTGCGGCACATGACCATGTCGGGCTGGATGCCGATCCGGCGCAGCTCCTGCACGGAGTGCTGGGTGGGCTTGGTCTTCAGCTCCCCTGCGTGGCCCAAAAAGGGGACCAGCGTGAGATGCAGGAACATCACCCGCTCCTTGCCCTCGTCGACCTTGAACTGGCGCAGGGCCTCCAGGAAGGGGAGGGACTCGATGTCGCCCACCGTTCCGCCGATCTCGGTGATCACGATGTCCACGTCGTCGGCCTGGGCGGCCCGGCGGATGCGGTTCTTGATCTCGTCGGTGATGTGGGGGATGACCTGGACGGTGCCGCCGAGGTAGTCGCCGCGGCGCTCGCGACGGATGACGCTGTCGTAGACCGCCCCCGTGGTCACGTTCGATCCGCGCGTGGCGTTCACGTCGGTGAAGCGCTCGTAGTGACCCAGGTCCAGGTCGGTCTCGGCGCCGTCCTCGGTGACGAACACCTCACCGTGCTGGAACGGGCTCATCGTGCCCGGATCGACGTTGATGTAGGGGTCGAACTTCTGGATCGAGACCGAGAGCCCGCGGGCCACCAGCAGCTGGCCGATCGAGGCCGACGCGATCCCCTTGCCCAGCGAGGACACGACGCCCCCGGTGACGAAGATGTAGCGGGTGGCGGTCACGCGTCGAATATAAGGGCAGCGACGGATGCCCCCCGGCAAGAGCGGACATCCATGCCCGCTCTTGAAACGGATGCCCCCCGGCAAGAGCGGACATCCATGCCCGCTCTTGAAACGACGGCAAGCCCGGCAATTGCGGCCAGATGAGCGGGCACCATTTCCTCAAGCGGCGGCAAGAAGCTCCTCCGCGTGCCTGCGCGCGCCCTGGTCGCTGCCGTCCGCTCCCAGCATCCGGCACAGCTCCTCGACCACGGCCGGGTCGGCGAGCTGCTCAACGCTCGCCGTGGCCACCTCGCCCTCAGGCGTCTTCTCGATCCGGAAGTGGCGGTCGGCGAGCGCCGCTATCTGGGGCAGGTGGGTGATGCACAGCACCTGTCGGTCCCCGCCGAGGCGCCGCAGCCTCTCGCCCACCGCGCGGGCCGTCTGACCGCCCACGCCCGAGTCGACCTCATCGAACACCAGCGTCGCCGCCGCCCCGGTGCCGGCCGCGGTCATGAGGGCGAGCATGACCCGCGAGAGCTCGCCGCCGGAGGCGCTGTCACGCACCGGCGATGCGGGGACGCCCGGGTTGGGGGCCAGCAGGAAGTCGACACGCTCGGCGCCCGAGGCCCCCACAGCCTCACGCGGCCCGAGGACGATCTCGAAGGACGCGTCGGCCATGGACAGCGACGCGAGCTCCTCGACCACCCTCTCGGCCAGTCGCGGCGCCGCGCCGGCCCTCTCGGCCGTCAGCCGGGCGGCCAGCGATGACCGCTCGCCCTGGGCCTCGGCCAGCGCGGAGCGCGCGCGCTCGAGCGCCACGTCGGCGTCCTGCAGCCGGTCGTGATCCGCCCGGCAGCGCTCGGCGTGCTCGAGCACCGCGGCCACCGATCCTCCGTGCTTTCGCATGATCCGCTCGTAGGCGTCCAGGCGCTCGTCGACCTCGTGCAGGCGTCCCGGGTCGGCCTCCAGCCCATCCAGGTAGGCCCGCAGCTCCACCCCGAGATCCTCGGCCTCCAGGCGCAGCGCACGCATCCGCCCGGCCAGCGCGTCCAGGTGCGGGTCCGCCCCGGCCACCCCGTCGGCGAGGCGCTCGGCCTCGGCCAGCAGCGCCGCCGCCCCGGCCGCGTCCGGGGAGTCGGGCGCGATCGCCTCACTACCGGCCGCCGCGGCGGCGCGCAGGCCGTCGACCTGGCGCAGGCGCGCGCGCTCGGCCGCCAGCGCCTCCTCGTCGGCCACGCTTGGGTCGAGCTCCTCGATCTCGCCGATCTCGAAGGCCAGCAGGCCCAGATCTCGCTCCCGCGTGCCGGCGCGGCCGCGCAGTTCCTCCAGCTCTCGCTCGGCTTCCCGGACACGAGCGTGGGCGGCGGCCACGTCGTCGCGAAGCTGCAGGTGAGCTTCGCCGCAGAAGGCATCAAGCAGCTCGAGCTGCGCGGAGGCGACCGTCAGCCGGCGATGCTCGTGCTGGCCGAAGAAGGCCACGAGCCGGCCCCCCAGCTCCCGCAGGTCCGCCGCCGTAGCCGAGCGACCGCCGACGTAGGCCCGGCTGCGCCCTTCCGCGCTGACCCGGCGGGCGAGCACCACCTCGCCTTCGTTCTCGTCGAGGCGCTCGCGCAGTTCAGCCAGCTCGGGCTCGTCCAGGATCCCCGGCGGCAGGTCGAACACGCCCTCCACGTAGGCCTCCCGGGCGCCGGGGCGCACGATCCCCTGGCGCGGCTTGCCCCCCAGCAACAGGTCGAGCGCATGAGCCAGCACCGTCTTGCCGGCGCCCGTCTCGCCGGTGATGGCGTTGAGGCCGGGCCCCGGGCGCAGCTGCGCCGCTTCGATCAGCAGCAGGTTCTCGATACGCAGCTCGGAGAGCATGGCTCCTGTCTACCAGCGGACCCCGACGGAGGGCGCGTATTGGTACGGAGTCGTTACCAAGATGTCGGATCAGGCGCGCAACCCGATTCAGAAGGAGGCCGCGTCAGACGGCCCATGGCAGCGGGCGGCGACCTCCGTCCTCGGTGTTCACCGTGGCAGGCGTCACGCTGCTCACCAGGGCCCGAACGTCCCCGTCGGCGACGACTCGGCGCTCGCCCTTGGCGGGCAGGATCGCGGCATCCCCGGCGCCGACGCGCAAGGTCTCGATCCCGGCGTCCAGGCCGATCGACAGGCTGCCCTGCAAGACGACCCAGACCTGCTCGTGGTCGACGCGGTGCGAGGGCCCAGCCTGGCCGTCGCTCATGGCGACCTCCCAGACCGCCAGCTCAGCTGCGCCGACCGAGGGGGCGGCGAGGGTGCGCATGATGGCGTTGGGGGTGGTATGGACGGTGGCCGCGGCGGAACGGACAAGAGGCATGTACTCTCCCAATGGTC
>Ga0208612_1000606_pt1 | contig 15253 bp, 14 predicted proteins | sample AntDryMetagUQ889_FD_188089 | JGI IMG/M metagenome (GOLD analysis project Ga0208612, IMG submission 188089) | Polar desert microbial communities from Antarctic Dry Valleys - UQ889 (SPAdes) | ecosystem: Environmental > Terrestrial > Soil > Desert | place: Antarctic Dry Valleys | collected 2008-12-31 | reverse complement strand
GAGACAGATCACGCGGTACCCGCGCGCCGCAAGCGCCGCGGCCACAGGCGCCTGCATCCGGCGCGAGAGCAGCAGCCCGTGCAGGAGCACGACGACCCGGGGGTTGCCCTCGCCGTACTCGTCGTAGACGAGCCGATGGCCCGCGTGCGGCAGCTCGCTGGTGCGTGGAGGTAACACGGAGGAGGAAAAGGCCGCAAACGCCTGCTCGGCGGACTCTCGCACGCTCAACCTAGAGCACGAGACGGCGGCGATTCGCTCCGAGCACGATCCCAGGCCGGCCCGCCGATAGCGCCGGAGCGCCCGGTCAGCCGGAGAGGGCCTCCGCGCTCAGGGGTATCGTCTCGGCAGGGGTTGGAGCGTCCGCCCCGGGGAGGAGTGAGATGAGCGAGAGGGTGCCGATACGAGTCGTCGTCAACGGCGAGTTGCACGAGAGTGAGGTCGAGCCGCGCAGGCTGCTGGTCCACCTGTTGCGCGACGACATCGGGTTGACGGGCACGCACGTCGGCTGCGACACGAGCAACTGCGGCGCGTGCACGATCCACCTCGACGGGGAGGCGGTCAAGAGCTGCACGGTGCTCGCCGTTCAGGCCGACGGGGCGGAGGTGACCACCGTCGAGGGCCTCGCGCGCAACGGGCAGCTGCACCCCATGCAGGAGGCCTTCTGGGAGCACCACGGCCTCCAGTGCGGCTACTGCACGCCGGGCATGATCATGGCCGGCGTCGACCTGCTGAAGCGCAACTCCGATCCCTCCGAGGAGGACGTCCGCCACGCTCTCGAGGGCAACCTCTGCCGCTGCACGGGCTACCACAACATCGTCAAGGCGATCCAGAGCGCCGCGCACGCCGGCCAGGGCGCGGAGGTACCGGCATGAGCGTCTCGCAGCCGCCCGAAACCCGAGGAAACGGCTGGGTCGGCCAGGCGATCCGCCGCAAGGAGGACCCGCCGCTGATCAAGGGGCAGGGCAACTACGTCGACGACATGACGCTGCCCGGGATGCTGCACGCAGTCATCGTCCGCTCGCCCGAGGCGCACGCGACGATCACCTCGATCGACAAGGCCGGCGCAGAGGAGCACCCGACCGTCGTCGCCGTCCTCACCGGCGAGGACCTCGCCGCCGAGCTCGCGGGGCCGATCCCGATGGTCTGGGCTCCGCCCGGCGTGGAGATCAAGACACCCGAGCACTGGCCGCTCGCGCGCGGTGAGGTCAAGCACGTCGGCCAGGCGGTCGCGGTCGTCGTCGGCACCGATCGCTACGCCGTGGCCGACGCCGCCGAGGAGGTCATCGTCGAGTACGAGTCGCTGCCCGCGGTCGTAGACCCCGAGAGAGCTCTCGAGGACGGCTCCCCGTTCGTCTGGGACGACTTCTGCACGAACCAGACCCACGAGTGGGCCATCGCCGGCGGCGACGCCGAGGGCGCCCTGCGCGACGCCGAGGTCGTGGTCGAGCGGCGGATCGTCAACCACCGGACCGCGGGCGCACCGATCGAGCCGCGCTCCTCGATCGGCGATCCGCGCGGCGACGGCGCGACGCTCTACTCCTCGACGCAGATCCCCCACATCGCCCGCTTTGTCCTCTCGGGCATGCTCGGCATGGCCGAGGACAAGATCCGCGTCGTCGCCCCCGACGTGGGCGGCGGCTTCGGCGCGAAGCTCCAGGTCTACGGCGAGGAGGCGCTCGTGCTCGCCGTCGCGCGACGGCTGGGACGGCCGGTCAAGTGGACCGAGACGCGTTCCGAGCACATGACGACCTCGCACCACGGGCGCGACCAGATCGCCCACGTAACCCTCGGCGCCGACCGCGAGGGAAAGATCACCGCCTGGAAGGTGCGCCACGTCTGCGACCTCGGCGCCTACTTCCAGATCCTCACCCCGTTCATCCCCGAGCTCGGGTTCCCGGTCGCGGGCGGGTGCTACGCCATCCCCAACATCAAGCTCGAATTCGTCGGGGTGTTCACCAACAAGTTCGCCACCGACGCGGTCCGCGGCGCGGGCCGGCCCGAGCAGACGCACATGGTCGAGGTGATGATGGATCAGCTCGCCGCCGAGGTCGGGATCGACCCGGTCGAGCTGCGGCGGCGGAACTTCATCGCCAAGGAGCAGTTCCCCTACGAGACGCCGCTGGGGATCGTCTACGACTCGGGCGACTACCACGGCTCGCTCGACAAGCTGCTCGAGCACGTCGACATGGACGCCTTCCGGCGCGAGCAGGCCGAGCTGCGCGAGCGCGGCGTCTACCGCGGCATCGGGCTATCGACCTACGTCGAGGTCTGCGGGCTCGCGCCGTCGCGGGCGGTCGGGCCGCAGGGCGTCGGCCTCCAGGCGGCGTTCTGGGAGTCGGCCGTGGTGCGCGTGCACCCGGCCGGCTCGGCGACCGTCTACACCGGCACCTCTCCGCACGGCCAGGGCCACGACACCGGCTTCGCCCAGATCGCCGCCGACCGGCTCGGGCTCGATCCTGCGAACGTCGAGGTCCTGCACGGCGACACCGACCAGGGACCGATGGGCTGGGGGACCTACGGGTCGCGATCGCTCGCGGTGGGGGGCGAATCCGTGGGCCGGGCGGCCTTGAAGGTGCAGGAGAAGGCCAAGCGCATCTGCGCGGCGATGCTCGAGGCCGCGCCCGAGGACATAGAGCTCGCGGACGGGAAGTTCCAGGTCCGCGGCTCGCCCGACAAGGCGATGACGATGGTGGAGATCGCCGGGGCGGCGCACATCCCGCCGCAGGAGCTCCCCACCGACATCGAGCCCGGGCTCGAGGAGACGTCGTTCTACGACCCGGAGAACTTCGTCTTCCCGTTCGGGGCGCACGCCTGCGTGGTCGACGTCGACGCCGAGACCGGCAAGGTCGAGGTCGTACGCTGGGTCGCGGTGGACGACTGCGGCCCCGCGATCAATCCGATGCTGATCGACGGGCAGGTTCACGGCGGTGTCACGCACGGGATCGGTCAGGCGCTCTACGAGCAGATCGTCTACGACGACGAGGGTCAGCTCGTGACCGGCTCGTTCGTCGACTACGCGCTCCCCACCGCGTCCGAGGTGCCGATGTTCGAGACCGACCGCACCGAGACGCCGTCGCCGGTCAACCAGCTCGGCGTGAAGGGCGTCGGCGAGGCCGGGACGATCGCCGCCTCGCCCGCGGTGGTCAACGCGGTCACCGACGCGCTCAAGCCGCTCGGCATCGCCTACATGAACATGCCGCTCACCCCGATGCGGGTGTGGCAGGCGATCGAGGAGGCCCGTGGTCGCGGCGGTGGCGGACCGGCCCGCACCGAGCAAGGCCGCGACGTCGGCGAGCACGGCACGGGCGCCGCCGGCTCCGGGCCTACATCGCCCGGAGAGGGAGGTGCGCTGTGATCCCCACCGAGTTCGAGTACACCGCCCCGGAGTCACTCGACGACGCGCTCGAGGCGCTTCGCGCCGGCGGCGAGGACGCGAAGCTCCTGGCCGGCGGGCACTCGCTGCTGCCGCTGATGAAGCTGCGCCTCGCGGCGCCGACGCTGCTCGTCGACCTGCGGCGGGTGCCCGGCCTGAGCGACGTTCAGCGCGAGAACGGGACCTTGCGGATCGGTGCCATGACCCACCACGCCGCGCTCGAGGACGACCCCGAGCTCGGGGTCGTCTCGCACACCGCCCGTCAGATCGCCGACCGCCAGGTCCGCCACCGCGGGACGATCGGGGGCTCGCTCGCGCACGGCGATCCCGCCTCCGACCTGCTGGCCGTGGTCCTCGCCTGCGAGGGCTCGGTGAGCGTTCGGAGCGTCGAAGGCATGCGCGAGATCCCGGCGCACGGGCTGTTCCAGGACTACCTCACCACGGCGATCGACGACGGCGAGATCGTGACCGAGGTCCGCATCCCGGCGCTCGAGGGCTACGGGTTCGCATACCAGAAGTTCATGCGCCGGGCCGAGGACTGGGCGATGGTCGGCGTCTGCGCGCTCGTCAAGGCAAGGGACGGCGTCTGTGAGGACGTGCGCGTGGGGCTGACGCACATGAGCTCCGTCCCGCTGCGCGCGGCCGCGGTCGAGGAGGCGCTGCGCGGCGGGACGCTCGACCGCGATGCGATCGCGCGGGCCGCGGAGAGCGCGGCGGAGGGAACCGAGCCCCCCGGCGACCTCAACGCCACGCCCGACTACAAGCGCCACCTCGCGCGCGTGCTCACCCGCCGCGCGCTCGAGCAGGCGGCGGGGCTCGCGGAGTAGGCTCGGCTCGGGGGGCAGGCCCGCGGGAAGCCACCGACCGACGAAGGGGAGCGACCACGACCACCACCGAGCCGAAGGCGCTCTCGTCCGTCGAGGCCGTGCACGACGCGCTCGCCGGCGAGCGCTACCTCGCTGATCGCGGTCTCGCCACCGCCGTCTATCTCGCAGCGGCGCTCGAAGCGCCGCTGCTGCTCGAGGGCGAGGCCGGCGTGGGCAAGACCGAGGTGGCCAAGGCCCTGGCGGCGGCGACCGGGGCGCGGCTGATCCGCCTCCAGTGCCACGAGGGAATCGACGTCTCGCAGGCGCTCTACGACTGGGACTACGGGCGCCAGCTTCTGGCCCTGCGCGCCGCCGAGGGGGCCGGCGCGTCCCCTCCCCCCGCTCGCGGGGAGCTGTTCTCGCGCGAGTTCCTGCTGCGCCGTCCTCTGCTCGAGGCGCTCGAGCATCCCGGTCGGGCGGTCCTCCTGATCGACGAGGTCGACCGCGCCGACGACGAGTTCGAGGCCTTCCTGCTCGAGCTGCTCTCGGACTTCCAGGTGACGATCCCCGAGCTCGGGACGATCGACGCGGTCCGCCGGCCGCTCGTGGTCATGACCTCGAACCGCACGCGGGAGCTGCACGACGCGCTCAAGCGCCGCTGCCTCTACCACTGGATCGAGTACCCCTCACGCGATCGTGAGGCCGAGATCGTGCGCGCCCGGCTGCCGGGGGTGCCCGAGGAGATCGCCGGGAGGGTCTGCGACGCGGTCGAGCGGCTGCGCGGCGAGGAGCTCTACAAGCTGCCGGGCGTGGGAGAGACGATCGCCTGGGCGCGGGCGCTGCTCGCCCTCGGCGAGGGCTCCGAGCTCGACGACACGCTCGGCGTCGCCCTCAAGGTGCGCGAGGACATCGAAGGCGTGCGCGGTCGCGAGGTGCTGGCCGGTGTCTGATCCCCGCCCTCGCGCCCCGGCCGAGTCCCCCGACCGCCGCCTTGGACCGGCCGTGACCGCGCGGATCGGCCTGCTCGCGGCTTCGCTGCGGGCCGGCGGCGTGCGGCTCGGCGTGGCCGAGGTCGTGGCGGCCCACCGCGCGCTCGCGGCGGTCGATGCATCCTCGCGGCGGGACGCTCGCCTCGCGCTGCGGGCCGCGCTGTGCTCACGCCGCGAGGACCTCGAGGTCTTCGACGCCGCCTTCGAGGCGTGCTTCGGCCCGGCGAACGGTGACCGCCGCGATCTGCCGCCCTCCGACATGCCCGACGAGGCTCGCCTCGTCCTCCCTCGCGTCGCCGTTCCCGACGCCGCTCGCCCTCGGGTCGAGCTGCACGACCTCGAGCCCGTGCCCGCCGCGGCGAGCTCGGAGGAGCTCCTCCGCGACAAGGACTTCGCGGAGTTGACCGAGGACGAGCGCATTCTCGCTCGCCGCGTGCTCGCCCGGCTGGCCGCGCGCGCCCCGCGGCGAGCCTCACGCCGCCTGCGCCCGGACCGCCGCCGCGGGAGCCACCCGCCGGGCGCCGCCCGGCCGGATCTGCGCCGCACCGCGCGGGCCTCCATGCGCTACGGCGGCGAGCCGGTCGAGCGACATTGGCGCGTGCCGGCCGAGCGCCCGCGCCCGCTCGTGCTCGTATGCGACGTCTCGGGCTCGATGGCCCCGTACGCGCGCATGCTGCTCGCCTACCTGCACGCGAGCGTCGCGACGCGCCGGCGCGTCGAGGCCTTCGTGTTCGGCACCCGGCTCACGCGGGTGACCCGCGAGCTGGCCGAGCGCGATCCCGATCGCGCCCTCTCCCGCGCGAGCGCAGCGGTGAGCGACTTCTCGGGCGGGACCCGGATCGGTGAGTGCCTCGGCGAACTCAACCGCGCGTACGGACGCCGGGTCGGACGCGGAGCGGCGGTGGTCGTCCTCTCCGACGGCTGGGACCGCGGCGAGCCCGAGGAGCTCGCCGCCGAGGCGGCGCGCCTGCAGCGCTGCGCGCACCGCCTCTACTGGCTCAACCCGCTCAAGGCCAGTCCCGGGTACGAGCCGCTCACCCGCGGGATGACGGCGGCGCTGCCGCACGTCGATCATTTTCTGGCCGGCAACTCACTCGCTTCGCTCGAGAACCTCGCCGACCTGCTCGAAGGCGGAAGAGCGTGAAGGACGTGCTCGCAGAGCTCGACGCCTGGACGGCCCGGGGCGAGCGCGTCGCTCTGGCCACCGTCGTGGGGACGAAGCGCTCCGCTCCCCGGCCGCCCGGCGCGAAGATGGCGATCTCCGAGAGCGGCGAGGTGACCGGAGGAGTGTCCGGCGGCTGCGTCGAGGGCGCGGTGGTGGAGGTGGCCGAGGAGGTGTTGCGCGGCGGCGCGGCGCAGCTGCTGCACTTCGGCATCGCGGACGCCGAGGCCTGGGAGGTCGGACTCCCATGCGGCGGCGAGATCGACGTCTACGTGGAGTGCTACGAGCCGTGAGCCTCCAGAGCGCGTTCACCGAGCTGGCGCGCTCCGGCGGACGCGGGGCGCTGGTGACCGTGGTCGCGGTCGAGGGGCAGCGTGGCGACGGCGCCGTCCGCTCTCGCCCGGGCGCGAAGCTGCTCGTGCGCGCCGACAGCGACGTCGCGGGGACGCTCGGGGATCGCGAGCTGGACGCCGCCGCGCTCGCACACGCCGAGGAGCTCATGTGGGCCGAGCGCTCTGAGCTCCGGGAGGGCCCTGGCGGCGCCCGGCTGTTCGTCGACGCCGTCGCCCCGCCGCCGCGACTGGTGATCTTCGGCGCCGTCGACTTCGCGCGCGACCTGTGCGGGCTGGCCCGGACGACCGGCTGGCGGCCCTACGTCGTCGACCCGCGCACCCGCTTCGCGACCCGGGAGCGCTTTCCCGAGGCCGAGGAGGTCGTCGCCGCCTGGCCCGAGGAGGCGTTCGCGCGCCTCGGCGGCATCGATCGGGCCACGTTCATCGCCGTGCTCACCCACGATCCCAAGCTCGACGACGCCGCGCTCGTCATCGCCCTCGCCTCGGAGGCCGCCTACGTCGGCGCGATGGGGAGCCGCCGCGCCCAGGAGGCCCGGCGCGAGCGGCTGCTCGAGGCCGGCGTTCCCGCGGAGCAGCTGGGGAGGATCGCCGCGCCGATCGGGCTCGACCTCGGCGGCATCACCGGCGAGGAGACCGCCCTGTCGATCATGGCCGAGGTGGTCGCCGTGCGCAACGGGCACGAGGGCGGCCGGCTCAGCCACGCGACGCGCGGGCGCATCCACGAGGTCGGGGCGTGATCGCCGGGCTCGTGCTCGCCGCCGGGGCCGCGCGGCGCTTCGGCGCGCCGAAGCAGCTCGCCGAGCTCGACGGGCGCCCGCTGCTCGAGCACGTGCTCGCGGCGATGTCGAGCGCGCCGCTCGACCGCGTGGTGGTCGTCCTCGGAGCCTACGCCGAGGAGATCGTGGCGAGCGCCGTGCTCCACGGCGCGAGCGCCGTGCTCTGCACCGACTGGGAGGAGGGCCAGGCCGCGTCGCTTCGGGCCGGCCTCGCCGCGGCCGCGGGGGCCGAGGCCGTCGTGGTGGCGCTCGGCGACCAGCCCCTGCTCTCGGCCCGCGCGGTGGCCAGGGTGCTGGCGGCGCGCGGACCCGGAGCCGACGCCGTGCGCGCCGCCTACCAGGGGCGACCCGGCCACCCCATCGTGCTCGAACGCGTGCTGTTCCCGCGCCTGAGGAGCCTGGGCGGCGACGCCGGGGCGCGCGAGGTGCTCGCTGGCGCCTCCGTGCGCGAGGTCCCCTGTGACGGACTCGGCCGCCCCGACGACGTCGACACCCCCGAGGAGCTGGAGCTGGTGCGCAGATGAAGCTCGAGGAGTTCTTCGAGGTCGACGCGCCGGTTCACGAGGTCTGGAAGGCCCTGATCGACGTCCAGCGCGTCGCGCCGTGCCTCCCGGGCGCCGAGATCACCGACGCCGGCGAGGACGGGACCTACGAGGGCAACTTCCAGGTCAAGCTCGGCCCCACCACGGCCTCCTACCGTGGCACGCTCAAGCTCCAGTCGATCGACGAGGCCGCGCGGGTGGCGACGATGGACGCGAGCGGCCGCGACAAGCGTGGCCAGGGCGGGGCCAAGGCGACGATGGTCAGCACCGTGACCCAGGCAGAGGGCGGCGGCGCGCGGGTACACGTCGACACCGACTTCACCATCACCGGGCGGCTGGCCCGCTTCGGCCGCGGCGGCATGATCCAGGACATCTCGAAGCGCCTGCTCGGCGAGTTCGCAGCGTGCCTCCAGGAGGAGCTGGATGGGTTGGGAGGGCCGGCCGGGGAGGCCGCGGCTAGCAATACGGACGACGCGGTGGCGGCCGCCACGACTGCTCCGACTGACTCTCTCACGGCCGACGCCGCCCCCGGCAACGCCGCGACCCCGGAGCGCTCAGCCCGCGCGGCGCCCGCCAGACGGGTAGAACCTGTCCGGGGCTTCTCGCTGGTGCTATCCGTACTGCTCGGACGGATTCGGCGCTTCCTCCGCAGGCGAAAGGGGCGCTAAGGGCGGATCGCCAGCCGCAGGGGATGGTAGACGCGTGGGGGAGCCTTCGAGGACCATGGCGACCACGCGCCGGCCTGCTTAGATGACCGGGTCCGCGCAGGGCCGCTCATCCCCACCTGACGCTTGGAGACGAGGGCTGCGCTCGGAGGCCGCGTCGACCGCCCACGGGAGGGGTCGCCCGCAAGGGGTTCTGGTTATGGTCTAGGACGCCATGAGGCTCGGCGTGCAGGACCGATTCCCCAGGCCGCCCGGTGGCAATTCGGCCAGCTATGGGTGATCGACACGGAAGCTCCCGCCTGCGCAGCCTTGCAACCACCGCGCCAATACGCACGCGAGCATACGAGGGGCTATCGATGATGAGCGCACCGATGGCGAGCGTCCAGCCTCTATGCCATATCCCCGAGAATGGGAAGGTCTCACCTCACGAAGCCCGCATAGAGCGCTACGAACTCGATGATGGGGACCGTTTGCTGCGCAGAGTCCTGCGTCGTGACGGGACAGTCGCAGAGACCGATTTGGGACCTGCCCCTCGACGCACGAAGAACCCAGACTGGCTCCACGCTATCGCCGATCAGCGCTACCTTCGCCACAGTACTCTTCCGAACGCAGGTTCGGCCGGGGATCCGGTGATCGTAGTGGACCTGTTCAGTGGCCTCGGATCCCTTAGCCTTGGCGTGGTGGAGGCCGCCCGTGCGCTCGGCTCTAGGGCCGAGATTGGGCTGGCCGCTGACGCCGACCCTGCTGTGCTCGATGTGCTCAGCGCATCGCTTGCTCCTCCGCCGGGCACGGTCCGCTGCGTCGATCTCGAAGCAGCGTTGGCAGGGCGCGGCGAACGACCCACCACGGCGGAGCGTACGCTTCTAAGCGGGTGTCCTGAGGCAATCGACGTGCTGGTCGCGGGGCCCCCGTGCCAAGGTCACTCGCGGCTCAACAATTACACTCGGCATGACGACCCTCGCAACGACCTCTACGCGCGCGTTGTGCGCTTCGTGGAGCTCCGTCGCCCACGGTTCTGCATCGTCGAGAATGTGGATTCCGTCGTGCACGACCAGCGGCACAGCGCGGCGATCGCAGCGCGGCGGCTGCGCGATCTCTCCTACCGCGTCGATACGGCGCCGGTCGTCCTGCAGTGGCTGGGCGTGCCGCAGACCCGCCGTCGGCATGTTCTGGTCGCGACGCGCGCCGACCAACGTTCGGTCGATGTCAGGGACGTTCTCGCCACCTATGCGGTTGGCGAGCCGGAGCTCAGGACGGTGCGCTGGGCGATTGGTGACCTTGTAGGCAAGGAGGCGCAACGCTCCATCGACCTCCCTAGCTCTCCGACGCCCGTGAACCTCAAGCGCATGCGCTGGCTCCACCGGACGCCGGCGTACGACCTGCCCAACGATCTCCGGCCGGACTGCCACCGTCTCCCTAGGCGCACCGAGGACGGCGAGGCGCGCACGCATAGCTACGCGTCAATGTACGGACGACTCCGATGGGATCAGCCGGCTCAGACGATCACCAGCGGTTTCGGCTCGATGGGCCAAGGCCGCTACGTTCACCCCGGCGAGCCTCGAACCTTGACGCCGCACGAGGCTGGGCGGCTACAGTTGTTGCCAGACTTCGTGGAGCTTGAGAGGGCACCGACGCGAAGCCAGTGGGCGCGGATGATTGGCAACGTTGCCCCGATGAAGCTGTCATATGTCTTCGCGCTCGAGTTTCTGCGTTGACCGTCGCTCGCTCTACTCGCCAAATGCGTGATGGTCGATCACGCGATCTACAGCCATCGAGCGAAGCCGCTGTGCGCGTCATGCGTGGCAACCGCCGGCGCGACACCACGCCCGAGCTTGCCCTGCGCTCGGAGCTGCATCGCCGCGGCATGCGATTTCGCGTCGACCACCCAGTTGCCCTCGCCGGTATCCGCGCTCGGCCGGATCTCGTCTTCCGCGGCAGACGCTTGGCCATTTACGTCGATGGTTGCTTCTGGCACCGATGCCCTATCCACGGCACGGAACCAAAGGCCAACTCCCAGTACTGGAAGCCGAAGCTGGATGAGAACGTCGAACGCGATCGCCGTGTGACCGCTGCGCTTGAGGCGGCCAACTGGACGGTTCTCCGAATCTGGGCACACGTCGTTCCTGAGGACGCCGCCGATAAGATCCAAGGCGTCCTCAGCACCCTGCCTCGCTGACCGGCCGGTTGATAGCCAAGGGAGGCGGCACCGTCGTAACGCCGACCTCGATCAGCTTCACAATCGCATCGCGTGAACGATGTCGGACGCTGGAGTCCGAGCACGCGACGACAGGTGCGCTTTTCTCCCTGAGAGCGTCGGAACGTCTGGGACCGGTCTCGGAAGGCCGCGAAGGGGCGTCGCCCAGCGTAGAGTGACGTGCCGTGGCTGCCTCCAAGCCCCTGAGCGATGAGCACCATACCCGGCGGTCGCAAATCGCCGTTCGCAGGGATCGCCGCTCGACTACGCCACGCGATGCGGAAGAGCTGTTCTTCACCGTCGCGTCGGCACTGCTGCGCGAACTAGGCGAACGGCTCGTCGGCCAAGCGCACATCGCGCTCGCAGAACTCATCAAGAACTCCTATGACGCTGACGCCACGCTCGTCGAGCTCACTGTCGAAGAGGACGAGATCGTCGTCACAGACAACGGTCACGGAATGACGTACGCCGCGTTCCGGGACTTTTGGATGCGCATCGGCTCACCGCATAAGGAACAGCTGCGCTTCAGTCCCAACGGACGGCCGTTGACGGGTTCGAAGGGCGTGGGACGGCTCGCCGCCCAGTTCCTCGCCCACGAGGTCGCGGTGGAGACTTCCACCGGCCCTCGCCGCGAACTACTCGAAGCCTCCGTCGACTGGGACGAGGCCGTTGACGCCGGCGAGTTGACTGAGGCGCGGGCCTTCGTCGAACGCAGTCGTCGAAATGGTGCGTTCGCCGGGGCCTCGCCCCATGGCACTCGCCTCACCTTGCGCAACCTCAAGCAAGAATGGGACGCCGAAGCGCTTGAGCTCCTCGGCCGGGAGCTGTGGCCGCTGCGACCTCCGTTCCGGGCCGCGGCTGCTGCGACGGACGCCTTCGATATTCGGCTGAGCAGTGGCCTGCAGGACGCCGAGCAGACCTTCGAGACGCAGATGCAGGCGATCCTGAGCCTTTGGGACGGCCGTATCACCGCACGCCTCGTGCCGCTCAAGGACGATCCGAATGGCCGAGCCGGTGGACCCCGAACCATCCGGGTCAGCGTGGAGCTTGGAGATCAGACTGAGCACTACGACCAGGTGCTCAACCCCTGCCGGCTGGACGCGCTCGATCTCGAGATCCGAGTGTTCGACCTGCGTTACCGACAACCTTCCGGCATCCGCGTTAGTACGGCTCGCGAGTACCTCAATCGGTTCGGTGGCGTGCACGTCTATGACGCAGGCTTCCACCTGCCCTACTACGGTTCAGACACCGACTGGTTGCGTATCGAAATCGACCACTCCCACCGCGTGACTCGATCGAAGCTGCTTCCCAACGCACTACAGCACCCGGGTGCGTTGGCCTTCTTGCCGACCAACTCGCGTCTATGGGGTGTCGTGCATATCGATACAGGCCAGGAACGCGCTGCCGCTCGCAAGCATAAGAAAAGCGTTCGGCAGGCGCTGACGATCCAAGTCACGCGCGACCGCTTGGTCGTGAACAGCGCCTATCGCGACCTCCAGCGCGCCGTACGTCTCGGTCTCGATCTCTACGCGATCCTCGAAGCGAAGAAGCATGCTCGCGAGCTTGAGCGGCTTATGCCCACCGAGGCTCTTCCGGTGAGGGTCGAGCGGGTCGAGCAGGTTCTGGAGCGCCATCGCGAGGAGATCCCCCCGCCCGTGTATCAGGCGCTCAGCACCCAGATCCGCGAGGTCGTCGAGAGCGTGCAGTCGGAGGCGGAGATCACAGCCAGGCAGGCAGGATTGCTCGGCGCGCTTGCCACGGCGGGAATCAGCGCCGTCGCCTTCGAGCACGAGTTTAACCGGCAGCTTGGGGCGCTGGAGCGTTCGGCTCGCAGACTCCGCGCAGCGATCAAGGGCGGTGATATGACCGCCGTCGAGAACCTCGGCGACGAGCTGTCGCGGCAGCTAGAGCAGGCACGTCACACCCGACGGCTCTTCGGATCGCTGCTCGACGAGGAGGACCGTACGCGTCGCATCAGTCCACGCGCGCGCGCCCTCTTCGAGGAGGTGCTAGACATGATCGGTCCCTTCGCCGCTGGGGTCAAAGCCGACTTCGACGAACTCGGCGACGTACGCTTACCTGCCGGGACTCAGGCGGAGTGGTCGGCCCTCTGGCAAAACCTTATGGTCAACGCTGTCAACGCTATGCTCGATCGAGGGGATCCGATGTTCCGCGCAACCCACCGAGTTCGCGGCAAGATCCACGCAATAGCGCTGGAGGACACCGGCTCGGGCGTGGACCTCGATCGAGCGGAGGAACTCTTCGAGCCATTCTATCGAGCAATGGATATCTCACGCGAGCGGCGCAACCTCGGCTTCGGTGGGACTGGCTTAGGACTGACCATCGTTCGAATGCTCGCCGACTCACTCGGCTGCAAGGTCCGATTCGTGCCTCCGTCCGAAGGCTTCTCCACAGCGGTCCAAGTCTCTTGGAGCGAGCGCTGAGCGATCCAGTCATTCTCATCTGCGACGACCAAGAGGATCGTCGAGCGCACTGGAAGCACGATCTAGAGCAGCTTGAGGAGACGGGAAGCGGCTGGGAGATCCAACTCCTCGGCGAGGACTTCGGTCGAGAACTCGACGTGCTCAGAGATCGCGAGCTCGCTGCGCGCGAGGTCGGCGACGGCAAGGCCACCCGAGAGGATGTCCGCATCCATGGGCGGGACCCTGCTCGGCCGTGCAAGTTCGACCACACAGCCGTGTTGCTCGTCGACTACGACCTCCTGTGCTTCGAGAGCAACGGATGGCTGACTGGGGAGAACGTGGCGTATCTAGCCCGCTGCTATTCCACTTGCCAAGCGATCGTCAGCGTAAATCTGACCGCGCAGGCGAACCCGTTTGACTTGACGCTAGTCGATCACCTCGACTCTTTCGCCGACGTGAACATCGGAGAAGCCCAGCTAACAGCCCGCGCGTTGTGGGGCGGTCCGCGACATGGGCTCAGTCCGTGGTCGTGGCCTTCACTGCCCGCACTCGTCGAGGCTCATCGCGAGCGCGTCGCTCAGGTCGCCGACGGAGGAGGCAAGCTGCTGGACTTGCTCGCGCTCAGGGACCTCTCCCTACCCCGTCAGGTCCGTCAGCTGATCGAGGCGGATGGCGAGAATGATCCCACCTTCGAGCGCTTCGTACAACGCAGTGAGCTGGGACTGCGAGGTGTCGACCGACCTTGGGATGACACGATCGGCCAGGTCGGCGCAGCTCGAGCGGCCAAGTGGCTCGAAACTGTGGTCCTGCCCGCTCAAGATCTCTTGGCGGACGCACCGCATCTCGCCCAGCGCAACCCGCTGCTCTTGGCCGGAGATCACCGCGACCAGGAGGTTTGGGACCGGACTACGCAGCGCGATGATTCGACGGGCGGCCTGACGAGCGATTTGGAGCGTCATCGGCACCGGGCTCCAGACTGGGCCAACAGGCCGCTCTGGCGCTGGGCTGATGTGAACGGAGACAATCGTCTGCCCGGTGTCGCCGCTCCCTGGGATCGACCCGAGCCACCGCTCCTCTTCTGCGAAGACGTCTCGCGATTCCTGCCAGCGGAGTGCGCTCGCCAGTTCGTGGTGGACGACGTCCCGACGAGCCTCCCGACGCGCTACGTGGCCAAGCCTGACGACCCGCACGTCACGGAGATCGTCGGAGAAGGTCTCACCTCGGTGCAGTACGGACCGAGGACTCGCCTAACGCTGTAGGGCCGATGGGCGAGCTCCTGCTCGACGCGGTGACCTTCCTGGCGCGTCGCGCGACGGCAACAGAACCCGCCCCCGCGCTGCTTACTGAAGCGGGTCGTCTATTCACGCGGTTTGACGAGCAGGACCTAGACCAGTACTTCGGCGACCACCCACGCCAAGGCAACACCAGCGAAGGAGGCGCCTTTGTCTTCCTGCCCATGGTCACGAAACACCGGTTGCTGCCGGTTCTCAACGTCGCCTACGATCTCGACCGCGATCATGTGCGATTGCAGGTCGTCGTGTTCATCGAGGCTGGCATTAAGAAACATGGCCCTCGAGCGTTTGGGTACCGCTATGAGCCGCCCGAAGGCGCCGGACGCCACGACTTCTGGCACGCGCAGCCGATCCTCGAACTTCGGCTCTACGACGATACCTACAGGCAGCTACCAGGCTCTAAGGACCATTGGCGACCTGCTGACACGCCGAGCTTCCCACTCGACGCTGACCAAGCCGTCGACTTGCTCCTATGCCTGATGATCTCCCTCTACGGGCTCCAGGACGCAGCCACCATGCAAGCCAACGGGTTCGAGAACCGCCTTGCCGCCCGCTTGGAACAAATGCGAAGCCGCGGGACTTAGGGCTCGTAGATCTTCAACCTCGCGGTTTGATCCTGTAGTTCCACTCGGGATGGAAACCGTCGCCACTGAGCTCGACCGCCGCAAGCTGCTCGTC